>Ga0074195_1002430_pt1 | contig 20827 bp, 12 predicted proteins | sample EPASupsiteHSE623_FD_64525 | JGI IMG/M metagenome (GOLD analysis project Ga0074195, IMG submission 64525) | Bioremediated contaminated groundwater from EPA Superfund site, New Mexico - Sample HSE6-23 | ecosystem: Environmental > Aquatic > Deep subsurface > Groundwater > Contaminated ...
TCGAATCGGCGGGAATTGATTCACGGCAATCAATGCTTCATAAAACAGCAATAGATTTGTCAGGGAAAGAAGGTGGCAATCTGTCAACTTTAGAAAAGATTCCGGATGACCAGAAAGTATTTGTCAGTGATACAGGAGAGCTGACCTGGAATGTGGAACAGACAGGTGCAGGTTATTTCACCGTAAATACGCCGAATACGAAGCTGTTTTCCGGTTTTCCCGAAGGCAGAATGATCTCGCTGGGTGGAGTTTCGCTGGAGATTGGGAAAACCCGCCTGGGATGGACTACGATATCACTTGTTTCCAGGAATGCGGCAGGATTTGGTGAATCAGGAAGTCCTTCCAATATTCTTTTGGCTGCAACGGGGCTTGCCGAAAATGAGAAGATGACGATTAAACAAATGTCTGCGAGTCAGATTACACTTAGCGATTGGGGTAAAGGTTCTGTTTACATGGAAGGCATTGCTGCTACCGTGACCTTACCAGCCGACCCTGCCAAAACGAAATGTTTCGCGCTTGGTCCTGATGGGACAAGGATGAAGGAAGTCGCCGTAGCAAAAGGTGAAGGAGGTGCTTCTGAGATTATTATCGGGCCTGAGTATAAAACTGTGTGGTATGAGATTGACATTCAATAAATGCTAAGAACAGAATCATGACTAATCGTAGAAATTTTATCAGGCAGATTTCGGCCGCGGCCGCGTTGTCCGGTGTTCCTGGTGTCATGTTTTCTCAAAACAAACCTGAGAATGCTAAAATATGGGCCTGCTTGCTTCACTTAAGCTTTAACATGTGGGAAGAATACATTTCTCCTCACCGCCCTTTCCGGGGATTTCGACCTGATTTAGAGTTAAGCGAGTCCCTGTGGGATGATGCAATCCTCCGGATGGCAGACATGGGAGTGAATATGGTGGTCATTGATCTGGGCGATGCAGTACGCTACGACAGTCATCCTGAGATAGCAGTGAAAAATGCATGGTCGACCGCTCGTTTACGGGAAGAATTGCGTAAGATACGCAGGACAGGGATGGAGCCGATTCCCAAACTTAATTTTTCTGCAGGGCATGATACCTGGCTCGGGGAATATTCACGGATGGTCTCAACAGAAAGATATTATGAGGTTTGTTCCGATCTGATCGCCGAAGTGTGTATTCTTTTCGATAAACCCCGTTTTTTCCATCTTGGAATGGATGAAGAAAGTGCAGATAATCAAAGCTACTACAAATATATTGTTGTTCGACAGGATGACCTATGGTGGAAGGATTTTTACTTCCTGGTTAATGAAGTAGAAAAGCAAAACTGCAGGGCATGGATTTGGCCTGATTATATGTTATGGCATCATCCTGATCAGTTTTTTGCGAAAATGCCTAAATCGGTGGTCCAAAGTAACTGGTATTATGGTGAAACCGTCGATGAAAAACAGAAGGCCGTAAAAGCTTACCTTGATTTGGAGGCTCACGGTTATGATCAAATTCCGACAGGCAGTTTTCATTCGGATAATGAGAGACATATTTTGAATACAATTCAGTTTTGTGAAAAAAACCTTGATCAAACCCGGTTATTAGGTTTTTTACAAACATTTTGGAAACCAACTATTGAAGAAAACAGGGACCGGATATTGAAAGGCATCGAGTTGATAGGTGCCGCGAAAGCTGATTTGAGCGGGCAAAAGAGGAGTTATTGACCCGGGAATTTAAAAAGAGATTAATGGCAAACATCGTGATCAAGAAGAACAATTATCAAAAAAATTAATTTATGAGAAAACAATTTTTTGTTTGGCTTTTTATAATTTTTTCCGGAGAAATTATTGCACAGAATTCCGGGACGCAACAAGTAATAAAAACGGATAATACAGAATTAAGCAACGTAATGAGCGACGCTTATCTAAAGTTATGGAATACAGAGGTTCAGGCGAAAATTGACCGGGATATTGAGCTTAACCGGAAAGCGGATGCGATATGCCATCTGAAAAATGTGCCGGAAGGAACGCAGGTGAAAGTAGAACAGATCAGTCATTTGTTTCTGTTTGGCGGAAATACCTTTTTGTTTGGAGATCTTAAAACTCCGGAGAAAAACAAAAAATATGAGGATACTTTTGGTACACTTTTTAATGCTGCCACTGTTGCGTTTTACTGGAAAACACTGGAGCCCGAAAAGGGGAAACCCAGGTATGAGGAAAACAGCCCATACGAATACCGGCGTCCGGCAACTGATCCGGTTGTTGCGTTTTGTGAGTCGAAGGGGATCAATATGAATGGTCACGCCATCATTTATGGCATGCGGCGATGGGGACATCCGGACTGGATGCCTGAAGACCGGGGGGAAATGGAGAAAATCTTCGAAGCCCATGTACGTGATCTCGCTGACCGTTATAAAGGAAGAATCCAGCGATGGGACGTGGTGAATGAATCGATCGATCAGGCCAACCGCGGTATTATGCCCGATGATTATACCTATAAAACGTACAAATGGGCCATGAAGTATTTTCCGAAGTCAGTGAGTTTCAATATCAATGACTGTGATATCCACTGGGGCCCCACTAAACGCTATGTGGAGATTGCCCGCGATCTGATTGACCGGGGAATTAAACTGGACAATGTTGGTGTGCAAATGCACATTTTTAACCCTGTTGGGGCCCGTAATATTGCCAACGGCGCAGATGTGCTGACTCCTGAAAAAAACTACTCGGTGCTGGATTGTCTCGCCGAAGCGGAAAGACCGATCCATATCAGTGAGGTCACCGTCACAGCCCCTGATGAGACCAAAGAAGGGTGGGAAATTCAGGCCGCTATCACCCGCAATCTTTACCGGCTGTGGTTCAGCTACCCCAACGTGATGGGGATTACCTGGTGGAATATGGTCGACGGAGGAGCAGCCCCGGGCGAACCCTCCTATTCCGGATTGTATGACAAGGAGATGAATCCCAAGCCGGCGTATCATGCTCTCGACCAGCTCATCAACCATGAATGGAAAACAAATTTGACAATCACCGCCGGTGTGAAAGGTGCCCTCCGGTTCCGCGGCTTCAAAGGTAATTACCGGTTAAGCTGGAAGGATCAGTCAGGGAGAGAACAACATGCTGAGTTTAGCCTGAAACGGGACGGCGACGGTTTTTAGCCATCTCAATCCAGGATACGCTCAATGCTTCTGCTCAGGGGTCTTTCAATGGATATCGGGACCTTTTCTTCGATCACGCAACTGGTATCAAGACCTAAGGCTTTAACATCATTGATGCCGATCCAGCGGCTGAAGGCATGCAGTGTCATGATCAGTGTTTCCCAGGGTGACAGCCTGTAGTCGGGAGTCATAATCCGGTCCAGATTAACAAACATGAAATCGCCGGGGTAGTTATGCTTTTTCATCGATTCAAAAGCACTGGTCAGTTTAATTTCACCTTTGGCTACCATATCTTTGATGATTTCCCTGAAATAAAGATTCACGCGTGGTTCAATTTTGAATCCCAGGTGAATGTCAATGCGGATTAAAACACCCGGAATAAACTGGACTACTTCGTAGCTGAATGTTTCCGGTTTACCGGTGATGTTGACATGCAGCAGCCAGTAGGTCTGGGCCCTCTTGGGTTGCCGGCTGAATATAGAGTAGATAATCTTCGATTCGATCTGATCTTTGTGGTTTGCTTTGATAATATAAACCAGATTGGTTGCAATAGGCGGAACCGATTTGTCTTTACTGAGATCTCTGAACAGATGCAGATATTCGTGGATATTGGAGAAACTAATATGCCTGTTTTTGATGCGCCGTCCAAAGAACCATCCGGTCATGATCAGGGAGAAACCAAATGCCAGTGCAATAGAAAACCATCCTCCATGTGAAAATTTATTCAGGTTAGCGATCAGGAAAGAACCTTCAATGGTTCCAAACATTACAGACAGTATGGACAGGAATGCAAATCCGATCTTTCGCTGATGCAAATAACGGATCAGAAGCAGTGAGGTCATGATCATGGTGATCGTGATTGAAAGGCCGTAAGCCGCTTCCATATTGGATGATTCCCGGAAAAACACGACAACAAAACAGCACAATACCCACAATAACCAGTTGATAAAAGGAATATAAACCTGGCCTTTAATGTAGGTCGGATGCAGGATTTTGATCTTTGGCCAGAAATTCAATGAAACAGCTTCACTGATGAGCGTATAGGAACCCGTGATCAATGCCTGACTGGCAATTACCGCTGCTGCTGTTGAAATTAATATGCCTGGTATCAGAAACCAATCCGGCATTATTGAATAAAATGGATTTACATCTTCAACCGGACCCGGATGATTCATGAGCCAGGCTCCTTGTCCGAAATAGTTCAGCAGCAACGAAATTTTGACAAAAATCCAGGTGATCCGGATATTTTTAATCCCGCAGTGGCCCAGGTCTGAATACAGGGCCTCTGCCCCCGTGGTACATAAAAACACAGCACCCAACAGAATAAAACCATGTGGATAATTGAGAAGAAAATCAAGGGCATAATACGGGTTAAGGGCTTCTAATATTTCCGGGAAAGCAGAAATCCGCATAAATCCGAAGGTAGCCAGCATGATAAACCAAATAACCATGATGGGTCCGAATGATTTGCCAATAAATTTTGTGCCAAACTGCTGGATAAAGAATAAAGCAGTCAGAATAAACAGGACCACAGGGAGTACTTTAATTTGGGAATTGATCAGGAGTAAACCTTCTACGGCAGAAGTCACGGTGATCGATGGTGTAATGACCCCATCTGCAAGAAGGGCGCTTCCTCCGATCATGGTAATGATAGCGGCCCAGGTCGACTTTCTTCTCATGAGGGCAAACAAGGCAAAAATCCCGCCTTCACCATGATTGTCCGCCCGTAGGGTGATCAGAATGTATTTCAGGGTGGTTTGAAGGGTCAGGGTCCAAAAAACGCAGGATAAACCTCCGTATACCAAAAGTTTGTCGAATATCTCAGCACCTGAAGTGATGGCTTTTATCACATACAGGGGGCTTGTGCCGATATCCCCGTAGACTATTCCAAGGGTGATGATTAAACCGGCAAAGGTTACTTTATTCAAAGAAAATTTATGGGAAGATAACTCCATTGGAAGTGTTGTTAAATCTACATTAATTGTTGTACGTCATTCTGGTGATTTCTTCTTCTCACCATCAGGAAAACGTTGGTCCTCGGCCTTTTCACATGCGTCTCACTTTTTTAAACTGCCTGTTAACTCTTATTTACAGGCAGTTCCGGATTAAATCCATGGCTAAAGCAATGACGAAATTATCAAATTCGCCATTCCCTGAATCTTAAGAATGTTTGTGTTTGCGCGGAGAATGACATGGAAAGTCAAATGATTTTAAAATTTAGAGGACACTGATGATTTTGACCCGGGTAGATTTTACGCCTGTGTTCGATCCTGGATTTCTTCTGATCATGTTCTTACCGGAACAAGATCCTGACAATCGATCCTTCCAATGCCGCTGAGTAGCGGCATTGGAAGGTAAAAAAAAAAGCAAAAGTTTAGTTTTAGTTGAGAGGTTACCCGTAAAAGGCAGCCTATTTTCCGATCTATTTCTTCCTGATTTTTGCGAGCAGAAAAGTAATTCCTTCCTTAATAATAGGAAGAATGGAAACAAAAATAATAATCAATGCAATCAGGCTGAAGTGACCTTTTATCCAGGGGATGTTGCCGAATAAAAATCCGCCGAATACAAACAGGCTGCACCAAAGGAACCCACCTATAAAATTATAGGACAGGAATACCATGTACTTCATTTTGCCTATACCAGCCACAAACGGAGCAAAAGTCCGGATGATAGGAATGAAACGGGCAATAATGATGGTTGTCTTGCCATGTTTTTCATAAAAAGCCTGCGCTTTGAACAGATATTCCTTTCGGAACAGGAGCGATGATTCCCGGTAAAAAACTTTTGGCCCGATATATTTACCCGCATGGTAATTGACCGTATCACCCAAAACGGCGGCGATCAAAACAATCACAAACAAGAGGCCTACATTGAAAGATCCGCTCGCAGCCAGCGCACCTGCCGCAAACAGCAAACTATCGCCGGGAAGAAAAGGCATAACGACCACGCCTGTTTCCACAAAAATGATAACGAATAGAATGACATAGGTTAACGTTGAGTATTCATTGACAATTTCCTGAAGGTATTTGTCAACATGAAGCAGCATTTCAATCATACGCACTATCTTTCTTGATTAAACTGCCTAAAAATAATATATTATTTGAAGTATTGACGGGTATTAAGTAAGATAAATAGGGTGAAATACCCAAAGGAGCCTTTTGGTATTCCAGATTTTCTATACGTTTTTATAAAGGCAAGAATAATTATCAGGAATCGTTTGTATGAATTAAAAAGATTTTATAATCTTTGCAGACCGGGAGGTCGGTTTGCAGATCAGGCGCCATGAACGAAACCAGAGAAAAAATATTATCCATCGCTTTGTATTACTTCATCAAAAAGCCTTATACCGAGGTGACCATGAATGAAATACTCAAAGCTTCGGACCTATCCAAGGGTGGGTTCTACCATCATTTTGCAAGCAAGGAACTTCTTTATCATGAAGTGATCGATCGGTTTATTCTGGGAACTTTTGTGACTGAATATGGTCATTTTACAAGTAGCCATGATCATTTATCTTTTAGTGAGTTTATTCCGGTTTATATCAAGTCGACCCTGGACCATTTAATCGAACTGGCAGATGTAAGGTTTGGTGAGTTAAAATTAAAGCTCGAAGAAGTAAATCTTTACATGGTGATGTTCGATATGATGAAGCATTACAAAGGCTTCAATAAAGTACTGGACAGGCTGCATCAAAGCGAAATCGATATGTTTAAGACACTGATCAACAGAGCAAAAGAGAATGGGGAGATAAAAAAGGAAATTGATAGTCTGTTATTAGCCCGTCATGTGCATACCTTAATGCACGGGATATGTGTTCTTGCTCTGTTCGATGAGGGAATGGAAAATTTGGAAGACAGGATCAGAGAGCATTTCTATAATTTTTATCAGTTAGTTAAAGTCTAAATTTTTTTGAAACAGTACAGACCGGGATGTCGGTTTGTACTAGACTTATTTCTGATTATTTTTTATTTTAATACAGACCGGGATGTCGGTCTTTAATAAAAATGAGATGAACGATGAAAAACATTGGGTTGAATAATAAGCACATGCAAGCCATTAAAATTTTTCTTTTGATCGTACTGTTCACTTTGAGCCAAATAGCAAGAGGACAAGAGACAGGCGATTCGGTACTCTCGTTAAAGGCCTGCATTCAGTTAAGTTTTATTCATAATGCCAAACTGGAGCAAGCCCGGCTTGAAACAGAAAAGAGCCTTTACCAATATAAGGAGGCTACTGCAGCGGGGTTACCCCAGATAGGTGGAGTTGCGTCGTTAGAAGATTATTTCGACATTCCTGTAACAATGGTCTCAGGCGACATTGTAGGACAACCCGGAACAATGGTCCCCATACAACTGGGCACGAAGTACTATATCAATACGGGTATTCAGGCAGGGCAAATGCTCTATAATGCTTCGTATAATGCATCGGTCCGCCTGTTCAAAAAGGCCTGCGAGATCAGTGATCTCAATTTTATGAAGAATAAAGAGGAACTGGCAGACAACATTGCCCGGTTGTACTTCTTTATTCAAACATCGGGTCTTCAGTTGGCCCTTCTTGATTCGAATCTGGTTTCACTTCAGAAAGTTTATCAGTATTCGGAACAACATTACGAAAATGGCTTTATCCCCCGGCCCGATCTTGACCGCGTTGAGGTTTCGCTAAACAATCTTAAGGCTGAAAAAGAACGTTTGCGGCTTGCGCGGGACCAGCAGATCAATATGCTGAAATACCTCATTGGTTTCAACCAGGATCAGGTCCTTGTGATCTCGAACAAATCCGGGCTTATAAGTAGTCTGTTGTTTCAACCTGATTCAACCTTTAGTACCCTGACAGAAATGAAACTTCTCGAACAGCAGAAGGAACTGGCAAAAATTAATTTAAAACTGGCGCAATCAAGCCACGTTCCTTCTCTGTCGGGATATGCCGGTTATAGTTACCAGGCTCCCCTGGAGGAATTCGGTTTGATCGATAACCATGACAACTGGTACAAGACTTCATTTATTGGAATCAAACTCAGCTTTCCGCTGTTTGAAGGCAATCGTGTCAGGAATAAGATCAGTCAGAGCAGACTGGATATTGAACAGGCAAATATCGGGCGGCAGGATCTGCAAAATGAACTGAACGTCAGACTAAGAAATGCATCACAAAAACTGGCTGTAAATCAATCTCTTGAGTCAGGGCTTAGTATCAATATGAAGCTGGCCGGAAATATTTACAGAATTACACACGAGCAGTACCGGCAGGGGGTAAAATCATTTACCGATGTGTTGAATGCCCAGTCGGAATATAATGCGTCCCATCTGTCATGGCTGAACGCTCTTCTTCAAATCAAACTCTCCGAGTTGGAGCTCATAAAACTGAACGGAATGATCAGTTCCCTTTATCTGTAATCATTAAAAACCTGAAGAGATGAAGACATCAAAAAGAATCGGTATATCTGTTGTTACGATAGCTGTTATCATGCTGATTGTATACAGGCTTTACGATGTAAAACAGCATAAAAAAGACGATATTGATCGGGTTAATCAGGCGAAATCGGAAGTCACCGTAACAGCTACGGCAGCCAGATCGGATACGGTGAAGATTGACATTGTGTATCATGGGAAGTTTGAACCTTTTCGTGAAGTAACAGTCGTCTCTGAAGCGCAGGGTAAAGTAAAGAAACAGGTTTTCGATGAGGGCGATTTTATCTCTGAAGGGGATACTATTGCATGTCTGGATAATGATCTGACCGGCTATCAGCTTGAAACCGCCAAAGCAACTTATCTGAAAGCGCAGGATGAATTAAGGCGCTTTGAAAACCTCTCGCCCGGGGAAGCCGTTTCCACACAACAACTGGAAGAAATAAAGCTTGCCTTTATAAATGCAAAGGCTGACTGGCTTACTATAAAAAAACAATACGAAAATTCCTTCATCAAAGCTCCGGTATCCGGAACAATGAGCAAAAGGTATTTCGAAAAAGGCAGTTTCGTAGCTGCAGGAAGCCCTGTGTCCGATTTGGTCGACACCCGCAAAATGAAGTTCAATGCCTGGTTTACAGCTACTGACCTTACCCGGATTAAAACCGGACAAAAGGTAAGACTGGAGACAGGGTTATATCCCGGCGTTTCCTATGAGGGTACGATTAGAATTCTTGGGGTGAAACCAGACGATTCGGGACGTTACCTGGTACAGGCAGAAGTGGAAAATGATGATAAAAGACCACTGGTCTCAGGAATTGACGGCGCCCTTAGTTTTGAATATCTGCCTGGTAAAAAGAGTATTGTGATACCCCGGAATTGCATCGTTGGCAGCGCCATTCAACCAATGGTCTATGTGGTTAGGGACGGTACGGCACAATTACGGACAATCGTGATCTCCGAAATAATCAACGATAGGGTTATTGTTGAAGGCGGACTATCTGAAGGGGAGTGCGTGGTACTTTCAGGTCAAATCAATCTGGAAGACCATGTACGGGTCACTGTTTTGAATGATCAGAATTTTTAAACCTGCGGCTATGAACATCACTGAATTATCGATAAAACGGCCAACGCTTATTGTAGTCATCTTTGCTGTGCTGATGTTTCTGGGCATTTTCAGCTACAAAAAACTGAATTATGAGTTGTTGCCCAATATCGCCATGCCCGCTATTACGATTGTCACGGTTTATCCGGGAGCATCTCCCCCGGAAGTTGAAAACTCAGTCTCGAAAAAGATAGAAGATGCGGTCTCGACGACCGAAAACATTGACAATATCAGATCTTTTTCACAGGAAAATATATCCTATGTGGTCATGGAGTTCAAACCTTCGGCCGATGTTGATGATGCGATACAGGTGGTACAAAGGAAAATCGATGCCATTCAGGCGCAATTGCCCGAAGATGCCACCAATCCGACCATATCAAAATTTGGTATGAGTGATTTCCCAATTATGAACATTGTCGTATCGTCAAACATGAGCCCGACCCGGTTATTCGATCTGGTAAAGCACAGGATCAGTCCTGAGTTGAATGGCGTCAAAGGGGTTGGTGAGATCATTCTGACGGGAGGGGAGGAAAAGGAGATCTCTGTGAATGTGAATGCTGCAAAACTTGAAAAGCATAATTTATCGCTGTTGCAGGTAACGCAGGCGGTTATTTCTGCCAATGCCGACTATCCCACAGGCAAAATCAGAAATAATGAACAGCAAATACAGATCCGTTTGTCGGGCAAATACAAAAACCTGAAAAACCTGGAAGACGTGATCATTGTAAATAACAGCGGCAATTCGCCAATCCGCGTGAAAGATGTTGCTGAAGTCCTTGACTCCCGCAAGGAAATACAAAACATCAACCGCCACAACGGGATTAACGTGGTCAGTATGCAGGTTAAAAAGCAGGGAGATGCCAATACCGTTGAAGTGAGTGAACAAATCAGGAAAGAACTCATATTACTTGAGGATATTTACAGGGAAGCAGACCTGAAATTCAATATTGTCAGCGACCAGTCAGTTTTTACGCTCGAAGCAGCCGATGCAGTCATGAATGACCTGATCCTTGCCATCATCCTGGTCGCACTGGTCATGCTGGTTTTCCTGCATAGTCTCCGCAACTCGGTTATTGTGATGGTTGCAATACCGGCTTCAGTGATCACAACTTTTATAGCCATGTATTTACTGGATTTCTCGCTCAACATGATGTCGTTGCTGGCGCTTTCATTATCGGTAGGAATACTGGTGGACGATTCGATCGTTGTTATCGAAAATATATACCGGCATTTGGAAAAAGGGAAAGATAAAGTATTGGCTTCTGTTACCGGACGGAATGAAATTGGCTTTACTGCTCTTTCCATTACCCTGGTTGATGTGGCCGTATTCCTTCCAATGTCGCTGGCCCAAAGTATCATTTCGGGTGTTGTAAGAGAATTTGCCCTCGTTATTGTTGTGGCCACCCTCACCAGCCTGTTCGTATCATTCACCCTGACTCCCTTGCTGGCTTCAAGGATTGCAAAGCTGGAAAAACTGAAAGATCAATCGATTTTAAAAGCCCTGATCGGATCGTTTGAATCGTTGATCAACCGCTTTGCAGGAACGCTTCAACATGTTTTGCGCTGGTCGTTCGGGCATAAACTGCCTGTACTGCTGCTGGCTGTGTTATTATTTTTTGCTTCAGTGTCTTTGATCCCGTTCGGGTTTATAGGTACAGAATTTATCGATATGGGCGACCGCGGAGAAATTATTATCCAGATGGAACTGGCGGGATATGCCACCCTCGAACAAACGAATGCTGCTGTGCGCCGGGTGGAGCAGATTATTCTTGCCAAACCGGAAGTATCAGGCGTATCAAGCCAGGTTGGCGGTACATCCGATATGATCGATATTTCGTCGGGCACAAATAAAGCGGAAATCACGATCCAACTGGTGTCTAAAGAGAAGAGGGAATACGGTGCGCCTTTATATGCCCAGTTAATCAAAAATGAGTTGTCATCAAAGGTCCCGGGGGTGAAATTTGTGACCAGCATCGTTAGCCCAATTGGAGGTGCGGATCAGGTACCGATCCAGGTAGCTGTGAAATGCTCCGATCCCGATACGCTGGCAAAATATGCAGGGATTGTATTGAAGGAGGTTAAAAAGGTTCAGGGAACATCCGATGTCAAACTCTCGGTTGGTGATCCTAATCCTGAGCTTTTGGTAAACATCGACAAACAAAAAATGTCGGATCACGGGCTGTCTATGGATGCGGTGGGTGCAACCATGCAGATTGCATACAGCGGAAATAATGATGCAAAATTTCGCGACGGGGAATATGAATACGATATCAATATCCGGTATGACGAGTTTAACCGCCGGAATGTGAATGATGTCGCTGCCCTTTCATTTGTGAATTATACCGGTAATCGCATTCGTTTGGATCAGTTTGCGGAAATTCATGATCATACCGGAACATCGCGAATTGAACGGAACGACCGGATAGAATGCCAGACCATTTATTCACAGGTATTTGGAAGGGCTTTGGGCGACGTGGGCGAGGATATTAAACAGCAGCTTGCAACGATATCTTTTCCCAAGAATGTTACTTTGTCCTACGAAGGTGATATGAAAGCGCAGGCCGACTCATTTGGCAGCCTGGGATTTGCACTGCTGGCATCCATCGTTTTTGTATATCTGCTCATGGTGACTCTGTACCAGTCGTATTTATATCCCTTTGTTGTGCTGTTCACCATCCCTCTGGCTATTGTCGGCGCTTTGCCGGCTCTTGCGCTTACCGGACAAACACTCAGCATCCTGACCATTATGGGGCTGATCATGCTGACAGGACTGGTGTCAAAAAATGCGATCCTGGTTGTTGACTTTACCAATCATCTCAGGAACCAGGGACTCTCAAGCAACGAAGCGCTGCTGCAGGCAACATCGATCAGGCTGCGCCCCATCCTGATGACTACCTTTTCAATGATTATCGCGATGTTGCCTATTGCCCTGGCAACCGGACCCGGTTCAGTCTGGAAAAATGGTTTGGCCTGGGTACTTGTGGGAGGTTTATCCAGTTCCCTGTTTCTTTCGCTGGTTATCGTTCCGGTTGTATATGATATGGCAGAAGGATTAAAAGACCGTCTCTTCAAATGTAAATCATGAAGTTACTTGTTTCAATTATTTCCTTTTAATCGTTTGCTTTTTGTCAGCAGCCATTTCCGCGGCAAAGTTATCGTAGCCGATTTCTCTGATCCGGTTAATACATGCCGATCTGTCCGAATTGAAAACGAGGCCAAAGATTTTTGCAATGAAATTGTTGTACTTTTTACATTCAGCTAAACTCATCAGGTTGCAGTCTGCACAGCTTTGAAATTTGTTATCCATACAGCACTGCCTCACTTTACACCAGCTTGCTTTCGCATTTTCCCTGCAGCCCGGACATTTTCCAGCCAGATACGACCGGCAGGCTCCGCAATATAAACCGCAATAGGCAATCAGGTTTTTGTCTGCTATTACTTCTTTCGGAATTGTTGTTTTCATTTTGTTTATTCTACGATAAGTGTCTTGGATTTCGGATATTTTACTGTGTATTTCAACTCCAGGTCCTTTTTGGCAGAAGGTGCGAGCGAAAATTCCCATTTCAGTTGGCCTGTCTCATTATCTCGTTTTGCGCCTGATATTTGCTGAACTTCTACCTCTATTTCTTCGGAGGTTGATACCGGTACCTGATCGAGCAAAACCATGTTTATGTTTTGCTTTTTGTTATTTTTTACGGAAAGCTGCCACGCCCTCGACTCTTCCTTCTTATTTCCGATGAACTGTCTGGTTTTATAATCTTTTATTTTTTCCCGGCTGACGCTGACATTTTTATCCCTGCCCAATGATATTTGCAGCGTATCCGAAACTGATCTGACGTCCATCAGTGTTTTACCCACAAAAGTTCCTTCAAAAAAAACATTGGCTTCGGCTTCAAGCAAATGGTATTGTTCGTATTCAGGGATCCTGGCGATCAGGAAAGCGTCCTTGTCGATTTTAGGAACACTGAAGTACTGGTAAATGGCCGGCAAACTATAGACTTCCATGTCGACTGCAAAGCTTTTGTTGTCTGACTTCACCGTATAAGGTGTTTTAATTTCAAAACTGACTGATGTTTGTTTTTCTACCTGTACGGAAGGGACCGGCGTGGTAGCTGCTTCTCTGAGTTTTGGACCGGGTTGCAGATTCTGAGGAATAACTCCTGCGATACTTCCTGTCAGAGTGCTCTTTTTCTGAACTCCGTATCCTACGACAACAACTTCGTCCAGCTTGTTTTCTTCTTCTTCCATTGTGATATTCATGACCTGACCGGATATCGGTAACGTTTTTTCTTTAAATCCGATGAACGAAAAGGTCATATAACCGGCATTAACGGGAATGGAGAGCATGTACCTGCCTTCAGTGTCGGTTACCGTACCAATGGTTGTTCCCTGAATGGTAACCGTGGTGCCTGGAAGAGGATCATTATTACTGTCAGATACTCTTCCGCTGACCATTTGAATATTCTTATAAACCGGCGGCAGAATGTTATAATCGAGCATATAGGTTCTTAATTCAGGGGCGCGGCCCGAAACATTGGGATCGGAAGAGGAAAAGCTTAATTTAACGTTATTCCAGTCTACTTTGGTGTCCTGTCGTACGTTGGCTTTATAAATCAGTTCAACAGGCTCCGTAATGGTGTTTGCCCGGATGTCGTACGACGGAAACCATCCGCAATTTCCAACAAGATATGAAATTTCGAACCAGGCAGATGTATTCTTTTTTACATCAACGGTGACTAATATTTCACCTGAAGGAAATTCTTTTTTTACCGACAATACCTGAAACTGGTTTTCAATAGCCGTTTTTTCTTTCTTCAGGTTGGTCAGTGTTTTTTCGCGTTCTATTCCTTTTAGTTTTAATGCGGTAAGCCTGGTCCGGTAAAAATCGGAGGCTTCCTGCAGGTTGATCACACTCAATGCCTGATTTTTACCGCCCACCTCTCTGTTTGCCTGAAGAAAAGCAACTTCTTCATTTAAAATCGACAAGTGGGTGTTTTCCAGATTGATTTTGTCTTCAATTTCCTTTAGTTGCGATTCAATTCTGATCATGTCCTGCGACCTGGCCGGTTTATCCAAAAAATTTTGCAGATGTGTAACCGACAAGACAACCAGTTCGCCATCAACTTTTACCTGTATGCTTTTGCCATCAATAAACGGAGAGAGGTCAACAAATTTAATTAATGTTTTTCCAGGACCCAATTCAATCTGTTTTTTTCTGGTAATTTGTGCGCCTTCGATAAAGACCGTCACTTCGTTGACATCTGTTTTAACCACTTTCTCCTGCACCTCCTGTGAGAAAGAATGAGCAAAAATGCACGAAAGTATGACGAAAAGGATTGGTTTCATACGTTTATATTTTCAATTTAACCCATTACAACTTGCGCATCCAGCGTCATTGCTTCGAGACTCATTACCAACGGTATGGAACTCGCCGATAAACATCACCTGGGCGTAAACTGCGGCGTTCATGGCTCGTTTCATATTTAATTTTCTATATGACTTTACATAAATGCCTTTAAGGTCTGAAGCATTATAAAGTTAATGACTTTCATCTTTCGAATTGGCGACAGTATCAAATTTAGAATCATTCTTTTTTTCTTATGTTCTGTCAAATCTGTTTCAGGATAGGCGCTTCGTGTGGAATTTTAACAGGATATCCTCTAAAAACACAATAACTTGCCCTTAAATGCAGTTTATTTTCAGCTTGCAGAAAACTGCAATCGTTCCTGCCAGGATTAAAGCAGTCTTTTGAAGTAGTTTTTTGTATTTTTGTTTCCAGGGAAAGAGCACAATTAAAAATAGTATAGCTATGAAACGTATGAAAGCAAACAATGTGATCATGATCATCGGTGCATTGACTTTACTTATAAGTTCATGTAAACCATTTTATCAGTGCGGCCAGCAAAGACCGGAAAAATTTAAAGCTTCAAAGCGGGTTGAAGCGGTTATCGATGAAAGAGACAGTTTGTGTGAGACCCTGGAGTTGAGAGAAAATGAAATTTCATCATTGAATAACAACGTTTTCAATTTGAATAAAACACTCGCTGACACGAAGAAGAAGTACAATGACCTCATCAACGAGAATCTTACACAAGCCGAGGAATTTAATCTGGCCATGAAGCAAAAAGGTGACGAATTGGCCGAAAAAGAAGAACTTTTGTCGCAAAGGGAAAAAGCATTAAATGAACTTCGGGTCGTGATTGCCCGTCAGGACTCCATTACCAGAAGATTGAATGATATTTTAAGAGACGCCTTGCTGGGTTTTCAGTCAGATGAATTATCGGTCGAGGTAAGAAACGGGAAGGTTTACGTTTCCATGTCCGACAAGTTGCTGTTCCAGTCAGGCAGTGCTTCCATTGAAGAAAAAGGAAAAGAAGCGATCAAGGTATTGGCCGATGTGTTGGGCAAGAATAAGGATATTGACATTCTGATTGAAGGGCATACCGATACAATTCCTATTCATACTGCTGTTTACAAGGATAACTGGGATCTGAGTGTTGCCCGGGCGACCTCGATCGTCAGGATTTTAACAAATGAATATAAAATAGCGTCTACACGGTTAACTGCATCGGGGAAAGGAGAATTTTCTCCAAAAGCGACCAACAGCACTCCCGAAGGACGGGCGGTTAACAGACGTACAGAGATTATCCTGTCTCCCAAACTGGATGAGATCATGCAATTGCTGAAGACAAACTAGGATTCATAAGAATCTTATTGCCAATAAATTAACTAAACTGATCAGAATGAAACAAAGGACGTTTTTTCACTACATGATATCAGGAACTGCTTTCCTGGTTCTGCTTTTAGTTGCCATACAACCGGTTACAGCCAATGTCAGCATGCCATCGATTTTTACTGACAATATGGTGTTGCAGCAACAATCGGATGTCTCCATTTGGGGCAAAGCCGAAATGAATGAAAAAATAGTGGTGACTACATCGTGGGACAATCAATCCTATGAAGCGACCGCGGGAAGCGAAGGGAAATGGATCGTGAAAGTCAAGACCCCTGCCGCAGGTTTCACTCCTTATGAAATCAGTATTAAAGGCAGGAATACTATTCAACTGGAAAATGTTCTGATTGGTGAGGTCTGGGTTTGCTCGGGGCAGTCGAACATGGAAATGCCCCTGGCCGGCTGGGGAAAAGTCATGAACTTTGAAGAGGAAATAGCCGCAGCCAATTATCCGTCAATCCGTTTGTTGCGGGTGGCCAACGCCAGCGCCAATCATCCACAGGAGGAGGCCAAACTTGAAGGGAGCGGTTGGGTGGAATGCTCACCTGCCACGATCCCTGAATTCTCGTCAGTAGCATACTTTTTTGCTCGGGATTTACTGAAAACTCAGAACTTCCCGGTTGGATTGATTGATACCAACTGGGGAGGTACAATCGCTGAAGCCTGGACGAGCGCATCTACCCTGAAGCTGATGCCCGATTTTGCCGCTGAAGTCAGTGAAATCGAGTCGGTGAGTGATGAAAATGCGGTAAAAGTTTTTAAGGAAAAGTTTGCAGCATGGGACAAGAAGGTCAAGGAAACCGATCAAGGTTATTCGAACGGGAAGGCCGTATGGGCATCACGTGATTTCGATGACTCCGGCTGGAATAAAATGCCTTTGCCTGGCCTCTGGGAAGATCAAATGACAGGATTTGACGGAATTGTCTGGTTCAGGAAAACGGTTGAACTGCCCGCCTCGATGCGCGGAAAGGAATTAACCCTGAACCTGGCTATGATCGATGATAATGACCTTACGTTCTGCAATGGTGAGGTGATTGGTTCAACGGATGGATATGACAAATTACGCGTCTATCAAATACCGGCCCGGCTTACAAAAAGTGAAACACTGCAACTCTCTGTTCGGGTCTTGGATACCGGAGGAGGTGGCGGAATATACGGAGATGAAGCCAGGCTGTTCCTTACCCGGGGAAAGAATAAAATTTCGCTGGCCAACGAATGGAAATACAAGGTCAGCGCCGATCTGAAATCAGTTCCTCCGGCTCCCGGAAATCCTGAGGGCAATCCGAACCGTCCGTCTGTGTTGTATAATGCCATGATCCATCCGCTTATTCCTTTTGCTATCAGGGGAGCGATCTGGTACCAGGGTGAGTCGAATGCCGGCCGGGCTTTCCAGTACCGCGATCTGTTTCCCATGATGATCAGGGACTGGAGAGAAAAATGGAATACTGAGATTGACTTCTACTTTGTTCAGCTGGCTAATTTTATGGCAAAGGATGAAGAGCCAAAAGAATCGGCATGGGCAGAACTGAGGGAAGCTCAACTAATGACCTTGCACCTGGCCCATACCGGAATGGCTGTCACGATCGACATTGGCGACGCTGCCGACATTCATCCCAAGAACAAGCAGGAAGTGGGGCACCGGTTAGCTTTGGCTGCGCGCGCAAATACTTACGGTGAAAAAATTGATTATTCCGGTCCCCGATATCAGGACTATCGTATTGAAGGAGATCAGATCAGTGTTTCATTCGACTTTAATAAAGCCCTGAAATCGGCTGACGGCAAAGCATTAACCGGATTCGCCATTGCTGGTCCCGACCATAAGTTTTATTGGGCCGAAGCCGTTATAGAGGGGAATGAGGTGGTGGTCCGTTCGCCGAAAGTAAAGTATCCGCTGGCCGTACGTTACGGCTGGGCGAATAATCCCGATTGCAATCTGACGAACAGTAGTGGACTGCCTGCATCACCCTTCCGCACCGACCAGTGGCGGGGAGTAACGAAATAAGCGGTCAGGCCGGCCGAAAAGCCGGCTTTAACGGTGGCCCGGATCAAACCGCTTGACGTTATGAAACCAGCCATGAACGCCGCGGTTTACGCCCTGGCCGGATGTTTCGGTTAAGCGAATGCAAAGTCAAACTTGTTTGAGCTTTGCTGAGCGTAGAAACATCTAACGAAGTGAATGTTTTTCGGCGAATTGGAGTGAAGCGGAAATCCCCGAAGAGAATCGGGCTTGTGAGATCCGCGAAGCGAATTCCATACGCCGATGTACTTAAGAAAAGTAATGAAGCTGAGTACGCAAATTATAGTTGGTAACTTGAAAAAATAAATGTATGAGATACATCTTTCTGTTATTTGCGATCATGCCGGTTTTTGCTTTGTCCGGGCAGACTTTGAAGCATTCGCTGTTAAAGGAAGTTGATCCGAACATCGGCGCTGCCCACTCACGATGGTTTTTTTACACACCGGCAGCCAATCCGTTCGGAATGGCCAAGCCGGCTGCCTCAACAAATGGTCACTACGGTAATAAATGGGGCTGGGAGGCCACCGGTTATGACCAGCGTCACACATCGATCGAAGGCTTTGTCAATTTTCATGAATTCCAGATTGGCGGTGTTACGGTGATGCCCACCACGGGAGACCTGAAAACTACACCCGGGACACTCGAAAATCCGGATGAAGGATACCGCTCGCGCTTTTCACGTGAAAGTGAACTTGCCGAGCCTGGCTACTACCGGGTAAAGCTGGATGATTACGGGATTACCGCCGAACTCACCTCCACTCCCCGCGTGGCCTTTCATCGTTACACCTTCCCGGAATCTAAAGAAGCGCACTTTATTTTCGATATTGGCAACCGCCAGGGCGAAAGCGGCGTCGTTGCCGATGCATTTGTAAGGAGGGTCTCAGAGCGGGAACTGGAAGGCTTTGTTTTTACCCTTCCGGAATATGTGAAGAATTATCAGCCCGGCTCCATGGTGAAAATGTATTTTGTTGCCCTGCTTGATCATACCCCCAAGAGTTTCGGCACGTTTACAGCAAACAAGGTGAGTAAGGAAAGCGGATCGGCACAGGGACCGGGCTGCGGCATGTACCTTGATTTCGGCACTTCGGCCGGTGAAGCCATAACTGTTAAGATAGGGCTTTCTTATACCGGTGTCGATCATGCGCGACTTAACCTGCAGACCGAAGCTGAAAATCTCAGTTTCGATGACGCACGCGCAAAAGCGCAGGAATACTGGGAGCAGATGCTTGGCCGGATCACCATTGAAGGCGGCTTAGAAGCTGACCGTAAAAAATTTTACACCGGACTGTACCACGCGCTTCTGGGGCGCGGACTGGAAAGCGATGTGAGCGGGTCATATATGAAAAACAACGGTACGATCGGACAGGTTCCTCTGAACGGGGAAGGAAAGCCCCTGTACCATCACTATAATACCGACGCCATCTGGGGCGCTTTCTGGAATCTGACCCAGCTTTGGGCCATGGCTTATCCGGATTACTTTAATGAATTCGTGAATTGTCAGCTCGATATTTACCGCGACTGCGGCTGGCTGGCCGACGGCGTTGCCACATCGAAATTCGTGTCGGGAGTCGGGACCAATTTTATGGGACAGGTCATTGCTTCGGCCTATAACCGGGGAATCCGCAACTATGATGCAAACGAAGCCTTCAAAGCAGTCCGGCACAATGAGCTGGATTGGCAAAACCGGCCTCAGGGAGTGGGCAAAGCCGATACAAAGATTTTCTGCGAACTGGGCTATGTTCCTTTTGATTCCATTGATGCCTACTACACCGGATCTTCGGCCGAAGCTTCCAAATTTTCAGCTTCCCACACGCTGGAATACAGTTTTAGCGCGTATGCAGCCGCACAAATGGCCCGATCGCTTGGTAAGCAGGCTGACTATGAGAGACTCACGGAGCTTTCACATGGATGGGAAAAATTATTCGATGATCAGACCGGTTTTATCCGCCCCCGCGATGCCAAAGGCGATTTCATCGGTAAGTTCAATCCCATGGAGGCCTGGAGAGGCTATCAGGAAGGAAATGCTTACCAGTACACCTTCTATGTGCCGCACGATCCGGAAGGATTGATCAAACGGGTAGGAAAGGAGAAGTTCAATGAGCGGCTGAACGATTTGTTTGAAAAAGCTTCAAAAAATGGTTTTGGGGGAGGGAAAACAATTGATGCCTTCTCCGGACTTGAAAATGTATACAATCATGGTAACCAGCCCAGCCTGCATATTGCCTGGCTTTTTAATTATTCAGGCGCCCCCCGGCTCACGCAGAAATGGGTTCGGCAGATCTGCAACGAGTTTTACGGGACCGACGGCATTCACGGATATGGTTACGGACAGGATGAAGACCAGGGACAGCTCGGTGCCTGGTATGTGTTGGCCGGGATGGGACTTTTCGATGTTAAGGGAGGAAGCGATGCCTCGTCCTTCATCCAGATAGCGATGCCGCTTTTTCAGAAGGTCACGG
>Ga0074195_1002431_pt1 | contig 20826 bp, 17 predicted proteins | sample EPASupsiteHSE623_FD_64525 | JGI IMG/M metagenome (GOLD analysis project Ga0074195, IMG submission 64525) | Bioremediated contaminated groundwater from EPA Superfund site, New Mexico - Sample HSE6-23 | ecosystem: Environmental > Aquatic > Deep subsurface > Groundwater > Contaminated ...
GGGAGGGGATTTGGACAATAGGGAGTTGCCAGTAAGCCGGAATCGCTGCAGATATTTACTTTTACAATACCTGGGGGTACGGGAAAACCGGCAGAAGCCTTATCTCTTAAAGCCCGGGCCATAAAGTTGGCCCAAATGGGGCCCGCTATTTTTCCGCCGGGGATACCGACCGACTTGTTAGGATTATCATAACCGATGTATACACCAGTCACAAGCTGCGGCGTAAAGCCTACAAACCAGGCGTCCCGGTAATCCTGGGTCGTCCCCGTCTTTCCTGCGGCCGGCCGGGAGAAAATTGCGGATAATGAGTTTGCGGTACCACCGGGCTGCAGAACACCGGAAAGCATATCAGATACTAAATAGGCAGTAGTTTCCGGGATAACACGCTGTTTTTTCGGCTGATTATCTTCGATTACGTGACCGTTTTTGTCGACTATTTTCGTAATCATCAGGGGGTCGTACCTTATTCCCTGAGATGCCAGGGTGCAGTATGCGTTTGTTAATTCCAGGGGAGTTACTTCAGATGTCCCCAGAGCTAGGGAGAGGTATGGCCGCAGGCTGCTATTAATCCCCATTTTATGGGCATAGTCAGCTGCGGTTACCGGGTTAATCTCATTAGCCAGCTTTACAGCAATTGTGTTGTCCGAAATCGCAAGAGCTTCCCTTAAAGTAAAAGGCCGGTAATGGTAAGGGTTTGGGCCGTAATCAGTGGGTTTATAGGTCGGGCCGTTACTCTGCGGATACTCCATCGGTTCGCAGGCGAGGGTACTTCCCTGAGTGTATCCTCTATCAATGGCAGCGGTATACAAAAATGGCTTGAAAGCTGAACCGGGCTGTCGTCTGGCTTGAACAGCCCTGTTAAATTTGGATTGGGTGAAGTCGCGCCCGCCAACCATGGCTTTGATGTATCCGTTCAGCGGGTCGATGGCAATCAAAGCCCCCTCCAGGGAAGGACTTCGACCAGCTAAGACGTTGTTAAAAGAGTTCTCAGCTGCTTGCTGCATATCGAGGTCAAGGGTGGTATGAACCGTAACTCCTTCTGAAAATAGCATTGCCGCCCCGTCTTCGTATTTTTCTGTAATGTATTTAACTACCTCATTTACAAAGTAAGGAGCGGTTTCTTGTTTTAAGCCACCGGGTTTTAGAACCAGCTTTTCCCTGGCTGCCTTATCAGCTTCCCGGTCTGTTATAAACCCTACTTCTACCATTCGGTTTAATACCGTTTTCTGCCTTTTTTTCGCTCCCTCCCAATTTTGAAAAGGGGAGTATGTGTTAGGTGCTTTGGGCAGGCCGGCCAACAACGCACTTTCAGCTAAGTCCAGTTCTGAGGCGGATTTGTCAAAATAGGTTTGGGCTGCGGTTTCGATTCCGTATGCGCCCTGCCCGAAATATATTTGGTTAAGATATATTTCAAGTATTTGCTTTTTGGTGTATTTTTTTTCAAATTGAATGGCCAGCCATGCTTCCGAAAATTTCCGGCCAAAGGTTTTTTCCCTTGAAAGATAAAGATTTTTTACTGTTTGCTGTGTTATCGTACTTGCGCCCTCGACAATTTTCCCGGCCTTAAGATCATTCCATGCGGCGGAGACAATCCGTACCGGGTCTAATCCAAAGTGCTTGTAAAATCGGGCATCCTCTACCGCCACAAAGGCATTTTGGGTGGCTTCCGGGATTCGGTTGAGAGGTACCTGCACTCTGTTTTGCCTGTAAAGGGTAGTGATTGTTTTTCCGGTGGCATCATAAACCTTGGATGCCACCAACATTTGGGGGTCAGGCAGAGTAAGGGCGGTACAGCCGCCAATAAAAAGGGTGGAAATAAGTACACCCAATAGCATCAGCCCATAAAGGACATTTTTTTTCAAGGTCACGAAGCTCACCAGCTTTTAAGTAGTATAGGTTTATTATATCAAAAATCATTGGTCATATGTGGGGGTAAGTTTTTAAAAAACTAATTTTTTAGAAAATTTCGGATATTAAGAAGGATTTTTTACAAGTTCTGGCGAAAAGTATAAGGTTGAAAACTTTATACTGCTTTTTCAGGGTTATAAATAAATCCTTTTTATAACAATGTTGGCTTTTTGACGCTTGTTTGGAGGTGACCCAAGGATAATATGCTTGAGTATGATAATAATGTTAAAACTACAGGTTTTGTACCTGTTAGGCAGTCTGGGGTACTGATAGCAGACCCCGGTGGAAAATTAAAACTGGCCAGGTGGCGGCTCCAAAGTGATGGCCACCGGGTTTACTATGTCCAGGACTTGTCTTTAGCCGAGGCTATTGTCCGGAATGAAGAAATACTAATTACTCTCTTTAATGTCGGTGGAGTAGACGATTTGGAATCATTAAATACAATCAATAATATTAAAGGGGCTTCAGAAATTTTAGTTATCACACCAGGGAAGGGCCACCTGAAGAAAATGATATCTGCCGCAGGTGTCAAAAAAGTCATCAGCAGGCCGATAGATTATCCCCAGTTGAGTAACGCGGTCAGGGCCGAATTAGATAATATTGAGGAGCGTAAACGCAAAAGGCATGTTTTTGAGAGGTTTAGAAAAGCGATTACCGGACCGCTTAATATGCGGGTATTATATAAAAATGTACTTGATCAGATAAAACCAGGTATACTGATTGTGGATCCCTCAGGGAAGAGTACCTTTATAAATAAACAGATGAGCGCATTATTGGAAATAGATTTATTGAACGTCCTGGAAAAACCTTTTAATGAAGTACTTGCCTGCTGCTCCTGCCCATTTAGCGGTTCCCTTCTGGATGGTTTAACCAAGGCATTCAGCTTACGGGAGGATTCTTTTAATTCGATAGTCATAGAAGGACCAGAGGATAGTAAGTCCTGGAACATAGAGGCTCACCCGATCTTGGCCGGACGTAACGAATTTATCGGGGCTTTTGTATCAGCAGAGGTGATTGCAACGCCCAGCAAGATGGACAAAGGGATGGCTCAATCCGAACAGCTGGCTATGGTTGGTCAGTTAGCGGCCGGCGCGGCTCATGAAATAAGAAACCCATTAACCTCGGTGAGAGGATTTATCCAGCTGCTGCAAAATGAGCTGCAGGGTACATCCAAAGGAGAATACATTAATATAATAATCGCCGAAATAGATAGGGTCAACACAATCGTCAACGAATTTCTGAAACTGGCTAAACCTGCAGCTCCGAAGAGAATGGACTGCAGTATAAAGGACCTCTTCGAGGATATTCATATTCTTATAGAAAGTGAAGCATTTTTAAAAAATATCGATATAACAAAAGATTTCTTGGAAACCCTTCCTCATATTCAGATTGATTCCGAGCAGGTTAAACAGGTTTTAATTAATATTATCAGAAATTCCTTTGAGGCTATGCCCGGAGGAGGCGCTATGTCTGTACGGGCCTTTGAATTACCTAAAGAACGGGAGGTCTGCCTGGAAATATCTGATACAGGTGAGGGGATGGATGAAGAAACGGTTAAAAAGATTTTCGAGCCGTTTTTTACGACGAAGGATAACGGTACCGGGTTAGGGCTGGCGGTATCTTCTGAAATAATGAAAAGCAATGGTGGTCGGATGGAAGTTGAAAGCAGGCTGGGTGGGGGAACAACGACGTACCTCTATTTTCCGTATGTATAACAAGCTCCTTTTTCTTGAATTGCTTTTACCGGATTGGGTAAGATAGGTTTAGAAAAAAGGGGGTGAGTTTATGGCTAATACTGTTATCCATGTTGAGGGAATGACATGTACGCATTGTAAGATGTCTGTAGAAAAAGCCTTAAAAACCCTGGACGGGGTTCAGGGCGCCGCAGTCAATTTGGAAGCAAAAACTGTAGCGATAGATTTTGACCCGGCTGTGGTTAGCGCGGAGAATCTTAAAAAGACGATTTCTAATACTGGATACGAAGTTAAGTAAGGCTGGGCCTTACTTATTTTTATTTATCCAGCTTTCCTCCCCTGTCTAAAAGGACACAATCCACCCCGGATAAAAACAGTTCTAAATTGCCATAATGTAAATATGGGAACGCGATTTGGGCAGCCGGGGAGGTGAAGCTTTGGCCGTAAAATACCGCCGTGTTTCGCGTTATCATGAGATTGCCGGAGTCCTTATCAGACACGGATTCAGGTGTTTAGCAGAAGGTTATTCGTACCCTCAACGGGTCCGCCAGGTTTTCGAAGACCTAGGCCCTACGTTTGTTAAGCTGGGGCAGTTATTGAGCACAAGACCTGATTTAGTGCCTCCTGAATATATTGATGAATTAAGTAAACTTCAGGATGATGTCGGAGAAGTTCCCGAAGCCGATATCCGGGCACAGTTCGTAAAAGATATGGATAGACAGCCTGAGGAAATTTTTCTTCGTTTTAATTACAAACCTCTTGCCAGTGCTTCGATTGGCCAGGTTCACGAGGCGGTTCTCCCGTCCGGAGAGAAAGTCGTTGTGAAAGTCCAGCGGCCCCACTTGATTCAGTTAATTAACGGTGATATTAAAATACTTAAGAATTTTTCCGGGATACTTCAGAAGCGCACAGTTATTGGGCAGGTCTGTGATGTTCAGGAGATAATTGATGTATTTGAAAGGCAGATCCACAAAGAACTCGATTACCTTACGGAAGCAGTTAACACTGAGGCCTTTCATCGGGAGTTTTGTGATGATGGGAATATTGTTGTCCCTACGGTCTTTTCTGATTATACAACAAGGGAAATTCTGACGATGGAGTATGTTGAGGGTGTCAGGGTTGAAGAATTTGAGCAGTATAATTATTCCTTTGAAGACCGGGCCCGGTACGCCAAAAATATGCTGTTGGCTGTTTTTCAGCCCCTATTTAAAAAAGGGGTGTTCCACGGTGACCCACACCCGGGGAATATCTTGTTTCAGGACAATTTTAAGGTTGTGGTCATCGATTTTGGGATTATCGGGAGGTTTGATCAGACCCGCCGCCGCCAGGTGGCTGAATTAATGGTTGCTTTGGCAGAACGTGATGTTACTGCTGTTATGAATATAATCCTGGAGACCGGGGTAACGACCAGGCGTTTACGACAGCAGCATTTTTTTGAGGATGTTTCGGAAATCGTAGAAAAAGCCAATGGTGTGACAAGTGGTGGGATTGAACTGGGACAGCTGATTAACGGGATGATTACAATTTCCATTAACCATGGTATTAAAATGCCTGACAGCCTGTTTATTCTCGGCAAGACAGTGATGCTCAGTGAGAATATGGCCAGGAGAATATGCCCGGAACTCGATATTTCAGTTATAATTAAGCCTTTGGCAGTGGAGCACTTAAAAGAGACTTTACGCCCCGAGCTGTGTACCGGAAGTCTATATAAACAGATATCCAATGTTTCGGAGGCTATTTTTTCCCTACCCAAAGACCTTTGCCAGGCGGTAAGCAATTTGGCGAACAACGAGACAAGGATTACATTTTATCATCGAAATCTAAACTGGTTATATGATATGCTTGATATTTCCTCTTCCAGAATAGCTTTTGGCCTTATTTTGGCTTCTTTAATCGTGGGTTCGGCGGTTATTATGCATACAGGTAAAGGGCCGCTGCTTTGGGGTTATCCCGTCTTGGGGACATTGGGCTTTGTTTTCTCGGGTCTGTTGGGAGTCCTGATTCTATTCTCCATGCTTCGTTCCGGGCGGCTGAGGTAGAAAGAAAGAAAATATCTGTAAGAACATTAAAGCTCATTTTTGCATACCAATATTATTGACAGGGAAATCAGTAAGTGATATAATCTTAAGAAATTTATATATAAATACTGTGATGGGGAAATTAAGTATTTCGTTACCTTGAAGAGAGCCGGAATTGGTGAAAGCCGGCAGGGGCGGGATACCGAAAGCCACCCCGGAGTTGCCGGCTGAAACTAAAGTAAGCTTGGTCGTATAACCCACGTTAAAGGTGAGCTAAGTTGGGTTTGCCTTTCGGCAGCCAACTAGGGTGGTACCGCGTGAGAGAACTCTCGTCCCTGGAGGACGGGAGTTTATTTAATTAAAGGGGGTTGAAGGATTTGGATGAGAAGGACCGGGAAATTCTCGAAATATTACAGAATAACAGCCGTTTAAGGCCTGAACAGATAGCGGCAATGATTGGGGTAGACCAAGCAGAGGTAGAAGACCGCGTAAAGGAGTTGGAGGAAAAGCGGATTATCATTAAATACCATACACTAATCAACTGGGAACTGGCCGGTGAAGAAGTTGTATCTGCCTTGATCGAGGTAAAGGTAACCCCGCAGAGGGGTTCGGGATTTGATAATATAGCGGAAAGAATTTACCGTTTTCCCGAGGTTAAGGCCGTTTACTTAATGTCCGGCAGGTATGATGTTTCGGTACTTATTGAAGGTAAGACGATGAAAGAAGTGGCCCTCTTTGTGGCGATGAAACTTGCTACTATAGAAAACGTACAAAGCACTGCGACCCATTTTGTATTGAAAAAATACAAACAGGAAGGTGTTATTCTGGAAGATAAGGAAAAAGACCGAAGGCTGGTGATTTCACCATGATTAAATGGACAGAAAAGCTGTGTCCGCAGGTAAAAAACATTCCGCCGTCGGGTATAAGGCGGTTCTTTGACCTTGTTTCCGAGATGAAAGGGGTTGTTTCTCTGGGGGTGGGTGAGCCGGATTTTATAACCCCCTGGCATATCCGGGAGGCCTGTATCTACTCCCTTGAAAAAGGCTATACAATGTATACGTCGAACTGGGGGCTGATCGAACTGCGGGAGGAGATTGCCCGCCACCTCTATGACAATTACCAGGTTGAATATGAACCTCGTACAGACGTCCTTGTAACTGTAGGTGTCAGTGAAGGTATGGATTTAGCCCTGCGGGCTGTTCTCGCCCCTGGGGATGAGGTACTCATCCCTGAGCCATGTTATGTGTCTTATTCCCCCTGCACCAGCCTGGCGGGCGGAACCCCCATACCAATTTTAACCACGGCGGATAACGATTTTAGGGTTACGGCCGCTCAAATTGAGGAAAAAATTACTCCCAAAACCAAAGCCCTTATCCTGAGTTACCCAAATAATCCTACCGGAGCGACAATTTCCAGGGAAGAGCTGATGGAAATAGCAAAGGTTGTAAAAAGACACGACCTTGTCGTTATCTCAGATGAGATATATGACAAACTGACATATGAGGGCCAGCATACGTGTTTTTCCGCTTTACCGGCCATGAAAAACCGGACCATCCTGTTAAACGGTTTTTCCAAGGCTTATGCCATGACGGGGTGGCGGCTCGGCTATGCCTGCGGGCACCCGGAAGTGATTTCCCATATGACAAAGATACATCAGTATACGATGCTCTGCGCACCGGTAACAGCCCAGATGGCTGCTTTGGAAGCGCTGCAGAACGGAACTGAGGAAATGCAAAAAATGGTGGCCGAATATGACCGGCGTCGGAAACTCGTCTTAAAAGGGTTTAGCGAAATCGGGCTGACCTGTTTTGAGCCTAAGGGCGCTTTTTACGTTTTTCCATCGATCCGGAATACCGGCTTATCCTCAGAGGAGTTCGCTGAAAGGCTGCTGGTGGAGGCGAAGGTGGCAGTAGTGCCGGGGAGTGTTTTTGGGACTACCGGGGAAGGCCATATCAGGTGCTCTTATGCGGCTTCTGCAGATAATCTCATTGAAGCCATTGAGCGTATGGGGAAATTTTTTAACCAGCTTTCCCTCCACCGTCAGGAAGCATGCGGTTAAGAATGGGAAGTGGGAAGAGTGGAAGGGAGTGTCCCATAAGTCAAAACTTAGGGGACAGCCCCAACCTTTTGGCAGTCCGCCGGTCGATCCGGCGGGCTGCTCCTGTGTTTAATTGTCTAAAATTATCTGAAAAATTTACATAATTGTAGCAGGAAAAGAATTAAAAATGTGGAAATACAAATGGTTACCCCGATGACCGTAAACATTTGTGCTTTTTATTGCAGGGAGATGATTAAATGATTTGGGAACCCCGTTATGAATGTATGAGCAGGGAAGATATGCAGGCGACCCAAGTGGAGCGTTTGCAGACAGTCGTTCGGGAAGTTTACGAAAAAGTCCCTTTTTACAAAATGATTTTTGACAAACAGGGAGTCAAGCCCAGGGATGTAAAAAGCCTGGAAGATATAAAAAGGTTGCCGTTCACTGATAAGGAAGCCCTTATAGAGAACTACCCGTTTGGGATGTTTGCAGTTCCGATCAAGGAGATTGTGCGGATTCATGCCTCGTCCGGTACTACCGGGAAACAGAAGGTGGTTGGGTATACGAAACGGGATATCCGGACTTGGTCCAATCTGATTGCCCGTATTGTCACGATGGCTGGGGTAACTGATGAAGACGTAGCCCAGATCTGTTTCGGGTACGGGTTGTTTACCGGTGGATTCGGTTTACATTATGGTCTGGAAAAAGTGGGGGCGATGATAATACCCGCTTCTACCGGCAATACCGAGAAGCAGATTACGATGATGCAGGATTTTGGGACAACCGCCCTTATTGCCACCCCTTCTTACGCCATGTATATGGTGGAAGTCGCCGAGGACATGGGGGTTGATACTTCTAAATTAAAGCTCAGAGTAGGCCTGTTTGGGGCCGAGCCCTGGACCGAAAATATGAGAAAAGAAATCGAACGCCGCTGGAACATAAAGGCTGCTGACAATTATGGGCTGACCGAACTTGTCGGCCCCGGGGTTGCGGGTGAATGTGAATGCTGTGATGGGCTGCATATAAATGAAGACCATTTTTATCCGGAAGTTATCGATGCCAAGACCGGTGAAACCTTGGGCTGCGGTGAAGTTGGAGAGCTGGTTTTCACTTCTCTGACGAGGGAAGCCTTTCCAATCATCCGGTACCGGACGAGAGACATATCGATGTTAATTGATGAACCCTGTGCCTGTGGGCGGACAACAGTAAGAATGAAGAAGGTAACGGGCCGGGCAGATGACATGCTGATTATCCGGGGAGTGAACATATACCCGTCACAGATAGAAAGTGTGCTTATGGGGACTGAGGGGGTAGCCCCTCATTACCAGCTGATAGTTACGAGAAAAGGCTATCTGGATGATTTGGAAGTCCAGGTTGAACTCTCCGGGGAAAAATTTACCGGTAAATTTAAAGAGCTTGAAGAATTGGAGAAAAACCTGAAGTACAAGCTTAACAAGGTGTTAATGATCAGTGCCAAAGTGAAGCTCCTGGAACCCAGGTCGATTGAAAGAACTGTGGGGAAGGCCAAGAGAGTAATAGATTTGCGCCCTAAGGAATAAGATTTATGAAGCTGACTCAACACCCTAGAGGGAGGTGCGAGAAATGAAGGAGTTACTTACCGGCAATGAGGCGATTGCAAGGGGGGCTTATGAATCCGGGGTTACCGTGGCTGCTGCTTACCCGGGGACACCCAGTACCGAGATTCTGGAGAATCTGGTCCGCTATCCGGGGGTATATGCCCAGTGGTCACCAAATGAAAAAGTGGCTTTGGAGGTAGGGGCCGGGGCTGCCATTGGCGGCGCTAGAACCCTGGTGACGATGAAACACGTTGGGGTAAACGTGGCTGCAGACCCGCTGTTTACCCTTGCTTACACGGGAATTAACGGCGGATTTGTACTTGTCAGCGCCGACGACCCGGGAATGCACAGCTCACAGAACGAGCAGGACAACCGGGCTTATGCCAAATTTGCCAAGGTTCCGGTGCTTGAGCCCAGCAGCAGCCAGGAATGCAAAGACATGGTAGGCCTGGCCCTGGAAATCAGCGAGCAGTTTGACACCCCTGTGATGCTGCGGACAACTACCAGGATTGCCCATTCTCAAGGTTTTGTTGAACTTGGGGAACGTACTGGGGAACATACGAAGGCATATGTTAAAAACGCCCAAAAATATGTTATGATCCCGGCCCATGCCAGGGGCCGGCACGTGGTAGTTGAAGAGCGGAGGAAAAAGCTCCAGGCATACGTAGAGACCTGTCCTGTCAACCGGGTGGAATGGGGTGACAGGGGAATAGGTGTAATCACAAGCGGTGTTGTCTACGATTATGTGAAGGAAGTTGCACCAGGGGTTTCTATATTGAAATTGGGTATCACCTTCCCGCTGCCGGAACAGCTTATCCGGGAATTTGCCGCTGAAGTAAAGGAATTGTATGTAATTGAGGAATTGGAACCCTTCATGGAGGAACAGATCCGGGTGATGGGGCTGGAACCCGTCGGAAAGAAAATATTTCCCAGGATCGGCGAGGTTTCCCAAAAAATGATTGCGGAAAAACTCCTCTCTGTGACACAATTTAAGGACCTCATAGACAAATCGGTACTGGTTCCGGGGGTTGAAGCTGAAAAGGACGTCCAGATTCCCGTAAGGCCCCCTGTCATGTGCCCCGGTTGTCCCCACAGAGGGTTATTCTACATCCTTAACCAATTAAAGATGACTGTCATGGGAGATATCGGATGCTATACCCTTGGTTCACTACCGCCCCTGGAGGCGATGGATACATGTATATGCATGGGAGCGAGTATCGGGTCCGCTCTGGGTATGGAAAAAGCACACCCGGAAATGCATGGCAGGGTTGTTTCAGTAATCGGGGATTCCACCTTCCTGCATTCGGGAATTACCGGACTGCTTGACATTGCCTATAACAAAGGCGCCACAACGACTATAATCCTTGATAACAGTACAACGGCAATGACCGGGCACCAGGACCACCCCGCTACCGGACGGACGCTAAGCAAAGAGCCTACCGGTAAAGTTGACCTGGCTGCTTTAGTCAGGGCGCTGGGGATAAAAAGGGTTGCCGCTGCCGACCCGTTTGACCTTGACCAGCTGAAGAAAATCGTGGAGGAGGAAGCTGCAGCCAACGAGCCTTCTGTGATTATTGTCAAAAGGCCGTGTGCCCTTCTTATAAAGCAAGCCAATTTACCTTATACAATCGAGCCGGAAACCTGTATCAACTGTAAAAAATGCATGAAACTTGGCTGCCCGGCGCTTAGCGCCGGGGCAGACAGTGTTGCGGTTAATTCAGCTCTGTGTACGGGTTGTGCCTTGTGTGCCCAGCTTTGCCCGTCAGGGGCCTTGAAGAAAGAGGGTGAGGTTATTGGCTAGCAGTGGTGTAACAAATATCCTGATAGTAGGTGTGGGGGGTCAGGGTACTATCCTGGCCAGCAGGATTTTATCTTCTTTGGCCCAGCAGGAAGGGCATGACGTGAAAGTATCTGAAATTCACGGGATGGCCCAACGCGGGGGCAGTGTTGTTACTCAGGTGCGGATGGGGAAAAAGGTTTTTTCACCACTGATTGCCGAAGGGCAGGCTGATATTATTCTATCTTTTGAACGCCTGGAAGCGCTGCGCTGGATGCAGTATTTAAAAAATGGCGGGACGATGATTATAAATGACCAGGCGATTGAACCTGTGCCTGTCCTTCTGGGGCTGCAGGAGTATCCCGGCAATATCATTGACCGGATAAGGAGCAGGATTCCTGATACAATTGCCATAGACGCTCTGGCATTAGCCAGGAAGTGCGGTAATGATAAAGCCTCAAACGTTGTTTTGATGGGAGTTCTGGCCCGGAAAATGGGGTTTGCGAAGGAAAAGTGTATTAGATCCCTTGAAGAAAAGGTCCCGGTAAAGTTTCTGGAATTAAACAAGCAGGCATTCGAAGAGGGTTGGAATGCGGAAATATAGAGATAACACAAAGGGGCTGTCTAAAAAAGGACAGCCCCTTTACTTTGGGTAAAAGGAATACCGCACCAGGATGACCTGATGCGGTATTGGAGAGGGATTATTCCTAATCTGCAGTTTTGGCTGCAGGAATATCTTTGGTAACCAGTATCGTCTGAGGCGGCTTAGTAATAAACGAGAGGCCGGCTTGTAAGAGACAGATAACAACTGCTACCATGAAGGAAGTATTGTAACTCTTGGTCATGTCAAAGATTTTACCGGCAACCATTCCACCGAATATTCCACCGACACCCCAGGAGGTGAATACGAGACCGTAGTTGACACCGCCGTTTTTAGTTCCATAGTAATCAAAGGTTGTGGACGGGAATACGGCGAGGTTGGCTCCGTAACAAGCTCCAACACCAGCTGAACCTAAAGCCAGCAGAATATCGCTGGTGAAGAAATGGAACAGGTACATAATGACTGCCTGACCTAAGGCGATCAAGAGGACTGTACGCATCCGGCCCAGCTTATCGGAAACGAAACCGGCCACTATCCGGCCACCGGCATTACCGGCTGCCAGAATCGCTACAAAGATCGGGGCCAGAGTGGTAGCGGGGTTCTGCTGAGCGGCCATCTTGGCCAAGCTTCCGATGACCATCAGACCGGCAAAGGAACCGAAACAGAACATTAACCAGAGGAGATAAAACTGCGGGGTTTTGACCATTTCGTGCCAGTCATATTCGTGCCTGGCAGCCTGGTGCTTAGGACTGCTCACTGCGGGCATACCGGGCGGGATATAACCGACCGGCGGGTTTTTCAGGTTTTGGGCGAATAAGCAAATTGCCACGAGGAAGAAGATACCAAGAATCATAAAGGTTTTATTGATTCCATATGTACCGAGAAGTTTTGTGGTCAGCGGGGACAGGTAAACTGATGCACAGCCATAACCTGCTACAACGAGACCGGTAATCTGGCCTTTCCTATAGGGCGGGAACCATTTAACTGCGGGCGGGGTGGCGGAAGCATATCCGAAACCCATCGCGGTCCCTGCTATGATACCAAAACCAATTACCAAAAGGATCATACTTTCTTTAGATGCAAAACTGGACATAATCATTCCAATGCCAGCCATTACACCACCGGCAGTTGCTACCCACCTGGGCCCAATTTTGTCCTGGAGCCGGCCGCCGACTACCATCATAACAGCAAATACCCCGCAGGCAACGGCATAAGGCACGTTCGCCTGGGCTGCCGTCCAGCCCCACTCTTTGGTCAGGGCTTTACCGATAACGCTCCATGCGTAGAGGATACCCAGACAAAGGTTAATGGCTGTTCCTGAGAAGGTAACAACCCAACCTTTAGCGTTACTTCCTTGACTCATTAAGAAACACCTCCGTAAATTTTGTTTATATAAAAATTGAAATAAGACCGTTCGGCCAATTTAATCTAATGCATCGAACCCCCCTCCTCATAAATTTTCTTGAACCAAATGGAAAACAAAAAGAGGCCATAGGACTTTATTTGATTACATTGTATAAGGCTCACCAAAATATTGCACTGGTTTTTAGGTTAAAAGCTACATTTTCCCGGTTAATGGTCAATAAGCACATCTAAGTGGTATTCTTTTTTGGATTTTTTCACCGGTGTTCCTTAAACGGAGGGTTTTTGATGGTGAATGGTTTGCATTTTGTATACCGGGGTTGCCAACTGGAAATTAATTGGTGTAGGACAGCCTTTTTTCTGGTATAATATTTTAATAGACCGGGGGTAGTAGAAAGGCAGTACGACATGAACAAAGAGGTAATAATATCGGTTACCGGTACCCAGTTAAATGAATATGGCGAGGTTGATTCCCAGGAATTAATAACTACGGGCAGCTATTATCTAAAAAATGGAGCCTACTTCATTATATATAGTGAATCTGAGGTCACCGGCATGTCCGGGACGACAACTTTTCTTAAGGCCGAGCCGGACCGGGTAACTTTAAACAGGACCGGTACTTCCCGGCAGAAACAGGTTTTCGAGTCCGGCCAGCGGCGCCGGGCGAATTATATTACACCCTTCGGGGTGATGTATGTTGCGGTTACTCCTTCCATAGTAGAAGTTAACTTGACAGATGCGGGAGGGAGTATTAATCTTGAATATGTATTAGAGGTTGAAAATGAAAAGATAAGTGCCAATAAACTGTCACTTACTGTGAGGGAGGCATAAAATGAAGTCTGCTCTGGAAAACGTTAAATCCCAGATTATTATGGCTGTCAGCAGGGCAGCTGAAAAAGCGAAAACAGATGGAAAGTTAAACTACGAATTTCTCCCCGATTTTGTTCTGGAAGCGCCAAGAGAAAAAGAACACGGGGATTTTGCCACCAATATTGCGATGCTTTTGGCCCGTCAGGCCGGGATGCCGCCCCGTAAGGTGGCCGAAATACTGGATAGCTACATAATAAATGAAGGCACCTGGGTAGCCAGAAAAGAAATTGCCGGACCCGGGTTTATTAATTTTTATCTCGATAATGGCTGGGTATATGAGGTTTTGCCGCAGATAGAGGTACAGGGGGATAAATACGGCAATAGTGAAACCGGCCTTGGGAAAAAGGTCCAGGTAGAGTTTGTAAGCGCCAATCCGACGGGATTGTTACACATGGGAAATGCCCGGGGGGCTGCTCTGGGAGATACAATGGCCAACCTTTTACGTTCGGCGGGGTTTGCTGTAACAAGAGAGTTCTATATAAATGATACAGGGAACCAAATAGATAATTTCGGGAAATCTCTTGAGGTAAGATATTTACAGCAGTACGGACAGGATATTCCATTTCCGGAGGACGGTTATCATGGCCAGGATATCATCGATACAATAAAAGGCCTTATCGAAAGGGACGGAGACAAGTACTTAACAATGGAACCCGGCCTGCGGAAGAAAAATTTTATTGAATATGCCTTGGAAGAAAAACTGCAGGCCATTAAAAATACCCTGCAGGACTTCGGAGTTGAATATGATGTATGGTTTAATGAAAGGTCGCTCCACGAGACAGGAGCTCTTGAAGCTGTACTTGATGAACTGCGCGGCAGGGGGTACATTTACGAGCATGAGGGGGCCCTGTGGTTTAAAACTACCGAATTCGGTGATGAAAAAGATGAAGTTGTCGTTAGGAGCAACGGAACTCCAACTTATTTTGCGGCTGATATTGCTTATCATAAAAATAAATTTGACCGTGGTTTCGAATGGGTCGTCAATATATGGGGGGCGGACCATCACGGCCACATAAAGCGTTTAAAGGGGGCTGTTAAAGCCCTGGGTTACGACCCGGATAACCTCAACATCGTGATCATGCAGCTCGTGCGCCTGTTCAAGGGCGGGGAAATAATCCGGATGTCCAAGCGTTCGGGCGAATTCGTTACTCTGGAAGACCTTATCTCGGAAGTTGGCAGGGATGCCGCCCGGTACTTCTTTGTGATGAGGAGTGCGGACAGCCACCTCGATTTTGATATGGATTTAGCTAAATCTAAGTCCACCGACAATCCGGTTTATTACATCCAATACGCCCATGCCAGGATCTGCAGCATTTTACGCCAATTAAACGAAAAGGGAGGCACTATACCACCGGCCGGTGAATGCACTTTAACCCTCCTTGCGGAACCGGCGGAATTGGAACTGATCAGAAAACTGGTCGACTTCCCGGTAGAGGTTTCCGAAGCTGCGGTAAATCTTGAACCCCACCGTTTAGCCAGATATGCCCATGAATTGGCGGGATTGTTCCACGTATTTTATAACAGCCACCGTGTTATTACTGATGATGTGGAATTACAGAATGCCAGGCTGGTATTGGTTAAGTGCACGCAAACCGTAGTGCGTAGAGCGCTGCATTTACTTGGCCTTACAGCCCCTGACTCAATGTAGGGGGTTTTTTCCAACAAATTCAGACAACATTTTTAATGTTAGGCAGGAAAATACTTCTACCGAGTCGAATAAAGAGTTGAATAGTCAGATGGTTTAAAGTCTTTAATCACTTAGATAAAGTTAATGGGAAGGTGATAATTATGGATAACCTGACGGCTCGGGAGTTTAACCCGCACATGTCCGAAGCGGACCTGGCCCATGCGATTCTAAAAGCTAAGGGGGCCCCCTTGTATTTCCGGGATTTATTCGAACAGGTTCTGGCTATCAAGCCGATATCCGGAAAAGACCATGGCCATATCATGGCCGGCATTCATACCGAACTAAACCTGGATGGCAGGTTTGTTCATATCGGTAAAGGGATCTGGGGTTTAAGGGAGTGGATGCCTGACAGGGGTTTTCAGCTGAATCAACCCGACGGGGAGTGGGACAACTAATAAATGCGTGGTATATTCCACGCAATTTTTAATACCCTTAATCCCCTTGACAGGCACTCTGCATAGGGATAGAATGTTGTAGACAGTTTTGTGCGAAGTTAAGTATTCTACCATTTTCGGACAGGAGGAACATCATGGCTAAGTTTGTTTTCGTGACTGGGGGAGTGGTTTCGTCACTTGGAAAGGGGATTACGGCCGCCTCGCTTGGATGTCTTCTAAAAAGTAGGGGGCTGAAGGTAGCCATTCAGAAGTTTGACCCGTATATAAATGTTGACCCTGGTACAATGAGCCCCTACCAGCACGGAGAAGTTTTTGTGACAGACGACGGAGCGGAAACAGACCTTGATCTTGGTCATTATGAACGGTTTGTTGACATAAACCTTAGTAAGTATAGTAATGTAACAACAGGCAAAATATACTGGTCCATTATATCGAAAGAGCGTAAAGGGGATTTTTTAGGTGGGACAGTCCAGGTAATCCCCCATGTCACTAATGAGATTAAGGATCGTATCCTTAGAGGGGCTAAGGAAAGCAGACCCGATGTCGTGATAACTGAAATTGGGGGTACGGTCGGTGATATCGAGTCCCTTCCGTTCCTTGAAGCTATCAGGCAGATGAAAAGTGATATTGGCCGGGAGAACGTCATGTACATTCATGTCACTCTTGTCCCCTACCTGAGAGCTGCCGGAGAACTCAAGACAAAACCCACCCAGCACAGTGTCAAAGAACTTCGTAGTATAGGGATTCAGCCGGATGTCATCGTCTGCCGGTCCGAGATGCCTCTGTCAAAGGATATGGAAGAAAAAATTGCCCTTTTCTGTGATATTGACAAAGATGCGGTGATTCAGGCCATAGATGCGGAGACAATTTACGAAGTGCCCCTTTTAATGAAAAAAGAAGGGCTTGACGATATTGTTATCGAACGCCTCGGACTGAAGTGCCGGGATGCTGATATGAAGGAATGGACTGAAATTGTATACAAGATCAAAAATCCCAAGCACAGGACCACTATTGCAGTTGTAGGAAAATATATTGAGCTGCCGGATGCTTATATGAGTGTGGCAGAAGCCCTCCGTCATGCCGGGCTCTACCATGATTCGGCGATAGATATCAAATGGATAAATGCCGTCGAATTAGAAAAAGGCCAGGATGTTGTGAATGAAAGGCTGGCTTGTGCTGACGGAATCCTCGTCCCTGGGGGGTTTGGCGACCGCGGAATTGAAGGGAAAATAAAGGCCATTACTTACGCCAGAGAAAACAAGGTGCCTTACCTGGGGGTTTGCTTGGGAATGCAGTGTGCTGTGATCGAGTTTGCCCGCCATATTAGCTTAAAGAAGGCCAATAGTTCCGAGTTTGACCTCCAGACGCCTTTCCCGGTTATTGACCTGCTGCCGGAACAGAAGGATATTGAGGAAAAGGGCGGCACGATGCGGTTGGGGCTTTACCCCTGCAAACTGAAAGAGGGGACCTTGGCGTACGATGCTTATAAAGAAGATTTAATCTATGAACGCCACCGGCATCGGTTTGAATTCAACAATGAATATCGCGACCAAATGGCGGCAAAGGGTATGACCTTAAGCGGCACATCACCAAATGACCGGCTCGTGGAAATTATTGAGTTGAAAGACCACCCCTGGTTTGTCGGAACACAGTTCCATCCAGAGTTCAAATCACGTCCTAACCGGCCTCATCCACTGTTCCGGGATTTTGTAGGGATGGCGCACCGCTTACGGCAAGAGAAGAATTAGGATTCACCTTGGGCTTAAGGCTGCTGAGTGCGCGTACGCGCGGTGTAGTAAAATGCACACTCGGCAGCCTGATTTTTATAAACCCAACCGGTAACCGGAAATGCCGGTTGAAACTAATCAGAAACGGGGGAAACGCAGGTGAACAAAAAACAAGTTATAGGGATAATAGCGGGGATTATTATCTTTTCTCTGATAGCGGCTCTGGCTGCCAACCAATCAAAGGTGAAAGGGGCGGCACACGGTGAACGTATCGGGGTCATCTATGTTGAGGGCATTATTACCGGGGCCAGAGACGATGCGGGACTTCTGGGCGGGGCTGTAACGGGGAGCTCCCTGTTGGAGCAGTTGAAAGAAGCCCGTGAGGATGACAGTATAAAGGCTGTCCTAATTAGAATAAACAGCCCTGGCGGTAGTGCCGCGGCCTCTCAGGAAATCGGGGACGAAATCGAAAAAATCCGCCGGTCCGGGAAAATAGTCGTGGCTTCCATGGGGGATATGGCGGCTTCCGGCGGATACTGGATAGCAGCCAAGGCCGATAAAATAATGGCTAACCCGGCCACGATGACCGGGAGTATCGGGGTCATTATGGAAACGATGAACCTGCAGGAACTGTTCAACAAGATAGGGGTATCCCCGCAAACGGTTAAGAGCGGGCCTTTTAAAGATATAGGTTCACCTAATCGGCCCCTTACCCCAGAGGAGAGGGAACTTCTACAAACGATGGTGGACGATATATACAACCAGTTTGTTGATGTTGTAGCCAAGGGGCGCAGCATGGACCGAAAAAAAGTGCTGGCCCTGGCTGACGGAAGGATATTTACCGGACGGCAGGCCAAAGAACTGGGGTTGGTTGACAAGCTCGGCAATTATTATGATGCAGTTGCGTTAACGGGGGAACTCGCCAAAATAAAAGGGGAGCCCAGTATCTACGAACTTGGGCCGAAAAATCCCTTCGCCAGGTTTTTGGGGGGAGTGCAGAGTCTCCTTGGGTTAAATAATAACTCCGGCGTTGGATTGTCACCTCGGGAAATACAACTCTTCCGGGAGATATTAATAACCCAGCCAACAATACAGAACCGTTAATGGAGGTCAGCCGAATGAGTGATTTAGAACAGGATAAAGAAACTACTTATCCGGGTTTGGTAGAATTATTATATGGTGTTATATTTGCCCCGACAGCTGCTTTCCGCAGGATGTCCCAGGAACCACCATTGTTTTACGGATTTATTGTTTTTTCGGGGGTCGCCGTTCTCACTTCGCTCGTGAAGAATCTGGTTCCTCCGGAAGTCTCGAACCTCCCGCCGGAATTTGCCGACATTCTAACGAAGGCCGGACCGTACCTTGGTCTTGTCAGCATTATTCTGGCTTTTCTTGGCTGGTTTGTGCAGGCCGGGGTTTTTCAACTCACAGCCGAGTTTATGGGGGGGACGGGCCGGGCCACGGGGGTGTTAACTGTTTTAGCATTCGCGGATATTCCGAGGGTTCTGATTATTCCTCTCCAGATAATCAGTTATTTTGCGGCCGGCACTTTTACCGGCAGGTTCCTGAGCGTGGCAGGGTCTCTCGGGGTCATTATCTGGTCAGCTATCTTACTCGTTATTGGTCTGAGGGAAGTGCAGCGAATTCCTACGGGGAAAGCGATTGCCATTCTTGTTATCCCAGTTGGTATCCTGATGGGAATTATAGTTATTCTTACAGCGGTTTTGCTTGGGTTAGTTTACCCAATAGCGGGGGGGATGTCTTAATATTGTAGGCCTGGCAGGATATGTCAGCCCTCTGTGTAAAATGTTGACGGAATATGACGACTTATTTATTGTTATATAAAGAAGGAAAAATTTGTTTCGTCTCGAATACTCCTCTGTGGAGAGGGGGAGATCGTTGTGACAGCTAAATTACTTGTCGTTGATGACCAAATGGGAGTAAGAAGACTGCTATTTGAGGCTTTCAACGAAGGAGATTATGAAGTTGTCCTTGCCGGGAGTGGACATGAAGCCCTGGAAAAAGTCAAAGCAGACATGCCTGATATTATTCTCATGGATATGAAAATGCCAGGCATGAATGGGCTTGAAGCCCTACATGAAATAAAAAAAATCAACGGTTCCATCCTGGTCATTATGATGACAGCTTACGGAGAACTGGAAATAGTTGCCGAGGCTATGAAGCTCGGTGTCAAGGAATATGTGACAAAGCCTTTTGATATCAATGAATTAAGGGAACTTGTTAAAAAGGTGCTTGACGAAAACCGGAAAAACCAGACGGGATAAGGCTTTAAAAGCAACGGAATGGCGGATGTAGTGAGGAACGACTCTTGATAAAAAGAGGAATTTTATTTTCGGCGGCGAAGTAAAAATACAAGAGGGGGGTTTACGATGATTGTAGCCACCGAAGTTGTTGTTGCAATGCGCTGCCCGTCATGTGGGAAGTTGGACTTTCACTCAATTTCCCGTTTTGCCTTTGCGGGGTCAAAAAGTGTCAAAACTACATGTTCCTGTGGAGCCCCCAAACTTACTATCGGGACTAAAAATCGCCAGCAATACTGGCTGCAGGCGCCGTGTGTCCTCTGTGAAACAAACCATTTGGTGTATTATAAGGCTAAACAGCTTTGGTCTGATGATGTTACATTCTTTTACTGCAATGATACTAATGTTGAGTTGGGTTTTTTTGGTCCTGATGAAAAAGTGCGGACTGTAGTTGACAATTATGAACATAACCTTGAATCTCTAGTCAACGAGCTTGGTTACGATGACTATTTTTTTAACCCGGAGATAATGTTCGAGATTCTCAACTGTCTACATGACATCGCGGAAGAGGGGTTCCTTTACTGTGAATGCGGGAGCTACCAAATTGAAATCGATATATTTCCGGACCGGATTGAGCTTCAGTGCAAAGACTGCAAGACAGTAAGTATAGTTTATGCCGAAAGTGAAGAAGATTTGAGCAGGGTCAAAGGAATCAAAAAAATTGAACTGGTGAAAAATGGTTTTAAATCTCTTGATAATATGAATAAGAGCAAAAAGCCTAAAAAGAAGACCACCAAACGCACAAAACATTAAAACGCGGCCGCTGTAAGGCCGCAGATAGAATTAAGAAAAATAATTATTTAAGGAGGATAACTGATGTCTCTTGTACCAATTAGTGACCTATTGAAGAA
>Ga0074195_1002433_pt1 | contig 20807 bp, 19 predicted proteins | sample EPASupsiteHSE623_FD_64525 | JGI IMG/M metagenome (GOLD analysis project Ga0074195, IMG submission 64525) | Bioremediated contaminated groundwater from EPA Superfund site, New Mexico - Sample HSE6-23 | ecosystem: Environmental > Aquatic > Deep subsurface > Groundwater > Contaminated ...
TTATGCTCCGCTGCGTAGTCCTGCTAATACTCATCCTGTGGATAAAGGTCTGTTCCGCATATTACAGTAGCAGTATCGGGAGCGGCCAGACCTTTATCCACTAGCCGCTAGCCACTGGTCACTGGCCACTGGCCACTGATTTTTAGATTTCCAGCCGCTTTACGGGTTTATGGCCTTCGATATGCTCATCCATGATTTCGATCACGTCATCGGAGGTAACGGAACCATACCAGACATTATCGGGATAAACAATTACAATGGGTCCCTTCTCACATAGGCCAAGACAGCCGGTATTGGTGACGAAAACCTCGCCACCCAGGCCCCGCTCCTCAATCTCGGAAATAAATTCCTCCATGATGTTCACCGATGCTTTGGAATGGCAGTATCCCTTCTGCTGCCCATTAGGTCTTGAACTGGTACAGACGAAAATATGGTATTTCGGTTTATTCATTTTTCATCCACTCCTTTAGGTATTTTTATTCATGCAATCTCTTTAGTTTTTTCCTTTAACACGTTAATGGCCTGAACCAAACCATTCTTTACGGTATCACAGGTCTCCACACTCTCGATACCGCTGCCGGCCAGCCTCTTCCTGGCATGATACCCAATCCTCATGGAGACAACGGCATCACAGTCCTGCAAAGCTTCAACTGTTTTGTCCCGCCTGGTCTCTTCCGTATCACATTCTTCAACACCCAGGCAGTATTTTTCGACCTGGCGGCGTTCCACCAGCTTAAAGTCTGTCCCATCACCCTCATAAATGGCAAACTCACCGGCATAACCGAAATGCTGGTCAATCAGCAGACCGTGCTTGGAAGCCACCGCCAGACGGTACCGGCCGGTATCGCTGCCCCGAGGAGCAGCAGTTTCTGCCGCTTTACCGCTGGCCGTGGTAAATTCCAGAGACCTGTCTGCACCCAGCAAACCTATGGCATCTGCCCTGCACTGCTGACAGTGCCGCATTTGCTGAAGATCCATCTCGCAGGTATCCCTCATCGCGTTCAGGTCCTTCATACTTGTCTGGGGGAAATTTTCGAAGGCGCTGCCGGGGGCCGGTATAAGAGGCATGATGTTCGTAATAAAAACTCCCATCTCCTTAACCTTTTTGACAATGACCGGGATGTGGTGATCATTAATATTTTTGATCATAACGATATTTATTTTCACGGCAACCCCATGCCGGGTCAGGCACCTGATACCTTTCAGCTGGTTCTCCAGCAGAATTGCAGCACCTTCAGCGCCCTGATATTTCCGGCCTCGGTAATTAACCGACCTGTATATTTTGGCGCCTATTTCCGGGTTCAGGGAGTTCAACGTAACCGTCACGTGGTTTACTCCCAGTTCCACAATTTCCGGTGCATAATCCGGCAGCATCAGCCCGTTGGTTGACAGGCAGAACACCACATCGGGGTCAACCTGTCTGATTAATTTGATGCTTTCCCTGGTATTTTCCCAATTGGCCAGCGCATCCCCCGGACCGGCGATTCCCACAACACTCAAGTGGTTAATTATTTCCTTCACTGTTCTGAATTTATCCAGGGCTGACCCAGGTGTTAAAATCTCGCTTGTCACGCCCGGGCGACTTTCATTGACGCAATCGAATTTCCGATTGCAGTAATTACAGCTTATATTGCACTTGGGAGCTACCGGCAGGTGCATCCTGGCATATTTATGATGTGCCCCGAATGAGTAACAGGGATGTCTGTGTGTCTTCTCCAGAGTTTCCGGGGACAATACTGCGTTGGTGATTTTCTGACTGCAGGAACCGCTGCATTTCATTTTGCTTCACCTCCTAATTAGTTGTCAGTTGCCAGTGGCCAGTGGCCAGTGGTCAGTTTTCGGTTGATAAAAAACTTCTCATACATCGACTGGCGGTAATTCTTATACTTGTGTTCTAATAAGGTATTTGTTATCCGGTCCAAAAAATTTGCTGTCCCCAGATAACCTACAGATAACAACCTCTGCCCGCCTACCCGGTCGTGGATGGGGAATCCCATGCGGACCAGGGGAATACCTTCCCGTTCCGTTAAATACCTGCCGTCGGAATGGCCGATGGCGATATTGGCTTCCATTTCCCGGGCCAGTTCCCGGATCTGGGTAAAATCAGCTTCTTTTAAAATTTTGTGATCGACGGGACTTACCGTCAGGTGGGGCTTAAGCAGGCTAATAAACCTGGAGTTTTTGCTGCCGGTGGCTACAACCACCGGGAACACTCCGTTCTCCAGGCAGGCGCAGGTCATGGCATATACCAGCTCGGGTTCACCGAACAGAACACTGCGGCCATGAAAATTGTATTTGTGGGAATCTATCATGCAATCAAGCAAGCGTCCGCGGTCCTGCCGGATAATCTCCGGCACAGCCCTGCCGGTAAGCTGCGAAATTGTATGAAAAAACAGGTCATTATTCTCCAGGCCGATCGGTATCGGCACATTATACAGGGGGACACCGAACTCCGTCTCCAGGTATTTCCCGGGAGACAGCCCATCTTCCACAGTCAACCCTATCTGCACAGTGGCGACCGCCCCCGGCATGTTTGATATATCTTCGATCCGGGTACCCCTGTCGGACATTTTGGCATAGGGTTTTTCATACGGCCGGTCCAGCGTGTCGGAAAAGTCGGGGAAGAGAGTAAATTCAACCTGCATCAGTTGCAGGATGCGCTTTATTTCTCTTATATCGGCAGGACTCAGATTAGGAACAATAAGATTAATACGGGAGTGTTTATCACATTGCCGGGCCAGCCCGGCCACAATTTTCCCGGCAGCCAGCCAGTAGCCCTCAGAATGACTCCCGCCGTAACCCGGAGTAGGTACCGGAATGATGGGAAAATCTTCGATCCCCTGTTCCAGCCGGTAATCATGGGCTATCCGTTCAATGTCCTCACCGATGGTTTCCGCCAGGCAGGTGGTAAGTACACCTATCAAACCCGGATGATATAGTTTTATTAAATTATCCAACCCCTGTTTTAAGTTTTTTTCTCCCCCGTAGATAGTGCCTTTTTCATTGAGGGAAGAAGATGCCACGTCGACAGGCTCATTGAAATGTTCGGCGATATGTCTCCTCATATAAGTGGCGCAGCCCTGGGAGCCGTGAAGGATAATCATGGACTGCTCCACTCCCTTAAAAGCCAGGATGCCTCCCATAGGCATACACATCTTACATGGGTTTTCGTTAACATTTTTATGGTTAGGTGTTGCGCTTTTCATCATAATGTCCTCCATTTCCCTAAGCTGTACCAAAACCCAATTAGAACACCGGGAGTATCACATACTGCATACTCTCTGCGCCTCCGCGGTTAATTTTTTCTTTTCCATTGTCAATTGTCAATTGTCAATTGTCCACTGGTAACTAGCCGCTAATATATTTCCATACTGGAGAGCAGAGGGTGGAATAGACTTCTTCCGCCAGGTTAACAGCGCCTATAAACCCGCTTAAGGGATGTTTGCGGTCATGATTATGGTCCAGGAAGGCCACCCCCAGCTTGTATGCAAGGGGCCTCTCCTTAACCCCTCCCACCAGCAGGTGGGCGCCTTTTTCCAGTATAAATTTTTCCAGTTCTGTGGGATTGGCGTCATCCAAAACTACCGTACCCTCTTCTACCAGGTCATTTATTGTTTCATATTCGTCTTGCCGGCCGGTTTGGGTACCGACCATCACTACTTCTATCCCAATCTCCTTAAACTGTTTGATCAGAGAGATGGCTTTAAAACCGCCCCCCACATAAACTGCCGCTCTCTTGCCTCTGAATTTATCGCGGTAACTCTCTATCACCGGCCTGACTTTGGCATCTTCAGTTTCGATGAGTTCTTCAGTCCGGCGGATTAATGCCGGATCAGCGAAAAATGCGGCAACCTTGCGCAGAGATGCTGCGGTATCTTCCAAACCTAGAAATGAGACATTTATAAAGGGAATATTGTATTGTTCATGCATTTTTTGGGCCAGGTAATTCATCGACCCGGCACACTGAATAATGTTTAACGATGCTGTGGGCGCGTTTCTTAGCGCCTCAAAGGTGGAATCTCCGGTAAAAGTAACATTTACATCAACTCCGATTTGCCGGAGGTAATTTTTGATAATCCAGGCCTCACCGGCCAGGTTGAAATCTCCCAGGTAATTAATAGTTCTAGCTTTTTTGTGATGGTCCGGGTCCAGGCCGCCAATCAGACGCAGCAGCGCATCACAGGCAGCCTTGTATCCTGCTGATTTGTTCCCTATGAACCCGCTGGATTGGACGGGAATCACTTCAATATTGTGTTTGGCTGCCGCCGTTTTGCAAACGGCCTCCAGATCGTCCCCGATTACACCGATAATGCAGGTGGAGTATACGAAAATAAGCTTGGGTTGGTATTTCTTAACCAGTTCATCAATAGCCAGGGCCAGTTTTTTTTCTCCGCCAAAAATTACGTCTTCCTCATGTAAATCAGTGGAAAAGCTGTTGCGGTATAAATCTGCTCCACTGCTTAGACTCCCGCGAATATCCCAGGTATAACCGGCACATCCGATGGGACCGTGCACAAGGTGAACAGCGTCTGTGATAGGATTCAGGACAACCCTGGCCCCGCAGTAAACACAGGCTCTCTGGCTGACACAACCGGCAACACTGTCAGTATCACAGATCAGCTGTTTCTTTTGTTTGCCTTTTACGGAAATCGAATCTTGTCTTTCCTTGATGATAGGTTCCAGCGGGAGGACGCTCATAATATCACTCCTTTGTCAGTGAATGCGGAACAGACCTTTATCCACAGGATGAGTATTAGCAGGACTACGCAGCGGAGCATAAGTCACGAGCGTTTATACCATTCCTCCGCGTAGTCTGCAATTATTTTGGTATAACTGGCCACTGACCGCTGGCCGCTGGCCGCTGGCCGCTAATTTACATTACCAGCTCAAAATCTTCCTCTGCCGCATCCCTGTCCTGTCTGTCCAGAAGGGCGTTACTGATCATCTCAACGAGACGCATAGCCCCCTTGTAGCCTACTATAGGCATATAGGAATGCACGCTTCTGTCTAATATGGGGAAGCCTACCCGGACAAAGGGAATATCTTCAGCCCGGGCGATGTACTTGCCATAAGTGTTGCCGATAATCAGGTCGACCGGTTCATTCTTAATCCACTGGTGGAATTCAAAAAGGTCGCCGGCAGCTTTTACGTTGCCCTTGAGTCCGGCTTCCAGCAGCATGGCTTTAACTTCTTTTTCAAAGGCATTGCCGGGGGTGCCGGTCAGCACATGCACCGGCATCATGCCCAGACTGAGCACGAATTCAGTAAGGGCGATAATAATATCCGGGTCACCGAAGATGGCTACTTTTTTGCCGTGGAAGTGATAGTGGGTGTCAGTCATGACATCAACCAGCTGACCCCGTTCCTCTTCCAACTCGTAGGGGATCTCTTTGACCAAGCCCCTTCTTAAGGTCATCAGGAACTCGTCAGTGGCCTTGATCCCGATGGGAGCCTTCAGGGACCTGGCCGGCACCTTGCATTTCCGCTCCAGTTGGATAGCAGCATCGGTGGAAGCAAAGGAACCCAGGGCCAGAGTCATTTTGGAGTTACCGGTATCCTTCAGCTCCGGAACAGTGGTACCGCCCTTGGGATACATCTCAAACTTACCGGTCATCGGGGAATCCACTACACCGGAGGTGTCAGGAAACATGATCAAGTTAATCCCCATGGCCTTGACCAGTCTCTTGATCTCCCGCATATCCCCGGGGTTTACGAAACCGGGAATGATGTTCACCTGTTCCTTTTTGGCTTCGGTGGTTGCTGCGGACAGGTAGTTAACCATCCCTTTAACCATGTTGGAAAAGCCGGTAACATGGGAGCCAACGTAGCTCGGAGTATTGGCATGGATAACAATCTTGCCTTCGGGAACCTCGGACTGACCCAAAAAGCCCGGGATATCATCGCCGATAGTCTCAGTCAGGCAGGTGGTATGAATTGCCATGACATCCGGGTTGTAGATAGCAAATACGTTTTTTATGGCAGTCTTTAAGTTGGCGCCGCCCCCGAAAACGCAAGCGCCCTCGGTAAATGAACTGGTGGAAGCCATGATGGGGTCCCGGAAATGTCTGGTCAGGTGCATCCGGTGGTAGGAGCAGCAGCCCTGGGAGCCGTGGCTGTGGGGCAGGCACTTATGGATACCGAGGGCCGCGTACATGGCGCCGATGGGCTGGCAGGTCTTGGCCGGGTTAATCAGGCCGCCTTTGCGTTCTATAACTTCTTTCGGTGTATGGTTTAACATCTTATTTCGCCTCCTTCTGCATGGCGCCCTCAAGCATCGGTTTACCCTTCCAGGGCGGGGTGATAAAGTTCCAGGTCGGGGTTGTAAACATGGCGGTTATATCTTCTGCAAACTTAACGGCGCCGTTAAAACCGGCGTAAGGACCACTGTAGTCGTAAGAGTGCAGCTGCTTGGAGGGGATGCCCATTTTTTGCGGGATATATTTGTCCTTAATCCCGGAAGCAAAAATATCCGGTTTCAGAATCCTGATAAATTCCTCGGTCTCATAGTGGTTCAGGTCGTCGACGATTAGATAACCGTCTTTCATTTCCGTGTTCATGCCCGGGTAATTGCTGAGCGGAATTTTTTTCTTCAGCTCTGCCGCTTTTTCCGGGGAAATCTTGAGCTTAAAGAATTTCGGATCGGGCTGGACATGGAGTTCCGGAATATTTTTACTGTCCGCGTCAACCTTGATATCCGGGATGACGTGCCGGCCTTCGTAATCGTCACGGTGGGCAAACTCATAACCGGCGAGCACAGTGTCAATGCCCAGGTCACCAAACAGCTTCTGGTAGTGGTGACCCCGGGAGCCGCCGACGAAACAGAAGGCGGTCTTGCCTTCGCAGATCTTCCTGTACTGGTCCAGGATCGGCTGGACCCTGGCTGTTTCCCTGGCGATAACTTCCTCCGTCTTTTCTATCAACTCTTTGTCACCAAAGTAAAGGGCCATGTCGCGCAGGGACTTGACGGTGGCCTCAACACCGATGAAGTTGATCTTTAACCACGGTGTGCCGTACTTGATTTCCAGCATTTCCGCTATGTAGTTAATAGAGCGGTGGCACTGAACCAGGTTCAGGTCGGCCACATGGGCGTTTTTCAAATCTTCGTATGAACCGTCCCCTGTAGCTACTGCTATAATGTGATAGCCAATTTCCCTGAGGAATCTGTCAATTTCCCAGCTATCCCCGCCGATGTTGTATTCACCCAGCATATTGATGGAATACTTAGCGGGAGCTTCTGTCATTTCACCCTGTCCAACCATCCATTCAAGCACACCGTTATTGGCAATATGGTGGCCGGCGGACTGGCTGACACCCTTATAACCCTCACAGCTGAAGGCCATAACAGGAAGCCCGTGCTTCTCCTGGGCGGCCTTGGCTACCGCATTAATGTCGTCACCGATGAGTCCCACGGGACAGGTGGCGGAAATGGTGATAGCGTTTGGCTTGAAAATTTCTACAACCTCGTCAATTACCTTAGCCAGTTTTTTCTCGCCGCCGAAAACAATGTCAGTTTCCTGCATATCAGTAGTAACACAATAAGCAAGGTAGTTCTTGCCGTCTTCCGGTGTTTTGGCCTTGTTACGCCTGGTCAGCCAGGAATAATAACCACAGCCGACAGGACCGTGAGTGATATGCACTATATCCTTGAGCGGACCCAATACCACGCCCTTACAGCCGGCATAAGCGCAGCCCCTGTTGGTGATGATACCGGGAATGGTCCGGGTATTGGCCTCCATCTCCTGGTGGGCCTGCTCTGCATCTCTGATAATGATATGCTTCTTACGGCTTCTTTTGACTTTGGCAGGGTATATCTCAAGTATCTGATCTATATCTTTTTCATTAAGAGACATAATTTACGACCTCCTATATCGCTTCTTCGCCGGTTTCACCTGTGCGAACCCTGATTACGTCTGTAAGCGGCAGGACAAAGATTTTGCCGTCGCCGACATGTCCTTCTTTATTGATGGAAATGATAGTCTCTACTACCTTAGGGACATCTTCATCCTTGACAATGATGTTCAGCATCCTTTTGGGAATCAGGCGGCCGCCCTTTAACATGCTCTCCAGGATCAGATCCCGGTTTTCATCGGGAGCCTTATCAAGCAGAGCCATGTCTTTGAGCATCTTGCCCCGGCCCATCACCTTGGTGGCGGTCAATCGGCAGAAGCCGGCGTCAGCCAGGGCATTTCTGGTTAGGCCAACCTTGTTCATCCTGATGATTGCAATGATTTCTTTCATGGCGATCCCTCCTACAGCTCTTTTTTGCCGCTGCTGATGGTATAAACCTCTTCCACCGGGCTGACAAAAATTTTACCGTCACCGTAATGGCCCTGCTCACCGGTTTTGGCATGCCTGAAGATAATGCTGATGACATCATCCTTATCTTCATCACGGACTACTATCAACAATAGTTCTTTGGGGATTTCGTCATAAACCACGTCCCCGACAATTACGCCTTTTTGCTTGCCCCGGCCCACCACATCGATTTTGGTAACGGCGGGAAACCCGGCATCGTTTAATTCCGCTAAAATTACGTTGGTTTTTTCCGGCCTTACAATGGCTTTAATCATTAACATTGGCCTCAATCCTCGCTTTCAAATTTTTATTTGGCTGATTAATCCAGAATCCCATGGGCCATCAGGAGTTCTTCCAGGCGTTCCTGGGTCATCGGTTGGGGAATGACGAACATCTCGTTGCCATCTATGTTCTTGGCCAGGGTTCGGTACTCATCAGCCTGAGGCTGGCTCGGATCATAGTCAATTACCGTCTGCTTATGAATCTCGGCTCTCTGTACCATGTTGTCGCGAGGCACGAAGTGGATCAACTGGGAGCCCAGTTCCTTGGCAAAATTGGTCAGCAATTCCAGCTCGTTGTCAACCTTCCGGCTGTTGCAGATGATGCCGCCTAAGCGTACACCGCCGGTCTGGGCATACTTTTTGATGCCTTTGCAGATGTTATTGGCCGCGTACAGGGCCATCATTTCACCTGATGCAACGATGTAAATTTCCTGGGCTTTGCCTTCCCGGATCGGCATGGCGAAACCACCGCAAACGACATCACCGAGAACATCGTAAAATACGTAATCCAAATCATCGGTATAAGCTCCAAGTGATTCCAGCATGTTGATTGAGGTAATAATACCCCGTCCGGCACATCCCACACCGGGTTCAGGACCTCCTGACTCAACACATTTGGTTCCACCGTAACCGTCCCTCATGATATCCTCTAGGTCAATGTCCTCGCCTTCTTCCCTCAGGGTATCCAGTACTGTTTTCTGGTTCAAACCGTGAAGCAGCAGCCTGGTAGAATCCGCCTTAGGATCACATCCTACCACCATAACCTTTTTTCCCATTTCAACCAGCGCGGCCACCGTGTTCTGGGTGGTAGTGGATTTGCCTATACCACCTTTTCCGTAAATAGCTAATTGTCTCACAATACCTACCTCCTGAAAATTTTTTTTATGCAAAAAGGCGCTATGGGTTCAAAAACATTTTGAATCCACAGCGCCTTTGCCATCTTGTCTTCCAAAGACAATTCCCGTCCATCAGAGAAACGGCAGTCCACGGAAAAAAAACGGGCCTTTGGCAGAACAGTTAAAATTCTACCAAAAGGCCCCTGTGCCCGTATGTACACCTAAGTACGGATTAAACAACGATGTTAAAATAAGTTAAACTATGATGAAAAATAGAAAACGCTTTCCGGCATCGGAAAGCGTCACTGCTTCTAAGTGGTGATACAACCATGTATCGGTGTTGCATTTGATATTTGAAATTCTACCTTAACCTCGTGTAAATGTCAAGGGGTAATTTCAAAATATCTTTCGCATTAGTTCTGCCGGGCAGACAAAGTACCTCTGTCTTCTTCCTCACATATAATATCAACTGAATTAATAGCATCCGGGAGGGTGGTCAGATTTTCAAATCATTTTCATGGGAGGTTGACTAAATCATGTGTGGAATAACGGGATGGGTCGATCTGAATAGAGATATCAGCCCGCACAGCCCAATTGTGGGAAAGATGTCGGAGACACTGGCCAAGCGCGGTCCGGATGCAGACGGTATATGGGTCTCGGAGCATGCTGTGCTGGCCCACCGGCGGCTGGTCGTAGTGGACCCGGCCGGCGGGGGCCAGCCTATGGTACGGAGACGCGGTGACAATACCTATGTCCTGGTATATAACGGAGAACTGTACAATACCCCCCACCTGAGAGACGAACTCAGCAGCCGCGGCTATACATTCCAGGGGCATTCGGATACGGAAGTCCTGCTGTTGTCGTATATGGAGTGGGGTCCCAAGTGTGTTGAGCGATTTAACGGGATATATGCCTTTGCTGTTTGGGACGATAAGAACCAAAACCTTTTCCTGGCCCGGGACCGCTTTGGCGTCAAACCCCTCTTTTATGCCCAAAGAGGCGCCTCTTTCCTCTTTGGCTCGGAGTTAAAAGCCCTGCTGGCCCACCCCCTTATTAAACCCGAAATAGATACCGACGGATTGGCTGAAGTCTTTGCCCTTGGCCCGTCCAGAACACCGGGACATGGTGTATTTAAGAACGTTTTTGAGGTTAAACCCGGCCACTGCCTGCTTCTCGACAGCAGTGGGATAAAAGTGCGCCGTTATTGGCAGCTTGTGAGCAGGGAACATACCGGTGACCTGGATACAACCTCCGCCAAAGTAAGGGAACTGCTGGAAGACGCCATCCGCAGGCAGCTGGTGGCCGATGTCCCCGTATGTACACTGCTGTCAGGCGGTCTGGATTCCAGCACATTGACGGCCTTTGCCGCCATGATCTTTAACGAGGAGGGCAGCGGCCCCCTGCACACATTCTCCATCGATTATGAAGGTAACGAAGCCCACTTCAAACCCAACCGGTTCGAACCTACAGCCGATACCCCGTGGATAAGGTTGATCTCCCAGCGCTGCGGCACTATTCACCACCATGTCACAGTCAAAACAACAGAACTGGTCGAAGCCCTGGCCGACGCCGTCCGGGCCCGGGATCTTCCCGGTATGGCCGATATTGATTCATCCCTTTATATCTTCTGTAAAGAGATTAAAAAACAGGCTACGGTAGCCCAGTCCGGCGAGTGCGCCGACGAGGTCTTTGGCGGATATCCCTGGTACCATAGTGACGAATCCCCGGGAAGCACCTTCCCTTGGTTGAGGGCGGTGGATCAGAGGAAGCTCGTTTTTTCGGCGGACCTGATCAGCCGGATTCAACCGGAACAGTATATTGCCCGCAGGTACCGGGAAACCATAGAGGAAGTCCCCGGGCTGCCAGGCGAGAATCAGGTCGAGGCCCGCAGGCGCGAACTGTTTTATCTCAACTTCATGTGGTTCATGCAGACGCTCCTCGACCGCAAGGACCGTATGAGTATGGCCACCGGCCTGGAGGTCCGCGTCCCCTTCTGTGACCACTGGCTTGTAGAATATGTCTGGAATATCCCCTGGCATATGAAATCCTGTGACGGCATGGAAAAAGGCATCCTGCGCCGGGCCCTGGCGGATGTCCTGCCGGAAGAGATCCTCAAGCGTAAGAAAAGTCCCTATCCCAAAACCCATAACCCCGCTTACCTCACCGCAGTGCGGGAACGGCTTATAGAAATTCTGAACGACAGTTCATCACCGCTTATTCCACTGGTCAATGTTCAAGCAATCAGGGAACTGGCCAAGGCGGAAGGCGATGTCTTCGACAAACCCTGGTTCGGACAGCTGATGAAGGGGCCGCAGCTCTTTGCATTTCTTATCCAGACAGATATCTGGCTGAGAGAATACAAGGTTACGATTGTTTAACAAAAACTCTCTCCGGAATTTCCGGAGAGAGTTTTTTTATCTCACGCCTGGCGATTTCTATCCGCTCTTCGATATCTCATGGGATGTAATAATGGCTTGCGCAATACTCTTCATGGAAACCCGCTTCTTCATACTCAGCTGCTGCATTTTTGTAAACGCCTGTTCTTCCAACAAATTTTGCGTTTTCATCAGAATACCCTTCGCTTTTTCGACAATCTTGCGGGTTTCCAGATCGTCTTTGAGGCGGTTTACTTCGCTTTCAAGCCCTAGAATTTTACTATAAGTGGCATATGAGTACTCCACCATAGAACAAAGATGGAACTCGTCAAAGGGTTTAACCAATACCGGTATTGACCATTTTTCCCCATTTCGGTAAACCATGTCTTTTTCGGCATAGTCCAACATCAACACAACGGTGGCCAACCTGCCATCCTCAACTATCTTGGCCAGTTCCACCCCACTCATAACCGGAAGATCGGCCGAAACCAGGACAATTTCGGGCTGCATGGTACGAATCATCTTAAGTGCCGACATGCCGTCCTCCTCTTCGCCGATGACAACATACCCGGCCCGGGTCAGCATTTCCCTTAAGTTTTTCCGCAGCACGCGATCCTTTTCCGCTATGATTACGCGGACACGTTCCATTTTTTCACGGCTCCCCGTTGAACCAAAAGTTATACTAATTTTATCATAACTTTGTACAAAATAGGACATAATCCCGAAAAAAAAGAAAACGCCCGGATAGACGGGCGCTAATTAATATGTATACGCGGTATTCGGCTGCCGACCATGCAGACAATCTCGTAATTAATCGTACCCATCAATTCTGCCAGTTCATCGGCCGTAACCTGTTGTGAGCCCTGCCGGCCTATTAAAATAACTTCGTCTCCGGCTCTGACATCAGGCGCGCCGCTGACATCTACCATAAACTGGTCCATACAGACTGTACCGATGACAGGGACTCTCTGCCCGTGAATTATAACATGGGCTCTATTGGACAGCAGCCTTGAGTAGCCGTCGGCATACCCTACGGGAATTGTGGCTACCTTCGTCTCCTTGTCTGTAATAAACGTCCTCCCATAACTGATACTGGACTGCGCCGGAACAGCCTTAACCTGAACGACCTGAGCCTTCCAGGTTAAGGCTGGTATTAATTTCACTTTGTTTTTAAGGATTTCGTCTGAAGGGTAAAGGCCGTATATTGAAACTCCGACCCTGACCATATCCAATTGGACATCGGGCAGGTCAATAACCGCGGCACTGTTGGCCACATGCTTTATTGGAATGTCAAGACCCATATCCGTAAGCCGGGTAACGAGTTCCTTGAACCTGGCGTACTGCCAGTATGTATAATCCTTATTTTTGGATCCCGCTACCGAAAAGTGAGTAAACAGCCCCTCAACTTCCACTCCGGGCAGGCGGGAGATGCGCAGGATCTCCTGTGCGGTACCGGCATCAGCCGGAAAACCCAGTCTGCCCAGACCGGTATCAACCTTCACATGGATGCGGGCTTTCTTCCCCAGCTTTACGGCAACCTGGGAAATGGCCTCTGCTGCGGCACAGTCAAATACGGTCTGGGCCGCTTCCAGCCGAATGACGTCTGTGACTTGTTCGGCGGGAGTGTATCCCAGAATCAGAATAGGGGCATTTATGTCCGCTTCCCTTAATTGCCTAACTTCGCTCAGGATTGCCACACCCAGGTAGTCGGCGCCGTTTTTTAAAACAGTTCTGCTGACAGGCACTGCCCCGTGGCCGTATGCATTGGCCTTCACCACCGCCATAATTTTGGCATCGGGCCTGATAATACGGCGCAGTTCCTTTAAATTATGACTGACTGCCGCCAGGTCTATCTCCGCCCATGCCGGTCTGGTGTCCACTCTCCATTTCAACTCCCTTTTTCTGTTTTCTAACCAGTGACCGGACTATATCGGCCCTTGTCACGATGCCTGCGAGTTTGCCATCCTGCAATACCGGCAGCCTGTTAACCCCGGCGTCGAACATGATGGTGGCAATCTCTTCAACCGTCGTATCCATGTTAACTGTCAGAGGATTATCGGTCATTATATCCTCAACCCGGATAGCCGCCGTTTTCCTCAACTCCTCTTTAAATTCTTCGGGGTCGTCAAGGTAGATTACCCCGCCCAGAATCTGAATATATAAAGGAACATGCAGTTTCTGGGTTCTGATAATGAGATCCCCTTCCGAAACAATGCCCACCACCTCGTTCTCCTCATTCACTACGGGGACTCCGCTGATCTTTTTCTTCAGAAGCAGCTTAATCACACTTTCCACTGTATCCCCAGGGGTGACCATAGCAACTTCGGTCGTCATAATGTCTTTAGCTATCACTGCCTGTTACCTCCTTATATTAGTGGCCAGTGGCCAGCGGCCAGTGACCAGTATACGTTTTGATCGCCTGGGGCAGGAAATCCAGCACATCCCCGGCCGTCATTGATAGCATACCCTTTTCGGCTGCTGCCAAATCACCCGCCAGGCCATGCCAGTAAACACCTGCCACAGCTGCTTCCAAAGGCGGGATCTGCTGACCAATCAATCCCGCAATCATCCCGGTGAGGACATCACCCGTCCCGCCGGTGGCCATGCCGGGATTGCCGGTGGGGTTTATGTAGAGAGTACCGTCCGGAGTGCTGATAATTGTACGCGACCCCTTCAGGACAACAATAGCGTTCCATCTTCTGGCTGCCTCATCGGTCACCCTAACCCTGTTATCCTGTACTTGTTCTATAGTCATCTCCATCAGTCGCGCCATTTCACCCGGATGGGGAGTTAGCACCAGAGGAGCGCGGCATTTCTGCAGTATATCTGTGGCCCCCACCAGGGCGTTTAGGCCATCGGCGTCTATTACTGTGGGTTTTTCGAGTTGGGATATCAGATTCCTTACAAACACAACAGTATCTTCATTAGTGGACATACCCGGACCCAGGGCCAGCACGTCTGCCTGCTGCAGCATCTCCTGCACCGTGGACGAGGCATCAGGGCTGATACTGACATCTTCGGTTTCAGGCAGCGGTTTGGTCATAACTTCAGTCAGTTTAATCTCCATCAGGTCATGCAAACCGGCCGGGACAGCAAGGGTCACTAGTCCCGCCCCGGCCCTCAGGGCGGCATTGCTGGCCATGACAACCGCCCCCGATAGACCCTCTGATCCCCCGACAACCAGAACCCTGCCGTAGGTCCCCTTGTGCCCCTCGGGACGCCTGACCGGCATTATTCTTTCTATAATTTCGGGAGTCGTGAGGAACCTCTTAATTCCCTGGTTTTCCACCAGATCGGGGGGAATGGATATATCGGCAACCGTCAGCTTCCCTACATATTCAGGGCCCTGCTGGACGAGAAGGCCTATTTTGGCATGGGCAAAGGTTACGGTCTGGGTAGCTCTCACGCACTGGCCGTGCACTTTACCTGTATTGGCCTCAAGGCCCGAGGGAATATCTACTGCTACCACCGGTTTACCCGATGAATTGATAAGCTCTATCACGTTGGCGTAATGTTCAGGTACGGCGCCGTTAAAACCGGTGCCGAAAATGGCATCGACATTCAGGTCGGTATACGCCATGGCGAGCTTTACAATATTGATACTGTTGGGGTTAATGATGGGATAGACTTTGTGGCCCATGTACTGGAGGATATTCAGATTGACTTTGGCATCACCGGCTATATCCTTGATATCAGCAAAGAGGAATACCTTCACCTCGGCCCCGGCGTTTAGAAGGTGGCGGGCCACCACAAAGCCGTCCCCGCCGTTATTGCCCTTTCCGGCAAAAACCGTTATTTTCCTGCCCCGTGGGTCGCCTATTATAGAGTAAATAGCCTGAACCACCTGCAGGCCGGCATTCTCCATCAGGACCACGCCGGGAATGCCAAGGCCGTTTATGGCCTTTTGATCAAGATTCTGCATTTCCTCTGCAGTAAGCAGATGCATTCAAACCACCCCTTAATTAGTGGCCAGCGGCCAGTGACCAGTTTATTATATGTTAGACGATGTAAAAATTCTTTTTCTTTAGTAGGCGACAACGAAAGCGATGGCATAATCCTTGCAGTGACTCAGAGATAATGAGAGGCATGTAAGACGCTGTTCCGTTGATGCTGCAAGAGCTGCCCCGTGCAGCACTAATGCGGGCTTCCCGTTTTCATTGTTGACCACCTCGATATCGGTCAGTTTAATCCTGCCGAACCCGGCGCCCAGGGCCTTGACAGCTGCCTCCTTGGCAGCAAACCTGGCCGCCAGGGAAGCCCATTTATTTTTTTTACCGTTACAATAGGCGATTTCCCCCGGGGAAAATACCCTTGCCGCAAACCTCTCCGAACTCTTCATCGCTTTTTCCATACGTGATATCTCAACGATATCAACACCGGTACCTTTGATCATGGGTAATCCTTTCTTGCAACTGTCAACTGTCAACTGTCAACTGCCCTTTCCAGTATTATACCACTTTCTATATAAAAGCAAAAAACCCTGCAATATATGCAGGGCTTATGGTTTTGGTGTTATGCACTTTCCCTGTCTATTTCCCGGAGCTGGATCTTTTCCTCGTCGTTGAGCAGTTTGTCCAGATCCAATAAAATAAGTAGCCGCTCGCCGACCTTAGCTACACCGGTAATATACCTGGAATCAATCCCGCAGACGATATGGGGCGCCGGCTCGATATCGGATGAGTTGATCCTCAGCACCTCGGAAACCGAATCGACCTCAACACCGAAGGTGTGGTCAGCCACCTGTATTACAATGATACGGGCTTCTTCTGTGTATTCGGTAAGCGGGAGGTCGAACCTTTTCTTCATGTCGATAATGGGTATTATCTGGCCCCTTAAATTTATGATGCCCTCAACAAATGCGGGGGACCTGGGGACCTTGGTTGTCCTGATAAGCCGGTTAATCTCCTTTACCTGGGTAATGGGGATACCGTATTCTTCGTTGCCAAGCCTAAAAACTACAAATTGAAACTCGATCCCCGCCACACTCTGCTGTTCCATCAGACCACCTCCAAGAATCACGCACCCAAACTATTACTTCTTTTTTCGACATATTTTTGGAAATTCCTCTATTACATGCCCAGTATTTTCCTCAGTTTTTTGGCCTGGGCCCTGCTTACGGGAACCTCGCTCTTGTCGTTGTCTTCAACAATAAGGGTATACGTTCCGTTAAAGAATGGGATGATCTCCTTCACTTTGTGGAGGTTAACCAGATAACAGCGATGTGTGCGGAAGAAAATGGCAGGATTAAGCCGGCTCTCCAGTTCCTTAAGGGTGAACCGTGTAAAGAGCTTGTCATTGATAGTCTTGATATAGACATAGTCCTGTTCGGTAAATGCAAATATGATATCCGATTCGTTAACCAGAATCGTTTTACCCTGCTTTTCGGCGGGGATCCGGTCAATCTTGATATGTTGTGGTTTCTGACCTCCGGGTGACATGCCCTCGGGAAGAATGGAATGCTGCTCGCCGGGGATTGTTCCTGCCGCTGCTGAGGTAGCCTGCTGTTGCTGCTGCTGTTGGGTAATCTTGATAATCTTGTTGATGGTCTGGGTCAGCCTTTTTTCATCGAAAGGCTTGAGAATGTAGTCAACGGCGTTAACCTCAAAAGCACGGACCGCGTACTCGTCATAAGCGGTAACAAAAACAACATGGGGCGGGTTGGGCATTTCCTGGACCTTGGCGCCTACCTCCAGCCCGTTCATTCCCGGCATTTCGATATCAAGAAACAGGATGGAATAGTCAAGGGCTTTAATCAGGGTAAGAGCTTCCTGGGCATTGGTGGCCTCCCCGACCACTTCAATATTGTCAAACTTATTTAAAAGGAACCTTAACTCTTTTCTTGCCGGATACTCGTCATCAACTATTAGTGCCTTAAGCTTCATTCAATTGTCCCCTCCCATCTTCCTCAATGTCTAGAATTAATGGCACTCTTACATGAACGGTTGTTCCCTGGTCGATATCACTGGTAATCCTGAGTCCGTATTCTTCCCCAAACAAGCTCTTTAATCGTTCGTGAACATTACTGAGGCCGACACCATTGCCCGAACCGACCCCGGGCAGCAGCACCTGGCTGATTCTGTCCTCAGCAATCCCCACCCCGTCGTCTTTAACCATGATGTGCAGTTCACCGTGCTCCTTCTTAATTATTATCTGTACCGCCCCGGGTCCCACCTTTGGTGTAACCCCATGCTTTACGGCATTCTCAACCAGGGGCTGCAGGGTCAGCACGGGAATCTGGTACTCCATGAGTTCGGAATCGATATCCCTCAGTATCCGGAGCTTCTCCCTGAACCTTGCTTTTTCAAGAACCAGGTAAGTATTGATATATTCCAGTTCCTCTCTTAGGGTATTGAAATGGCCGTGCCTTTTTAGAGTCTGGCGGAAAAAGGCAGCCAGGCGTATCAGCAGCCGACGTGCGGTTTCAGGATTGGTACGGCTGAACATGATAATGGTATTCAGCGTATTAAAAAGGAAGTGCGGGTTAATCTGAGCATGCAGTGCCTGCAACTCTGCCTTGGTAACCAGCTGGGTCTGCCGGTCCAGCTCAGCCAACTCCATCTGTACCCCCAGCAGTTGGGCAATACCGACGGCAAGCTTTACAACATGGGGAGGCATCTGGCCTTCCCTGGTCTGGTAGAGTTTCACACAGCCCTCTATTTTCCCCCGGCATTTGAGCGGGGCGATAACCGCCGCTTCCAACGGACAGTTGCAGTCCTTAACCGGACAGTTGAGTTTTTCTTTATTATCCACAATCTTAAGTTCGCCTGTCAATATGACCTGCTTTGTGGCCTGGGTAAGGATCAATCTGCCCGGCTGGTGCCTTTCGCACCCGGCCCCTACGTACGCGAGCACCCGTTCCCTGTTGGTGATAGCAACGGCCGCCACATCGCTGATCTTGAGGATAATTTCCGCTGCCTTCTGGGCGGTTTCCTCGTTCAGCCCCTGTCTTAAAAAAGGCAGGGTCTCGTTGGCGATCTGCAGGGTTGAGTCAAAAGACTCGTCACTGTCATCTATGCGCACGGTAACCACTTTACGGGACATCAGGTAATCAAGAATCAGATAAGAACCGAGAGCGTTAAGGCCAAAAAACACTGACGCAATAATCCACGGGTGCTTGGTAACATCTGTGGCCATGAACACAACGCTAAACTGGAGCAAGGTCAATCCCAATGCGATTGCAGTCACTCTCAAAAGATGCATAGATCCCCTCTCCCCAAATTATTTTCCACCTGTGTATATTTTTGGATGAAAATCCCCTATATTCGAAATTATCTTAATATTTATAGAATTATTCTACTTATTTTTAGATTTTCCTTCATTTTATGTCCTTGATATTACTGATGGAATTTATTCCAATTGGCTTCTAAAAATATTATATCAAAATATATCTCAGTGTGAAAAAAATATTAGAACATCAATGGATAAATAACCAGCTTCTGGGAATAATGTAATAAATGGTATAGGCCGAATGTCAGGGAGGTGAAATTCATTGGGTAAATCAAAATATATTTGCGGCCAGTGTGGACGGACTTCAAGCCTGCCGGATTTCTGCTGCGGCAGGTCGATGGTACAGAAAGGCAGTTACGTATGCAGGACTTGCGGTAGTTCTTCCAGCATTTCAGGCGAATGCTGCGGAGAGCCGATGCAGCAGATATAATGATAAAAATCCCCGGGCCCGGGGATTTTTTTATTTTCAATTTGTAAAAATGTAGTATAATTTTGTATAGTTACATTAATTTCCCGGTGTAGACTTTGGGGTTAAATAATATTTATGGAGGGACTCTTTATGATGGGCCTGATAAAAAACAACATCCTGGAAGCTATAGGCGGCACCCCCTTGATCAGAATCAATCACTTAAACCCTAATCCCGGTGTGATAATCGCAGCCAAACTGGAGGGGAATAACCCCGGCGGCAGTGTAAAAGACAGGCCGGCCCTTTATATGATTGAGATGGCCGAAAAATCCGGAGAACTGACCAGGGACAAGATTATTATTGAACCCACCAGCGGCAACACCGGCATCGGCCTGGCCATGGTGGCTGCCGTTAAAGGTTACAAACTGGTGGTAACCATGTCCGAGTGGATGAGCATGGAACGCCGTAAAACCCTTGCCGCCTTCGGAGCAGAGATAATCCTCACCCCGGGTGAAAAAGGGACGGACGGAGCCATCGAAAAGGCCTGGGAGATTTGCGAGTCCAATCCCGGCCTGTATTTTATGCCTAACCAGTTCGATAATGAAGACAACATCCTGGCCCATTATGACACAACCGCCATGGAGATTTGGGAGCAGACCGGGGGCAAGATAACCCATTTTATCGCCGGTATGGGCACAACCGGCACCTTGATGGGGACTTCGAGAAGGCTCAAAGAACTTAACCCTGAAATCAAGATTATAGGTGTGGAACCCAACATGCGGCATAAAGTCCAGGGCCTTAAAAACATGGAAGAGGCCAGGGTCCCCGAGATTTACGATATATCCCGGCTTGACGAAAAGATACGCATCAGCGACGAGGATGCGTTTGAAATGGCTCGCCTGCTGGCCCGGCATGAGGGCATTTTCTCCGGCATCAGCGCCGGAGCGGCATTGCACGTGGCCGTTGAAAAGGCCAAGGAACTGGAAAGCGGTCTTATCGTCGTAATTATTCCCGACCGCGGAGATAAATATCTGTCAACGGATTTATTCTGTTTCAACCCCTGCGGAAATCCCGCCTGCCAAATCAAAGGGGAATAAAAACAGCGCCAGCCGGGCTTGTTGGCAAATACTTAAAGTAAAGGCACGGGTATAAATGTTTCCTCCGCTCTGGGCGGAATCTCAATCGGCAACCACCCCCGCACGTTATGCTGGCGGATCATGGGCCGATTGGTGATTCAAGCCCCGCTACGGAAACATTTATACCCGTGCTTCTCGTTTTTTTATTTGCCAACAAGCCCAGCCAGCACCTGTTTTTTTTAAAGATATCTTCGTCTTCTGGCTGGAGCAAAAACCCATACGCTTATTATTCCTGCCACAAAGCCGCCGA
>Ga0074195_1002434_pt1 | contig 20803 bp, 19 predicted proteins | sample EPASupsiteHSE623_FD_64525 | JGI IMG/M metagenome (GOLD analysis project Ga0074195, IMG submission 64525) | Bioremediated contaminated groundwater from EPA Superfund site, New Mexico - Sample HSE6-23 | ecosystem: Environmental > Aquatic > Deep subsurface > Groundwater > Contaminated ...
CGAAGCCTCTAGCGAAGATGTAGTTGTAATTGTTTCTGACGAAAGAGCTCAAGTGTTTTTTAACATGACAAGAATAGTCAAAGGATATGATAAATTTATTAAGCTAAGAGAAACAGATACTATTGTTTTTGCTTCTCCAGTATATCCGGGTAGCGAAAAAACAGCTTCAAATTTATATGATTCAATTTCTAAGCTAGGACCTGATTTAGTTATTATTCCAAATGATAAGTTCTTATCTCTTCATGCATCTAGTGAAGATTTGATGCAAATGATAAGCTTAATGAACCCAAAATACTATATGCCTGTAATTGGTGAATATAGATATCAGGTCGAAAATGCTAAGTGTGCTAAAATGGTTGGCATGAAAGAAGAAAATATTCTTTTAAAGCTTAATGGTCAAGTTGTTAGCTTTAAAGACGGATTATTAACTGATGAAATTGAGCTTATTGAAGTAGACAACATTTTAATAGATGGTAATACTCTTGGTGATGTTGGTGAAATAGTTATAAAAGATAGAGAAATACTTAGTGAAAATGGTGTTGTAATTGTTAGTGTGACTTTGGATAGAATTACAAAAAAGATAGTTGCAGGACCTGAAATATATACTAGAGGATTTATCTATGTGAAAGAAAACAACGATTTAATAAAAGAAGCAGAAAAAAAGGTTTCAAATATTATTAAAGATAACACAAAAACAAGTTATGTTGAGTTTAACAAAGTAAAAAATATTATAAGAGATGATTTAGGAAAATACTTTTATGAGCAAACAGAGTGTAAGCCTATGATACTACTTATTATAAGCGAAGTATAACTTCGTTTTTTTCTTGACTAAAAAGAACTTCTTATGTATAATAAGCCCTTATCAACGAGGTGTAGTATGAATGAAGTATTATATGAAAGATTAAAAGAACTATTAAGTAGTAATTCTTTACGAGAACTAGATGCTTTAATAGTCTCTAATATAATAGATAGAACAAATTTAGGGACTATTGAAATATTTCTTGAAAAAAACATTAAAAGAAAATATTATCCTTTTTTCATGATTTATCATTTAGGATTATTCAAAAAATTTGATTGTAATTTTGACGAGGCTATTTTTCTATTTGAAGAGTTACTTAAATCTACGCATGTAAGAGATAAAGCATCAGCTTGTTTATCACTTGGAGATATTTACGCGCAGTTAGGAGAAATAGATAAAGCAGAAAGCTATTATCAAGAGGTGATTAATTTAAATGCTTATTTTGTAGGAAAAGCTTTAATTTCTTTAGGAAAATTAAAGTATTTGCGTGGGAGTTTAGAAGAGGCTGAAAAATTTTTTAAAGAAACTTTAAAGTTCTTCTCGGGTATGTCACCACAAGCTAATTTGTATTTAGCTTGGATTAATATTAAAAAAGAAGATTATGATAAAGCTTTTATTTTTTTAGCACGTGCTATAGCGAATATTAAAGAAAAAAAAGATGCTAGTTCTACTGCTAAAGAAGAATATGAAACAAATTTAATAATAACAACTCTATATTTAGTAAAGAAGTTAGGTATTAAATTAATTAATTTGCCATTTGAATTAAAAAGTAACGATTACCTTTTTTATCAAATAGAAGACTTTAGTATAAGGCACACCGAAAGATATATTGAACAAAATAGACATAAAAAAAGTGATCCCGACTTTACAGAAAAATTTCAGTATCCAAATCTTATAAACTTTGCTCAAGAAAGTATAAAAAAATCCGTAAGGTATAATGACGGATTATTTGATTCTTATATTATTCCATTACCTAATAATGGTGAATTTAAATACAACTATATTAAAGTATTAACTATTCCAAATACTAAAGATATTGTTATTATATATCCAGCAATTGAAATGTTTAGTATAGCAGATTATAAGAAAAAGCAAAGGCAAATATAAATATAAATACAAAAGACTAGTAAATATAGTCTTTTTTTGTTATAATTACTATGGTGATTATATGCTAGACATTATAAAAAGAATACATGAATATTCCCTAGAAGACATTATGAGTAAAAGATTTGGAAGATATTCTAAAACTATTATTCAAGATAGAGCATTACCTGATGTTAGAGATGGATTAAAGCCAGTTCAAAGAAGAATACTATATGGTATGTATAAAGAAAAACACACTTATGAAAAGCCTACAGTAAAGTCAGCTAGATCAGTAGGAGATATTATGGGTAAATATCACCCACATGGTGATAGTTCTATATATGATGCTATGGTTCGTATGAGTCAATCTTGGAAGTCAAATGCACCTCTTATTGAAATGCAAGGAAATAACGGGTCAATGGACGGAGATTCTGCAGCTGCTATGCGTTATACAGAATCTCGTCTTTCAAAAATAAGCAATGAGTTTCTAAGAGATATTGATAAAGATACTGTTTTATGGACTAGAAACTACGATGACAGTTTATTTGAGCCAACTGTTCTTCCAGTAAGATTCCCTAATCTTTTAGTCAATGGGGGAAGTGGGATAAGTGCAGGATATGCAACAAATATACCCCCGCATAATTTAGGTGAAATATTAGAGGCAACGATATATAAAATAAAAAAGCCTAATGCTACATTAGAAGAACTTATGGAATTTGTAAAAGGTCCTGATTTTCCAACGGGAGCTATTGTTGAAGGAAAGCAAGGTATAATTGATGCTTTTACAGCTGGTAAAGGAAAAGTCGTTATAAAAGCTCGTGCTAGCTTTGAAAAAAACAAGGGAAAAGAACAGATAATTATAACAGAAATTCCTTTTGAAGTTAATAAACAGCAATTAGTTAAAAAAATAAATGATATTCGTATTGATAAAAAAATAGACGGTATGATAGATGTTCGTGATGAATCTGATAAAGATGGCTTAACTATTGCGATTGATTTGAAAAAAGAAGCAGATCCTGAACTTATTCTAAATTATTTATATAAAAATACAGAACTACAAGTAAACTATAATTATAATATGGTCGCAATTGTAAATAGAAGGCCTATGGAAGTAGGACTAATTGACGTTTTAGACGCTTATATTAGTTTTGAAAAAGAATATATTGAAAAAAGAACAGCCTTTGATTTGGATGTGTTTAAAAAACAACTTCATATAACAGAAGGATTAGTAAAGGCAATATCGATATTAGATGAAATTATCGCTTTAATTAGAGCAAGCAAAAACAAAGCTGATTCTATTCAAAATTTAATTGATAAATTTGAATTTTCTTATGAGCAAGCTGATGCAATTGTTACTTTACAATTATATAGGCTATCTAACACTGATATTATAGAGTTAGAAGAAAAAAACAAAAATCTAAGATTAATTATCGAAGGATTGAAAATGATATTATCTGATCCAAATGAACTTAAAAACGTTATGATTAAAGAACTAAATGATGTAAAAAAAGAATTTGCTACTAAACGTTTATCTGAAATAAAAGATGAAATAACAGAAATTAAAATAGAAACTTCAAAAATGATACCAAAAGATGAAGTAGTAGTAGTAGTAACTAACGAGGGATATATTAAAAGAGCATCGACTAGAAGTTATAATGAAAGCGAAGAAACTTTACTTAAAGAAAATGACTTTGTTATTTTAAAAAGCAAAGTATTTACAACAGATACAATTTTGTTATTTACAGACTTAGGAAATTACTTGTATTTACCAGTTTATGAAATTCCTGATTTAAAATGGAAAGAACTTGGTAAACATGTAAGTAATGTTATTAAAATAAATCCTGAAGAAAACATTATCAAAGCATTTGCCGTTACAAATTTTGATACAAATGAAATCATAACTACATTTACTTCTCTTGGAATGGTAAAAAGAACACCATTATCAGAATATAAAGTTAGTAGATATAATAAACCAATGATATCTATGAAGTTAAAAGATAAAGATAAAGTAGTAGCAGTTACAAATGAGTCATACCAGAATACAATTGTTATTACAAATAATGGCTATGCACTTCTTTATAAAACAGAAGAAATTCCTTCTTCTGGGTTAAGAGCCTCTGGTGTTAAATCAATATCACTAAAAAATGATTTTGTAGTAAGTGCACATATTTTTGAAAATATGAATGATATGATTACAGTCATAACTAAGAAAAGTACTATAAAGAGAGTAAAATTATCTGAATTTGATTATTTATCAAGAGCACGCAAAGGAATATTAATTATTCGTGATGTTAAAACAAATCCGTATTACATACTAAAAACTTTTATTGCATCAAATAAATCATATATTGGTATTAAAACTAAGAATATGATAGATAAATTTAAAATAACCGATGCACCTATAAGTGACAGATATTCAACAGGAACAAGTATTTCAAAGGAAGATATAATTGATGCTTTCAATATGAAAGAATTAGAGGATTTTGAAACAGCTACTCCTCTTGTTCTAGAAGATATTGATAAAAAAATACTTACAATTGATGACTTTTTGGATAATATTAAAATAGAGTAGAAATACTCTTTTTATTTACTACAAATTAAAATTATGTTAAATTATGGAATTGCTGAAAAAACATTGTTATCTAGGCGAACATATGATACAATATAATTGTCTAAAAGGTAGATAACTCATTATGAAAATCTACAAAATATGATATTGGGAATTTGATTTATAAATGGTGTTGAATACTTATATTTATATAAGGATCCTAAAGTTTATAATAATGTACCCACCTGGATGACAGGGTTTTATCGTAGAGTTCCCTTTTGGATAAATAAGATATTTCAAAATATCTTTTTTTGTTATATAATAACTATGGTGAGATTATGAATGAACTTAGTAGACTAGAGCTTTTAGTGGGAAATGAAAATATAAATAAGTTAAAAAACTCAACTGTTTTAGTCATAGGATTAGGTGGAGTAGGCGGTTATGCAACTGAAGCACTCGTAAGATCTGGAATAGGTAACATTATTATCGTTGATAATGATATTATTGATGTAACTAATTTAAATCGCCAGTTAATAGCTCACAAAGAAAATATAGGATTATATAAAACTGACGAATGGGAAAAAAGAATCAAGCAGATAAACAAAAGTTGTAATGTTACTAAAATAACATCTTTTATAGATGAAAGCAACATTGATAAATTATTTGAAAGAAAAATAGATTATATAATTGATGCATGTGACACAATTGAAACAAAATTTTTGCTTATTAAATTATCTTCAAAAAAAAATATTAAGTTAATAAGCTCAATGGGAACAGGCAATAAATTTCATCCGGAAAAACTAAAAATAGAAGATATTTCAAAAACCTCTTATGATCCAATAGCTCGAATTCTTAGAAAAAAACTAAAAGAAGATGGTTTTTTTAAAAAAGTGTCAGTTGTTTTTAGTGAAGAAGCTCCAATTGTAAATAGCTCTAATATAATTGGCTCAAACTCATATGTACCAGCAGCAGCTGGCCTTCTTTGTGCAAGCTTTGTAATAAATAGTATTGTAGGTGTTAAATGATAAAAAAAATAGAAGAGATATTAAACAGTATACAAGGTAATGTGTTATCTTTATATTTTGAAGACTCTTTATTTGAAAAGATGAATATTATAAACAAAAATATTATATCTTTTATTACCATGGATGAATTTAATCAAAATAAAAAAATAAAAAAAATTAAAACAAGTAAATTTAGAAAAAAAATAGGAAAAAAGAAAAATGATCACCTTTTTTATAACGTTGATAATGATAAAAATTTAGTAAAAGTAGCAGATATCGTATATATAAGTAAAAATGTTTATTTATGTGGCAATAAAGATTTATCACTTAAAAAACTTGAAAAATTTAAAAGATATAAAATTAAATATGAAATAGTTGAAATAAAGAAAGAAGCAATAATAAAAATAGATTTATCTAAAGCACGTAATAACTATTTCAAAGATAAATTTTTTTCTTTGTTTGATACTTCAGAGAAGCTTTATAATTTAATAACAGATATTTTAACAGCTTAGAATTTATTGTGTTTTTTAAAATAATATTATATAATTAAATAGACTTAAGTAGGTGAAATAAATGTTTTTGAAAGAAATACGGGCTCATGGTTTTAAATCATTTGCGGATAAAATAGACATTGAGTTTGTAAAAGGAATCAATGGCATTGTTGGACCAAATGGATCTGGTAAAAGTAATATAGTTGATGCAATTAGATGGGTACTTGGGGAACAGTCAGTTAAATCACTTCGTGGAAGTGATTTGATGGCTGATGTTATATTTAGTGGGTCTAAATCTAGAAAAGAATCAAATACAGCATCCGTTACATTAGTATTTGACAATAGCGATAACTATTTAAAACTTCCATTTTCAGATATATCAATTAAAAGAAAAATTTACAAAGATGGAATCAATGAGTACTACTTAAATAATGAAAAATGTAGATTAAAAGATATAGTTGATATTTTACTTGATAGTGGAATAGCTAAAGAATCGTTTAATATAATTTCACAGGGAAAAATAGAAGAGATAATAAATAGTAAATCATCTGATAGAAGAGTTGTTTTTGAAGAAGCATCAGGCGTTTTAAAGTATAAGAAAAGAAAAGAAGAGGCTTTAAGGAAACTAGACAGTACTCATCAAAATATTGCAAGGGCCGATGATATAATAAGCGAACTTGAACGTATTGTTGAGCCTCTTAAACTTGAAAAGGAAAAAGCTTTAAAGTATCAAAGTCTATCTGAACAACTAAAAGATTTAGAGATTAGTTTAATGGTTAATGATATAACTTCTATTAATGATAAAAATAGTGCACTAAAGAAAAAACTAGAGCATATAAATCAAGAAATATTTTCTTTTTCACTCAATTCTTCAAATAGTGAAACAAAAATAATTGAATTTAAAAACAAAATTGAAAACTATGAAAAAGGAAAAGATAGTTATCAAGATTTATTAGTTAAATGTACAAAAGAATTAGAAAAAATTAACAGTGAAAAACAAATTATTATAGAAAGAAAAAAATATGAGTTTGATAATGATCGAATTCATAATAATATTGTTGAATTAAAAGAAAATGAACTAAAAATAAAAAATGAAATAACTAAAATAGAAGAAATAATTAACAATTTAAAAAGTGAATATGATGATTTAAGCATTAATTTAAATAAAGTAGATGAATTATTAAAAGAAGAGAAAAATGCTCGTTATAAGAAAAACAATATTTTAATAGAAAACATAAAAAAATTGAATGCTAATAAGATGAAAATAGACTCATTAAAAGAAAGCATTGAGACAAACTCTTTATTACCATTTTCAGTAAAAAAAATATTAGAAAATAAAGCATTAAATGGCATTCATAATACAATAGGTAAATTAATTGAAGTAGATGATAAATATATTCAAGCAATAACTGTAGCACTTGGCGCTAATGCTAGTGCATTAGTTTCTGAAAACGAAGAAAGCGCTAAAAGAGCAATTGAATATTTAAGAAATGCCAATTTAGGTAGAGCAACATTTTTCCCTCTTTCTGTTATAAAACCAAGAGGAATAGACTTAGAGACTTCTAGTATATTAGAAAACTCTACAGGATACATAAATACAGCTTCCTTTTTAGTCAAATATGATAAGAAGTATTCATCTATTATAACAAATCAACTTGGAAATGTTATTGTTGTTGATACTATTGATAATGCTATCAATATTAATAAAAAAATAAATAACAAATATAAAATAGTAACACTTCTAGGAGACGTTTTAAGTGTTGGTGGAACTATTACTGGTGGAGCTATTAATAAAAATAGTGCTATAAATTTAAAATTTCAATTAACTGAACTAGAAAAAGAAAATATTTCTTTATCACTAGTTATTGAAGATACCGAATTAATTATCAATAAGATAGACGACAAATTAAAAGAATTAGAGGATAGTTATTATTTAGTAAATAAAGAATTAATTACTAAAAAAGACCTTATTAGTAGTAAAAATGAATTTATTAATGAATTAAATGAAAAATTATCTTTAACACTTTCTACAATTGAAAGCTCTAATAAAATGGCTAATAACCAAATGAGCGAAGAAGAAAATAGTGTTATAAAGAAGTACTATGAAAAGGAAAATGAAAGAAATACTCTAATTAATACTTTAAACAGTATTAATAAAAATCTTAGTGTTATAAAAGAAGAATATGCTGAATTTGAATATAGTAATAAAAAGGAAAATAATATTTATAATGCTAAAATAAAAGAGCAAAAAAATATTGAAATTGAAATGAATCGCTTGGAAGTTAAACTAGATATGCTTTTAAATTCATTGAATGAAACATATACAATAACTTATGAAAAAGCAAAAAATGAGTATTTCTTAACACTAGATGAAAGTGATGCTAGAGAAGAAATAATTGGTTTAAAAAGTGAAATTTCTGAACTTGGAAATATAAACATTAATAGTATTTCAGAATATGAAAATGTTAGTACAAGATATGAATTTTTACTTCATCAAAAAGAAGACTTAATTAAAGCTGAGAATATTTTACTAAGCATTATTTCAGAAATGGATGAAGTAATGAAAAAAGACTTCTTTACTACATTTAAAATAATTAAAAAGAATTTTGAAGAAACATTCAAAGAATTATTTAAAGGCGGGGAAGCTTCTTTAGAACTTACTAATCCAGAAAACTTACTGGAAACAGGTGTTGAAATAATAGCATCTCCTCCCGGTAAAAAACTAACAAATATTTCATTATTATCAGGTGGAGAAAAAACATTTACTGCAATAAGTCTTTTATTCGCAATCTTAAAAAGCAGAGAAGTACCTTTTTGTGTATTTGATGAAGTAGAAGCTGCGCTTGATGAAGTAAATGTTAAAAGCTTTGGTGAATATATTAATAAGCTTAAAGATAAAACACAGTTTATTTTAATAACACATAAGAAAAAAACTATGGAATATGTAGATGTTTTATATGGTATAACTATGCAAGAATCTGGCATTAGTAAGTTAGTTAGTGTTAAGTTGGAAGAAATAGTAAAATAGTCGGTAGAAAGGACACGTATGGAAATATATTTAATTATTATATTATTAATTATAATTACAGTTATTATTATTTATAATCGTTTAGTTAGTCTAAATTTAAGATGTAAAAACGCTTGGGCAAGTATTGATAATCAATTAAAAAGAAGAGCTGATTTAATTCCAAATTTAGTTAATGTTACTAAAGGATATGCAGAATATGAAAGTACTACTTTAGAAAGTATTGTAAACAAAAGAAATGAAACAATTGCAGAAAAGGCTAATAATGATAAAGAGGTTAGAGATCATTTAGCTAAATTATTTGCTCTAACAGAAAGTTATCCTGATTTAAAAGCAAATGAAGTATTTAAAAAACTTCAAATTGAGCTAACTGGTACAGAAGATAAAATCGCTTATGCAAGACAATTCTACAATGATTCAGTACAGTATTTTAATACAGCTATTATGACTTTTCCGAATAATATTTTAGCTAAAATAATGAAGTACAAAGAAAAAGAGTATTTTAAAGTTGATGAACTAGATAAAAGAAATGTTGATGTTAAATTATGATATTAAGAGACGTAAGAAAAAATAAATTTAAAACAGGTTTAATAATTACTTTATTTTTAACCTTTATTGCAATATTTATCTACTTTTTATCGGTATGGTTATTTAAAGATGTTTACTTAGCAGTTATAGTAGGTATAGTATTTTCAGTTCTATCAACAATTTTCTCATATTACAATTCTGACAAGTTAGTTCTATTATTAAATGGAGCAAGGCCAGCTAGTAAAAAAGAAGATTTAGAGCTAAATGATATTTTAGAAGGATTATGTTTAGCGACTGGTCTTCCTAAACCCAAGCTATACATAATGGAAGACTCATCCATGAATGCATTTGCAACAGGAAGAAACCCAGAACACTCTGTTATTTGTGTAACAACTGGTTTACTTAATAACTTAGAAAAGTATGAATTAGAAGGTGTATTAGCGCATGAATTATCTCACATTAAAAACTATGACATATTACTTTCTACTATCGCAACAATAATGGTTGGATTTGTTATTATAATATCAGATTTGTTTTTAAGGTTTTCATTTAGAGGAAGAGACAATGATAATAAATCAAATGGAATACTTATGATTATTGGCTTAATATTTATTATTTTATCACCAATTTTTGGTCAAATTCTTCAACTTGCGCTTTCTAGAAACCGTGAATATTTAGCTGATGCAAGTGCTATTGAAATAACTAGAAATAAAGATGGCTTAATAAGTGCTTTAAGAAAACTATCAAGTATAAATACACCTTTAAGAACAGCCAATAAAGCAACGGCTTCTATGTTTATTGTAAACCCGTTTTCAAGTAAAAAAGCAAAAGATTCGTTATTTAGTACACACCCTAATACAGAAAATAGAATTAATGCTTTATTAAATATTAAGTAGGAAGACATGTTATAGAAAAAGACTTATTAAAAACAATTGACAGCTCGCTAATACTTTGATAGTATATGTTTACAAATTAAGAGGTGATATGTATGGAGAAGAAATTAGAAAAAATTAATAACTTTTTAAATAATTTAAATAATTATCAAAAAGCTAGTTTACTAACCTCTCTTTCTATTATATCAACTGTATTTTATGGTTTTTATATGGCAACCAGATTATTAATAAAAGCTGATATTACATCATTTAACTGGATTATTATATTATTTTGTGGACTTTTATCTAGTTATTATTTGATTACTTATACTAATATAGAGTATAGTAATGTTAAGCCTATTAAAACAAAGAAAAAAAATATTAAAAAAATTAAAAAGAAAGTAAAAAAGAAAAAATTAATTAAAAGAGATACAGAAGTAAAACACCATTATAAGAACTTTTTTATATTAAGATAATTCTTGGAGGAAGATTTTATGGAACCAAAATTAACTTTACCAGAAATTGTAAATTCAAGTGATATTGATGCAGTTTTAGGAAGTATAGAAGAATTAGTTGAAAAAGCAAGAAGAGATAAACAAAAATTAGAAGCTGATATTGCGTTACTTGAAAGAGAAAAAAAGTCTTTAGAAAGTGGTACAAACATAGTTATTTATACGGAAGAAGAAAAAAACAATCGTATTTCTAGAATAGAGGAAGCTTTATCTAATAAAAGAGCAGCACTTGGACTTGTTAATGCTTTATTACATGAAACAGAAGCATCTTTTGGCGTAGAAGAAGAACCAACAGTAGTAGATAGAGGCTCACAACCAGATTATTCTAGCCAGGAAATAAGAAGACAAGGTAAATAATTTTACCTTTTTTATTTATAGTTTGAAGGTGATTTATGATAAAAGAAAAATTAAAATTAGTTCCTAGTAAACCAGGATGTTATCTTATGAAAAACAAGGATAATATTATTATTTATGTGGGGAAAGCAAAGAAGCTAAAAAATAGATTATCTTCATATTTTAGAGGGGCTCATACAGGAAAAACTGCAAAATTAGTATCTGAGATAGTTGATTTTGAATATATCGTTGTTAGTGAAGAAGTAGAGTCACTTGTTTTAGAATTAAATTTAATAAAAAAATATAATCCAAAATACAACATTCTTCTAAGAGATGATAAAAGTTACCCATATATTGAATTAACTAATGATGATGTTCCAAAGCTTTCAATAGTAAGAAGCATAAATAAAAAGAAAAACAAGAATAATTTATATGGACCATACCCAAATGTAACTGCAGCCAGAAATACTGTTAATCTATTAAATCGCATATATCCACTTAGAAAATGTAGCGTTTATTCTAAAAAACCATGTCTTTATTATTATATAGGTGAATGTCTAGGCTACTGTACTCATAATGTAGAAATTTCTAAAATCAACAAAATGAAAGAAGATATTATAAAATTTCTAAAAGGTAATACTAGTGAAATAGTAGATAAACTAAGCGAAGATATGCTAATAGCAAGCAATAATTTAAATTATGAAAGAGCGCATGAATTAAAAGGATTAATTGAAAACATTGATAATATTTTAGTAAAACAAGAAGTTGAATTTAAAGATTTTGTTGATCGTGATGTTGTAGGTTATTATTTTGATAAAGGCTATTTATGTATCCAAATATTTTTTATAAGATCGTCTAAAATAATAGGAAGACATTATAAAATAATACAAGTTGTTGATGAAATTGACGAAGAATTAGTAAGATATTTAGCGCGTTTTTATAGTCATGATGTTATTACACCAAAAGAAATAATAATAGCTCTAAAAGACTTTAGTATTTTAGAATCATACTTAAAAACTAAAATAGTAGTTCCAATTAAAGGTATAAAAAAAGATATTTTAGAAATGGCTACTAATAATGCTAAAATAAAGTTAAATGAAGAATCAGAGCTTATTAAAAAAGATGAAAAGAAAACAATTATCGCTAATAATGAGTTAAAAGATATATTAAAACTCTCTAAACTAGACCGTATTGAAATATTTGATAATTCAAATATTTTTGGAAGTTATAATGTATCTGGAATGGTCGTATTTAAAAATGGTCTTCCAAGCAAAAATGACTATCGTAAGTTTAAAATAACACTTGACCAAATCAATGATTACGATACTATGAAAGAAGCAATTTATAGAAGATATTTTAAAGTACTATCTGAAGACTTGGAAAAACCTGATTTAATTATAGTTGACGGCGGAATTGGTCAAATAAATATAGCTCGTGAAGTAATTGAAAGTTTAAATCTATCTATAATGGTTGTAGGACTAAAAAAAGATGATAAACATAATACTAGCAAGCTATTAGCTTTTAACCCAATTACAGAAATAGATATTGATAAAACAAGTAATCTTTTTTACTTACTAGAAAGAATGCAAGATGAAGTTCATAACTTTACGATTAATTATCATAAGCAAATAAGGAGCAAAGGAGCCCTTTCTAGTATTTTAGATAATGTCGAGGGAATTGGTTCTAAAAGAAAAATAGAATTACTTAAAAAATACAAATCTTTAAGCAAAATGAAAGAAGCATCAGTTGATGAACTATCACTTATAATACCATTAGAAATTGCTAAAAAGTTAAGTATCTTTTTAAAAAGTATTGACAAATAAATAATATTTTTATATGATTATACCAATAACTTTGATGGAGAAAAGTAGTAATTAATAACTTATAGCGAGTTAGACATTTGGTGAAAGTCTGATAGATAGTAATTATGAAAGAACACTCCTTAGTTGCTTACCGAAATTATAGTAGACTAAGCCGGAAGTAAACCGTTAAAATTACTAGGTTTGTTTGAACTAAAAGAGATCACTTTAGTGATAATTTGGGTGGCACCGCGGATTTTAACAGTATTCGTCCCAGTATGGGATATAATACTGTTTTTTTATTGGAGGAGAATATATGACACCCGAAGAAAGAGAAAAAATACTTAAAATAATTGCCTTTTTGGATGAATTAGGAATACCTTATGATGAACCATTAATTCACCCAAGAACCATAACTTGTGAAGAGTCTTTAAACCACTATGAGCAAGCTGGCTATAGTTTAGAAAATTACAGTTTATGCAGAAACATTTTTATACGTGATAAAAGAGGAAGATATTTCTTTTTACTTGTTTTAGACTATGATACAGAAGTTGATTTAGATGAAATTAGAAGTAAAATGCTTTTACCAAGATTAGTTTCTGCTACTAGTGAAGATCTTAATAAGTTTCTTAGTACTGAAAAAGGAAATGTTTCGATATTTAATTTAATAAACGATGATGCTAACAAAGTTCGAGTAATAATTGATAAAAAAGTCCTTGAAAAACAAGCTATGGCTTTTCATCCTAATTCAAATTGTGCAACACTTTTCTTAACAAAAGAAGCAGTATTTTCTTTTTTAGACTCGATTGGTCACAAACCAGTAGTAACTGACATCAGTTTATACGGTGAACAATTAAAGAAAAATTTACCAGAAGTAATAAATTATTGACAAAAAAATTTTTTATGGTACTATAGTTGCTAAAAGAGGTAGTTTATGGAATGTAAAGAAGTTTCAAAAGATAATGTTTTTGATTTTGATGAAATAAAAAAACTATATAAAGAAAAAAGATATAGAGAAGCACTTTTGCTTCTAAGAGGTTTATTATCTATTGACCCAGAAAATATAAAGTATAAATTTTGGTATGCCAAGGTAATTAGTAATTATGATGAATTTGTTGAAGAAGCAAAGTCAATTTTATATGAACTAACGGAAACGACTTTTAAAGAACCAGCACTTTTAGAACTTGCTAGAATTTATTCAGATTTAGAACATTTTGATTCAGCGCAATATCAACTAGATCAGTTAATGATGGTTGCAAAATCAATTGATATAGCTTTAGTAGAGCAGGGAAAACTTGCATTAAAGCAAGGAAATAAAGTATTAGCGCAAGATTGTTTTGAAAATATAATCGGTAGTCCTTACAAAAAAAGATCAATTCTACAAATAATATACGGACTTCTTAGAGAAGGAAAACCTGAAGAAGCACTTTTATATTATAATAAATTACTAACTCTTGAAAATTGTAGTAATGTTGATGAATTTCTTGAACTAAAAACGTATATAGATATTAAACTTGGGGTATTTGATAATCAAGAAATTTCCAGTTATTTTTTAAGACAAGCAATTTCTTATGATAAAGAAGCAGCTATTAAAAAAACAGGTAGAGCACTTTATAGAGCATCTACTGTTGATGTAACTTATTTTAATAAATTTTTTGATTATAGTAGAATGTTTCAAACAACATCAGAAGTTGTAGAAGGATTATCTTTTAATCCTCACTACTACAGTATTCATGACAGCTATGTTGTAAAAAGGCCCGTAGCAATTGGTTGCTGTCATGGGGATCCAACTAATAAATTTATTGTAACAACACTTCATGGTACTTCAAAAATACTTGCTATGTATCCTGTAATTACAAGCGCTAAGGGAATAAGAATATAAGAAAGTCTTCTTTCTTTTTTTTTGATAGTTTGTTATAATAAATATAGGTGATTTTATGGGTAAGATTAAAGTAATGGATGAAATACTAGCTAATAAAATAGCAGCCGGAGAAGTAGTAGAAAAGTGTTCTTCTGTTGTTAAAGAATTAGTTGAAAATGCGATTGATGCAGAATCGAGTGAAATAAAAATAGAATTAATTGACTCTGGTACTAAAGAAATTAAAGTAACTGATAATGGTTATGGCATGGATAAAGATGATGCTATACTTGCTTTCGGAAGACATGCAACAAGTAAAATAAAAAGCGAAAGAGATCTATTTCATATTAACACTCTAGGGTTTAGAGGTGAAGCGCTTGCTGCTATTTCATCAGTAAGTGTTATTGAACTTATAACTTCAACTGGAAATATTGGAACGATTGTAAATATAAAAGGTGGAAAAATTGAAAGTGTTTCAAATGGTGATTCTAGAAAAGGCACTATCATTTCTGTTAAAAATCTATTTTTTAATACACCAGCTAGATTAAAACACTTAAATAACCTATATACAGAACTTGCTTATGTTACTGAGTATATTAACAAATTATCTTTATCACATCCTGAAATAAAATTCACTTTAACTAATAATGGATCTACAATTATTTCAACGGATGGAGCAGGTAGTTTACTTAAAACTATTAAAAATGTATATGGAATAGAAACTGTAAAGAAAATGATAGACGTGTCTGCTTCTAATGAAGATTACGAAGTAAGTGGATTTATTTCTCTTCCTGAACTAAATAGAAGTAATAAAAATCATATCACGATTTTAGTAAACGGTAGAATTGTAAAAAACACCTATTTAAATAAAATTATAAATGACTCTTATCACTCATATAAGCCAGATAATAGATATCCAATTGTTGTTTTAAACATAAAATGCGATCCTTCTTTAATAGATGTTAATATTCATCCAACAAAAATGGATATTAAATTTTCCAAAATAGAAGGACTTACTTTAACTATCGAAAAAATGATTAAAGATAAAATTACACATATTAATTTAATACCAAAAATAGAAGAAGTAAAAAGCATTGCATATAATTCAAACACAGAATTTGTTGGACTAGAGTTATTTAGAGAAACTGAGAATATTATAGTTAATAACGATTTTATTGCAAATGAAGAAAAAGAAACTTATTTTGCAGAAAAAACTGTTGTTTTAGAAGAAAAAATGGAAGAAATTTATCCAATTGGATTAGTACATGGCACTTATATAATTGGACAAAATGAATTAGGTATGTATTTAATTGATCAGCATGCAGCTAAAGAAAGAATAAATTACGAATTTTATCTTGAAAAATTAGGTAATCCTACTAATAACAGTATTGACTTACTTTTTCCTATTATTATAGAGCTTCCTATCAATGAATATATGCTTATTAAAGAAAGGTTAAATATTTTAACTGATATGAATTTTAAAATAGAAGAATTTGGAATAAACTCTTTTGTTGTTAAAGGTCATCCAACTTGGTTACCTAAAAATTATGAAGAAGAAGCAATAAGAAAAATAATAGATATTATTTTAGAGTACGGTAATAACTTTTCTATTTTAAAATTTAATGAACAAGCAGCCACTATGATGTCATGTAAATTATCAATTAAAGCTAATGAAAACATAACTTTAAAAGAAATGGAAATTTTAATAAATGATTTAAGAAAATGTAAAAATCCATTTAATTGCCCGCATGGAAGACCCACAGTAATAAGTTTTACTAATATGGAACTTGAAAAGTTATTTAAAAGAAGTGGTTTTGAATCACTAAAATAATTGTTTTATTGTAATTATTTTAGTATAATGTTAAAAGAAATGAGGAATATTTATGGCAAATAATGCTATTACTAAAAGGGATGTTGACTTTGCTAAATGGTATACGGATGTTGTTAAAGCATCTCATTTAGCAGCTTATTCTAATGTCAAAGGTTGTATTATTATGGAACCAAATGGTTATGCGATATGGGAGAAAATGGTACAAACAATTGATAAAATGCTAAAAGAAACCAGTCACAAGAATGTTGCTATGCCATTATTAATTCCAGAAAATTTAATGAATAAAGAAAGTGAACTAATAAATGGTTTTGCTCCCGAAGTAGCCTGGGTTACAGATGGTGGATCTAATAAATTAGAAGAAAGAATGTGTATTAGACCTACTAGCGAAACTCTTTTTAGTGATTATTATAGTAGTGTAGTTAGATCATATAGAGATTTACCACTAAAGTATAATCAGTGGTGTAGTGTTGTGCGCTGGGAAAAAGAAACAAGACCTTTTTTAAGAAGTCGTGAATTTTGGTGGCAAGAAGGACATACTATTCATGAGACTAAAGAAGAAGCAGAAGCTGAAACAAGGTTTATTATGGAACATGTTTACAAAAGATTTTTTCATGAGTTTTTAGCAATCCCTGCTATTACAGGAAGAAAAACAGAAAAGGAAAAATTTGCTGGAGCTGAATATACACTTACCATTGAAGCCTTAATGTATAATGGAGTAGCGCTTCAATCAGGAACAAGTCATTATTTTGGACAAAAATTCAGCAAGGCTTATGATATAGAATTTACTAATAGAGAAAATAAGCAGGAATTTGCTTATCAGACATCATGGGGTGTAAGCAGTCGTATGATTGGCGCTTTAATCATGGTTCATAGTGATGATGATGGATTAGTACTTCCTCCTAATATCGCACCTAATCAAGTTGTAATTATTCCAATTGGAACTGATAAAGATGTAATAGATCTTACAAACAAAATAAATACATTGTTAAAAGATTCAGGAATTACTTCTTATATCGATAATAAAGAAACTTCACCCGGATTTAAGTTTGCCGAAGCTGAAGTAAATGGTATACCAGTTCGTATTGAAGTAGGTATTCGTGATTTAGATAATAATTTACTTACACTAGTAAGAAGAGATACAAAAGAAAAAATTCAAGTAAGTAAAGATGCTGATATAGTAGTTGAAGTAAAAAAAATGTTTAGTTTAATTCAAACCAATTTATATAATAAAGCAAAAGCACGTATGGAAAGTATGACTTATACAGCTACTAACCTAGAAGAAGTAGAAAGAATAATGAATACAAATCCAGGATTTATTAAAGCTGATTGGTGTGGAAGTGAAGAGTGTGAACTCAAAATGAAAGAAATAAAAGGCACTAAAGCAAGATGTATCTTAGAATCTCATCAGCCTATAACAGGTAAGTGCGCCATATGTGGTAAAGAAAGTAAAGAAGTAGTTGCTTGGGGTATACAATATTAAGTAGAGAAATCTACTTTTTTAAAGGAATTTTTTAAAAAAACACTAATAATATATTAGGTGATAAAATGAAAATAAAAGAAATTCCTAAAAACGATAGGCCAAGAGAAAGAGTATTAAATAGTGGCATTTCATCATTATCAAATGAAGAATTAGTCGCTCTTATATTAAAAACAGGTAGTAAAAAGCTATCAGCTAAAGAATTAGCTTTACTTATAATATCAAAGTATGATGAAATAAAAGATTTAAAAAATATTACTTTAGAAGAGCTTAATTTAATACCTGGAATTGGTTTATCAAAAGCAAGTTCAATTCTTGCCGCTTTAGAATTATCAAAAAGAATTAATACTGAAAATAAGGCTTTAAATACGTTAAAATTTAATAATCCAATAAGTATATATGAATATTATAAAGAAAAAGTAAGTAGTTTAAAACAAGAACATTTTTATTGTTTATATTTAGATAATAAAAAATGTATAATTAAAGAAAGGCTTTTATATATTGGAACAATTAACCAAACTCTAATTCATCCAAGAGATATATTTAAAGAAGCTTATCTTTTATCAGCCACATCAATAATATGTATTCATAATCATCCATCCGGTAATGTTAAGCCAAGTAACGATGATTTTTTTGTTACAAAAAATCTAATTGAAATAGGAAAAATAATGGGTGTTAGTATAGTTGATCATATAATTGTATCTAGTGATGCATATTATAGTTTTTTTGAAAATGGTAATCTTTAAAATAATATCCAAAATGTTTGACATCCTATACTATATATGATAAAATCTTAAATTGTGTAGAGCCTCACTCTACAACCGCACAGAAAAGGTTTTAAGCATAGTCACCTTAATGGCGAGTCTGAGAAAAAAGGAGGTATTTTATGAAAGCAGTTATTGAAACTGGTGGTAAACAATATTATATCGAAGAAGGCATGGAGCTTTATGTTGAATTATTAGATGCTGAAGCTGGAAAAAATGTTAAATTCGATCGTGTATTAATGTTTAATGGTGTATTTGGAAGACCATATTTAAATAACGTTGAAGTTACAGCTGAAGTTGTAAAACATGGTAAAGCTAAAAAGATTAAAGTATATAAATATAATCCAAAGAAAAATTACCATAAGACACAAGGACATCGTCAACCTTATACAAAAGTAATTATTAAATCAATTAAAGAAAAGAAAAATGACTAATGTTATTATTGTAAAAAAAGATAAAATTGATACTATTGAAATAAAAGGACATACTAACTATTCTGAATCAGGAAGCGACATAGTATGTGCGAGTATCAGCTCAATCATTATAACAAGCGCTAATATATGTCTTAGAATTGATAATTCATCAATTAGCTATGAAATTAGTGATGGTTATATGAAAATAACAGTGTTAAAACATAGTGAGATTATTGATTTAGTAATTAATAACATCCTAGAAGAATTAAAAACTTTAGAAAAAAAATATAAAAAATATATAAAAATTAATATATAGGGAGGTGTACCAAATGCTTAAGTTAATAGAATTAAATATTCAACTTTTTGCTCATAAAAAGGGTCAAGGATCTACTAGAAATGGTAGAGATTCAAAACCTAAAATGTTAGGCGCAAAAGCTTCTGATGGTGAGTTCGTTACGGGTGGTTCTATTTTATACCGCCAAAGAGGAACAAAGATATATCCAGGTAAAAATACTGGTATAGGCACTGATGATACAGTTTATGCATGTGTTTCTGGTTATGTTAAATTCGAAAGAGTTGGACGCGATCGCAAACAAGTAAGTATATATACAGAAGAAGTAGCTAAATAGCACTTCTTTTTTGTTATAAAGTTTGATATAATGATATTGGTGATTATATGACTTTACTAATACTTTGTACTAAAATATTTCTAGCACGTATTCTTGATGTTTCACTTGGAACAGTAAGAACAATATTAACCGTAAAGGGAAAAAAGGTTTATGCCAGTATCGTCGGATTCTTTGAAGTTTTAATCTGGTTTTCTATAGTTAGAGAAGCTTTAAATTCAGATAGTACAAGTATTTTTGTACTGCTATCATATGCTTTAGGCTTTTCAACTGGAACATTTATTGGAGGCCTTTTATCAGACAAGTTTATAACAGGCACAATGGGAATGCAAGTAGTACTTTCAAAATATGATTTAAATATTATAGAAACAATTAGAAATGAAGGATACGCAGTATCTTATACTAATATTATAGGAAAAGATAACAGCAGTTATAAATATATGTTATTTATAGAAGTTAATAAAAAAAGAATTGATAAATTAAAGAAGTTAATTGGAAAACTTGATGAAAAAGCTTTCATTGTAATAAGTGAAACTAAGTCAGTTTTAAATGGATATTTTAAATAAGTCATAATATGACTTTTTTCTTTACGATAAAACTAATGTTTGCTATAATTATATTAGGTGATAATATGTTTAACTATGATGTTATAATATGTCCAATTAGTGATAAAAAAAAGATACTTATGAATAACAAATTTTTGAATGCTAAATTTATGACTATTCAAGAATTTAAAGATAAATTTTTATATTCATATAAAAAAAGCGCAGCTTTATATTTATACAAAAAATATAATATAAAACCAAGTATCATAAATATCATTTTAAAAAACCTCTATTA
>Ga0074195_1002435_pt1 | contig 20788 bp, 33 predicted proteins | sample EPASupsiteHSE623_FD_64525 | JGI IMG/M metagenome (GOLD analysis project Ga0074195, IMG submission 64525) | Bioremediated contaminated groundwater from EPA Superfund site, New Mexico - Sample HSE6-23 | ecosystem: Environmental > Aquatic > Deep subsurface > Groundwater > Contaminated ...
TGGCTGTGGAGGGGGGTGCCCGGGGAGCACACTCCGGCGGGGTGTGGCCGCGAGACGCCGGAGGCTCGCGGCACGCCAGTGGCAGTAAGCCGAAGCCCGCGAAGCTGCAAGCCAAAAGCCGTGATTTTTGCCCATAAAATTATTTGGAGGCAAGTCTAGCATCATTGTGCGCTGTCTCCCGTTGTTTGTACAGCCGCAGCTTCCGGCTCCGGCGCGGTGTTTGAAACAGTCTTTTCTTCGGTTGCCAGGCCATATTTTGTTTCAGACCCGGTTGCGGCTGCCTGCTTAACTGAGGATTTGACGGCATTGAGTCCCGCGCCTTTTGCCGGCAGCGCGGCATCATTGCCTGGAACCGCCGTCTTTTCCGGGACGGCGGATTTTTTTTCAGCCGGCGGCTTTACGGGCGCGCCGGTTTTCACGTCCCAGCGCAGCGCGGCCGCGATAACATCCCGCGCAATGGGCGCTGCGGCGGAGGCGCCATGCTGTCCGTGCTGCACAAGCACCGCCACGGCAATCTCCGGTTTTTGCCCGGGTACTTGCGCATAAGCCACAAACCAGGCGTTGTCGCCGCCCTGCGGGTTCTGCGCGGAACCGGTTTTGCCGTAAACCTCCAGTCCTTTTATTTTGGATTGCAATCCGGTGCCTTCGTCAACAACGTTTTTAAGGGCCTCGCGCAAAAGCCGCCAGCTCTCCGGCTTGAGTTTGACGGAGCCCAGCAGTTCGTCATTGCTCCGTGAAATTTCGCGCCCGTACGGGTCGGTTATCCTGTCAACATAACGGGGCCGCCAGAAAATTCCGCCGTTGGCCGCCGCGGCGATTACCTGCGCCATTTGTATTGGCGTAACCAGCAGCTCGCCCTGCCCTATCGAAAGATTGAGCGTATCCCCTATGAACCAGTAGCTTTTGAGATTGCCGCGCCTGGACGGGCCAAAGATGTAGCCTTCCTTCTCGCCGACCATAGGCACCCCGGTTTTCATGCCCAGGCGGAATTCACGCTCGTACTGCTCGATAAGCGCGGGTCCGACTTTTAGTCCGGCGTTGTAAAAATACACGTCGCAGGAGTTGGTTATGGCCTTGAGAAAGTTCACCTTGCCGTGGCCTTTTTTATCCCAGCACTTGAAAACACGGTTGCCGGTGTTGTAGTAGCCGGGACAGAAATAAGTGTCTTTCGGCGAGATAAGCCCCGACTCCAGTATGGCGGAAGCGCTTATTATCTTGAAAACGGAGCCCGGCGCGTAAAGCCCCTGTATGGCGAGATTGTATTCCGGCAGCACTTTCATCGGAACGGCGGCGGCGCGCGTATCGCTGTACACCACAAACATATTGGGGTCGAAATCCGGCGACGAGGCCAGCGCCAGCAGCGCGCCGTTTTGCGGATTAATCGCCACCACCGCGCCCTTTTGCGTCAGCGAATTTTTGAGCCCTTCCTCGGCGGCTTTCTGCGCTTGAAAATCCAGCGTGAGGCGCACGTCCGAACCGGACACCCAGGGCTCGCTTTGCAGCACGCGGTGCAGCTTGCCGCGATAATCCACTTCCAGATAAAGCCCGCCGTCGCGGCCTTTGAGCCCTGACTCGAACCTCTTTTCCATGCCGCTGCGGCCTATCTTGGATTCCACGCGGTACGCGCCTTCCTTGCGCAGCGCGGACCATTCTTTTGCGTCTATGCGCCCCATATAACCGATGAGATGGCTGGCGAAATGGCCGAAGGGATAGTGGCGTTTAGTCTCTACCACCAGGTCCACGCCGGGGTAAAGCGTTTTCAGCTCCGAGAAGGCGAACATCGAGCGGGTTGACAGGTTCTCCGCCAGCCGCGCCGGCGTGCCGTGATCGAAAGAACGCTGCAGCGCGACAAGCAGTTCGTCATCGTCCATGCCGAGGCGCGGGGCGAAATCCCGGGCCAGGCGCTTCAAATATTCGGGATCCTTGAATCTGCCCGGCAGATAGATGAGGCTGAAGGACGGCTCGTTGGCGGCGAGGGCCACATTGTCGCGCGTCACAATCCTGCCGCGCGGCGCGTTCTGATGGATTATCAACGTGCGGTTTTTCTCGGCGGCCCGCCTGTAGTAGTCATGACGCAGCAGTTGTATGTCCACCAGCCGGAAGCCGATGACGGAGCAGACGATATAAGCCAGCAGCCGCAGTTGCTCGAGCCTTTCGCGGGGAACCTTGATTTGTGCCATTTACATCAGGGCCGTTTGCCGCCGTCCAGCGAAAGCATTCCCGCCGCTATGAACAAAAAGGGCGTGACTATCGCTGTAAATAACGGCATCAAAATCGAATAGGCCCATCCCCTCCAAATTAATTTGCCGGTGAAAACCAGCCCGATAACACCGTACTCCAAACCCACCAGCACGGTGAGCGCAAGCGCAAGCGCCATCTGCGCGGCAGCGCCGGCAAAATCCATTCGCCATTTGAAAAACCATATTATATAGGCGCACACCGTGAAAGCCAGCGAGTAACCGCCGAACAATCCCGCGGACATGAAGTCAAGGTAAAGCCCGCAGAAAAAAGCGAACGAGTGCCCGGTCAGCGGCCCGCCGAGCGTGGCCACGGCCACCGAGGCCGCCAGCAGCAGGGAAGGGCTCGCCCCGGCGATTGAAAGATGCGTGCCCACCCACCAGTGCGCGGTAACGCAGGCCAAATAAAAAACGACAAGCCGCAGCGCCGTCATTTCGGACGCGCCTCCGCCGCTTTTTTCAGCACATAAACCTCTTTCACCGCGCCAGGCCTTATGGTGGGCACCAGATCGGCTGAAATGAATGTCATGAAATTCTCCCGCGAATGCACGCGCAGCACGGCGCCTATGGACAGACCCGGCGGATAGACGACGCTGGCGGGCGAGGTGAACACCTCGGCGCCGGCTTCCGGCTGGGCTTCGGTGGGCAGGTAATTGAGGCGCAGCAGCTCGCGTCCCTGGCCCTCCGCGAGGGCGTCCCAGCCGCGTCCCTGCACGTAGCAGGTCACGGAAAACATATCATCCGTCATCAGCAGCACTTTGGAGGTTTCGCGCGAAACCTCTATTATCTTGCCGACAAGGCCTGTCTTGCCGTTTTGCACGCCTATTACCGGGTCATGCGGCGCAACGCCGTCGCGCAAGCCGCGGTTTATCGTGATGGAGGAGTTCCAATGCGCCGGGTCGCGCTCAATGACGCCGGCCCATATGCCTTTCCAGCGCGGCACGGGTGCCAGCGCCGCCAGCGCCGCCAGACGGCGGTTTTCGGCCAGAGCGGCCTCCAACTGGGCGCGGAGCAGAGCGTCTTCCTTCTCCGCCCCGCGCAGCCGGCGGTTTTCCTGCTCAGTTTTCAGCAGCGAAACGACGCCCGCCGGAATGCCGTAGGCCGCCTCGGAAATATTTTCGCCGGTGTTTATGAAGGGATAGGTCGCGAATGAGAGGATGGCGCGCGCGCCGCCGACAACAGGCCCCGTCGGCAAAACAAGGAACAGCAGAGACAGCGTTGCGAAAATCAGCAGCGCCAGATTGGCCAGACGCTTTTCCTTGTTCATAAGGCCCCGGGATAAAACCCGGCTTGCGCCGGATAACCGGAAACCCGATACCACACGACCCGCCGCCCCACGCGGGGCCAAGCTGGCCGTTCCGACCGGATTCGCCTGAAACGGATGCCGACAGTCAAAACGCCGACAGGAGGTTTACTCTATCCCCCAAACTTGCAGCGCATCGCCTGGACTACCGCGTCTTCCCGCGATACCAAGTCGCAAAATCGGGCCTTCGGCTGCGGATATTGTCAAGCTCTTCTATAAACTTGCCCGTTCCTATGGCGACGCAGCTTAGCGGGTCTGCGGCGCGGTGGACGGGCAGGTCGGTTTCCTGCCGGATAAGGTCGGTCATGCCCCTTAGCAGCGAGCCGCCGCCCGCGAGCACAAGCCCGCGGTCAACAAGGTCCGCCGCCAGTTCCGCGGGGGTTTCCTCAAGCGCGCTCTTTATGACGTCGATGATGAGCCGTACCGGCTCCATCAGCGCCTGCCTGATTTCCTCGCTGGTGACGGTGAGCGTCTTGGGCAGGCCCTGAGTCTGGTCGCGGCCCTTGACTTCCATCGTCTTCTCTTCCTTGAGGGGGAACACCGAGCCTATCTGGAGCTTTACTTCTTCCGCTGTTGTTTCACCGATGATCAAATTGTATTTCCGGCGGAAATACTGCATTATGCAGTCGTCCATCTCGTCGCCGGCGACGTCTATGGACTTCGTAACCACCATGCCGCCCAGCGAGATGACCGCCACTTCCGTGGTGCCGCCGCCTATGTCCACTATCATGCTGGCATGCGGCTCCGAAATCGGCAGGTCGGCGCCGATGGCCGCGGCCATCGGTTCCTCGATGAGGTAAACCTCGCGCGCGCCCGCCTGCTCGGCGGCTTCCTGCACCGCGCGGCGCTCCACTTCGGTTATGCCGGACGGGATGCCTATCACTATGCGCGGGTGCAGCAGGTTGCGGCGGTTGTGCACCTTGCGGATGAAATACTTAATCATCTCCTGCGTCACTTCGAAATCCGCTATGACGCCGTTGCGCAACGGGCGCACCGCCACGATGTTGGCCGGGGTGCGGCCCAGCATCTGCTTGGCCTCGGTGCCGACGGAAAGCACCCTGCGCGTTTCCCTGTCTATAGCCACGACGGAAGGCTCGCGCAGCACTATGCCGCGGCCCTTCACATAGATGAGGGAATTCGCCGTGCCGAGGTCCATCCCCATGTCGTTTGAGAAAAGGCTGAACAGGTAATCGAGCATTTTTATTCCACCAGTTTTACAAGGCCCATATCCGCGTCGTCGCCCTTGCGGCGGCCCACGTGGAGTATGCGCGTATAGCCGCCGTTGCGGTCAGCGTAACGCGGCGCGAGCACTTCCATGAGCTTTTTGAACGCGGTCTTGCTGCGGACCACCTTGCGCACTTCCATGTGCCTGCCCTTGCGCGCGTCGGTGATGACCCGCTCCACCACGCGGCGGACTTCCTTGGCTTTCGCCAGGGTGGTGCTGACGTGCTCGTGCATGAGCAGGCTCACCGCCATGTTGGTCAGCATGGCTTTGCGGTGCGAGCCGGTTTTGGAAAGCTTTCTGTGTCCAAGATTCTTTATCATATCGCAAGTCTCCGGCGGGCGCCTTAGATTTTCATCCCGAGGCCCAGCCCCATCTCGGTCAGCCGCTCCTTGATTTCCTCCAGCGATTTGGCGCCGAAATTCTTTATGGCTTTAAGCTCCTCGTCGGTTCTCACGACCAACTCGCGTATCGTGGCTATCCTGGCGGCCTTGAGGCAGTTGGCCGCGCGGGACGAAAGCTCGATAACGTCCACGGGCTGGTTGAGCATCTCCTCCACCTTAGGCTCGAGCGTGCTGACCGCGGGCGCACAGGCCGCGGCGGTCTGCGCGGCGGCTTCGAGGGCGACCTTGTCGCCCTCGGGGGTGAAAATGTGGAGCGATTTCTTGAGCAGGTCCGCGGCGCGCAGCAACGCCTCCTTGGGCTGTATGGAGCCGTCGGTGGAAACCTCGAGCACGAGCCTGTCGTAGTCCGTTTTCTGGCCGACGCGCGCGGGCTCCACGTCGTAATGCACCTTGACCACGGGAGAGAACAGCGCGTCCACCGGCATGAAGCCGGCGGGGCGGTTGGCCTTGGCGATTTCGTCGGAAGCCATGTAGCCGCGCCCGCGCGAAACCTCTATCTCGGCTTCCAGCCTGCCGCCCGGCTCCAGATGGGCTATGACGAGGTCCTTATTGATGACCTCCACGTTGTCGTTGCCTTTTATCTGGGAGGCGGTCACGGCGCCGGATTTCGACGCGGAAAGATATATGGACTCGCGGACGCCGTTGTGGATGCGCACGCGCAGCTTCTTGAGGTTGAGGACTATGTTTATCACGTCCTCCCTCACGCCGGAGAGGGTGCTGTACTCGTGCACGGCGCCGTCTATCCTCACTGCGGTGACGGCCGCGCCCTCCAGGCTCGACAACAGAATGCGCCTCAGCGAGTTGCCGACGGTGTGGCCGTAGCCGGACTCGTAGGGCTCGGCGGTAAACTTGCCGTAATACTCCGTGGACGTCTTATCCTCAAGCTGCACCTTCGCGGGCAGCACCAGTTCTTCCAAAGGCATGAGCCGGACCTCCGTTAAATTATTTCGAATAGTACTCGACTATCATCTGTTCCTTCACGGGATACGACATTTCGCCCCGATCCGGCCAGCGCAGCAGCCTGCCGGTCTTGCTGGAGGCGTCGTACTCAAGGAAGCTGGGACGCATGGAGCGCTTCTCCGTCTCCTCGATGCCCTGCTTGACCACGGTGACGCCGCTGATTTTGGCGACCACGGCGATTTTGTCGCCCGGCTTGAGCTGATAGGAAGGTATGCTGACCGTCCTGTCGTTGACCTTGATGTGACCGTGCCGCACCAGCTGGCGCGCGGTTTTCAGCGAAACCGCGAAACCCAGGCGGCGCACCACGTTGTCAAGACGGGTTTCCAGAAACCGCAGGAACGCCTCTCCGGTCTGCCCGGAGGCCTTTTCGGCGCGCGCGAACAGGTTGCGGAACGGCTGCTCCGTCATGCCCGACATCAGCCTCGCGCGCTGTTTCTCGGCGAGACGGAAGGAGTACTCCGACTTCTTGCTCCGAAATCCCTTATGCTGTGGCCGCAGCTGCTTGGAGGCGCGGCGCTCCATCGTGCAGGCGGTGTAGCATTTGGTGCCTTTCAGAAAAAGCTTGGTCTCAAGCTTGCGGCATTTCTTGCAACTGGCTCCAGTGTAGCGTGCCATCGAAAAAAACCTCCGTTAAACTCTTCTCGCCTTGGGCGGGCGGCAGCCGTTGTGCGGAATCGGCGTAACGTCCTTTATGCTGGTGACGTGAATGCCGGAAGACTGCACCGCGCGCACCGCGGTTTCGCGTCCGGGACCGGGGCCGCAGACGAGTATCGCGGCTTCGCGCATTCCCATCTCGGCGACTTTGGCTATCGCCCGGCTGACGGTTATCTGCGCCGCGAACGGCGTGCCCTTCTTGGTGCCGCGGAAACCGCAGCCTCCCGAAGTGGCCCAGGCAAGGGTATTGCCCTTGTCGTCGGTAACCGTGACTATGGTGTTGTTGAACGAGCAGTTCAAATGAACGACGCCGAACACCGGCGCCCTGCCTTTTTTCTTGACCGGGCCCTTTTGGGGCGCCGGCTTGCCCTGCGCCGCCTCGGCGGCGGAGTCGGCAACGGGTTTTGCTTTATTTTCTTCAGCCATTTTTCAGTTCCACGGGGAATTTTTCCCGGTCCTCCTGATTAGTAAATTACTTGCCTGCGGACGCCGCGGACTTGCCGGGCTTGCCGGAGCCTACGGTCTTTCTCTTGCCGCGGCGGGTGCGCGCATTGGTGCGCGTGCGCTGTCCGCGCGCGGGAAGGTTGCGGCGGTGGCGCAGCCCGCGATAGGCGCCTATTTCCAGGTAGCGGTGTATGCTCTGGGCGACTTCACGACGCAGCTCGCCTTCCACCTTGTATTCCTTCTGGATGATGGTGTTGAGAAGGCTGACCTGCTGTTCGGTCAAATCCTTTACCCGCGTGGCCGGGGCAATCTGGCCGCTGAGGCTTTCCAGAATCTTGCGGGCATAAGTGGGGCCTATGCCGTAAACGTAGCGCAACGCGATGTCTATGCGCTTATTCTTGGGTAAATCGACTCCTGCGACTCGTGCCATAAACTGTAACGCTCCTTAGTGGTCTAGCCCTGGCGCTGCTTGTGTTTTTTGGTAGCGCATATAACGCGCACCACGCCGCCGCGCCGTATTATCTTGCACTTCTGACAGATTTTCTTCACGCTTGCTCGAACTTTCATGTGGTTCGCGCGCCGCCCCGAAGGGCCCCGCGCGCCTCCTTGTCCAGTAGTTACTTTTCGCGGTAAATTATCCTGCCTCTCGTCAAATCGTAGGGCGAAAGCTCAAGCTTCACCTTGTCGCCCGGAAGAATCCTGATGTGGTTTATCCGCATCTTGCCTGAAATATGCCCCAGGATTACCTTTCCTCCGGGAATCTGAACGCGGAACATCGCGTTCGGCATGGATTCGAGTATTACGCCTTCAACTTCAATCTTGTCGCCGTCGCTCATACAGCAACCGCATGACTGCGGTTTTGGAACCTCCCTTGCCTATACTGTCAGTATCTCGGCGCCCGAGTCCGTTACAGCCACGGTATGCTCGAAGTGCGCCGACAAACTCGCGTCTTTTGTGACCACGGTCCAGCCGTTGTCAAGAACGCGCACCTGCCAGCCGCCCGCGTTCACCATCGGTTCTATCGCGATGGTCATTCCCGGCTCGAGCCTGAGACCGGAACCTTTCTCGCCGTAATTGGGCACGGCGGGCTCTTCATGCAGGTGCCGCCCTATTCCGTGCCCCACAAAATCCCTTACCACCGACATTCCGGCGGACTCCGCGCAACTTTGCACCGCGCTGGAGACATCTCCCAGAAACGCGCCCGGCTTGACCGCCGCAATTGCCGCCGCGAGCGAGGCCTTCGTGACTTTCAGCAGCCGCGCCGCTTCGGCGGAAATTTTCCCCACCGGAACCGTCATCGCCGCATCGCCGTAATAGCCCCCGCAGACCGCGCCCATGTCGAGGCTGACGATGTCGCCCTCGCGCAGGAGGCGTTTTTTGTCGGGTATGCCGTGCACGACTTCCTCGTTTATCGAGGAGCACAGCACCGCGGGATAGCCGCAGTAGCCCAGAAAAGCGGGGGTCGCGCCGCGCGCCGCTATCTCTTCCGCCGCCAGGCGGTCCAGGTCGCCCGTAGATATTCCCGGCTTTACGGCGGATTCCAAAATTTTCAAAACCTCGGCGACCACGCGCCCCGCGCTGCGCATCTTTTGCAGCTCCGCGGCGGTTTTCAGCTCCACGGAAGGCTTGCGCTTGAGCAGCACCGGCGGGACCTTCGCGGAACTGTTTTTAACCTCCGCAGCCGGTTTCCTGGCGGCAAGCATTTTCATTTCCCGACACAATCGCCCAGCGCCGCGCAAATTTCCCCCGTCACTTTTTCCGGGGCCAGCGCGCCGTCCACCTTTATGAATCGGTGGTTGGCCTTGTAATAAGCCACAAGCGGCTCGGTCTGGTCGCGATAGACCATGAGGCGGCGCTTGACCGTCTCAAGCGAATCGTCGTCGCGCCAGAACAACTGCCCGCCGCAGACGTCGCAAACCTCGGGGTTTGCGGGCGGGGTGCTGACAAGATTGTAAATCTTCCCGCACTTTTTGCAAGTGCGCCTGCTGGTGAGACGGCGAATCACCTCGCCCTCGGCGAGGTCTATGAAAACCACCGCGTCTATATTTTTCCCCTGTTTTTCAAGGAGGTCGTCAAGCCCTTCGGCCTGCTCTATCGTGCGCGGAAAACCATCGAACAGCAGCCCGTCTTTCTCTTCCCGGATTTTCGCCGCCACTATCTCCAGCACCAGCGCGTCCGGGACCAGCTTGCCGGAACTCACCAACTGCGCCACCTGGAGGCCGACCGGCGATTTTTTTCCTATTTCCTCCCGCAGAATATCTCCGGTGGAAAGATGCTTCAGGGACAGCCGCTCGCACAAAAGCGCGGATTGGGTTCCTTTCCCCGCTCCCGGCGCTCCCAACAATATTAAATTCACTCTAAGACCTCTGTATCAGTAGATTCTATGAATTTTAGGGTTCAATTGAAAGGCTTATGAACCGGCGCCGCCCACGTTGAACCAGCGGCCGCGTATGCGCCCGCCGCCTTTCATCAGCGGCTCGTAATTGCGCATCACAAGATGCGCCTCCAACTGGCTTATGGTGTCGAGCGCGACGCCCACCACAATCAGCAGCGAGGTGCCGCCAAAATAGAACGGCACGTTGAATTTGCGGCGCATGATGTCGGGCAACACGGCTATCGCGGCGACAAACAGCGCTCCGCCGAGAGTGACCCTGTTGAGCACCGCCTCGATGTACTGCGCCGTCGGCTCGCCGGGGCGTATGCCGGGAATGAAGCCGCCCCACTTTTTCATGTTTTCAGAAAGTTCCTTCGGGTTGAAGCTGACGGAGTTATAGAAGTAGCAGAAGAACACTATCAGCGCCACGTATATCAGCTCATAAACCGTGGTGCTGCTGGAGAAGAAATCGTTCACCCACTGCGCTATTTTGCCGTTCGGGCTGTACTGCACGACCATCATGGGCAGGCTCAGCAGCGAAACGGCGAAGATGACCGCGATGACGCCGGACTGGTCCACCTTGATTGGCAGATAGCTCGACGAGCCGCCGTAGACGCGGTTGCCCACCTGCCTGCGCGCATACTGCACGGGGATTTTGCGCTGCGCCGTCTCCACCCACACCACGCTGGCCATTACGATGAATATCATCGCCGCGATGGCAAGCGCCATGACGATGCCTATTTCGTCGGCCTTTACCAGCTCTATCATGTGCATGACGGCGGAGGGCATCCGGTCCACAATACCCGCGAAGATGATGAGCGAAATGCCGTTTCCGATGCCGCGATCCGTTATCTGCTCGCCCAGCCACATCACGAACATCGTGCCGGTGACGAGGGTGACCACCGTGGTGAAATAGAACATCGGCGTTGGGTTGAGCACTATGGGCGCGCCGCCCGGCACCGGCATGTGCGAAAACGCCGCGGTGAGCCCGAACGACTGGAAAGCCGCCAGAAACAGCGTGAACAGCCGCGTCATCTGGTTGATTTTGCGGCGGCCCAGCTCGCCTTCCTTGGCGAGGCGGTCGAGATACGGTATCACGTGCGCGCCCTGGAGCAGGCTCATGATGATGGAGGCGTTGATGTAGGGCATCACGCCCATCGAGAGCACCGAGAAGTTGCTCATCGCGCCGCCGGAGAAAATATCCAAAAAACCCAGCAGCCCGTTGCTGTTGGCCGCAAACAGCGCCTTGAGCGCCTGGCCGTTTATCCCCGGTATCGGGATGGCCGCGCCGAGACGGTAAACCGCCAGCGCTATCAGCACAAACAGGAGACGCTTTTTAATCTCCGGCACCTTGAATATGTTTGCGAAACCCGATGTTGTCGACTGGTCCATTTTCAGTCCTTAGTCTGATAAACCGCTGCGCGAACGAGCCTTACGGGGTCCGTCGCGCGGCCCGGCCTCAGAGCCTGTCTAAAGTCTCCGTATTCCGCTGCAAGCGCCGCTTTCGCTACGAAAGACTTTCGACAGGCTCTCAAGCCGCCGCGAAAGCCGTTACTTGCTTCCGGCGGACTTCTTTATGATAGTGGCCGAGCCGCCGGCCTTCTCTATTTTTTCCTTCGCCGACTTGGAAAACGCGTGGGCGCTCACTTTCAGCGCGCGGTCAAGCGCGCCGCCGCCGAGGATTTTCACCTGGCAGGCGCACGATATCAGCCCTTCCTTCAAAAGCGCTTCCGGCGTGATTTCGGACTTCGCCGGGAACCGTGAGAGGCTGCTGAGGTTCACCCATTCAAAACGGCGGGCGAACTGCGTGTTGGAAAATCCGCTTTTGGGAATGCGGCGCAGCAGCGATATCTGCCCGCCCTCGAAACCTATCATCTTTCCGTCGCCGGATTCCTTGCGCTGGCCTTTCATGCCGCGCGTGGCGGTTTCGCCGTGGCCGGAGCCGCGGCCCAGCCCGATTCTTTTCTTCTTGTGCGTAGCGCCGTATTTGGGCGAAAGCGAGTGAAGACCTATCGTCATAATAAAAAACCTCTCAGTTCGCGGCGGGAGCCTGCGGCGCCGGCGCGTCTTTTGCGTCACCGGTCTTGCCGCGCATCCGCGCGATGTCTTCCTTGCTGCGCAGGCCTTCGAGCGCCTCGCAGGTGGCGTACACCATGTTGAACGGGTTGGAACTGCCGATGTTCTTGGTCAGCACGTTCTTTATCCCCGACGCTTCCAGCACGGCGCGCACGCCGCTGCCGGCGATTACGCCGGTGCCGGGAGCCGCCGGTTTCATCCAGACCTGGCCGGTGCCGAACCTGCCGGTGATTTCGTGCGGAATGGTGTCGTTGACAAGCGGAAACTTTATCATGTGCTTGCGCGCATGGGATGCCGCCTTCTGGATGGCGAGCTGCACCTGGTTTGCCTTGCCGATTGAAACGCCCACCTTGCCGTTGCAATCGCCCACCACGACGAGCGCGCGGAACGAGAACCGCTTTCCGCCCTTTACCACTTTCGCGGTGCGGGTGATATTCACCACGGTGAGTTTTTCGCCTTCGATGGCGCCTTCCATCTCGCGCCTGAAACCGCGGGAGGATCTCTCCTTTTTGGCGACGGCTTCTTTTTGTGTTAGCGTCTTTTCTGACATTAAAAGCTCCTCGATTAGAACTTCAGCCCCGCTTCGCGGGCGCCGTCGGCAATGGCTTTGACCTTGCCGTGATAAATCCGTCCCGCGCGGTCGAAGCAGACTTCCTTCACTCCGGCGTCCAGCGCCTTTTTGGCGATAAGGCCGCCGAGGGCCTTTGCCGCGTCAACCTTCTTGGCGCAGTTGCCGTATTTGTCGCGGAAATCCTTTGAGAGCGTGGAGGCGTAGGCCAGCGTCCTGCCCGTGGCGTCGTCAACGATTTGCGCGTAAAGATAGCGCAGGCTGCGGTAAACGGCAAGCCGGGGCCTGGGGTTGGCGACAACCATGATATTGCGGCGGGTGCGCGCCTTTCTGTACTGGTAGCGGTCCTGTTTGGTAATCATCGTTTAATCTCCGGTTACTTCTTGGCCGCTCCGCCCGAGGCGCCCGCGGCGGTCTTGCCGGCCTTGCGCGCGACATGCTCGCCCTGATAGCGGATGCCGGTCCCCTGGTAAGGTTCCGGCGGACGCACGCGCCGGATGCGGGCGGCGAAATCTCCGACGAGAATCTTGTCGGTCCCCTTTATCGTCAGCAGGGTTTGCTTCGGGTCCACCTCTACCTTGAGGCCGGGCGGTATGTCGAAAAGCACCGGGTGGGAAAATCCCAGCTCCATGTTGAGCTTGTTGCCCTGCAGCTGCGCCTTGTAGCCCAGTCCGCTTATTTCAAGCACTTTCGCGAAGCCCGCGGACACTCCCTGCACTATATTGGAGAGGCGCGCGCGCGTGGTGCCGAAATCCATGCGGACGAGCTTTGGCTCGCCGCCGGTCATCTGTACGAAAAGCCGGTTGTCTTTCACTGACACGCCGATGTTCTCGGGCAGGTCGTAGCTCAGCTTGCCCATGGGCCCTTCGGCGCTCACCTGCCGTCCGAGAACGGCCAGCTTGACCTTTTCGGGTATGGGTATCGGTTGTTTGCCTATCTTGCTCATATATCTCCGTCGGACTCCGAATCAGCCGTCACCACACCTGGCAGATGACTTCGCCGCCGACCTTGCTTTTCTTGGCGGAATAGTCGGTCATTATGCCCTGCGGGGTGGAAAGTATTGTGATGCCGAAAGGCCCCTTCACCTTCGGGATGTCCGTGTAGGGGCGGTACACCCTGCAGCCGGGCCGGGAAATGCGTCTGAGGCCGTGAATGACCGCTTCTTTTTCGAGGGTGTATTTGAGGAAAATCCTCACGATGCCGCGCTTGCTCTCGTTATGAATGGGCTTGAAGTTGGCGATATAGCCCTCTTCCTTGAGCACGCGGGCGAGTTCGTTTTTCAGCCTGGAGAAGGGAACGTCTATGCGCTCCTTGCCCTTGCTGTTGGCGTTGCGGATTCTGGTCAAAAGGTCTGCTATGGGATCCATGTTTGTCCTGTATTACCAGCTTGATTTCTTGAGGCCGGGTATAAGCCCCTCGTGCGCCATTTTGCGCAGGCAGATGCGGCAGAGCCCGAAGTCGCGGTAATAGCCGCGCGGGCGCCCGCAGATCTGGCAGCGGTTGCGGTAGCGCACTGTGAATTTTTGAGGCCGGCGCAGCTTGGCCGTCCATGCGGTTGTTGCCATAGTGAAACCTCTTTACGCCTTGACGGCGGTTTTTTCGGGCTTGCGGAACGGCATTCCCAGCAGTTCCAGCAGCGCCCTGCCGCCCTTGTCGTCGTCGGCGGTGGTGACGAAAGTTATGTTCATTCCGTGCGCTTTGGGCGATTTCTCGACATCTATCTCAGGGAATATCATCTGCTCCTTGAGGCCGATATTGAGGTTGCCGCGCCCGTCGAAGCATTTCGGGTCGAAGCCGCGGAAGTCCCTTATGCGCGGACACGCTATCGTGACGAAGCGGTCCATGAACTCGTACATGCGGCCGGAGCGCAGCGTGACGCGCACGCCGATGGGCATGTTTTCGCGCAGCTTGAAGTTCGAGATGGATTTTTTCGCCCGCCGCTGCTGCGGCGCCTGGCCGGTTATGCGGGCGAGGTCGTCCGTGGCGACTTCGAGCGCCTGGATGTTCTCCTTGGCCTCGGAAACGCCGATGTTGAGCACTATCTTGACGAGCTTCGGCGCCGCCATGGGCGTGGTGAGCCCCAGCTGCTCCACGAGGGCCGGCAGTATCTTGTTCCTATAAGCCGCTTTAAGGCGCGGCATATAATCCTTCGGAACAGACGGAACAGACTCGCCGGCGGTATCCTTGGCCTGTCTTCCCCTGGCTTCTTTTGCCACGGGCGCCGAGGCCGCTTTCTTTTCGTTGGTGTCTTTATTTTTTGCCATCTTAAACCTTGTGCCGGCGCGCTATATCGTCTCGCCGCATTTGCGGCAGAGGCGGATTCTTTCGCCGGTCTTCATGGCGCCCGATTTCGGGCGGACCGCCTTGTCGCACTTGGGGCAGACAAGGGCCACGTTGGAAATATGGATGGGCATCTCTTTCTTCTGCAGGCCGCCCGGCTTGGCCTGCGTGCCGCGGGCATGCTTGGTAACCATGTTGACGCCGGTGACGAGAACGGAATCCTTGCCCGGCGTCACGCTGCGCACCTCGCCGCGCTTGCCTTTATCCTTGCCGGCGAGCACGACCACCATGTCTTTTTTCTTTATGTTGACCATATGTCAAATTCCTCAGACCACTTCCGGCGCGAGGGAGATTATCTTGAGGAAATTCTTTTCCCTCAACTCGCGGGCCACGGGCCCGAACACACGGGTGCCCTTGGGCTCGCCGTTGTCGTCTATGACGCAGACGGCGTTGTCGTCGAACCGCACGTAGGAGCCGTCGCGGCGGCGGTGCTCCCGCCTCACGCGGACGACCACGGCCTTGACCACGTCGCCCTTCTTAATGGCGGCGGTGGGCAGCGCGTCTTTCACCGAGCAGACGACGACGTCGCCCAAAAACGCGTATTTTCTGTAGCTGCCGCCCTTCACCGCGAAACACATCAGCTTGCGCGCGCCGGAATTGTCGGCGACGTTAAGCATAGTCCTGAGCTGTATCATAATGCCTGTTCCTCAACTCTCCCGAAAAGGCGGCTTAAACTTTTGCCTTCGACACGACGCGCGTGACGCGCCATCTCTTGAGCCGCGACAGGGGCCGCGTGCTGGCTATCTCCACCGTGTCCCCCGCTTTCGACTCGTTTCCCTCGTCGTGCGCGTAGAAGCGGCTCGTCTTGCGCTGCACTTTCTCGTACATGGCGTGCCGTGTGACGCGTTCCACCTCTATCACGCGGGTTTTGTCCATCTTGTCGGACACGACGGTGCCCTGAAAAGTCTTTCTGTTAGCGCGTTCTGTATCGGACATGGTCAAAACCTCACTTTTTTGCGCCCGCGGCCTGGGAATCCTTCTCGCGCAGGAAAGTTTCCAGCATGGCGATTTTCCGGCGCAGGGTGCGCATTTCCAGCGGATTGGTCAGCGGCGTCGTGGCGTGCTTGAAGGAAAGCGTGAACTGCTTCTCCCGCGCCTGCCTGAGTTCCGCCTTGAGCTCCAGGGCGGAAAGATTCTTCAAATGCATTTTATCCTTTGTTTTCATGGGAGCCTCGCTAGTCTCTCACCACAAAGCGGGTGCTGATGGGAAGCTTGGCCGCCGCCAGGCGCATGGCTTTCTTCGCCTCGTCAACGGTGATTCCCTCAAGCTCGAACATTATCCGTCCGGGCTTGACTACGGCGACCCAGTGGTCCGGCGCGCCCTTGCCTTTTCCCATGCGGGTTTCGGCGGGGTGCTTCGTTATGGCCTTGTCCGGGAAAATGCGTATCCACAGCTTGCCTTTCTTTTTGAGAAAGCGGGCCAGCGTGACGCGCGTCGCCTCTATCTGGCGGGCGGTTATCCATTTGGGCTCGAGCGCCTTGAGCCCGTACTCGCCGAAAGCCACGGTGAACCCCAGCTTGGTTTTGCCTTTTATGCGGGGAGCGCTATGCGGCTTGCGATACTTGACTCGTTTTGGCATCAGCATTTAAATCAGGCTCCTTGTTGGGGATTTGCGCTTCAGGCTTTTGCGACGGCGGCACTATGCTGCCATCGTCGAAATCGCCGCTCCGGCGCAGTTCCGCCAGAATTTCACGCGGCGATTTCGCGAAGTGAAGCTTCTTGAAAATCCATACTTTTACTCCGATTTTGCCGCTGACGGTGAGCGCCTCGGCGAAACCGTAGTCTATATCCGCGCAAATGGTGTGCAGCGGAACGCGGCCTTCGCGCTTCCACTCGCGGCGGGCGATTTCGGCGCCGCCGATGCGGCCCGAAACCATTATCTTGATTCCCAGCGCCTTGGCCGACATGGCGCGCTCTATGGCGCGCTTGAGCGCGCTGGCGTAATGCGCGCGCTTTTCCAACTGGAAAGCGATGGATTCGGCCACCAGGCGGGCATCAAGCTCCGGCGTCTTTATCTCGATGACGTTGACGAAAGTTTTGCTGCCGGTCAGGCGCTCGATGTCGTTTTTAAGCGCCTCGATGTCGGCGCCGCGCTTGCCGATGACCACGCCGGGGCGCGCGGTGTGTATGTCCACGCGCAGATAGGCGCCGGCGCGCTCTATGCCTATCCAGCTGACCGCCGCCATCTGAAACCGCCCGCGGATAAGGGCGCGGATATCGAAATCCTCGCGGATAAGAGCGGGCATGTGCCGCGGCGAAAACCACTTGGATTGCCAGTCCTGCACATATCCAAGCCTCATTGCTCTGGGATGTATTTTATGACCCATAGTAAGCCGTGATACTAAGTCACGCTCCTTTATTTAGTGTCCGAGACCACGACTGTGAGGTGGCACTCTTTGCGTTTGAAAGGCATCGCCCTGCCCTGCGGGCCGGGCTGCACGCGCCGCAACTGCCCCATGGGGCCCTGGTCGGCGAAAGCCGTTTTAATCCATACTCCCGCCGGGTCGAGCTTCCTGCCCGTTTTGACGGAAAGGTTGGCGGCGGCGGAATGGATGGCCTTCTGGACTATCACCGCGCAGCGGCGCGGCACCAGGGAGACTATCTGCTCGGCGGTCTGCACGTCCTTGCCGCGTATCTGGTCGAGCACCTGCCCGACTTTTCTTCTGCCGTATCTCTGAAACTTGGACTTGGCGAGAGCTTCCATAATTATCGTTATCCTCAGCAACAGCTACGTAAGATCCGTCGCTTCCTTGGTATGGGACGCGCCGTGGCCCTTGAACAGCCTCGTGTACGAAAACTCGCCGAGCTTGTGGCCGACCATCCGTTCGGAAATATAGACCGAAAGGAATTTGCGCCCGTTATGCACCAGGAAAGTGTGTCCGACAAATTCCGGAGATATCGTGCAGGACCGGGCCCATGTCTTCACGGGCTTTTTTTCGCCGGTCTGGTTCATCTTCTGCACCGCCTGAAGCACGTTCAGGTCGATAAACGGCCCCTTCTTGGTAGACCTTCCCATCCATCCTCCTAAAATGCGCTAGGCGTTGGTTTTGCCTTTGCGCCTGTCCTGCACTATCATCCAGTCCCATATTTTGGCGGGTCTGGTCTTAAAGCCCTTGGAGGGCTGGTTCCACGGCGAGCGGGGCACGTTGTTGCCCTTCGACTTGCCTCTGCCGCCGCCCATGGGGTGGTCCACCGCGTTCATCGCCGAGCCGCGCACTGTCGGGCGCCAGCCGCGGTGGCGGTTGCGCCCCGCGTTGCCGATGATAACGGTGTTATGCTCGACGTTGCCGACCTGGCCTATGGTGGCCATGCAGCCCACCGGCACCTTGCGGATTTCGCCGGAAGGCATCTTGAGCTGGGCGTAGTCGCCCTCTTTGGCCATCAACTGGGCCTGGCCTCCGGCGGAGCGGACCATCTGTGCCCCCTTCGTCGGATGCAGCTCTATCGCGTGCAGGAACGTGCCTTCGGGAATATTCTTTATCGGAAGCGCGTTGCCGGTCTTTATCTCGGCCTGCGGGCCGCTCATGAGCTTGTCGCCCACGACGATGCCGGCGGGGTGGAGAATGTAGCGCTTCTCGCCGTCCGCGTAATTGAGCAGGCAGATGCGCGCGCTGCGGTTCGGGTCGTACTCTATGGAGGCGACCGTCGCCGGAACGCCGAACTTTTCGCGCTTGAAATCTATGACGCGGTAGGCGCGCTTGTGGCCGCCGCCGTGGTGGCGGACCATGACCATGCCGGTGTTATTGCGTCCGCCGGACTTGCGCATGCCGCGGGTAAGGCTTTTTTCCGGAGCGGTTTTGGTTATCTCCGAGAAATCGGCCACCGAGATGAATCTCCGCGAGGGAGTGTACGGCCTGAATGACTTGCTTGGCATAATGCTTGAAACCTCTCCGTCAGGCTGCTGGGGTGGTGTCTATTTTCTGGCCTTCGGCCAGGGTGACCACCGCCTTCTTCCAGTCGGACCTGTAACCGGCGAAGCGCCCCATTCGGTGCAACTTGCCGCCGACGATCATCGTGCAGACTTTGGTGACCTTGACCTTGAACAGCTTTTCCACCGCCGTGCGGACGTCGGCCTTGGTCGACTCCTTGGCAACCTCGAAACTGTAGCGGTTGCCTTTTTCTTTCATGATGAGGCTTTTTTCCGTGAGGATGGGCCTCTTCAAAACCGAGAATATGTCCCTGCTCATTTCTGCTCCCCCTTGCCGGACCAGAGTCCGCCGAGGTTGTCCAGCGCAGCCCGCGTCATTATGACCTTGCTGCTGTTGAGCACGTCGTACGCGTTCAGCTCAGAGGGGCGGGCGTTGGACACGCCGCGGATGTTGCGCGACGCGGTTTCGACATTCTTGTTTTCGCGCATGGAAACGAGGAGCGGCTTGCGCCCCGCGGTAAACGAGCGCAGCACCGCAACAAGCTCTTTCGTCTTGGGCTGCGCGATGTCGAACTTGTCTACGATAATCATGCCGCCTTCGGCGAATTTTGCGGAAAGCGCCTGCGCCAGCGCGAGCCGGCGTTTGGCCTGCGGCATTTCGCGCCGGAAGCTGTGGGGCCTGGGGCCGAACACGACGCCGCCCTTTCTCCACAACGGGGAGCGGGTGCTGCCCTGCCGCGCCCGTCCGGTGTGTTTCTGCTTCCAGGGTTTTTTGCCGCCGCCGGAAATTTCGCTCCGGGTTTTGGAACTGGCGTTGCCGGCGCGCAGATTGGCAAGATGCGCGGTGACGACTTCGTAGAGGAAATGCGGCTCGGGTTTGTGCCCGAAAAGCGTTTCGGGAAGTTCGCACTTGCCGATTGTTTCACCTTTGATGTTCAGAACTGCTGTTTCCATGACTTTCCCTTCCGGAAATTATTTTTTGGCCGCGGGCTTTTTGGCGGCTGCGGCTTTTTTCTTTTTGTCAACGACGACGTGCTCAACCCGGTGCTTGCGCCTCTTGGTTGTTTCCAGCACGGTGACGTAGCTGCCGTTGGTGCCGGGAACCGCGCCGTTGATATAGAGCAGATGGTTGGCCGTATCGACTTTGACCACTTCCATCTTGGCGATAGTGAGCGTCGCCTGCCCGTAATGTCCCGCCATGCGCTGGCCGGGTATGACGCGCCCCAGCGACCGCTGCGACGCGATGGAGCCGGGAGAGCGCTCCTTGTCCGAGGCGCCGTGCGAGCCGGGCAGACCGCGGAACTGGTAGCGTTTCATGACGCCGGAGAAGCCGTGGCCCTTCGTAACGCCCTGCACGTCCACATAATCGCCGACGGTAAAGCGTCCCTCCACGGTAACCTGCTGGCCGGTTTCATAGCCCTTCGAGTCGGACACGCGGTACTCGCGCATCTTCCTGACTGGCTGGAGACCCAGCTTGGCGAACTGTCCGGCAAGCGGCTTGCCCAGTTTTTTGGCGTTCGCCGCGCCGTAGCCCAGGCAGACGGCGCTGTAGCCGTCGCGCTCCGGAGTGCGGACGTTGACGACTGTGCACGGGCCGGCCTTGATTACCGTAACCGGGCGCAGATGCCCTTTCTGGTCGAAAAACTGGGTCATGCCCACCTTCTCGCCGAAAATCACCCTGAGGCCGGCGGGGGCCGGCTTCGCCTGCGGCTGCGCCGGAGCCGCCGCTTCCTGCGGCTGGACGGCGTCGGACTGCGGCGCGGCGTTGCTCGATTCGTTCAAATCAGACATAGCGTTCTCCGGTCTACTTCTTTATCTCCACATCCACGCCGGCGGGAAGGTCGAGCTTCATCAACTCGTCCACCGTTTTCGTGGTGGGGCTTTTCAAATCTATAAGCCGTTTGTGAATGCGCATTTCGAACTGCTCGCGCGATTTCTTATCGGTATGCGGCGAGCGCAGCACCGTGTATTTGCGTATTCTCATGGGCAGCAGCACGGGGCCCGCCACGACAGCGCCGGTGCGGCGCGCGGTATCCACAATGCGGGCGACCGACTGGTCAAGCATGCGGTGGTCGTAGGAGCGCAGCTTTATGCGTATCCGCTCCTGGCCGTCTAGCTTGGCTTTGGCTTCGCTGGGTTTGTTTTCTTCCGCCATCTGGGTTTCCTCTCAAAAAGGCAATTTTCTTATTCTAGCACATTTAAGGCTATGCTAAAACTTCCGTCACTACGCCTGCGCCGACGGTGTGGCCGCCTTCGCGTATCGCGAAACGCAATCCGGTCTCCATCGCTATCGGCGTCATCAGCGTTATCGTCATCTCCGCGTTGTCGCCGGGCATT
>Ga0074195_1002440_pt1 | contig 20744 bp, 15 predicted proteins | sample EPASupsiteHSE623_FD_64525 | JGI IMG/M metagenome (GOLD analysis project Ga0074195, IMG submission 64525) | Bioremediated contaminated groundwater from EPA Superfund site, New Mexico - Sample HSE6-23 | ecosystem: Environmental > Aquatic > Deep subsurface > Groundwater > Contaminated ...
GGGGTGTGGGGGGGGTGGAAGGGGAGTGGGGGGCTCGTCTGGTTTTCGCGGTCGGGGGGGCCCCAATGGATTTGCGCATAAACGGAAAGCCGGCGCCCGTCTACGAAACGCTCCGCGCGAAGGCTGGAGATGTCATCTCGCTTGGCATGGCGGAGCGCGGCCTTTGCGCTTACATCGCCTTCGCCGGAGGGCTTGCCGTGGGCCTTGTCCTAAAAAGCCGCTCAACCTACGCGCGCGCTGGCTTTGGAGGCTGGCAGGGGCGACCTCTTCGCGCGGGCGATAGAATCCCTTTAAGGGAACGCTCGATGTCGCCGCTTAGCCGCTTCGTGCCCGAGGAACTGCGGCCGCGGTATTCCACGGAGACCACCCTGCGAGCCATTCGCTCGCACGAAGTCGCGAGGTTCGAGCCGGAATCGGTAGGCCGCTTTTTTTCGGAGCCATTTTCTGTTTCACCCAAAAGCGACCGGATGGGCTGCCGCCTGGAAGGACCGCGCCTCGTCCACAGCCGAGGCGCCGACATTGTATCCGCTGGCGTCCAGACCGGAACGGTTCAGGTGCCCGGCGATGGCTTTCCGATCATCCTCCGCGCGGACCGTCAGACAACGGGCGGCTATACGCGCATCGCGCATGTCATTCAGGCCGATCTCGCGAAGTTGGGGCAATTGCGTCCCGGAGATAGCGTACGATTCCTCGAAACGACGGTGGAAGCCGCGCAGGAAGCGTGGAAAAAAAGGGAAGCGGCCATCGTTGGATTGATTCGGGAAAAGACCGACCAGGTTTCCATTGAGGGGACACGCTATTTCAATGTCATCGTCAACGGTATCGCGTACGATGTGACGCTGCGGGAAATTTAGGTTGGACTCGACGGCGTATGGGCTTACGGGGGAATCGTGCCGAAGCGTATCCAAGTCGCCGTCGCTTACTTCGCTCCCGTATGGATCGCTGTATCCTTGGCTGCTCTAGTTATTCTCATTTCCTTTATTTTTATACCGCGCTCAAAAACTTCGAACTGAAATCTTCCGCGCTGCGATAGTCGTAATCACGCAAGTTGCCCGAACCCTAAAAGCATAAAATCCTATAAGCCATCCGGCGATATAGCTTTCGCCCGGCGCATATACTAAAATGCAAAGACACCCTGCATTTAAAGGACAAGAAGCAAATGCAACCGACAGAAACACAAAGAGCTATACAATTTATAGAGCAGTATGTCCCCGAAGCCATGCGTGAAACTAAAACGCCCGGCTGCAGTGTCGCGCTCATGAAGGACGAAGAGATCATTTATGAAGGTGGATTCGGCTGGAGGGATCGCGAACGATTTTTGCCGGCAACTGCCGACACCTTGTACGGGATTGGCTCCTGTACCAAGGCTTTTGTGGCTACTGCCATTCTTTTGCTTGTTGAGCGGGGCGCGTTGAAGCTGGAAGATCCGGTCGGGCGCTATATCCCTTTGAAACTTTGCGCTCTTGATGGCGCCTCCGATAATAGCGCCGAAGGCGGCCCTATCACGATCCATCACCTTCTGACGCATTCCTCGGGCCTTCCGTCGCTTTCGACATCTGAAATTCTTTTGCAGCAGGGGCTGGGGCTGGATACCGGCGTCCCTCTTGCGAGCATCGAAGATTTCTACCGCTGGGTGAATGGAGCCCAGGGTGAAATTTCCACAAGGCTGGGTGAGAGATTTTTTTACAGTAACGAGAGTTACCGAATGCTTGGCCATATTATCCAGACTGTATCCGGCATGCCCTTCCACCAATTTGTCAGCAAAAACATTCTGGAACCGCTTGGAATGTCGCGCACTACCTTTGTGCGTTCTGAGTACGAGCGCGACGCGGATAAAATGCGCCCCTACTGGGCAAAACCGGATGGTACGATTGTGCCTGCGGAATTCCCCTACCCTGATGTCGGGCTTATTCCTGATTTTTCTTTTGTCGTCGCTGCTGGCGGGCTCATTTCTTCGGTCCGCGAAATGATGAAATTCCTGGGCGCCAATGTTCCAGGGAGCGCGGCGCATCTTCTCAAGCCGGAGACGCTCGCCAAGATGCAGACAAAACATATCAACCGCTCAGTCAGCTATTATGGCGAAAATGGCTATGGGTACGGCTGGACAATCACCTCCAATTTCCTTGGGCAAAAAATGATCGCTCACGGGGGTTCCATAGAAGTATCCACCGCATATGCCGCTTTCCTTCCGGAAAAGCGCACGAGTGTCATGCTCGCCTCGAATTCTTCAGGAATGCCCCATGCGACAATAACCGAAGGGATTTTCGCCGCGCTGCTCGGGCTAGATCCTTTTAAAGCGATTCCTGCCCTCCAAATTAAAGATCGGATGAAGCTTCTAGCTGGCATGTATTCATCGTACCGCAACGCTGTCAGCGTGCGGATTTTCGCCAAGGGCGGGCTTCTTTACCTCGAGCAAAAAAACCCCTTCCTCGATTCGGTGGCGCCTCTTGTCCCGGAAGACGACCATTTGTGGAATTATCGATTCTACACGCTCACGGAAGGGGTGCGGCAGCCGATAGAATTCCAACCCGGCCCGAACGGGATAGACCTCTCTATCGAGCGCGACCGATACCATAAAGTCGGATGAGAGCTGGCTCGAGATGAGGCGCGTACTCGCCGCTCAGCGCCGCCTACTCTGCCTCAAGCGGGAAATGGCACATGACCACATGGCCGGGCTGGACTTCAAGCAGCTCCGGCTCGACGGTTTTGCATATCTCCCTGGCTTGCTGACAGCGAGGATGAAATCTGCAGCCCGGGGGGGAATGGATAGGGCTCGGGATTTCTCCATTCAGTATGTGCCCGCTCCAATGCTCATTTGGGGTCGGAGGCGGAACGGAGTCTATGAGCAGGCGCGTATATGGATGCGCGGTTCTATTGAAAATATCGTCCTTTGAGCCTGATTCCACAATCTGCCCCAAGTACATCACCGCCACATAATCCGCCATATAGTCAATGACCGCGAGATCGTGGGTTATCAGCATATAGGTTAGGGCAAAATCTTTTTTCAGGTCTTTCAGCATCTTGAGAATGATCGCTTGTACCGAAACATCAAGGGCTGACGTAGGTTCGTCCAAAACAATGAATTCAGGCTTGAGTACCAAGGCCCGCGCAATGGCAATCCTTTGCCGCTGGCCGCCGGAAAACTCGTGCGCATAGCGGTACATGTGCTCTTCCCTCAACCCCACCAGCTTGAGTATATCCCGAACGCGCGCATCGATTTCTTGGGAAGAAAGCTGGAAATGAATCTGCAGGCCTTCCCCGATCAGCTTTTTTACCACTTTTCTGGGGTGGAGGGAATTATAGGGATCCTGAGAGATTATCTGCATTCTGCGACGGAAAAGCCTGAGTTCTTGAGTATTCAGCGTAAGTATGTCGGTATTGTCGAACCGAATCGATCCGCTTGTCGCTTCTATAAGTCGGAGCAGCACGCGGCCGAGCGTCGTTTTGCCCGAACCGGATTCGCCCACCACGCCAAACACAGTAGTTTTTCTTATCAAAAAGCTGCAATCATCAACCGCTTTTACGTACAGCGGATGGGAATACAGGTTTTTCCTGATCGCAAATAACTTCCGCAGGTGGCTTACTTGCAGCAACGTATCATCGCTAGTCTTTGATTGCATCGCGGTCTGTTCCTCTTACGCGTTGTTCTGGTATAAAAAGCACGCGACATGATGCCTGTCTCCCGCCGGTTCCGCTTCGACTGACCGGAGTGCTGGCTCCAATGTATCGCACTCGGGGTTGCGGCACGGGCATCGGGGATGAAAGCGGCAACCGCTTGGGGGGGCAGTCAGGTCCGGCACAATCCCCGGGATACTTTGAAGCTCATCGGTTCTCGCGATTTTCGGCACCGCGTTCAATAGCCCTTTTGTGTAGGGGTGAAGGGGATTTCTGAAAATCGACTGAACGGACCCATACTCGACAACATTGCCGGCATACATAACCGCGATAAAATCGCAGAATTGCGCCGCGACTCCCATCGCGTGCGTAATCAGCAATACCGCCGTTTGGGTCTCTCTTACCAGTTTGTTCAGAAGACTCAATATCTGCGCCTGAATGGTGACATCGAGAGCGGAAGTCGGTTCATCCGCAATCAGAAGCTTGGGCCTGGAAGAAAGCGCCATGGCTATCATTACCCGCTGCGCCATGCCGCCGCTCAATTCATTGGGATACAGGTTTTCAGTCCGCTGCCAATCGAGCCCGACCTTGCCAAGCATCTCGCGCATTACTTCAGAGAATGCCCTCTTGTCCTCGCCATGCCCCGCATCCGCCGAGCGTCTCTGACATTCGATATTCTCGATGATCTGCGCGCCGACTTTCATGACCGGATTGAGCGCGGCCACGGGTTCCTGGAAAATCATCGCGATATCTTTACCCCGGATACTGTTCAAGTCATTCTCGGATAGCCGCGCGAGATCCCTGGCTTCAAACCAAATAGACCCGCTCGTAATTTCCCCGGGTTCCTCAATCAGACGCATAACCGATAGCGCGGTCACTGATTTGCCACAGCCCGTCTCCCCAACGACACCCAGCCGCTCGCCCTGGTTCATCCAGAGCTCGACACCATTAAGCGCCTTCACCTGCCCCGCATAGGTATTGAATACAACCCTCAGGCCGGAAATATCAAGCAAATCTCCCCTCTGATGCTCCATCACTATCTCCTGATCCTCGGGTCGAGAATGTCACGAATGCCATCCCCGAGCAGATTGAAGCCAAGCACGATAACAGCGATTGCCATACCCGGAAACGCGGTTATCCACCAGTTGTTCATGAGGTAACTGCGCCCGTCGCTGACGATCGCACCCCATTCCGGCAAGGGCGGCTGCGCGCCCAATCCAAGAAAACCCAGGCTGGCCGCGGTGAGAATGATTGTGCCCATGCGCATGGTAAGCTGCACGATAATGGGTGAAATCGACATTGGCAGAACGTGGAAAAGCATGATCTTTATATTGCCCGCTCCGACAGCCCGTATTGCTTCGATGTACGGCTGCGAACGGATTTTCATGGCTTCCGCGCGGGCAAGCCGGGCGTACACCGTCCATTCCACAAGGGAAATCGCGACAATCGCATTCGTGAGTGTTGGCCTCAGAGCCGCCGCAAAGGCCATCGCCAGCACAAGCCTTGGAAACGCAAGGAAAATGTCGGTGATACGCATAAGAATTTCATCGACAATTCCCCCGAAATATCCGGCTACAATACCCACAACCAGCCCGATAACGATGCTGATCACCGATATTACGACAATGATGCTCACTTCAATCCGCGTGCCCATTATGACGCGGCTGAACACATCCCGCCCGAATTGGTCAAGGCCGAAAGGATGCGCTGCGCTTGGCGCTTGCAATTTTCGGGAAAGATCCGTCGCAACCGCATTGTAAGGAGCAAGCAGCGGCGCAAAAAGCGCGACCAGCAGAAACAGACATATGATTACGGTTCCAATCAACGCGAGCGGCGTTTTTTTCCAGAGATAGAGAGTATGTCGAAAATCATCCAGCATCGGCTTTCTTTCGCGCAAGAACTCCCGAAAAGCCGATTGCCCTTTCATTTTTCCGTCCGAAGATGTTTTCCCCATAGTGTGGCCGCTCCTCATGCACGCATCCTAGGGTCCAAAGCCGCATACAGAATATCCACGACCAGGTTGACGACCGAGTAAATCAACGCTATGAAAATTGTGCCTCCCGCGACCGCCGGGTAATCCAGCGTCAGAAGAGAATTGACAATATATCGTCCCAGCCCCGGCCAGGCGAAAATGGTTTCAGTGAGCACGGCGCCGCTCAGAAGTCCCCCAAATTCAAGACCGATCACGGTCACCACAGGGATAAGGGCATTTCGAAGAGCATGCCGAAGAATAACGGTTTTTTTGGGCAGACCCTTGGCTCGCGCGGTGCGGATATAGTTCTGATGCAATACATCGAGCATGCTTGCCCGCATAATGCGCGCGATCGTGGCGGTGCTGGCGTAGCCGAGAATGAATGTCGGCAGAATCAGGTGGGTAATGCCGCTCAAGAGCACATTCCATTCTCCGGTGATTATGGCGTCCAGCAGCACCAATCCGGTAATCCTCGTCGGCGAAGCGAACATGTCATATTGCCCCCCGCTGGGAAGCCAGCCCAGCCGGTAATAGAAAAAAAGAATCAATATCAGACCAAGCCAGAACCCCGGTAACGATATGCCTAATATTGAAAAGATGCGCGAAAAATGATCAATGAACCGATTCCTGAAAACCGCCGACAGAAGCCCCAGCGTCGTGCCCAGAATGATGGCGAACAGAATTGAAGATACCGCGAGCTCGATGGTGGCAGGAAGGTACTCCATTATATCGGTTATGACGGGCCGGTTGCTCACCAGGGAATTCCCGAAATTGCCGTGCAGCACACCCCCTAGATAATCGAGCAGCTGCGAAAATATCGGCTTGTCAAGGCCCAGTTGGTGCCGCATTTCATCGACGGCCGCGGGTGGCGCGTTGCCCCCCAGAATGGCACCCACCGGATCGGCGGGTATGATCCGCGTCACGACGAACACTATGACAAGCACGCCAAAAATAACCACAATCATCAGAATCAGGCGTTTAAAAATAAAGCTACTCAATTCCATCGATGCTGTTTTCCTTGTTTTTCCGGAATCTCTCTCGGCGAAAATAAGCAATTGCTCCAGCCGGCGGCCTGCCGACTGGAGCAACAAAAGCATCATGTGCCTTTTATCGAAAAGCAATGCTCAAATTCGATTCTGCTACTTGCTTATCATCGTAAAGTCGCAATGCACGTTGTATCCTTCAAACGCCTTATCGTAGCCCTTCACGTCTTTCCTGATGCCCCAGTACTCAATGGGCTGGTACAGCATCGCAAAAGGACCATTCGCCTGCCAGTACTGCACAAGATCGATGTATAGCTGTTCACGCTTCTTTTCGTTGATTTCCTTACCGGCAGCGGCTGTCATCGCGGCGGCCTTGTCGTCGAGCCAGGCATTTCTCCAGGCAAGCTGTTTTACCGTGTAATCCGCAAATGGTTTGGCGAGCGCGTCGGCATCGGGATAATCGATTCCCCAGCCAGCCACGATCATCTGCAGGCCCTGATTCCGGTATTTGTCGTACATCTGGGCAGCCTGCATCACCACGATACTGCTCTTGATGCCGATATCGGCGAGATTCGATTGCACAACGACAGCCTCAGCGCGGCGGATCTCCGATTCATTGGTGACGATCTCCACCTCGAAACCATTGGCATATCCCGCGTCCGCCATGAGTTTTTTGGCTTTGTTGATATCGCGCTTGTAAGGATTGCTCTCTTTGTAGCCGAAATATCCGATGGCGAGGAACTGCTGGTTTTCGATGGCAAAACCCTCACGCACTTTGTCGATGATCGCATCGTAATCGATGGCATATTTTACTGCCTGTCGCACCCTATTGTCCTTGAAGGGGCCCCAGCTCGCGTTCATTGCCACATACTCCAGCGACTGCGCCGCTGTCGAAACGAGCGCAATATCTTCACTCTTGTCTCTCAGAGAAGCCGCCTGCTCGACGGTGATCTGCCAGGCAACGTCCACATCACCTTTCTTCAGTGACAGATAGCGGTCTGAGGCTTCGGGAATGTCGCGCATGAAAATTGTCTTGATCGCCGGCTCGCCCGCATAATAATTCTTGTTCGCCGTAAGCACGATCTGTGTTTTTCGCTTCCATTCCTTCAAGGCATAAGCCCCGGCGCCGGCACTGTGGTCAGTGAGCCATGCCAGCCCCATATCGCCATTCGTCTCGTGGGCTTTAACTTCCTTTTCATTGAGAACGCCACCGATATTCGCCGCAAGAACCGAAAGCACTATATTCGAGGGCGCACCGTTCGTGACAATGGTGACGGTCGTGTCATTCACCGCCTTGATACTACTTTCGGTAAGCCCTAAGGTGTCCTTGAAGAGCCATGCGGGCGATTTGTTGATCGTGATGGCCCTTTTGTACGAATATTCGACATCCGAAGCTTTCACCAGATCGCCATTCGCGAATTTTACGCCTTTTCTAAGGTAAAAAGTCCAGGTTTTGCCATCATCGGACTGAACCCATTTTTCGGCAAGGTCCGCTGAAGGAGTAAACGCTCCGTTTACCATTTTCAGTGTGACAAGATTCGCATAAATATTCTTGACATAGATGGAAGGTTCTACCTCGAAGCACACTCCCGGATCAAATGACTTGAATATCTCGGTATTGCTTGCCACAACAAGCATATCCTTGGGTATGTTCGCCGCGGCCGCCATTGAGAGCGCCGCGATCAGAAACAGCCCAGCCACTGCCAATCCTTTTCTCTTCATGATTGCCTCCTGAAATAGTTTGCCAGCACCGCCGACTGTATGGAATATTCAGTCTACGCTACTCGCGCCCAAAGTCAAGCTTGACTACCGCCTGGCAAGCTATGAATTGGAGCAAACCATGAGCTGACTGTTTCCTTGTGTGTATAAAGTGATAAACCTATGGAATCTGGACTAGGTTTTTTCCCGCGAAGTGAAACCTCATAGCCTCGTCGCACAAGTGCAAGGTAGACGATGTTCTCGATGATGTGCGCGATATCGTCGCCGTGATCGCCCAAGAGGGCGCCTCGCAAGCCCAGGTCTCCCGCGTAATACTTTTCCAACTCAAAATGCGATTCGCGTAGGTGCCTTCTGCGATAAGACTCTCTTCGAGGAGGGCCTGCTCTCTCATTTCCACGTCTTGGCGAGGACGCGAAGCCAATTTTTATATGCTATCTTTTGAAGCTCCTCCTCGTTGAACCCCCGTTCCCTCAAAACATCGATCAATTTTGGCAGGCCAGTCACATCACCTATTTCCTTGGCGATGAGCGTGCCGTCGAAATCGGAGCCTATCCCCACATGCTCGACACCTATGCGGTCAGCTGTGTATGCGAAATGGTCAGCCATCACGCTGAGGGGGGTATCGGGGTTTTTCTGCCCATCGCTTCGCAGGAACTGAACCGCGAAATTGATGCCTATAATGCCATTAGACGCGCCTATCGCGTCGAGCTGCTTATCGGTGAGGTTGCGTGGCGTCGGACTAAACGCGTGAACACAGGAGTGACTCGCGACAAGAGGTCTATCAGAAATCTTTTCCACATCCCAGAATCCCTTTTCGTTCAGGTGCGACATGTCCACGACGATTCCCAGACGATTGCAGGCTCGGACAAGATCTTTCCCAGCATCCTTCAACCCTGGGCCGATATCCGGCGAGCTCGGAAACCTGAAGGGAACGCCAAAACCAAAAGCGTTTTCCCTGCTCCAGACGAGCCCGATGGAGCGGACGCCATCCTCATAGAGCGTTTCGAGGTTTTCCAATCCAGGAGCGACAGCTTCCGCACCTTCGAGATGAATGACGATGGCTACCTTGCGTTCAGCCATGGCCTTTTCGATGTCGCTGACGTTCAAGGCCAAGGTGACAGGTTTGTCCGCGGCGCTCGCCATTTTTTTCAGCAAGATTATGCGCCGCTGTGTTACTTCTTGGGCGTAAGACGCGTCGATGGATTGAAGGTTAGACGATACCGTCTGGTTTTTTTCTGGCGATTCGATTTTAGCGGGAGTTTCCTGCGGACTGACGAAAATGGCGAACATGCCACCCGCGAACCTTCCTTCTATCGCCCTTGGCAAGTCGAGATGTCCGATTCCGCTTCGCTCGAGGAAAACATTCAGATCCGCTTCTCCGGCTTCATTCTCCACGCGCATCGAAAGATCGTTGTGACCGTCGAAAACAGGGATGGCGCTATGCATATACGTTCCTCACGTTTGATGAGATTTTTAGGAATCATCTTCGATAAAGTCGGCTTTCTTGTCAATAACGACTGGGGTTTATCGAAAATCCTTGATTATGCTGATAAGAAAGGCCAACGATATCCGCCAGGCTTTACGATTGTGGCACTTGTTTCAGCAGCTCGATGATCAACTTCCCATTCGGGGTCTTCCATGTCGTCCACCCATTTGCCGTCGTCCTGGATGGATTTACCTTGTTGATGCATCGGATCGCGGCGATGCTGGGCGAATAGGCCCTGCCATCGACCTCGATACCGTCTTTCCTGACAATCCCCTCGAAGGGAGTTTTCGGCTGGCCTTTGGGGCCATACTTGAACCAGAGCCTGTCGCCCTCAGCTAAAAGCCCTGCGGCGAGAACCGAAGAAAGGAGGCTTCCGGCGCTGGTGCCCGAGAGGGTTAAGCCAGCGGGCCGCATACCGCTCACCAGATTCGGGATGGCATCATCCGGCATCGTGTAAAGAATATTGCCTTCAGCGTCGATATACTTTTCGACTTTCCAGAGTTTTACGGTATAGGTGAGCGTCTGCGCCCATTGATCCAGATCGGCGGGGATATCGTCGATGGGAAGGGCGACGATTGGTTTCTTCGCAAGGATCTTGTTCAGCTTTCCATGGATATTGATAGTACGAATTCCGAGCTCTTCGAGCGAATCCTGCAGCGCGCTGTCGGAACCTATCATGGCGACGCAGAGATCCACGATCTTCGCCTGAGCGCTATCGGTGATGGTGGCCGTCAGCTGCTTCGATATCTGCGGGGCGATGTGCTGCCATGTGCCATGACCAGCCAGCTCAACCTCGATAATCGACCACTCCTCATCCTCGAAATCGACGACGATGCCATCAGGGATCGTCCCCGTTCCTCCGAGCGTACTTATCTTCGTCTTCGGCAAAAGGAGCGCGTAATCGCCGAATATCTTCTTGAAATTATCGAGAACGATTCTTTCGATCTCCGCCTCGTTGTTGAAAGCCACGCGGGAATAGAAATGATAGTCAGGCGTCAAGATCATTTTTGTTCATCCTTTTTTTCATCGGACTCGCCCCAGACTCTTGCCAGAACGGCTTGGATTTTCTTTTCGAATCGAGTGATCAGCTCGCGATTGGCATCGACTAACTTCTGTTCAGCCTCAATCTCGGCGACGATGGCGCGTTGGGTGGCGAGGGGAGGCAGGGGAATTTGTATAGATTCAACGTCGGTCAGATTGATACTGGGATAAGCTCCTCTGCCCATTTTGCTTATCATTTGGCTTATTGCTGCTTGAGTACAAATGGATTCGAAGAGATAGGCTGGCAAAACCTTTTCTATATTGGCTCTTAAGACGGCAAAACCTGTTGATGCAATTGATCGTGAGGGAATCTCTTTTAACAGAGCAAAAGCTTTCAAGTTGGGGCGCACTGTAGAAAGCAGAATATCATCATTTTGGATAATTCGACGGGCACGGCTAGGCGCATCGCTAGATAAAATTTCATTGTATCTGAGCAGTCGCCCTGTGCCATTTTCAATAGATGAAATATCAATGTAGTTTATTTTCTGGTTTGGATATGCCTTGGTAGGGTCAATTGATTCGGGGTTTATCCTGCAGACTTCTTTGAGCGTTACAATCGGCCACTCCGAATTAGTAGGGATATGCGGAGAATAACTCTCCACCACAGCCCGTGCCCCATCGATTACTTTCTGGTAGTCCTCAATCTCGGCTACAATTTTTCTTTGAACTTCCAGCGAGGGGAGGGGGATTTTAATATTTTCTAAATCCCCCTTTGTAATATGAACAAGACCAACTCCACCATGCAAGTTTTCTTCAACTTCTGTGACAGCTTGGTTCAGCGCGTGAAGAAGGTACATCTTTGTTGCTCGAGATTCGTTAAAAATTACTTTAAAAATGTGTTGATTTAAAACAGCTTTCCCGCCACTCCAAATATGTGCGCCAAATGATGTACCACGTGAGCCAGACCATGAAAATAGAAGCTCTCCTTCATTAATGATGAAACAGTCCTTCACAATACCTGTGTAATAATTGAATTCGCTTTTATGATTGTTGAGGTTTTGGATTCGTACAATGGGCAGTCCTCCGCTTTTAGAATCTTTCCAGTCTTCTGGTTTAAACGGACAACCATTAATTAGATCACAGATATCTCCAATAGGTACAAGCGGATATTGTGAAATGTGGGCAAGCTCTTCCCGGTGCTTTTCCCCGTTGAGGCTATAGTCGCTGTTGCCCTTTATTTTTTCTTTAGCTATAATCAGCCTATGTGATGGCATTAACTCACATGGTTTTTCGCCTGCATGTAAGGTCTGCAAGTATTGGCCAATTTCTATAGATACATTCGGTAGATCATTCATTACAATCTCGCGCCGTTGTGCCCCCAGCCCAAACCCATCATTCTCGACCTTGAAGAATCCGATCGTCGAAGAGCGCTTGGCCAGTTCCTTGTCCAAAATTAGAATCGAGGTTTTAACGCCCGAATAGGGGTTGAAAACGCCCGCTGGCAGGGAGACGACGGCCACGAGATAGTCGTCCACGAGCATCTTGCGAAGCTGGACATAGGCGCCCTGGCTCTGGAAGATGATTCCTTCAGGGACGATGATTGCTGCCCTGCCATTGGGCTTAAGGTGTTCGGCCATGTAGTCGACAAACAATACCTCGCTACGCTTGGACTGCACGGAGAAGCGGTTGTGCGGCCGAATGCCGCCCTTCGGCGACATGAAAGGCGGGTTGGCGAGGATGACGTCGGCGTACTCGTTCCAGCGTTCCTGGCTGGTGAGTGTGTCGTATTCGTAGATGTGCGGGTCGACAAAACCGTGGAGATACATATTGACGAGGGAGAGGCGGACCATGTCCGGCGAGATGTCGTAGCCGGTGAAGTTGCGCGCGAGCTGTGCCTTCTCGTCCGGCGTCAGGGTGCTGTCGCCTTTTTCGTCCTTGTTCGAGGCGATGATGTGCTTGTAGGAGGAGATGAGGAAGCCGGCCGTGCCGCAGGCGGGGTCGAGAACCTTCTCGTCCTTTTGGGGATCGACGATTTTCACCATGAAGTCGATGATGTGGCGAGGTGTGCGGAACTGACCCGCGTCGCCCTGGGAGCCCAGCACGGAAAGCAGGTATTCGAAGGCGTCGCCCAGTCGTTCGGAGTGGTCGTAGCTGAATTCGTCGATCACCTTGAGGAAAACCCGCAGGGTTTCCGGGTCGCGGTAGGGCAGGTAGGCGTTCTTGAAAATGTCGCGGAAAAGCGCCGGTATGCCAGGATTCTCGGGCATCCTGGAGATGGCTTCGGCGTACAGGTTGAGGGTTTCGTGGCCGCCTAAACCCGATCGCATGAGCTTGGCCCAGCCATAGCGCGCGAAATCGCCCGCGAAAAAGCTGCGGACGCCTCCCAGTTCCTCGCTTTCGGCGTCCATGTCGTCCATGAACTTGTAGATGAGGGCTATCGTGATCTGTTCGACCTGGCTCTTAGGGTCGGGCACCTTGCCCACGAGGATGTCCCGCGCGGTGTCGATTCGTCGTTTTGTGTCGGTATCCAGCATTTCCTACTCTTTGAATAAATTTTCGATCATTACTTTACCGGGAAGTCGATAGATGTCGAAATCCGAATCGATGCTCAGTATTTGCCGTATTCCTCGTTTTTCGGCCGCGACGACCAATGTGGCGTCCGCGAAATCCATGGGTCTGTCGGAATATTTTTGTGTCAACTCCACGATCCTGGCCATGTCGTCCTGCTCTATCGGGTGGAGAATGACTCCTTCCACCATCACCCACTCGAAGAAATCCAGCTGAGCCCGAAGATCGAAGTCCAGCACCTGCGAGACCTCGGTGATCACCGCGGTGGTCGTGACAAATTTAAAGCCCTTGTCCTTAATAAAATCGATGATTTTCTTATGAAAGTAATCGTCCCTATCGAAGAGCGCGATAAGCGGGCCGGCGTCAACGAGTACGGCGTTTCGCATCGAGCTTTTCCTTTATTCGCGCCTTGTAACTCGCTGAAAGCGTCCCTTCCCCGCTGCCGTACGCGCCGAAATACTCTTTTCCAAGCTCGTAGGAGTCCTTCTCGGGTTCGTCACGGTCGAAATAGCGCTCGAGCGCCTCCTTGATCAACTCCGACTTGGAGCGCTTCTCCGCCTTTGAGCTTGTGTCGAGCTTTTTTTCGAGATCCGCGGGAAGCCGTACCGTTGTCATTTCTCAATCCTCTATGTATTACATACTGTAATACAGCAGCGCGGGGCTGTCAACCTTTATCGAGATTTGCGGCTCGGTACACCTATTCCTTCAGCTGTTTCATCGCTGGCGCCGAAATGAGTACCTTCATCTGGCGGATGGCTATCTCGTTCAAGCGCTTGAGGCGATCGCCCTGAGCAAGCTCCATCCGGATGAACTCGGCATTCATGCCTTCGATATTGGCCATTACTAACAATTGTTCAATAGTGGCGAAATCACGCATGTTGCCATCCAAGCTAGGGTTCGCATCTCGCCATTCTTGGGCGGTCTGCCCGAAAAGGGCGACATTGAGCAAATCTGCTTCATTGGCGTAGGTGATCGCAATTTGCTTGGTAGAGACTGCGGATGGAATCAAGCGCTCTTTGATAGCATCGGTATGTATTCGATAGTTAAGCTTGGACAAGGTGCGGTTTAGATTCCAAGCCAGAGATAAGCGGCGATTTTCATCCTCTTTGAGGCGCTGAAATTCCTTAATGAGGTATATCTTGAATTTAGGGCTGATCCACATTCCGAATTCGAATGCGATATCTTTATGGGCGTACGTACCGCCATACCGACCAACACTCGCTCTTAGGCCAATAGCATTCGTCTTCTCTACCCATTCCTTTACACTGATTTTATAACTGTTCAGTCCAACTTGGCTTTTAATTATGGCGAATTCGCCATAATTAAACTTTGGATTATTCACTTCTTCCCAAATACCAAGGAATTCTACAGTGTTGCGATTCCTGAGCCAATCAGCTATGAAAAAATCTCCATCCTTGGCTCTTAACATATCCGTTAAGGAGATGAAGTCATTTTCTGATGTGGAAATAATCGTAATTTCCGTTCCTTGTACTGCGATGGTCGACCTGTTCACTTTGCTCATACGTCCTCCTACGCTACAAACGCGTTGAGAGGCACATAATCCTTCACGTATTCGGGGACAAGAGTGCGATATTTGGCGGGTACGGCTTTAAAATCGCTGGATGAGAAAAGGGGATTGGTCGCCAGCTCGGTATAGTGCCTCGATTCGATGATGTCGCGGACGCCACCCGAGGTTATGTAGGCTTTGAAATACGCTTTGATCGCGGGAATGGCGACCGCTTCCTCATCGTTCGGGTGGGCATTCGCGACGAATTTGGCGAATTCCTCCTCCAGGAGTTCGTCTTTGGATTTGAAGCGAGGGATGAGGCCGAAGACCTTCTCGAGGATCTCTCGCAGGGTGAGGCGGCGGTCCACGGCGGCGGCCTTCCTGAGCTTGTCGAGGCTATAATATTCCTCGGGTTTGTCGAACACTTCCTTGTTGATGTAGTCAATGACCCTGTCCCACTGGCCGGTAGCCACAGTCGCGGCGATGAAATCGTTGGCCCTCACCACGTCCTCGAAGCGCTCGAAGAACATGCGGTCGATCTTCATCCCTTCGTAGCCGACTTTCCGCTCCTCTATGGTGGCAAGGATGTCCTCGCCCGAGTGGGTGTAGAGGCCGACGAGCTCAGGTGTCGAGGCTTCGTCGATTTTGCGCTTCTTTTTGGTTTTGAGCGCGGGCAGTTTCAAGACTTCGTCGTAATCGAATTTCTCCTCGAAATATTCGCAGTTGGCGAAGAAATCGAAGAGCTTGAAGGATAGCTTTTCAGGCTCGCTGACGGCTTCGGCCAGGGCTGGATCGAAGAGCTGTTCGAGGAAATTGTGTTTTCTCGTGCCTCGTCCCTTGATCTGGATGAAATCGGTGGGCGAGAAAATAGGGCGGAAAAGACCGAGATTGAGAATATCCGTGCAGTCATAGCCTGTCGTCATCATGCCTACCGTCACGCAGACGCGCGCCGTGCTGGTTTTATAGGAAGAAATGAAGTTGCTTGATCCAAGGAGGTTGTTGTTCTTGTCGGTGAAATTGATCGTGAATTGCTGGGCGTTGGCGATCTGCGAGGTCACCTGGACGGCGAAATCCGAATGATACTTGCCGGGGTACATGCGGTCGGCCATCTGGTTCAGGGTTTGGGTGAGCTTCGCCGCGTGGTTCTGGCTGACGGCGAAAACGATGGACTTCCCGACCTCGGCGCTCACCGGATCGCGCAGGGCGTGCTCGAGGAAGGTTTTGCAAAAAAGTTGGTTCGTAGCGTCCGAAAAGAATTTCTTCTCGAATTCGCTTTGCTTATAGGCTTCTTCCTTGTCTTCCCCGTTTTCGTCGGTAAAGGAAGCGGTAAAGCCTTGTTCCGAAAGAAGCTCCGTGGTTATCTCGGTTCGGGCGTCCACAACGGTCGGATTGATAAGGAAACCGTCCTTGACGCCGTCGAGAAGCGAATAGCGGAAGGTTGGCTGGCCGCTCTCGCAGCCGAAGGTTTTGTAGGTGTCGAGGAGGAGGCGCCGCTCGGCTTCGCGGGGATCGCGCGAGGTGGGGTTCGAGCCTTTGAAACGTTTGAGGTAGTCGCGCGGCGTGGCGGTGAGGCCGAGTTTATATCCGATGAAGTATTCGAAGACAGCCCGGGCATTGCCACCGATGGAGCGGTGCGCTTCGTCCGAGATGACGAGGTCGAAATCGGTGGGCGAAAAGAGGCGCTGATACTTGTTGTCGAAAAGAAGGGATTGAATCGTCGTGACGACGATCTCCGCCCTTCGCCAGTCGTCGCGGTTTTCCTTGTAGATGACCGTGCTGAAGTCGTTCGAGAGATAATCGACGAAGTTCTTCCTCGCCTGGTCTTCCAGTTCCAGTCGGTCGACCAGGAAAAGGACGCGACTGGCGTTGCCCGATTTCAGAAAGAGTTTGATGACGGCGGCCGCCGTGAGGGTCTTGCCTGTCCCGGTGGCCATTTCGAAGAGAAATCGATCAGCGCCTTTTCCCACGCCGCGCTGGAGGGCGTGGATAGCCTCGAGCTGGTAGGGTCTTAAAAAGCGCAGTTTCGCGGATTTAATGTATGCGAGCCGCTCAGCCTCGAGGCGCCAGCCCGCTTCGGCTTTGTAGCTCGGCCTCTGCGTCAATGCGATAAAGTCGTCTTCTACCTTTGTTTCAACGAGTTTTTTTGGGTCAGGCTCAACTCTGTGATAGATGGCCGCCGATTGGGGGGTGGGAAAGGTCGTGATGAGGTAAGGGTTGCCGCGCTCTAAATCCCAAAAATAGTGCAAGTTGCCGTTAGAGAGGAGGATGAAACGGCAATTCATGTTTCGCGCATAGGTACGCGCCTGTTCCTTGCCGACAAGAGGATTTTTGTCTTCGGATTTGGCTTCCAGAACAATGAGGGGGAAGCCTTTTTCGTCTAGGAGGAGAAAGTCTATGAAACCCTTGTGGACTTTTTCGAAATCATGCCCGAGATCGTCAAGATCCTGTTCTTTTATTTTGACGCCGGGTTCGAGGCTGATATTTGCCGCGTTACCGCCTTCCGAAAAAAACCGCCAGCCTGCCGCCTCAAGTAATTTGTTGATCTTGATTCGCGCCGTCGCTTCTTTTGAGATCATTTTCCCTCATTATCTCATTTTACATGCGCAGTATAGCACTCGATCACTGAGAGGTGTATAGCAAAACGGCGCCGCCATTATTATGGCGCTGCCATTATTATGGCGCTGCCATTATTATGGCGCTGCCATTATTATGGCGCTGCCATTATTATGGCGCCGCCACTACTGTGGCGCTGCCCCTTGCCCTGGCCTCCCATTTCGGAGAAACTAGCGGGAGGCCCGCGCCCGGCCAGGGGTCGGCGCGGCGCCGTCGTTGTTCACAATCGTCGATGCGCAGGAGCGATTCACGTGGATATACTCGTCGCGATAAAGCAAGTGCCGGATACGGACAAGGTAAGGATGGATCCCCTTACGGGGACCATGGTGAGGGAAGGGGTCGACACCATCGTCAACCCGCTCGACCTTTACGCCATAGAGCTGGCGATCCGCCTCAGGGAAAAGCATGGTGGCAAGGTAACCGCCTTCACCATGGGGCCGCCCGCGGCCGACAAGGCCCTCAAGGAAGCGATGGCCATGGGCTGCGACGCGGGCGTCCTCATCACCGACCGGGCGTTTTCCGGCTCGGATACCTGGGCCACGTCCTACGCGCTCTCCCGAGCCGTGGCGAAAATGGGCGCCTACGACCTCATCCTCGCGGGCGAGCGGGCTACCGATGGCGACACGGGCCAGGTAGGCCCCTGTCTCGCGGCTTGGCTCGACATTCCGGTGCTCACCTACGTAGGCTCGGTGGAATCATCCGACGAGCGCTCGATTGTTGCCAGGCGGCTTGTCGAGGAGGGCTACCAGCGCCTCCGCGTGGAGCTGCCTTGCCTCCTTACCGTGGTGAAGGAAGTGGCGAATCCGAGGCTGCCCACGCTGCGCGGCAAGAAATTCGCCCGGCAGGCGAAAATCGCGGCATACGGCGCCGCCGATCTCGACGCGGAGCCGGCCTACCTCGGGTTGAAGGGCTCGCCGACCAAGGTGTCGAAAATTTTCTATCCCAAGGTGACGAGGGGAGGGCGGATGGTGAAGGCTTCGGATGAGGCGAGCGCCGACCAGGCGGTCGATCAGCTCCTCGCCTTCCTCGAGGAGCGTGATCTTCTCGAGTCGGGCGATTCGGTTGGGAGGCGCTGACATGAACGAAGTATGGACCATAGCCGAACAGGCGGACGGGCGACTCAAGAACGTATCCTTCGAACTTCTGGCGCGCGGCCGGAATCTGGCGGACAAGCTGGGCGCGAAGCTCGTCTCCGTGCTGCTCGCCGACTCCATGGACGATGGAGCGTTGCGCGAACTCATCGAGCGCGGCGCCGACCGTGTCCTGTTCGTTGAAAACGCCGCGTTGGGCGAATTTGTATGCGAGACTTTTTCGAGGGCGATCGTGGCAGTGGCCAAGGAACGGAAACCGCAGATAATACTGGCCGCCGCGACGAGTTCCGGCCGTACCTTGATGCCGCACATCGCGGTTACCCTGCACGCGGGACTCACCGCCGACTGCACCGAGCTCGACATAGAGGAAGGCACGGGCCTTCTTCTGCAGACGAGGCCCGCGATCGGCGGCAATATCATGGCGACGATCAAGACGCCCGACCATAGGCCGCAAATGTCGACGGTGAGGCCGAAATCGGCTAGGGCTCTCGAGCGGGACTCCTGCCGCGAGGGTACCATCGAGCGCATAGCCCTCGACCCGTCCTTCGTCGAGAAGCGCGTCGAAGTGCTGGGCCTCGAGCGCGACGTGGAAGGCTTCGAAAACATAGAGGAAGCGGCCATTGTCGTATCGGGTGGCCGCGGTCTTAAAAAGGCCGATAACTTCAGGCTCGTGCGCGAGCTGGCGGAAAGCCTGGGCGGCGTCGTTGGGGCCTCGAGGGAGGCCGTGGACAGGGGCTGGATCACCTATCCCCACCAGGTGGGGCTCTCGGGCAAGACGATTTCCCCGCGGCTTTATATCTGCGCGGGCGTATCGGGCGCGATCCAGCACCTGGCCGGCATAAAGACCGCCGAGACCATCGTGTCAATCAACAGCGACCCCGAGGCTGGGATCCACAAGTTGGCCGATTTCGCCGTGGTGGGCGATCTCTTCGAAATCCTGCCCAGGCTCAGGAAGCGCATCGACGAAAGGCGCGCCGCCGGGCGAGTGAAGCCCGCGAACGAGGAGGCATGCTCATGAATTACGGCAAAATGACCGGCGCCATCGTCGCCGAACTGAAAGCCCTTCTCGGATCGAACAACGTGATCGCCGAAGCCGAGCGCATGGAAGCCTATTCCCACGATGAGACGTCGGCGGAAGAATATGGCCACATGCCCGAGGTGGTGGTCACGCCGACATCGACCGCCCAGGTCGCCGAAGTCGTGAAGCTCGCCAACAGGGCCAAGCTCCCCCTCACGCCGCGCGGGGCGGGCTCAGGCCTCTCCGGAGGCGCCATCCCCGTCTACGGCGGCATCGTGCTCTCGCTCGAGAAAATGAACAAGGTGATCGAGATCGACTACGCCAATATGACAATGACGGTCGAGACGGGCATCGTCACGAACGAGATCAACAACCTCATCAAGGACAGGGGACTTTTCTACGCCGGCTACCCCATGAGCCTCGAGACCTGCTTCCTCGGCGGCAACATCGCCGAAAACGCGGGCGGCGGCAAGGCGGTGAAGTATGGCGTAACCTCACGCTACATCATGGGCCTGGAACTGGTGACGCCGACCGGTGATGTCGTCTGGCTGGGCGGCAAACTCGCGAAGGACGTCACGGGCTACGATCTCACCCATCTTATCGTCGGGTCGGAAGGCACGCTTGGCATCGTCACGACGGCCATCATCAGGCTTATCGGCCTGCCCAAGGCGAAGTCGGATCTTCTCGTCCTCTTCAAGAGCCCGGCCGAGGCGATCGCCTGCGTGCCCGAGATCATCGCGAAGGGCACGATTCCGACGAGCATAGAATTCATGGACAAGCTTTCCGTCGAGACATCCTGCGCCTACCTCAACGAAAGCCTGCCCTATGAATCCTGCGGCGCCATGCTCCTCATCGAGATGGACGGAACCAATGCCGACCAGGTCGACCTAGACGCCGAAAATGTCGGCGATCTCTGCATGGAAAAGGGCGCGATCGAAGTGTATATGGCCGATAACCGCACCACCCAGGAGCGTGTCTGGAGCGTGCGGCGGAATATCGCGGAGGCGTTCAAGGTCAGCTCGCCGGTGCAGAGCCTCGAGGATATCGTCGTTCCGACCGCCTCCATACCCGACGTTATCCCCGAACTGGAGCGCATTTCGGCGAAATTCGGCATCTCCATCCCCTGCTATGGCCACGCCGGCGACGGCAACCTCCACGCCACCCTCGTCAAGGATCCGGCCATGTCCATGG
>Ga0074195_1002441_pt1 | contig 20738 bp, 25 predicted proteins | sample EPASupsiteHSE623_FD_64525 | JGI IMG/M metagenome (GOLD analysis project Ga0074195, IMG submission 64525) | Bioremediated contaminated groundwater from EPA Superfund site, New Mexico - Sample HSE6-23 | ecosystem: Environmental > Aquatic > Deep subsurface > Groundwater > Contaminated ...
GTTTAAGGCACAAATTAGGCAAAGGCATTTGCACGAGTAAAGACATGGATAAAATGAATGATGGGGATTATCTGAGTACTGCAGGACTGGTTATCCGCCGCCAACGCCCCCGCGGCAAGGTAGTATTTCTTACCCTTGAAGATGAATTTGGTCATATACCCTGCATGGTATTTCCCGGCATTTACCAGCAGAGTGAACTTACTTTCAAAAAACCTTTTCTGATAGTGAGTGGTTATCTTTCGCGGAAAGACGGAGCCTGTAATTTGGTTATTCAGAAAGTGAAGTCTCTGGATGTGAAAGAAAAGGTGACTGCCTCCAGGGATTGGCGATAGTCACCTTCTTATATTAAATGCAAATCTACTATTCTTTATTATCGTGATTATTACGTTCAATAGATTTAGCAATAATCCTGACCAATCCTAATAGGAACAGCCCTCCACCTATTATCATCACCCATTGAAGCATTTGGTACTCAATAGGACCGATTTTGATGCCCAGTTGGCTGAGGTCTATTCCAAAGGCTGCATAACAGGTTGCGAATAGGATTAAGCCGATTATTGTAAGGCTGAATCCGAGTGCCATGTAAATTCTCCTTAAGTTTATTCGTATTCCTGCCATTCCATCCCCGCGTCGATTTTAACCTGCTTGGAAGAAATGAAGGAAAAGGTATTGTCTAAAACCAGGTAGTAGGTGCCAGCGGTAAGATTCAACATAAATGAATGGGTGGTCAGTTTGCCTGAGTCATAACAAGGTGTTACAAAGTGACCGTTTGCCCAGTTAACGTAATCGGTACTATCCAGAATAAGCATCCGGATATCATTACCTGATCCACCGGAAGCATAAAACGAACCCCCAACCCGGGTATTAAGCATATCCGAAGAAATAGAAAACTCGAATTTATAATAATCACCTGCGGAAATATCAAATGTATTATCCATAAAATATGAGATCTTGGTTACCAGAGGGTGATTAAATAATCCCGGGTTGTTACCTGAGGGGTCAAAGATATTGGTACTGCAGCCAGTGAGGCAAATGGAAAGCAGCAAGGTAAAAGTAACAGCTAATGAGACAATTAGTTTTCGCATTAGATCCTCCCGTAAATGGATAAAGAGATGATATAACATAAACGCACAGGTGTCAATAATAATCAAATATAATCAATATGTGCCTAAAACGATACGGATGTGTAATATTCCATAAATAAATGGAGTATTACCATGGTTAGAAAGAAAATAGAGAAGTCAGAAACGAAGATTGAGTGCGGTTTTTTATCTTTTTCAGAGGCTCAGGAATTTCTGGGTATCAGTCACCAGACGATTTATAATCTGATTAAGAAAGGTCTGCCTTCATATAAGCTGGGAAATAAGCGGGTGTTTATAAAAGAGGACCTGGTTGACTGGGTGAAATCCCAGAAATCATCACCATAATGTACATAAAAGAAGTGTTATAAAAATATAGAAATTTATTGGAAATATGTTCGTATTTGGGTTTTTTATTTAATATTTTGCTTAAAGAAATATGATATACAACTTCGGTAACAACTATTGTTATAGACAATCAGCTTAATTGCGTGAAAATTAATTATATGACAATAAAACTATAAAACAAGTATTCAGCTGCATAATTCGCAATGGCCGCTCCTGATATATTTACGTAACAGGTCATCGGGAAGCAAAGAATGGCGGAATTCAATTACTGCTAGTTTTAATTCTTTTTCGGCATTGATCAACGTCATTACCTCATGTTTTTTAAGCAGTGTTTGGCGCAAGTTTTTATGAAGCTCAATGATTTGTTCAGGTATTTGTCTTTTACCGCAGGTCATAATACGCCAGGCTCCTAGTTGCAAACTCCAGCCATCTTTTTCCTGTGTGATATTGTAATCAAAATCAATCCCAGAAATGCCACTTACTCGTTGACTAATATCTGAGATAATTGAATCTACAAGGATTTCTTTTGTAGATGGCGTGATCTGGTCGGGTAATGCCTTATCAAATATTTCATATATTGCTTTTCGGGCTTTCATTGCAGACGTTATAAATTCAGAGTATTTCATCGCTAACTCATCCAGTTTCCCCCAACAGGCGTTTCCACCCAGATGCTTCTTTAAATATGGGAAAAGGGGATCATTAACTATGGTAGAAACTCCGGTATCATAACTAAAGACCTCCATGGGGTAGTTCTTGACCGGACGATTTCGGGTAAGATCTGCGGTACATAAATTTAGCTTTGACGCTGTGGTGATATCGGGGAATACCATACTGTCTCTGAGTTCTTTTCCTAAAGACTCGAGGTTGTCCAGATGACGTTTAATTTCGCTTGAAGTGGTTATTACATTAGTTTGGCTTGACGATTCTAATATGCTTTGGTTCGGTTTTTTAAATTCAGATGCCCACCATCCATAAACTTTTTTAAGGAATGTAATACTCCAACCGATCGTGAGTGAAATTTCCTTGAAAGCTTGATCATTAATATTTTCATTTTTTTCGAAGGCTGTATTTGCTTGAACATAACGCTCTAAGGTTCGTTCACTAGAATCCTTGTGATATCTATGAAATTTTGAAATTGCCTCACTAATAAATGTTGTATTTCTGATTTCTCTCCAGAACTTAATTGCTTCAGCCCGATTCATGTCAAGCCCCCAAATGATGATGCTTAATTATTAGGTTTATTCTGGTAAAAAACTGTCATATTCCTGGCACAACGTTGGCCAAACTATGCACGAATGAACCAAAAACGGGCATATATAATCAACTCCGCCAAAAGGTATTGGCAAAATTATATCACAGGAGGGGAATACGGAAATGAAGACTTTAGCTCAATTGTTGGTTGTGCTGGACCGGTTTGATATTGAGGCTGATGAAATCTTGCTGGAGGATCCTATTTTCCATGCTCTTGCGTCCCGAGCCAGAGGAATTGCACGCCGCAGAGAAGAGGAAGAAACTTATGACCCGGAAAATGATGATGAATAGAGAGATAGATAATTTGGGGAACCAAATGGTTTTGGGATCTTAAGGCAAGGAAGGTTTTTATGGATGTAAATTGCGCCGCGGGTGTGATGAGTAGCATGGTATCCTGCCGTGATACAGGAGCGGGTTTAAATCCCAGCGCGGCGCTCCATAACCTCTTGGTTTGCCCAATTCCCCGGAAATCAGCTGCCCGGATTCTGGAACGGGAGCACTATCTGCATTCATTTCCAGCCGGCACGGTGCTTTGTTTTGGGGTTATGTTGGATAACCGGCTGACCGGTGCCATTACCCTGGGTGCCGGTCCAGCCTTGGCTTACCGACTGGTGGATGGGGCAGAGCCTCAAGATTGTTTAACCCTTACCAGATTTTGGTTATCAGATGATTTACCTAAGAATGCTGAATCAAGGGTTTTAGGGGTGATATTCAGGTACTTAAAACGTCATACAGATTTAAAGTTTCTGATATCCTACAGCGATCCATCGGCAGGTCACCTGGGAATTATCTATCAGGCTACCGGCTGGCTTTATACCGGACTATCATCGGCGATGCCCCTGTATGATTTGGGAGATGGCCGACTCAGGCACGGACGCTCTTTAAATAATTTTCTGGGCAGTCGTGATCAGGGCTACCTAAAAAAACAGGGGATAAAAATTAATGCGATTAAACAATCTGCCAAGCATAGATATTTATATTTTCTGGATCCGAAATGGAGGGGATACCTGAAATCTGCGGTATTACCCTACCCTATAAAGGAGGGAAATAATGGAAATAACTGATTTGCCCTTGGGGATTCTCAGAGAAGCAACCTGGAACCCGAACCAACTGGATGAGAAGGCACTTGAGAAATTGAAACAAAGCATTAAAAGATATGGACTGGTTGAAAATCTGGTGGTCAGATCTAAAGATGGGTATTTTGAAGTCTTATCCGGTAACCAGAGATTAAAGGTACTGGATGAACTCAATCTACAAATTGTGCCTTGTATTGTACTTGAATTAAATGACTCTGAAGCTAAACTGCTGGCTCAGGCTCTAAATCATATCCACGGGGTAGATGACCTGGGGCTCAGAGCTCAACTTCTACGGGAAATCTTGTCCCAGATTAAACAGGAAGAAGTACTTTTGGTATTACCTGAATCCTCGGATAATCTGACTTCTTTGGCTTCCATAGGCCAGGAGGAATTGAGTGTTCAGCTCCAAAACTGGCAGAAATCCAGACTTACCAAATTGAGCCATCTTAATTTTCAATTAACAAGTGACCAGAAGAAAGTTGTAGAAGAAGCCATAACCCGTTTTATTCCCTTTGCCAGGGGTAACAAAAGTGATAATCCCACTCTAAGAGGACAGGCTTTGTATCTATTATGTCAATCGTATTTGGGTAAGGAGTAAAAATATGGCAGTCGAATCCATAAAATGCCCGGTCTGCAGTGAAACACTGGAAGTGAAACTGGCCAGCGGCCGTAAATCCGGTAAACCTTTCATTATGTTTGTCTGCCCGAAAGATGGCAGGCATTTCAGGGGGTTTATTACTCAACAGGAATATGTGAGACAGGTAGTAGAAAAATCTGAAAGACTCTTCTGCAAATGAATTAGGAATTGTTAGAGATGTCTATACAGGAAGATGGCGGCAAGCTTGCATCTGAAGGGATGACTCAATCTGATAAATCGGATGAGTTGACACGTATACGTGCTGCGTATACACTATCCGCCACTTCTGAAGTTGAGGTAATGCAAAAGATGATGGTAGAACAGTTTCTGACAACTCTGGCTGAGGTTGCACTTTCAGTTTCTCAGCGTGAAGCTAACAGGGAAACGGGAAATGGCCGAAACTAAACGGGCGGTTGCCTATGTCCGGGTCTCTTCGGCTTCACAGGTTGAGGGTTACTCTCTGGATGCTCAGGAAAGACTCTTCACCGAGCTCTGCAAGAACCGGGGTTGGCAGGCTGTACGCATATATCGGGAAGAAGGCAAATCCGCCCATGTGGACAGTATTCATAAACGACCCGTCTTCAGGAAATTGTTGGAAGATGCGGCTAAACATGAATTTGAGATTGTAGTTGTGCATACACTTGACCGCTGGTCAAGGAATCTTACCGTTACTTTGGAATCATTAAAACTACTGGGCAGGTACGGGATAGGGCTGGTCTCTATTGTTGAAAATCTGGATTATTCTAAACCGGACGGTATCCTTTTCACCCAGATGCTGGGGGCATTTGCCCAGTATTTCAGTGAAGCCTTAAGTACCCATGTCAGAAAAGGACTTGACCAAAGAGCCAGGGAAGGCAAACACAATGGCTGTATCCCATTCGGCTATGAATCCTGTTGGGAGATAGGCGAAAAAGGAGAAAAGAAAAGGTGTTGCGAGCAGGAACACCCCGGAGGACTTCATATCCACTCGAGGGAAGGGCCAGCCGCAGCTGAATTATTCCGACGATACTCTTCTGGTACAACAACACTTTCGCAGCTGGCTATTTGGCTAAATGAACAGGGATTTCGTACCCGCAATACCAAAAATCTACCTGATGCTAACGGAGAATTGGTTTCGGGGCCAAGACTATTTACCAGTTCCTCGGTCAGAAATATCCTGCATAATCCCTTCTATACCGGGCAGATAAACCACCGGGATGAAATCCTAGCCGGTGCCCATGAAGCCTTAATCAGCCGGGAATTATTTGATACTGTCCAACTGGCCTTAAAAAAGAATTCGGGCAGATCTGAAACCCTGACTACTTCACCTGGTAGAGAATACCTGCTTAAAGGACTGGTAAGATGTGCCTATTGCGGAATGCCTATGTGGGCACAAACTTACAAAAGCGGAAACAGCTACTACCGGGAGCATCAGGCCTCAAGAAGCATTCAGGAATGCCCCGGACATGGCGGTACTATAGCCTGTCATGTGATAGATAACCAGATCAGGGAACTGGTTTCCGCTATAGAGCTTGGTCCGGGCTGGCTTGAAGAAGTACTCTCCATTATAAGCCTCAAGGATGAAGTAGAAAGAGTTAAGAAAGAAAAAGAGCAGGTAACAGGCAAACTCCACCGTATGGCTAAGACCTATATAGACGGGTTGATACCTGAGGAAGAATACTTAAGGCAGAAAAGACTTCTGGAACTCAGTCTGGAATCACTGGTTGTACCTGACTATGACGCATCCGAGCAGGCTGGGAAACTTATCCAGAATCTGCCTGTACTCTGGAGCAAGGCAAACCTTGCTGAACAGAGGAAGATATTCCTGACCATGCTGGACGGGGTGTATGTGGATGTGAAACAAAGCCATTCGGTGATTGCAGTTAAGGTAAAACCGCCCTTTAAACCCATTTTTCAGGTGGTGGTATCAAAGAAGGAATCCAAAATACGTATCTTAAACGAGCCTTTGGGTAATTCGCCCGCCGGCTCGTCCGTGTTTCTGGTGGAGACGGGGGAGGATTGGCTGTGGCCTGAACTGCGACTTGGATTTATGACAAAAGCCGGGAATTTCTAAGATTTATATGGCATTAACAGTGGGGTAAGGTCAATCTCGTCTACCACAAATAATGTCAACTACAACCACTCTTTATTTTTTCAAACTCACTTTTATAACAAAAAATCAGTTTCTTCTTTGCCTCAGCCAATGTTTTAGGTAGTTTATTATAGATTTCTTTTTTGATATTATCATCTGTTTCTCGTTTGCTTAGCATATCTTCGGCTACTTTGAGAATATCATTTATACTAATTAAAGGATAAAAACCTTCGTATTGAGCATTATCTGCTATGTATTTGTTATGACACCCTACAGCTTGTTTGCTGTAGTGTGGGATGCGATAGATTTTGCGCCCTGCTTTTTCCTCAAACTGATGCTTTAATAAAAAACCGTGCAAACCATAACCAATGGCAATAACTTTAGCCTCTGGTTTAGATACAAGCGTTATTTCTTTGATTAACAAGGGATACCATGATTCATAACGCTTATTACGTTTCTTTTTTGCAAGGCTTGTCGACATAGCACCTTTCGACAAATCAGTTATATAATACTTCTCAGGATCTTGGCATAAATAGTTTCGTATGCAGTAGTGGATACTGAAATCTTCTATTGAACATTCAAAATTCCGAAACCCTCTGTCTATCTTATCCTGAGCTATCTTTAGACGATCGTCATCGCTTTTGCCTTCTGTCCAGCTTCCTAAGGAAGGTTCCATGCCGACAAAAACATAATCAACCGGTTCTTCAGGAATTATAGGGTTAGGTAAGTAGATAGATTTCAGTTCGGCACTATCTTTTTGTACCTGATTCTTGAATTCATGTTCAAGGATACGATAACTATGCAAAAAGTTGTCACTCATTTTTCTCTTTTTCATTCTCCAGTCTAGCTTGAAATTGGGATCCTTTTCTGGGGTCAGGTCATATTTGTGTAAAAAATTTAGATTATCTATCCTGCTTTACTTCATACCTCAAAGTATATTTATTTACAAAATTTCCATGTGTAAAATCAAAATGCTTTAATGCTTCTTCAATGGTTTTAATATCGCCAAAATTCTCATTAGAAGAGATTGCTTTGGAAAAAGCTTCAAGAGCACATCGTAGTTCAGATAATTTACCTTGATTTAATACACGTGTTTTTGGATGAGGAGAACAATCCTTAGAGAAAACATTTACTGGATGGATAATAATTGGTGTTGCAATGGCATTACTCCTATATTCTTCCTCAAACCAATTCATATGACCACTCAATTGATCACAGTATCGTTTTATAATCTCATCGTCTGTTGAGCCATTTTTACACTCAATAACTAAAAACTTCTCGCTATTTATTTGCCATAGATTATCTGGCCCTTTATGATATTCTGCATCCGGCCTTTGACCGATAAATCCAAGAGAGAGGGCCACATTGTTAAGAGCCTCTTCAAATTTCTCTGATGTTTCTGGCAGAAAGACAAGGTCTTCAATTATTGCGTGCATTCCTAGTAGATATTTGTCGCAATTCTCAAACCTCAAAGCATATTCCCTACAGGATTTTGATTGGGAAATAGGGACAGTACCTAATCTTGTATAATTTACTCCTTCAATTGGATGAATTACATGGGGATTCGATTCGATTGCAGACTTTTGAATTCTTTGTGATCGTACGGGATCCAAAAAATTAGTGTAGGTCGCAAGCTGTTGTAATAACCACCCTTTAATTTTGGGTTCATCAGCATTATCAATAGCTCTCTGAATTGCTTGTATCGCTTTTCCATAGTTTCCCATGGTAGCGGCATTAAATGCGTATCGTTGTTGAAGAATAATAGGGTCCATTTTGCAGGCTTGCTCATATTTTAAATGAACAATGGCTTCTTTGCTTGCTTTTACCCAGCGTGGATCATGTTCAATAGATAAATTGATTAAGTCCTCCAATTTGTCTAAACTACTTCCGCGTAATTGTTCAGCAATTCGGTCAGATAAGTTTAATTGGGCTTGGGTGGCTGGAGAGAATTTATTTATTGCACCCTTGCTATATAATTGATCAGTTAGTTTATGGCCTATTAAAAATACAGCGCACTGATCAGCTCTTGATCTAATACCACGTCCCATTCCTTGTTCAATACGCTGAATCAATTTAGTGTTTACCTTATCGCTTCCTGCTAAAATGGTTTGTTCTATCTTATCTATCCGGCGACGTATATCTGGAAGTCCATCAATAACTAAAATCCTACATGCATCATCTGCTAGATCTATTCCGTCATATCTATTGATTAAAACCACAAGCCCAATATGTCTGTTTTTTAGAGAGATAATGCCATTATAAATATTGGCGCTAGATAAAGTTTTATCTGCTACATCCTGCCAATAATTTGCTCGATGCTGTGAAGGTACAATTACCACTACGTTATAACTGATTGATAATTTTTTAAAAAATGTCTTTAATTCCTCATCGCTTATACAAGGATTAATCTCTTGTGGAATTAATATAATTCGATCGCCTATATCATTAGCAGTTTTGGGTGTAATTAAATTTGAAATCGACTCATTTTTAACATCTAAATGAGAAACCAAGATACTATCATCTAAAAGTGTAGCACTCATAAAAACACGACGGTTTGCATTGATAAAACTCGGTATAGTGTCTATGGGTATACATCTGAGTGATATTTCAGCTTGATTGCCACCGAATATACAATCTGCTAAACGTATATTGTCTTTGATAAGTGGCCACTTAAACTGTGTGGAAGAATCATTCTTAATCTTATTTAATATTTTTATGATATCGGTGGTATGTTTTTGCCATAACCAATATGGGACTTGTAAGTTTTTATTAGGATCCCCTTCTACAAGATCAGGAAAAGATGTTGGATACTGTTTTTGTAAACCTATCTCAAATAAATTAAATAACTCTTTATAACCGTTACTTTTAGAATCAATTGTTAAAGTAAATTGTTGCTCGATACTTTCAATACAAGCATGGACATCATCAATGATTAAAGTACTTATATTTATAGGAGAACTACTATCAGAAAGCCCAAATACTGATTTGCCATTAAATAATTTATGAGTATTAATGACCAGAATAGCTTGTCCTCTCCTAAATGAAATTGAATTTGGGTCTTCAGTTGTTTCAATCCCTAGATAGGTAGCTTCCTGTAAAACTTGATTAACCAAATGATCATCGGGAGAAACATAAACTGCAGGACCAAATCCTTCCTTAAGGCAGCTAAGGGCAATTAATAACCCTACAATAGTTTTACCGCTACCTGTGTTCATCTTGAGGATAGTATCTTTATTGATGCGTTGAGCGAACCAAGAATCAAGTACTTCACTTTGTACATCTCTTAGATACTGATAACGTTTATCTTTTGTTAGAATCGTAAATATCTCGCGCGGGTGAATTATTTGATTATTTGCCGTTTCATTATTAAGTCTATTGAAATCAATTTCCATGATTTATCCACCTCTATGATTCAGAATTCTTGTTCACAAACTAACTATAATTCGCTGGGGAATGTATGCAAATAAACCAATATGATAATATAGCGTATTATACCCTTCTTTATTCTTTTGACAATATTTGGAGTAATTCTAGCACCTCTTGTATAGATCTGTTCACTGCACTATTATTTAAGTATTCTTATCTATTTCTCATAGTGAATAGATGAAGCGATTTAAACATCAAGGAGTTTTAAATGAGTTTTATTCAAGATCTTAGTGATATCATTGAAAAACTGAGGATTATTCGAGATATGGGTTATATACTAACTCATCGGTCAAATGATACGGGAATAGGTAAAACCCTAGAAGATTTATTAGAAATCCCAGAGAACAATTTTCGTATCCCGGATATTGGGGTGATTGAATTAAAAGCTAAGAGAATTGATTCGAATAGCATGCTTACTCTAGCAACTAAGTCTCCTGAGCCTAAAGGCATAAATCGCGTGCTTTTTGATCATTATAAATATCATGATGATAAGGGTCTTTATAATCTTCATTCTACTTGCTATGGTTCTCGATACAATCCTCAGAGCTTTAAAGTTGAGCTAAGCGATAATAAGTTGGTATTAAAAAATAGGGATAATATCGAATGCTATTGGCCACTATCCATGTTGCTGGAAGATGTTCTCACATCCAAATCGGATAAGACACTTCTGGTTTTCGCCGAGACAAGTGGAGAGAGAAAGACGATAAATGAGAAATTTCACTTTATTGAAGCTTATTTATTGTCAAATTTGAACAAGGAAAAGTTTAAAGATGCTATTGAGCAGGATATGCTAAAAGTAGATATCCGCATTGGAGTTTACAGGTCAGGTAGGAATGCAGGTCGCTATCATGATCATGGTACTGGATTCAGAATAAATAAAAAACATTTTCTTCAATTGTTTGATAATTATGAACGAGTGCTTTAATTTGTTGGTATATTTGATTGTGCACTGAACTAGTGGATTATAATAGTTAAAGTACGTTGAATTATTAGTCTTGTTAAATTAAAATTACTTCAGTACAGGCAATTATCAAAGGTGGAGAGCCATGGTAAGTAATCCCCTACTGAATTCACAACTCGATTGGACATTTAAAGAATCAAATGTTAGAGAGGATACTCATTGCTATCATGATTATCCTGCTCGTATGATTCCTCAGATCGCTCAGCAGCTTCTTAAACTTTATAGCAATGGTGGGTTACTCTTTGATCCGTATTGTGGTACGGGGACTTCATTGGTTGAAGCTATGACATATGGTATAGACGCAGTTGGAACTGATATTAACCCACTTGCTTGCTTGATTGCTCGGGCAAAAACAAAGATGCTAGATATTAGATCTGTGCAATCACAAATTACAGCGTTCGAGAAGTTTGCTTCTAAAATGGATGGATGTGATTTAAAACCATCCGATATGAATCGTATTGAAAACCTCAATTTTTGGTTTAAACCAGAAGTAATTTCTAAGGTTTCTAGTATTCTGAGTTTTATCAATGACATATCCGATCAGGATATAAAGGATTTTTTTAAGGTTGCAGCCAGCGAGACAATACGAAAGTCATCTAATACCAGACAAGGTGAGTTTAAGCTGTATAGGAGATCGCAGGCGGATTTAATTAAATTTAATCCGGATGTATTTAAAATCATGTTGTCTACTTTATGTCGTAATCAAAGGGGTCTTATTGATCTGTTAGGGAAAACCTCTGCTGCCAAAAGCTCACGAATAAGAGTCTGTAACTTCAATACGGTAGATTGTATTCCTAAATATGAAATTGAACCTGAATCGGTTGATATCGTTATAACATCACCGCCCTATGGGGATTCGCATACTACCGTAGCTTATGGACAGTATTCTAGACTTTCTGCTGAATGGCTAGATTTAGAAAACCCTCGCTCAGTTGACCGAATTGCGATGGGCGGCCAGTTGCCTAAGGCTCTTATTAGGTTTAATTTTGATCAGTTAGATACTGTGATATCTGAAATAGAGAATAAAGATATTAGGCGTGCTCGTGAAGTTTGTGGGTTTTATGAGGATTTGAATAGGTCCATAGCGAATGTTTCGGCAACTATCATTTCTGGAGGATATGCTTGTTATGTTGTTGCTAATCGTAAGGTTAAAGGCAACACGCTACCTACAGATCTTGTGATTAGACAGTTTTTCGAGCAGCAAGGCTTTGATCATATTAATACTTTCAACCGGGCGATACCTAACAAGAGAATGCCTCTCAGAAATTGCCCTTCAAATGTTAGTGGTTTGCTAGAGGAAACCATGTCTAAGGAATATATTGTTGTGATGAAGAAACAATAAACTAAGCTTGATGTTCTGATTATTGATGGAGTGTTCAGTATGCTCGGAGATGATTTCAATAGGGATGGCTTCAGGATATTTTGTGACTCATTGAACTCAGAAATCAATTTATTATTCCAAAGGCTCAATTATTTTTTAGTAGCCTCCTCTTTCTTAGTAACGGCATTTGCTACTATTCTTGTAGCTGCAAATGGATGCATAGATGGGGGGCAATTAGTTCTGGCCTTTATGATAAATGCAGTTGGGCTTTATTTATCACTATTCTTCGTCGTAATTAATTATTTAAATACTCGCATAATTTGGCAAAAAGGAAAGTATTTAAGAGACACTGAAAATACACCTGAAGTTATATATCGAATAAATCCCAATTCTAAAAGCGAAGAAATAGTTTTACAAAAGGTTTGGGGAGAAGAACTTAATCATTCGCAATTCAAGCTCATTCTTAATATGATTAAAGAGGCATGGGATTTTTTCTTCGGACCTGGCAAAGCTTCCAAATCTGGATTGGTACCCCATACTTATTTAATTCCTTTGGGCTTTGGAGTTTTCTGGGCAGTACTTTTTGTTATGATTATTAATGGATGTCTAAATTGTGTATCTAAATTTATTTTCATTTCACCTTTACTTCTATACATCATAATATGGCTTTTAATAAAGTTTGCACTACGCCTTAAAGAACGTTGTAAAAAATCAAAAAATCGGGTGAGAATTATAGGATTTAGGTGCCTTTATTGTAATAGTGAGCAAGGCCTTAATCATGATTTAGGTTGCCCTAATTGTGGAGGAAGAGATGCAGCCGCGATCACTGAGATATCACGAGAAACAAATTGATCGATATTATATCTAGAGTAAATAAATTATGAGCATTACGACTCTCAAAAATTGTAGGCTTTTAATCCCTGGAGTTTTAATACTTTTTCTCGTGATAATTTTTATTCAAGATGATTTCAGTGGGTTATTTAAAATAATACAAAGTCTCCATGGTATCAACGTGCAAGACATTCTAGTCGTAGGTTTAACAATTTTATTTGGGGTAATTTATCACGCAGGTAGTTTTAGAGATTTACTTTGGAATCAGTACCATAAACGAGTGAAAGATAATATTAAAGAAGAATTACTTAGACCATTCATGAATGAATTTGATGATAACCAACAGTCTATTATTAAAAGTGGCAATAAGCTCATGAATATTTTTTATAGTTTCATAGATAATGATAGGTCTTTATCTGAAAAAGCAAATAGGGTTAGATTTAATGGACTGATTTGGACTAGCTCAGTAGATGCTACTATTATTGCAGCGTTTGGTTCATTTATATTTCTTATTCGGTTCATAGTTAATAAGGATGGGTACGCTATATGTATGTGTATAATTCTGGTAGTACTCTCTCTTTTTTGTTGGTATCTTGTAGAGTTAACAACTCGTAAACACATCGCTTTATCTAATGAGCAACTTGAAGCAATTATTCAGTTACATCGATCAGACTTAGGTGAGAAGATACGTGTTCTGATATGAGAAATGGTAATGCACTCCTAAATGATACTATCAATACGATCCAGCGGGAATATCTAAAAGATGATTTGCCATGGTCATTAGCTTTCAGTGGGGGGAAAGATTCTTCTGCTTTGCTCAAATTAGTGTACGTTGCTTTACAAAATATCGGGAAAAAACTTAAACCTGTAACCGTTGTATATTGCGATACTGGTGTAGAGATCCCAATTATTCGTTCATTTGTTATTGAAACACTCCATAGCTTGCAAATAGAGGCTGAAAAGAATGAAATTCCAATCAAAACAAAGATAGTTACCCCTAGCATTGAGGATAAGTTTTTCTCTAAGGTCATAGGCAGAGGATATCCATCTCCTACATACCAGTTCAGGTGGTGTACTGATGTACTTCGCATTAAACCAATTAGAAATTATACTAATAATTTTAATGGTAAAAGTATTGTTCTATTGGGGATTCGGAATGGTGAAAGTTCAGAAAGAGATAGGGCTCTGAAGAAATACAGAATAGACGATAGTCATTATTTTAGGCAATCAAACAATATGCAAGCCTTAGTTTTTAGCCCCATGTTGGAATATGCTGTCGAGGATATCTGGTCTGTTTTAAAAGAGTCGTCTGGGCCAATAAGTATTGATGTAGATAAGCTTCAGATGTTCTATAGAGTTTTGGATTCAGGAAATATAAAGGAATTGACCTCAGCATCTTTATTCAATTCTAAGGGCAGATTCGGTTGTTGGGTCTGCACTGTTGTTAGGCGAGATAGAGCAGTTGAAGGTCTTATAACTGATGGGACAGAATCTTTATCACCTTTGCTTGAGTTTAGGAATTGGTTATCCAAAATTCGATACGAACCTTCCTACCGTTTAAATAAACGTCGGAATGGCGCAATTGGATTGGGGCCATTCACATTGGATGCTAGAAGAGAAATATTGGATAGGCTCATAAATGCGCAAAATCAGACAGAATGGAATTTAATTACTGAACAAGAGATTGAATACATAGAAAATCAGTGGTCACTAGATAGAAATATTTAGAATAGAATTGAAAATATTTCCTTTGTTCTTAAGTAAGGTATAGATTAAATTCCAATTTAAATAACTTTATTCAGTTAATAACAGAGTTATTGTCTAAATTGAGAGTCATGATTAGAATAATATTCTATGAAGATGTTTGGTTTTCGTAATGCCGTGGCTTTATCTAGCTTTGTAGAATTATATTATAGCTCAAATACATTCAAAAAGGATGTAGAGCAACTCGCTAGGTATTTACCAAATTACAGAACAGCGTCTCATGGGCTCACCAAAGCAGACATTAAAAAGATTTTTTTGGTTAACGACGATTCTGATTACTTCGGAATAACAAATCAATGGGTTGAATTATGGGGTAAGCGCAAATCGCAATTATCAACAATAGTGATACAAAAGATTAATGAGGTAACTGAAAAATGGGGATTAAGATGTTTTTGGGGAGAAGGGTTTGTCTTAACATGTGCTCAAGCTGCAAAATCAGGCCTTTGGCTTGGTATCATTTTGCCTACAATGCTTTATAAAGTGCCAGGCAAGCAGGTAAGTATAACGCTTGCAATTGATGGTTTAGAGACGAATAAGGATCTTAAAGAACGTATAAGTGGATTAGCTGTTGAGGCTGAGGGGAAAAGAAAACAACTCCGCAGCTATTGGAATAGAATAGGCTATGAAACTAGTATTCAAGATAATTTAGTAAAAGCTGTAAGTTGGTTATTCATGAGGGTAACCCCACCGTATATTTCACCTGGCAAGATAGCTGAAGAGGAAAATAGTGATTACATTCATGTTCAACGGGAATATCAAAAGATTGCTAAGCTATTAGGTATTAAACTTGCAAAAGGTTGGATCAAGGGCCGCAAGCGTATTTATGATCGTCGTGTGGGAAACTAAATAAGCATAAAAAATGGTCTAAAATTATTGCTTGTTTAGTGGTTTATTAGAATAAATTAGTATTCGATAATCGGTGTATGAAAAGTACGCCGATTATTCTTTTCAATATAGATGATTTCCTAAGTCGATTACCCGATGCCAGAAAAGTGAGAGATAATCACTGGGTTGCCTCATGTCCAGTGGAAGGCCATTCTACTCCTCAAAATCACCTGTCTATTACGGATGTTGGAGATAAGGTCTTACTAACATGCTTTTCGAATCGAAATCATAGTTATCAGCAGATCTGTCAGGCACTTGGTCTTAAATCTGACTCTCAGCCAACTGAATTTAAGCGTTGTATAGATTCTCTATACGCCTACAAAGACAGAGATGGAAATCTCCTCTATCAGGTAGTCAGATACAAGCCTAAATCCTTTGCTCAAAGAAGACCAGATGGCAGGGGTGGCTGGATCTATAACCTTAAGGGAATTACTCCGGTTCTCTATCGCCTACCCGAACTATTAGCTACGCCTCAGGACCATGTGATTTTCATAGCCGAAGGGGAGAAGGGAGCTAATTCTCTGGTTGAGCATGGCCTAAATGCCACCTGTTCTCCTATGGGGGCAGGAAAGTGGAGAGAGGAATACAATTCAGCCTTCACCAACCGTAGTTTAGTCATCCTGCCGGATAATGATGAACCGGGAGAAAACCATGCCCAACAGGTGTTTGACTCCCTATCAAAAGTAACTCCCACTATTCAAATACTTCACCTGCCAGGTTTGAGGGAAAAAGAGGATGTGTTTGATTGGTTTGCGCAAGGGCATACCGCGGAAGAACTCCTTGAATTAGTCGAATTAATTCCTTCTCAATCAGACCTTGACCTTCCAGCTTTGCTTGATGACATCGCTAGCTTTATTAGATCTTATGTTGTCCTGTCTGACTATCAGCTTCAGGCAATAACCTTATGGGTTATTCATACCCATACCATAGAAAGTGCAGTCACTACCCCCTACTTGAATATCTATTCAGCCGAGAAAAGAAGTGGCAAGACTAGGCTTCTTGAGGTATTGGAAGTACTGGTTGCCCGTCCCTGGTTTACCGGACGGGTAACCTCAGCCGTACTTGCCCGCAAGGTAGATGCTGAATGCCCTACTCTCCTTCTGGATGAATCCGATGCTGCCTTCAAAGGTGAAAAGGAATACTCCGAAACCTTGCGGGGGATACTCAATACCGGATACCGAAGGGGCGGCAAATCCTCAGTCTGTGTGGGCAAAGGGGCGGATATTTCCTATAAAGACCTATCCACCTTCTGCCCCAAAGCAATTGCCGGCATTGGTAAGCTACCGGGCACTCTTGCTGACCGGAGCATCCCTATCCAGCTTAAACGCCGGAATGCTAATGAGACAGTTGCAAAATTCCATCCCCGAAAAATCCCAACTGAAATTCAGAGCTTGAAAGAGAGATTAGTTCAGTGTACTTCCATTGGTTTAAGTGAGATTGAACTTATCATACCCTCTGAACTTGATGACCGGGCGGCTGATTGCTGGGAACATCTCCTAATCATTGCAGAAACAGCAGGCAATTCATGGCCTGAAAAAGCCCGCAAGGCAGCCATTGCTTTAATGACTGGAGAAGTTAGGCAAGACGATTCACTTGGGATCCAACTTCTAACTGATATACGGGAAATAACTAAAGATAAAAGTGAGCATATATCTTCTGCTGACTTAATCGAGGCTCTCCTCAAGGTAGATGAATCTCCATGGTCAGACCTGAATGGCAGATCTCTTAATGCCAGAAGACTGGCTGCTCTACTTAAAACTTATGGTATCCACAGCCAAACAATCAGACAAGGCAGCCGAACTTTCAAAGGTTACCAAGTCGCTGATTTTCAAGATGCTTTTAACCGCTATCTTTCTAAGAATGGACTTCAATCCGTAACATCCGTAACAGATAGCTTTGAGCCAATCGTAAAATATGAGCCAAATTCATCCGTAACAAATGGTCCGAAAGAGCAAAATGTTACGGATAATCCCCAAAGCTACGCCAATCGTAATGTTACGGATGTTACGGATAAGACCCTGTTTATCAGAGAAAAAGACAAAAATGAGCTGGATGATGAGTCCGAATCGGATACTTCCTGTGAAGTTTTAGATTCATGGAGAAAGACAGCTATTCCGGCTTGGAGACGGGTTTTAAAAGAAAGCATCAGTCTGGGGGATATAAAACGCGAGGAATATGCAAGAAAGATGCTTCAGGAAGTCTTAAAAGACCCCGCCTACCGGGAGGTCCAGTCATGAGCGCCGCTAGTGTAAGGGTAAGCACGCCACTCATCCAGAGTGAAGGTCGGGGTCCGATTCCCACGGCGGCGCTCCAATCTATCATGGTTAACCCCATACCCTTTGTGGCAGCCAAGGCAATACTTGAGAAATATCACTATCTTCACTCCATGCCCGGTGGAACCAAACTTGCCTTTGGAGTCTTTCTAGGTGATAGGCTCTATGGTGCGATTACTTTTGGTTCAGGACCAGCCAACGTCTACCGGATGGTAGAGGGGGCAAAGCCCTTGGATTGCTTAACACTCTCAAGGCTTTGGCTTTCAGACGAACTCCCCTCCAACTCGGAATCCCGTGTCTTAGGGATAGCTCTCCGGGCTTTGAAACGCTTTACCCCAATCAGATTTTTAGTCAGCTATGCCGACCCTGCTCAAGGTCATATTGGCACAATCTATCAGGCAACCGGCTGGGTCTATACCGGATTATCTGAAGCCATGCCCATGTTTGATATCGGGGACGGCAAACCTAGGCACTCCCGGAGTTTAAGCCACACCTACGGTAGCCATTCAGTCAAACACTTTGAATCCTGTGGGGTAAAGGTAAGGGTAGTACCCCAGAGCCGGAAACACCGCTATTTCTACTTTCTGGATACGGATTTTCAAGGCAAACTCAAGGTACTCCCTCAAGCCTACCCTAAGAAAGAGGCAATATGAAAGTGATTGAAATACCCGTCAACAAGTTATGTGAAGCCCCATGGAATCCCAACCAGATGGACGAAGGGGTAAAACAGCTGCTAAAAAACAGCCTCTCCCGGTACGGGCTGGTAGAGCCACTGGTAGTCAGGCCGAGTGGTGAGGATGGTTTTGAAGTTCTGTCCGGCAACCAAAGGCTTAAAGTTTTAACAGACCTCAAACAAGAAGCTGTCCCCTGCGTGGTAGTAGAACTTAATGATACCGAAGCCATGCTGCTAACTCAGGCACTTAACGGGCTTAAAGGGCAGGATGATTTGGCACTCAAAGGGGCTTTACTCAAGGAAATTCTCTCAGTCATACCCGAAAGTGAAGTCTTATCCCTGCTGCCTGAAACCCGAAACAGCCTCCAAACCCTTTCCATGATAAATGAAGAAGATTTGGCTGACCACTTAAAAGCTTGGGAACAGGCTCAAACTGCCAAACTCAGCCACCTACAGCTTCAATTTACCAGACCCCAGCTTGAGACAGTTCAGGAAGCAGTCAGTTTAATTCTGCCAGTGGCCAAAGATTCCAAAGAAGATAACCCCAATACCAGAAGCACAGCCATCTTTTTGCTTTGTAAATTCTATATAGAAAGGAGGCAGCCGGAATGAATGAGATAGCCTGCCCGATTTGCACAAGCCACTTAAATATCAGGATGGCCAAAGGCAGGGCTTCTAATAAACCCTTCATCATGCTCATTTGTCCGAAAGACGGCCGGCATTTCCGGGCGTTTATCTCGGACCAGACCTATATCAATAAAGTGCTTGAAGAGAAGACTAAAGGTATGAGGGAGGGGTAGCCGCCATGTGGCGGAATATATGTATGTACAAACATACAGAAAGGGGAATAAAGCATGACCAGTTTAAAAGAATGTTTTGAAAGCGGAGTAGCCCTGATTGGAATGAAGAACTGCATGACCCTCTTCCAGACGGCCTATAGTATGTCTCTAGAAGGAAACAGACGGGCAACTGCCGGGGAGATAGCAGCAAGAGCTGCTAGCCAGTTTGGGCTCAAGATAAGTCCCTCTAATGTGGGGCAAGCCTTTAGTGCCATGAGTATTGCCACAACTATATCACGCGGAAAGGCAAAGTATGTACTTAACCCAACCGAGCTTGAGCCGATTCTTAGAGTAGGGAAAGAAGAATGCACCGAAATCTCAGATAAACTTGAGGAATCACTCTCCGAATATCAGGAGATTGCTGGAAGGGTTGATGGGCTGATAAACCAGCTCCGAGAAGCCCTTAGACTAGATGGAGAAGAGCGTAAACTCAGGGCACAAATCAGGCAGGTGCGGGGCGAGTAATGAAGGTGGCCATCTACCATAAAGTTCCAAGTTCGGAAAGAGGGAAATCCATTTCCCCTCAGGATATAAGGGAGTTTGCCCTTGCGCAAGGTTGGGAGATTTATAACTGTTATCAGGATTACGTCTCTCCCTCTGGCAACTCCCGGCGAACTGGCTGGATTGAGCTAATGGTAGATGCCAGACAACACAAATTTGAACTGATCCTTATCCGTCGTTTAGATCAAATCTTCCGCTCGGCAACAGAGGCTGCCAAAATCTTAAAAGAGCTTAAGTCAGCCGGAACTGGCCTTCGGTCTTATTCTGAACCATGGTTTGATACGGTTTCTGTCTCTGGTGGGGTCCTTTACCACCTAACCCTGTCCTATGCAGCACTTGAAAAGAATCGACAGCATCGAAAGCTTAAGTCTGGTTTGGCCCATGCCCGTAAAATGGGCTGCCAGACAGGGCGGCCAAGGGTAACCCAAAGGCCGCACTTCAACCAGGCTTATGGAGACATTTTAGAGCGTCTGAGGGCTGGCCAGATCTCAAGACGGCAGGCTGCCAGGGCACTTGGCATTGGCTACGCCACCTTAAAACGGCTTATTGATTCCAAATATCAAGGATTAAGGGGTTCATGATATGCCAGAGAGATTACCCTGTCAGGAGAAAGACTCGTTGACGGGTATACCCTGTACCTATACACTGTCCGCCAATTCTGACAAGAGTGAGGTGGACCAGTTAATGATAAAAGAATTTCTAAATGCCTTAGCCGAAGTGGCCTTATCAGTTGCATCCCGGGGGGATTATCAAAATGATTGAGTGCAAGAGAGCGGTTGCTTATGTCCGGGTCTCTTCGGCT
>Ga0074195_1002442_pt1 | contig 20733 bp, 24 predicted proteins | sample EPASupsiteHSE623_FD_64525 | JGI IMG/M metagenome (GOLD analysis project Ga0074195, IMG submission 64525) | Bioremediated contaminated groundwater from EPA Superfund site, New Mexico - Sample HSE6-23 | ecosystem: Environmental > Aquatic > Deep subsurface > Groundwater > Contaminated ...
ACATCGCAGTTAGGCCTTCCTCCTTTTTCACTCTTATTATCGTACATATCTTCGAGATCCTGGCGAATTGGGGTCCAATCGATCAGGCCTGATATCTTCAATAGCCTGTTATTGGACTTCTCCAGCTTCTTATAGGATTCTCGAAGTCCCCAGTCAGTAAGAGAATTCACGATGGTAAATAGTTATATTAGTATATAATACTTTCGATGATTAGTTTATAGGAATCCTCATATGTACGGTCATTATCCAGGCATCACAGCCCTATCCTAATGGGGTCCTGGTCACAAGTCACGGAAGACAGAATCAGGGCTTCCTTGGGCACTACAGCGAACAATTTTTCAGGGCAACAGAGATCGCAGCAACTAGGGGTTTACTGATGGTGATCTCTGAACACATATCAGCAAATACAGCGGAAAATTCCCTATCTCGACTGATAGTGATTCCAAAAAGTACGCAAAGAATCCGCAAATTCCCTTATAGGTATATTAAGGGATAATGCGGATTTCTTGCTTGATTTTCCTTGCATCAGATCAGTCACGCAACCCTTGGAATGGGTTCTTCGGATATATGATCGACTGATGAGCATGTATGGGAAAACTGCTCAAGAAAGCAAGTACCGAGACACTTGAGGCAGAGATACTTAAACTCTAGCTACATTTCGACATCAACTTTGAATAAATAACTTCGCAGGAGGGTGAAAGCATGAAGAGCATCACAATCGCAGCCTTTGTTGCGTTAATCATATTAGCTGCACCAACTGGTACGAGTACCCCGGTATTTGAAAGTGTATCTGCTCATCAACAAGTAGAACAACCTAAGACATTGGCGGAATCCTCAGCAATTCAGCAGTTCCTTAAAACGTATCAGGCTGCGTTTACATTCAAGTACAATATTAGCCAGCAATACCCAGGAAGAGTATATGTTGTCTGCATGGCAGACGATGAACCAACCAAGGATCAGGTAGTCGATTTAATTATAGGCGTGAATAATGCATTAGTCGATGCCGGTCTAATAAATTGTTACTTCAAGGTCACAATAAACATGAATGATGGGCGTATTGCCGCTGATATCTCTGGTGATGTGCGTGAAGCAAATGATACTCCAAGCAAAGAGGAGTACTTCGCTTCACATGTGGATTACTACCTCGATTATAATGATGCTGGTAGCATCCCACATTGGAAGGAGTACGTATTAGCACCTAAGATTGGCTACGTATATGATGATAATGTTTCGCCTATGGAGAATGCACTCCGTGAAGCAAACATGAAAAAGAATCTACTTAATGAGTACTTAGATCAGACAGATTTCGGATTCAACTTTACATATAATATAAAATATGATGGAGGGATTAATCCATATATAAGCATGATTACGGATGATTATCCATCTAAACTTCAATTAGCTAAAATGGGTATCGGAATCAATGGAATATTGTGCAATATCTCGAATGGTCCACGAAGCTTTAATATATGGATAACAAATTCTCAAAATTGCTTGAGAGGTAGTATGTCAGCAATTGTGTGGGGGCCGAGCTACAGAAATACACCTGAGTATATCGCAGGCATGATGTTAACATATGCTCAAGTCGAGCCCAATGATAATATGGGTTTGGATGATAATGATACAAGTCTTGTAGCAAACATAATGAGGCAGCGTTTAGCAGATGCCGCAGATCCAAATAAAGAGCAAAGAGAAAACCTCCTGAAGATCATCGATAAGATAGATGATAATAGCAGCATCCTTTACGCGGTCTATGATAGTGATATACGTCCAGATGTAGTAGAAATCATTGTAATGACTAAGACCCCCATGTCACAGTCCAACGTAACAGATATTGTATACCGCCTTACTATGGCATCCGAGGGAGAACTCACCGCACGGCGTATGATCGTGAGTCTAGACATTGAATTTGTGGATACTTATCCTAAATCTTATGCGCATATCATGCTACCTACGACTGGAATTAAATATGACGATGCAAATGATGTCGCACAACTTATCATGGGCAATATAAGATTTGAGGATGAATATTATAAATCATCTGTTCGTGTGGAAAAAAGGAACTTCTTGAAGCAAATGGCAGCGAACTTCGATAAGATAATAAAATAGTGTGTATTCTGGATGCACACTTTCTTTTTCTCTCGTCGCTACGAGAATCTCATCCGGTCAGAACTCGGCTACATCAATGACATACTTAGAGGTTCAACTTTGAATGTCACTGATTATTTCTGTTATTGGATAAAATTAGCAACAAACACCTCTGTTAAATCAGATGTGCGGCTGATGGTGATACCATAGCATTTACCGATATCATCAATTTGAAATAAATATGACATAAATATTGCGTTATGTTGTGTAATCTCCTGATATTGGAACAGTGAATCATTGCCATTTGCGATAATGGTTAGATTGGGTCTGATTTAAATAATATTGAATGTTTCGGGGTTTCGGATAAAAATAACTTGTTATAATAATTCGCGCATAATTCAGAGAATCGGCAGCATCAGAGCTACAAGTCTTACTGATGTTGTATTTGGGAAATTGTATAATAATTGAGACCTAATTTTGCATATATAGTTGTATATTGGATATATATGCAGCATAAAGTGCAATCAATATCTTGTGCCACTTTTTTGGGTTACTGATAGCGATTTGATGTGATATTTACTTTGATGCTATATATGAGGGAGACAGGAAAATATAGAGACCTTCATAGTACATCCTATTTGCAATGTGATGTATTTAGATTGATGTGATATAGAGATGACTGCTTAGCTATATATAGTAGTAGAAGTTTTCTATCGAAACCTGATAACCAGTATTGAAGACACAAGAAAGTATTCGTAGTTCAATGATTAATGGTGAAGGTCAGAGGGAACCTTAAATAAAAACCCCTATTATCCAGAGTGAAGGAATGAGGAAATACGTCACAAAGGTGAAGAGAGAGCTTTTGAATGTGATATAGAAAAATCTTCAGGATCATACTTGAAGCCTGCATTTAAACAACCCAAAGTTTTTGCAATATATATGAGAATGCGGTAAATGTAACTTCGCGGTTATATATGATAAAGTAAATTCTCTCGGCGCTATATAGTGAGAGAGAACTTTGAATGTGATATAGAGAAATGTGGAGTCACTAAGGTGAGATATATAGTTATTTCTTCATTGGAAATAGCGCAGTTTCCAATGGAAAATCTATCATGATTCAACATTCATAGATTCGAGTTAAAAGCGTACCACAGGGTATTACGCTCTGAGCAGGTATGCCAGTTTTTTTAAAGTCTATCAGTACTATAAAATACATTGATAAAAACTAGTAAGGAGGAAACATATGGAACTAAAGTTTAGAAGAAAGATGTCAGTAAACAGAAACGGATACCACTACATTCATATACCACCAGCAATAGCAGAAGCTTTGAATTGCCAATACGTGGACCTGGTATGTGATGGTAGGACCTTGGTAATGATCCCGGCACAGAGGCACACACTGCGCACAGAGCCGGTTGGTATATAAGTGACTTCTATGGGTTCGGTGAATAAAAACATCGCGCACAGAATAAGCGAAAGCTTTATATAGAGTTATCGATATCTTAGTTATACTTTCAAGAGCCAGCTTATCCCTGGCTCTCTTCGGTCCATCAAGGCCGGGGCCCTAAGATAAAAATTTCGAAGTGAAGACGCTTTACTTGAAGCGCTCCAAGCATTCTAGCACTGACAATACATACAGTCAGTAGATGCCGGTTTTAATTAGAATTTCTACTATTTGATACATATGGTGATTTTAAAATGAATGTTAATGAAATGAAATTCATAAAATTGGGACAACAAAGTAAGTTCCCAATAAAAGGTGTATCGTGGTCGAACATACAGAATCAGTACAGCTATGAGGATTTAGTGGCCTGGAGCCAGGCCGGGAATAACATTGGCGTGGTATGCGGCCATAACGGTTTAGTAGTCTTGGACATCGACCGGGTAAATGAGTGTGGGATGATGGGCTTAGTCCCATTTGATGACACCCTAATAGTACAGACTGGTAGTGGTGGCCTGCATTTCTACTATAAATGTGAGCTGGAGCAGCCACGGAAGGTTATATTCTATCATCCGACTAAGACAGAGCCCGGTAGAGATGGCAAAGAATACCCGCTGCACTTGGGAGAGTTGCAGGCATCAAAGCAGTATGTAGTCGCTCCTGGCAGTATTCACCCCAACGGCAACTATTATGAAATCATAAATGACCATGAGATCATCGAGAAGCCCTATCATGAGATCGTTGAGAGGTTCACTGCTGCAGGCTGCTTGATATCTGCAGAACGACCTAAAGCCACTATTTCTTCTGTTGGTGCTGCTCAGACCCATAGCAAATATGCCGGTGATAAGAGCCATGCATTCCATGTGACTGATATCTGGCCAGTCTCCAGTTTTAAGAAAGTTGGCGATCAGTATTCAGGAGTTCATCCTGTACATGGCAGCCGGTCGGGTCATAACCTGGTCGTAGATTCGGGCCGGGATCGCTGGTACTGCTTCCGCTGCGGGTCGGGTGGTGGGCCTGTGCAAGCCCTGGCAGTTGATGCCAGGATTATCGAGTGCAGCGAGGCACATGCAGGCGCGGTTAAAGGTGAAATATGGAAGCAGACCGCACATGAGGCCCGGGATCGAGGATTGTTAAATAAATATCTTAAATAATATTACGAGTTGATGACAATGTATGAGAAGATTCTCAATGAAATTGTAATAGTTAGATTGAAGGAGCCCAACCATGCAGGCCGGGATTCCTTCAGTGCAAGGTTTACTGATTACAGCAACGGCAAGCTCGAATTCGAAAATAAGAACGGCGTGTTTTGGGTTGTAGATGAGCAGAGCATAGACAGCGTGATAGCTCTAAGAAATAGGAGATGATGCAATGCAGAATGATAATGACAATGATAATGGAATGACAACAACAGAGCCGATAGAAGAAGCAATGTCCAAAGAGACAGCATTGTTACTGAAATCGTCCAGGACTGATGTAGATATTACTGGCATGGCATATTATGAGAAGATAGAGACAATTGCACCACATATTGGCGATTGGTATATTGGGCCTGGTGGACAGCCTGTTATAATCTGGGGTAAGGAAGTCAGGCCAATAACCGCAGAAGATGCCCAATATCTTCTCAGCAAGAATGCCAAGGTATTTTTCGTAGGTGAAGATGGCAAAGAACATCTAAAAGATCCAGTCGATGTTCGGCAAATCAAGAATATGCTTACATGGCATGACGCACCTAAAATTGACAGGATAACATCTGTACCATATTTCAATAGTGAGTGGGAGCTGGTCAGTACAGACGGTTATGATCAAGTCTCAAAGACATATTTCATAGATCGGGGCATTGAGATTGAAGAGATTGACCTGGAGACAGCCAAAGCAACTCTGCGCTATATGTGCAAGAGCATGTTATTTAGAGATCCTGAAGTTGATTATGCCAACTATATAGGATTCTTACTGATTCCAATGGTACAGACTGCGCTCAAGATCAAAATGGTGCCGTTCCATATGTTCAGGAAGAATCAGCGAGGAACCGGCGCAACTACAGCCGTAAACGTACTTGGATATCTCTACTATGATGAGCCGGTCCAAAGCTGCAGTATGCCCGGGAGCAACAAAGATGATGATCTCCGTAAAATCATAACGTCTAGCCTGCGCATGGGAATACCGGCATTGAACTTCGATGATCTCAATGGAACACTCGATAGAATGCCCCTCGTGCAATACCTGACCAGCGGCACATGGACGGACAGAAAGTTACAGGAAAGCACAATGTTATCTTTTCCAAATCCGGCCATGTTAGCGATGGGAACCGGGAATAATGTTTTCATCGGCGGCGATATTGCGCGGCGAACATGTATTATTGAATTCTATACAGAGCTTGAGCATCCAGAGCTGAGGCCAATGGACCCGCCAAACCTGTCAGCATTCATAAGGCAGAACCGGGGCCTTATACTGGGATCGCTGGCAGCACTTGTTAAGAACTGGTCAAAGGTGCCAGGTGAAGATAAGATCGGTGACTTCAAAGAGTGGTCAACGGTCGTAGATGGTATTCTCAGAGAGGCTGGTATAATGGGATTCCAGGCAAATCGCAACAGGATCAGCGTACTTGATGTTCATGCAGATGAGATGACCGGCTGGCTCAAGGGCATATATATGTGGCAGCAGAGCAGAGCCGGCCAACAGCAGACACTAACAGAGATGCCGTTTACAGCAACGGACCTAATGACAGAGCTGAATAATAATAGGGATCTCAAAGGCATAATACCCGATCAGGTTGCAGATGATATGGTAGATGCTCTGAATAGAGGGAGCTTGAATAAGTTTTCGAGGCAGTTAGGTAAAATGGAGAATCAGAATAGAGGCGGCTATGTGCTGAAGTCTGAGAAGAATACACGAACAGGCACTAAAGAATTCTATATCAAGAAAACTGGTGCATAATCCCGGTCTCTCCACTATTTTTTTGGGGTTTGGTTGTGTGATTGTGGATAATGCAGGCTAAAAACAGTTTCGATCGCAGGCTATTTCTGGTCATTTACCGGGCATTTTTTGAAGAATGCCCGGCGATACAAACCAATAGCAGGAGATCGTTTAGAGGCTCATTACCGGGCATTCTGGTCATTTTTACTACTTCTAATCTAAAAGATTAAGATTATAGATAGAGGTATAGATACAGTGTCTCTGAATCTGTATAGAGTTAAAAAATGACCAGAATGACCAGAATGCCCGTAATCGATAGCAATAGGCTAATTTCTTTGAGATAGAATGCCCGCAGAATGCCCTGTGAATGCCCTGCAACCTAAAGAAAAAACAAAAACAAAAAAAAATAGTGGCTAAACGGCAGTCAGTGGTAGATATAGTGCTTGACGCCATTGGGCAGTGTCTGGACCTCGATGCCAAATGGCTTATAGACTTCATAGTTCGGCAGTGATGTTAGCGGAGTTCTATTGATAGATGTTCCAGTCCTTCGCAAATTGGGACGTACTTTATAAGCATTATTCATACTATAGTAAATATCAATATTAGTATATAAATTTTGTGGTGCGTGATGTCCAATGACTTCAGAAATAGTTATCGATATTTTGCAGTGCGGTGATCGGGATCGACTATACTACAATAATAACAGAGAGAAGGTGCCAGGTTGTCAGATCTGTGCTTTCAATATGCGATGTAGCATCAGTGCTTGGAGGCCCAGAGGCAGACCGCCTAAAGAAGTTGCGCTATTGGATGAAGATGACAAGGCAAAAACTGAGGATGAGGTAATTGAATGGATTGTTTAGTTGAGAATTTGAAGGTATTTAAGGACATTGATTGTATGATCAATATTTCTGGTGTAAATGTTCCTTTTGTTGGCGTAGTATCCCAGATAAATGAACAATTTGTTACACTGGTAAAGCGGGATGGTCGAAAGATATTGTTAAAGACCACATCAATAGTTGCTGTAGCTGAGACGAAATAAATAATATATATTAAATAATAGTTAGTGAGTTGTGAGGAATGAGTGAAAGTAAGAAACAAGTACAGGCGTATCGAATAGACCAGGTGCGGCCATCTGAAGAAGTTAGATTTGTGGAATCGGCAGACCAGGACGCGGGCTTAGGTCCTGATTGCGAGAACATTGATTTATCCAAGCTTGATATTATTACTGAGCTGGATGTCAACGGCCTTGATCCGGTCAATGACTCGCTGGATATTTTGAATTTGAACAAGCGATACGAAATCCAGCATCCGAAGCCTGGGGATCTCAAGATTTACAATGTCGGTGGCCATGTGTACATTGCAAATCCAGAGCCCATTATCAGGCAGCCCCAGTATAGGACTCTTAGTGGTCAGATCTGCAGGCCAAGTAGCTTTGAGTGCTATGTGCTGCAAAATCCTGTCTTCGAGTGCAAGGATAAGAGATTTGGCAAAAGCTTTGACAACGGCAGCGATAGTGGTAGCTACACAATAGGTCCCACTTATCGAATGTCGGTGTTTGATCCCTGCAATCCAGGTGATAAGTTCGCAGGCCGGGATTGGTTGGAAGGGTATTATGACCAGGTCGATAAATCTGCAAAATGGGAACACATAGCAGAGATCGATCCAGAATGCCACAGAATAGTTGAATCGATAGATCCTGCTCGGCTGGAGTTCGTGTGTCCAAAGCGGAAACCAGTTAAGGAGCGGCTACTTGAAGATCCCTGGCTGCAATATAATATAACCATCTACATAAATCCAGCTAACGGACAGGCCCGGTGGTACTGTCCTCATTGCAATACTGGTCGTGATCCGAATTCATACCCCATATTGCACGAAATCAGAGACCGTGCAACTTATGATAGGCTGGCTGAGGCTGGAATTTTACCCGAGCACAAGACCAAAAATAACGAGAGCCGATGGCCTGAGCTGATTGAGTTTGTTAAAGCTAATAAGAAAAAGACAATGAACCAAATCGACCTTGCACTGAATTGGCATCCGGGTACTACAAAGAGAATCCTTGATGCGATGGGCGATTATGACAGCAGACTTTCAATATATAAAGATGGTAGCAAAACAAGGCTGGAATACAATTGATTTCACAATTCAAAGCCAATAAAGCCGTTATTTTGAAAACGGACTAATAGTATGAAGACTTGCATTTTACTATATAATTATATTGAGAGGGCAATGTTGAGGATTTGGTTCTTTCATTTACATCGACACGGTCCTCTTTCAACATCCATTGATCGAATATAGGGAATACATCTATTGGGAGGCAGTAGTTTATGGTACAAGTAGACAGTCAGAGAATTATAATAACTAGGACAGAATCAAAAGGCTTGCAGTTGACATTTAGTCGAGAGCAACTTGAAGGACTGGGAGCGAAGTTGTTAATTGATATATCCCGAACCGGGATCACAATTGCGCCTATGCCCTGGTAATACGGTTTTTATCATTTAAGTTTTTTTGTATCTTTTTTTAATTGGTTTCATAAGTTTTATTTAGATTGAATATTTTAGGAGCTATTTTAAATGACATATAATGGACCGAAAGTAAAAGTGTCAGCATTTTTGAAGTTGTTAGAACCTGAACGATTATGTAAGTGTTGTGGATCTGTGACTAAATTCCCACTAAGTGATGAGTGCTATAATCCCTGGTGCGAATTTAGTAGGGAAGGCAGGGAGCGGATGCTGCGGACTGTAAAGAAAGTTGCGAAGAAAGCATGTAAATTGGCTAAGATGGAGATTAAAATGATATGAGTAGTAACTTCAGTGAATATTTGAATAAGATTGTTTTGGTCGAGAAGAAGAATGGCAGGAAGTTTACATCGATGCTGGTTGCTGTTGATGATGGATGGCTGGTATTTGAAAGCCGAGATGGAAAGCGCAGCAGTGACCGCATTGATGAGGTCATAAGCATTTCAGAGATTTAGGCAGCGAATGAAAACCGCATCGGCGGTTTGAAGGAGCGGTAATGATGGATTGGAATTCTGATATTTCTATGGGATTTAAACTATTGATGCCCTGGATTGTGATTTTTGGACTATTGGCAATGACTGCCATTTAAAGAGTGATGTTATGATTGTTGAATCTGAGGAAGATATTTGGAAGAAAGTTAGGAAGAGATCTGAAGTAATCAAGAAGGAAATGGGACTTGAGCCCAGATTAGAATCTAAACAGGTTGTAATCTTTAAGGATGTTGATGTGAAGGAAGCACCGCTTTCTGAGCGTTCGATAAGCGATGAGCGCCTGGAAAAGATGGTTAACGAGTCGATTAGTAGGATTGAACGGGAGAACCTGGCAAAAAGGGTTGCAGATACGAAAGCAAGGTTGGCAAAGCAAGATCAGATATTAAAGGAACTTAATAAAAGTGGAGTTGATACAGATATGGTTATTGAAATTGAGACAGGAAAACAGATTGAAAAGATGATGAATGAACAGATTTTGAAGAGCGATTGCAGCAAAGCTGATGCGATGAAAGTATTGATGCAAAATCCGAGGTTTGTAGCACTGTGGAAGCAATACGAATCGGAATACGCAGCAGCAGGCCGTGTTGCTATGCAAGCTCGTAGGGATGGTGAATAGCTATGTCTCTAATGCAATACTTCGAGAAACCAGGCACTGCTAACGATTCTATGTTTAAATTCTACTCAGAGTTCAAAACTGCGCAGACTGCAATTCCCGAGCTTAGAAGAAAGCTGCTATCTGAGGCTTGTGGTGTGGTATTGTCCAAGTCTGGAAAGCCTGAGCTAACAGTTATTGATCAAAAGCTCTTTGATGGCCTCCAGGAAGCTATTCAGGCCAAAGAGATGCGTATTGCTATCATTGAAAGGGTTTTTGCTGCAATTGATACGATAGTTGATGAAATTAAGCAGCATGGTATCATGATTAGGGTTCCGAGTCTTTATGGAATTTCTAATTTGAGACAGAATTATGAGAATCAAAAGTACAGCAATGCCCAATATATGAAAAACTCGGCTATTGAGGCCCTTCAAAGAGGAGTTGCGCTCAAAGACATACCTGCACAAGAGGTTGATGGTGGCCTGCTTCAGCGGATCGAGTTCTTGAAGAATGTCGAAGCACGGGCTTTGGCTGCTGTCGGTGAGCTTTAATTAGGGACCATAGCCCTATACCTCTTTTTATTATAAAATGTGGAGAATATTTATGAAGGTTGACAAACCAAGCGAAGTTAGAGATCTGATTATTCAGATTATTGAGGATATTCTGACAGGTAAGAAGGAGATACCACAGGCAGGAAGCATCTCGCATATGTTGGGAGTCTGGTTAAAAGCCTGGGAGCTGGACAGGATCAGTGATATTGAGGCCAGGCTTGAGGTCTTGGAGCAGCAGAAGGAAAACGGCGGTTATTGATATGGGTTTTGATTCGATTTTGAAACGTATCGAAGTTCTTGAGACTCAGATGAAGCAAGATATGCCAGAAGTATGGCCGCCTCTGCCGCCTGAAGATGGTGGCAGTTCTATAACTTGGATGCTATATAAACAGCTGATGGATGATGGTGTTCCTATACCAGAACGGCCACATGGTAAGACCAATTTGATATGGGTTATGGAACTTGGATGCAGTCGGACATTTGAAGATGAGTTCTGCGATGAGAGCGCAAGCTCGAAGAGCCTGTGAGCGTGATATCATGGATGTTGATTCGTTTATTGACAGGTATTTTCCCAAAGAAAGATCGGCTGAGACACTGAGGCCGACAGAGCAAGAGCTAGATGAGATCAGGAATCTTACGGTTAATCGAGGTGAATACAGGAGTAATATGGAGTGGCTGCTTTCTAAAGCGGTTGATCGGGGTTATCTGCTGAGAGGTAGTCCCTATCTGACTGAGATTCTGCAGCCGTATGATTATCTCGGACATGGGATCAGTGCGATAACTACAGCCTCATATAATCAAACCATATCGGGTGTTTATGCGAGCGAGTATCCCCAAGAGGCGTTGATCTATTCTTTTTTCAGAAAGTATGAAGTAACTCCAGGTCTGCTCTTATGGGGCATGGTCGGGGATCTTGTCGATCCTGTTTATTTTATGAGTAATGCAGTTTGGGAAAAAAGATGTGGCCTTGGTTATATCTATGTGTGTCCGGGGGATGGCTTTGAGAAACTCCCTGTCAGTGAAACCAGGCATACATATGTGAACCGGGCTGAGGTTAAACCTGCTTGCATTATCCCGGTGAAGTTTGAGGATTTCAAGCACGAGATCTTTGTTGCCGGTAACAACTTTCATGTTGATTTTATGCTGCCAAGAAGAATCCATAAGATGATTGAAGAAAAGAAAAAGGCGAGAGAATGTGCATGATCTAAGGTCAGTATATCCGAAAACTTTTTCATGTTGGGCTAACCTCTCAACCGATGAGGGATTGATTTATGCAAAAAATGAAACAATGGGCGATCATTATTTTAATGGCTGTTTCTGTAGTTGCTCTTTCCGGGTGCATGGGGACGAAATTAAATACAGATACTCCAGTTCGGGTTCAAGTTGGTACCCTTACAAGTCAAGTCACACATAACGTGATAATTACTCTTTTTGATACCAATGGCAAGCAAACCACCGCAGATGGAATAGTCGAAGTATCGATATTCAAAGGAAAGTTCGCGGATAATGATGCCAGTCAAGTTAACCAATTCGTACTCAGCCAAAAATATGGCGCAAAAGGCAGTGATTTCAAAGATACAGAGGTACTTTTCAGAGATATCAAGAGAACTGAACTTGCATGGACCGCAAAGCTTCCTGATACCTTCAAGCCAGAGCTAGCAGATCTCTATAAAATTAATGTTTATTTCAAGGACAATACGACCGGGCAGACTCTAGGCAATAGCACCTATATTGTTTGGGGATAGATATTATCTCCCGTTCCTTTTTTCAGGTATTCTCCTGCGCTTAAGTAAGCTTTTTCTTTAGTTATGTTAATGAGCAATCCTATGGAGGGAGAATATTGAATAAGAAACCCCTAATATATTTGATGATTTTTCTTATTATGACTACCTTGAGTGCATCAGGTAGTCAAACCGCTGAAGATAAGCTAAAAATGGACATGGTCAATTCTGCGAAGAACCTTAATTCCTACAACTTTAGTTTGGAATCAAGTCAGAACATAATCATAACAAACCCATCAGCAAACAATACCTCTATTGTGATAATCACATCATTTGGTAAGGGATCAGTAAACCTTACGGGCAAGGAAATGAGTGTAATATCTACAATAAATGCCAGTTCTAATAGCAGTAAGAATGCGACACCTGTGCAGGCCGAAACATACTTCATAAACGATACCATCTACTCTAAGGCGGACAATAATTGGACTCGCCTCCTGATGCCAAATTCAAGTGAACTATGGAACCAGCAGAACATGGTCAAGCAGCAGGCAGAGATGCTTAACGACTCCAATATCGTCTCGGCTGGATTAGATACCGTAAATGGTCAGAATTGCTACAAGATCAAGGTTATCCCGAATGAGACCGTCTATGCAGCCATCCTCTCTCAGCAGATGGGCTCATCGCTGCCTCTGGCTGATATGAACTTGACTGAACTATTCAAGAACAGCACTATGGAATGGACATCATGGATTACTAGGGACACTAACCATCTTGCCAAAAACGATATCAAGATGGCCTTTACTATAACCCCTGAGATCATTGGCCTATCTCCTGTGGTTGCCAACTTCGAGATGAAGGTAAACCTGCAGGCTAAAATGCTATTCAGAGATTTTGATAAACCAATGAATATAACACTGCCCGATAATGCCACGAATGCCCCGACTTTGACCTTGATTGAATCTAATACGACCTCTGTTATAAATGAATCTAAAAAAGAAGTAATAAACGAAACAAAGGCGGCAGCAGAAGCAGGGAGTAGCACTAACCTTACTGCGTTCCCCTTAACAGGAGGAAATGGAGCGATAACAGCTACCGTCTTTGGGGTGAAATACTCGGACCATACTTCAATATCACCAAATCCTTCACCAGAGACCAAGACACTTGTAACTATAGATATGGCATGTGATTTACCGTGGTTCAATGCCGTTTTAGTCGATAACGATGATAACTTCTACAACACGGAATACTCAATAAGTTACATGACAAACATTGCAGGCGTTCCCAAAGAAGGCCCATCTAAGATCTCATCAGGACATAATCAGCGTAACCTTCTCAGCTTCATTATTCCGAAAGGAGCTACCATAAAAAGGCTAAGAATCGAACCTAGGGCCAGTAGTAGTCCTGACCCTAATCCAGAATATCCAGATCCATTCGTTGTAGATTGGAAAGACACCCCAGATATTACTATTAAATTCTACTCTGTTAATAAATCCCTAGGAGATCCAACTAACCCGAATGAAGTGGGGAAAATGTTTTGGGATTTCGCGCTGAAGATCACCAATAATAGGACGCAAAACCTACAACTCAAGTATAGCGATCTTGTATTCGAAGATCAGTACGGCTGGCAATATACTGGCAGCGTAGATAAATACGGTGGTGATAAGGAGACCGTATTACTGCCAGGCGAATCTATAAAGACTATAGTCAAGGTCAGTGGTGTATCGCCTTTCTCCAGGTTGGTCAACCTGTTATATAAGGGCTGGAGTCTGGATATCAGCGCTTGGACATAGTACAAGAGCAGGGTAATCTAAGCCCTGGTAATCTTTTTAAGATCCGTTAATTAAAAAATTCAGACGAAGTTATGAAATACGTCATCTTCGCCAACATATAAAAGAAATTTGGTATATGCGATCAAAGAGAAATCGATATCTAGAGACGCATTTCTATAATCATCTGTGCTTTCTCGGAGGTTTTCCGGGCTAATCCCCATGATGTTAGGCGCAGGATTTGTTCTATTCCTAGAAAGGCCGGAATGGGACTAAGGGAGGAATAAACAAGTCGATTTTGGTGATTTATAAGAACTATAGGAAGTCGATAGGGTCAAAGGATATAGTTGAAATGACCCAATCATAAAGATTTTTACAGTGTTAAGTATTGATTGTATTTATCTCTTTTTATGGTATCAGTAAGATGTGTATACCTCAGAGTTGTATGGATGTCTCTATGGCGAAGTAGAGCTTGGACACTCCTGAGGTCACAGCCACGACTCAACATGAGAGTTGCGCTTGAATGGCGGCTGAAACAATGAACCCCACCTTTCTTTGATACCTTAGCCTTTTCTTTATAGTAGATGAACATCTTATGGATGCCATTACTAGTCCATCTGTTGCCGAAATCTGTTATAAATAGAGGTTCGCGTTCTTCAATGGTCACGCCGGGTTTAGCTTTGATGTACTGGTTAAGATACCCGGCTGTTTCGTCGTTAATAAGTGCGATGGCATCAGAACCATTTTTGGTCTCCCTAAGTCTGAGAGTCAATTTATCAGGGTCATAGTCTGAAACGTCGAGGTGGCATAATTCACCACTTCGGAGGCAACCGAAGAATAGGACTTTGAGCATACAATGATGCTTCAGATTATTACAAGCGCTAAAGATTTTTATTATATCAGTCTCATCGAAAACATAAGGCAGAGAGTTATTTAATTTTAGGAATTTAAGTTTGATTGGTTGACCTATCATAGCATGATATTTAATGAGAGCTGCGGTGAAGTTATTGATGCTGCTGCGAGACAGTCCCTGCTCATGAAGCGAATCATAGAATTCCTGGGCATCTTCAGCAGTTGGAATCTCAGTATTTACATGATGGAGATATTTATCAACCAGTATTGTATATAACTTGATTGTATTTTGTTTGAGTCCAAGTCGTTCTAAGTATTTGTGATATCTGGTCACTGCGGGTTTTAGGTCAGAAGGGCCTTTAGACATGGACCAGTCAGTTATAATTTTCTTTGCCATTCGACACGACCTCTTAAGGCTAATTTGTGAAGTATCTATCGTCCTAAGAGTGAACGGCAATCTTAAAACCGTTATACAGCGCTGAAGTGAGAAAAGGTCGAAGCCTTTTCGAACTTCTATAAGATCTTGAGTCTATCACCGTTGGCCTGGCTTGGTTATCCCCGCTCTTTCCCACATTGATCTATCTGCTGCAATAGATCGCAGCAATTAGAGATATCCTCTCATTTAAGTATGTTTCCATTATCTGGACATCGCAAACCCGATCTGGCGAATTGCCGTTCCATAATGGAACCTTGTCTATCGGCTAATTATCGGCAGTATGACGATCAAAATCGATTATGTTAAATAAAAAGGTTGATGAGCTGCCTTCATAGGCAGCTTCGCCCCATCACTTGCCCATCTTCTGCTTTGTCTCCCTCAGATAATCAGTCACAACGTCCCTTGAGCCCCAGCCAAGACCTATCCCTATGGCCAGGCCGAGGCCCACTGCCACGCCCCAGGCCAGAGGCGTCAGGAAGGTGTATATGATCGTGGTATCTATGCGCGCCTGATCCAGGGCCAGTACTATGACCACCAGAGAGAAGAATGCTCTCAGTAAAGTGGCTATTATATCTGCGAAGGCCACTCCGCTGGATTTGAGCCAGCCCTGTATCAAGTTCATGATCAGGTTGACCAGTATCAGGCCAATTATCAATATCAGTATTCCCGCGATGAGCTGAGGTATGTAGAGCAAGAACTGCTGGAGAAGCAATGTGAACACGGGAATATCCAGGACGTTTACTGCAGCCATTATAAAGATTATGTAGATGAACCATCTTACCAGTGCATCGAACACTCCCTTCACGGTCATGCCAGATCTGCGTACAGCATCGCCCAGGAAGGTCCTCTCCACGGCATCGTCCACGCCCATCTTATCAAGGACCCCAGCCACCAGCTTTCCTGCAGCCTTTCCCACAAACCAGCCTACTATTAGTATGATCAAAGCAGCGATTATCCTTGGCAGATAAAGTATAGCCGCTGCTACGGCAACGTAAAAGCCATTTGTTATCTCTTCAACAACCATAACTGTCCACCGGTCCTATAGAATCATTCTTAATCAAATGCAATTATCTCCATTCAAGGAGATATTGCCGAAGATATAATATAATAAGGGATATAACAATATATACTTTTTTCGGCTGTATGTTGCTCTCATAATGAACTATTGAGTGGTAACCACCCCAATGCTCAGGTTCCAGTTTAGCTAAATTAGCATTATGAAGGTAATCGTTAAAAGATAGTCAGGACCTGCCCGTAAGCTTTCAGCTGAACTGACAGCTCAATCTACATGCGATACGCAGGTCCAGTGGTAATACCCAAATATCGCGGTGCCCGTCACCTGGTCAAACTCCTCGAGCTCATACCCACAGATCTGGCAGACCTCCCCAGCATCCACCTCGATCTCAGAATCGTTGCAAAGCACTATCATTGTCTGCAATAAGCCTAAGGTATGAAAATTTAAGCGTTTTCCTCGTATTCATACGGCCGCCCCTTGGCGGATATCGACAGCCGCCTTGGATCGATAAATTCATAACGCTCCTCGCAGTCTTACCCGCCAGAAGAGGTGTACGTATTGAAGATCATCGGTCTTGCCGACCAAGAAGTTGAATCCAACCTGCGCAGTGCGGGTCTTGGCATGTCGGTACCTGAGGCGCGTTCCATAGCGTCGATTCTGGGCCGGGACCCAACCCTCACAGAGCTATTCTGCTATGATGCCATGTGGTCCGAGCACTGCTCATACAAGAGCAGCCGTGCCACCTTAAAAGAGTTCATGCCAACAGAAGGCCCAAATGTAGTTCTAGGTCCTCAGGAGGACGCTGGAATTGTAGCCATAGACGACAACTGGTGCGTGGTCATATCCCACGAGAGCCACAACCACCCAAGTCAGGTACTGCCAAATGAAGGAGCAGCCACGGGAATAGGAGGCGACGTCCGCGATGTTAACTGCATGGGCGCCACAGTTGTCGCCACAGGCGACCCGCTGAGGTTTGGAGACCCCTACGGCCCCCAGAGAAACAAGGTCAGATGGGTGGCAGAAGGCGTCGTGGACGGGATCTGGCAGTACGGCAATGCACTGGGAGTGCCAAACCTTGCAGGAGACGTAGTCTTTGATGAGAGCTTTGATTTCAATTGCCTCGTGAACGTTGTGGCCCTGGGGATAATGAAGAGAGGCCAGATAATTCACTCCCGGGCACCAAAGGGCGCAGGCGAGAAAGAGTACGATGTAATACTGATAGGAAAGCCCACTGATGCAAGCGGCCTTGGCGGAGTGACCTTCGCCTCTGAGGCGCTGCGTGAAGAGGATGAGTCCACAAACCGCGGAGCCGTCCAGATACCAGACCCCTTCCTGAAGAACGTCCTCTTCAAAGCCAATGATGATCTATTCAGGCTCGTCCGCCAGGAAGGCGTGGAGATTGGCTTTAAGGACCTGGGCGGAGGCGGCTTCACCTGTGCCACATCTGAGATGGGATCTTCAGCAGGCTACGGCATGGAGATCGAAATGGACCAGATGCACAAGGCAGGGGACTTCCCCCCAGAGGTCCTAAGCATCGCTGAAACCCAAGAACGCTTCCTGATCATCTCGCCCCAGGAGCTGCGCGAGAGGATCTTGAAGATCTACAACGATGACTGGGATCTGCCAAACGTATATGAGGGTGCCAGGGCCAGCGTTGTTGGAAAGATCACCACCAAGGACAGGTTCCTGGCCAGGCACAAGGGCCAGGTAGTGTGCGATGTTCCAATCCAGCACCTCACAGGCGGCATAAGGTACAAGCGCGAGGAGAAGCCCAGGGTTAGAAGCCTGGTCGAGCCTGTCACTGAAATGCCAGAGGACATGAACCAGGTCATGATGAAAATTTTGGCATCACCAAACATCGCCTCAAGGGAGCATATCTACAGATACTACGATACAGAGGTCATGGGCAATTCAGTGATCCGGCCCGGAGAGGCTGATGCAGGCCTGATTGCGCCTGTGCGCACAGAGAAGTTCGGCGTGGCTCTCTCAGTGGACTCCAATCCATTCTATGGAAGGATCAGTCCCTACTGGGGCGGAGCTACAGCAGTTGCCGAGTGCCTCAGAAACGTGGCAGCCATTGGAGCTACACCCTCGGCTATAACGGACTGCCTGAACTTCGGCAACCCAGAGAAGCCCGAGGCCTTCTGGGAGTTTAGAGAGGCGGTCAAGGGCCTGTCAGAATCCTGTAAGAAGCTGTGGCTGAAGGGCTACGTGAACCAGCCCATGCCCATAGTATCAGGAAATGTGAGCTTCTATAACGAGTCACCCTCTGGATCAGTAGACCCTTCCCCCGTGATTGCCTGCGTGGGCATAATGAAAGACGCTGGAAAGGCGGTCACAATGGAGCTCAAGGCTCCTGGAGACAAGCTCTACCTGATAGGTCCTCGTTACGACGAGCTTGGCGGGTCCGAGTACTACAAGACCATCTTCAATGTCACAGGTGCCAATGTGCCCATAGTCAGGTTCGAGATGGAGAGGTCCATGATCTATGCAGTGATAGATGCCATAGACCAGGGCCTTGTGGCAGCCTGCCACGACATATCCAATGGCGGACTGGCAGCCACACTTGCAGAGATGGCTCTGACCAGGCCTGCCAGGCTCGGCCTGGACGTAGATCTGGGCAAGGCCGGAGATGCTGGTATGAGGACTGACAAGATCATGTTCTCAGAATCATCAGGCTTCGTTATTGAGGCGAGGCCCGGTGCAGAGGCAAAGCTGGAAGAGCTCCTGAAAGGTTACGGCCTGGAGCCTATGGAGATTGGATCTGCGACACAGGCTAGAAGGATCGTGATGAGAAGGAAAGGGCAAAGCGTGGTCGATCTCGACCTGGATGCTGCCAGGAAGGTCTGGACCGAGAGCCTGGCGGAGGCTATGAGATGAAGATCGCTGTGATGCAGTTCCCTGGAACGAACTGCGAGTATGAGACTCTGACTGCAGTCAAGACTGTGGGAATGGATGGAGAGCTATTTAGGTGGAACAGGCCTGCAGAAGAGCTTGGCAGCTTCGATGGCTTTGTGATTCCCGGGGGATTCTCCTATCAGGACCGGGTAAGAGCTGGCGCGATAGCTGCCAAAGAGCCGGTGATGGACGCCCTTCGTGAAGAGGCATCCAAAGGCAGGCCTATAATTGGAATATGCAACGGCTTCCAGATCCTGGTTGAGTCAGGCCTCCTTCCGGGCACGGGCAAGATAGACATGGCCCTGGCCCAGAATGTGATGATCAGGGAGGGAAAGATCGTTCGCAGAGGGTACTACTGCGATTGGATCAACCTGCGCCATGATGCACTTCCAAGGAGGTGCAGCGGCTCGTTCCTCATAGACCGCGATGCTCTGCTTCAGATGCCCATAGCCCATGGCGAGGGCAACCTTGTGACTGCAGACAGCAGCCTGATAAAGAAGCTCAACGATGAGGACCAGGTTGTTTTCAGGTACTGTGATGATCATGGCAGAACCGTCGACGAGTTCCCTGTGAATGTCAACGGCTCCACTGAGAGCATAGCTGCCATCTGCAACCCCGAGGGGAACGTGCTTGGAATGATGCCCCATCCAGAGAGGGCATTCTTCGCCTGGCAGATGCCGTCCTACGATCCGAGGAAGCACAAGCCTGATGCTCACGGGCCCGGAAGGCAGGTCTTTGAGTCCATGAAGCGCTACATAGAGGTGAACGCATGAAGATCAACCTGAGAGTCGGGCTCATAATCCCGGATGCCGAGGCGGCCACGGTCAAGATCACCCTCCTCAGGAGACTCGGATATCAGGGAACTCTGGTTGACGTCAGAAAAGAGAGGCTATTTTCCATAGAGGTCGAAGATGGAGAAGACCCGGCACAGCTCGCACAGAAGTTCGCCAAAGAGCTTGTCAACGAGAACAAGGAGAGCTACAAGGCGTCCTTTAACGAGCTGAAGTTCGAGAAGGGGTACATTCCAGTCAAGGTCGGACTCCATATAGAGGATGGCGAGGCCATATCCACCAGGGACAGGCTCAGAAACAGGCTGGGCTTCAAGAATGTCCTAGGCGTTGAAAAGGCCACCATCTGGAAGCTCTATCTAAAGGGCGAGAACCAAAAGGGCCTTGCCAGGGATATTGCAGAGAAGTTGCTCATCAATCCTCATAAGGATAGCTACGAGATACTGGGCTGAGGGATCTATCCTGGGCTCGGCCTGAGGCTCAAGCCTCAGTCTTAGCCTATGGCTATAGTCAGCAGACTAAGAATTCGGCCTGTGCTCCCTAACCTCCCGGATCAAGTAGATGCATTTCCCGGGAAATCTCAATTTTAAAGCCCTTAACTTGAAAAGCAACCCAGATTAGCTCTGCCTGCCGAAAGGTTCTTATGTCTTATGCGCCCACTT
>Ga0074195_1002443_pt1 | contig 20726 bp, 15 predicted proteins | sample EPASupsiteHSE623_FD_64525 | JGI IMG/M metagenome (GOLD analysis project Ga0074195, IMG submission 64525) | Bioremediated contaminated groundwater from EPA Superfund site, New Mexico - Sample HSE6-23 | ecosystem: Environmental > Aquatic > Deep subsurface > Groundwater > Contaminated ...
GAGGCGGAAAGGGGTAACCGGGTCCCAAATCGCAAAGGGTTTGGGACTTACCGAATCGACCCTCGAAAACTGGATACGCACTATGGGCATTGAGGAGCGCTGCAAGGACGCTTACCGCGAGTTCCGGGAAAACAAGAAGGCTGGGCCGCGCAAGCCCTAATCTTCCATCGTGGAAAGGTCGCCCATCGGCAGGCCAAGTTCCTTTGCCCTCAGCACACGACGCATAATCTTTCCGCTCCGAGTCTTTGGCAGCTTGTCGATGAACTCAATCTCGCGCGGCTTGGCGTGCGCAGCAAGCTTGATTTTGACAAACTCCATCAGCTCGGTCTTGAGCTCCTCGCTTGGCGCGTGGTGCTTCTTCAAGACGACGAACGCCTTGATTATTGCTCCGCGAATCAAGTCCGGCTTTCCAATCACGCCAGCCTCGGCAACTGCCTTGTGCTCGATGAGCGCGCTTTCAACCTCGAAAGGCCCCACTCGCTCGCCGCTTGTCTTGATGACGTCGTCAATCCTGCCTTCAAAGAAGAAGTAGCCCTCCTCGTCCATGTACGCGGAGTCGCCTGAGACGTACCATTCCTTGTTCTTGCCGCGAAAGTACGCGTCGAACTTTTCCTGGTTGTTCCAGATTTGGCGCATCATCGAAGGCCAGCCGACCTTCACCGCAAGGTCGCCGATTTCGTAGGGCTTCATCCTGTTGCCATCCGCATCCACAATCGCGGCCTCTGTTCCGGGGAAGGATTTTCCCATCGAGCTGAGCTTGAGCGGCATCCCTGCAAAATTGCAAATCAGGTGCATCCCAGTCTCGGTCATCCACCAGTTCTCCATTATGGTCTTTCCGAAAACCTTGAGGCCCCACTTGACCACTTCGGGGTTAAGCGGCTCGCCAACTGAATAGATGTGCCTTATCGAGGCGAAGTCGTATTGCGCGACTTTCTCATCACCAGCAGCCATAAGCAGCCTGAACGCGGTTGGCGCGCTGTACCAAATCGTGACCTTGTAGTCCTGAACAGTCTGGTACCACTTGTCCACGTCGAAGCGTCCGCCGCGGATTACCATCGAGATTCCGTTCAGCCAAGGCGCAAAAATCCCGTAACTTGTGCCAGTCACCCAGCCGGGGTCCGCTGTGCACCAGTAGGTGTCCTCGTCGTGCAGGTCAAGCGTGTATTTTCCGGTTGCGTAGTGGCCAATCATGGCGTTGTGCACGTGCAGCGCTCCCTTGGGCTTGCCAGTTGAGCCGCTTGTATAGTGCAAAATCATTCCATCTTCGCGGTCAACCCATTCAATGTCAAATTTTTCAGGAGCTTTCGCCATCTCCTCTGCATACGAGTGCTCCTTTTCGGAAAGCTTGTGCTTGGAAAGGTCGCCCACAAGGATGATGTGCTTGAGTGCGGGAAGGTCCTTTACTGGGACGCGCTTGAGCAGTTCGGGGTTGGTGACGATTACCGTCGCGGCGCTGTCCTGCATCCTGTCGCGGACTGCGTCTTCCATGAACGCCTCAAAGAGCGGGCCGACTATTGCGCCGGTCTTGATGATTCCAAGAAACGAGACGTAGAGTTCGGGCGCGCGGGGCAAAAAGAGGAAGACGCGGTCTCCTTTCTGCACTTCCAGCTTGCGCAGCACGTTGGCAAACTTGTTGGAAAGAGTGGACATCTGCTGGAAGGTGTATTCTTCCTTGCGGGAATCGTCGACGTAGTATAGTGCAATCTTGTTCTTTTTTGCGGTGAGCGCGTGCCTGTCGATGCATTCGAAAGAGGCGTTGACTTTCCCGGTCTTGTGCCAGGAAAATTGCTCTTCGATGTGCTTCCAGGAAAAGTTGTGGCGAGTCTGCTCGTAGTCCTTGACAAAAGGCTCGATTTTTAGCCCTGTCAAGTCGCGCTTTACGACTTCCTGCGGCACTCCTGACTTTGTCCTGTGCTGTTCGAGCTTGTCCAATCGCTTCACCTGTGCAATATACTAAACTGCGGTCGGGCCCATTGCTCCGTTTTCGGTGGGTTACACATTCAACTGAACCTTCGTTTTTAATCCAATCGCAGTTCGACGATTGGCGTTGGAAAAATTAGTGCTGGGGTTTTTGCTTTGCATTCACAGCGGGAACTGCCCGTTCGTGGCAACGACTTCTCCCGCAGAAAGCGTCCAATCCTTCTTGTCCCACTTGTAGAGCTTCCCGCCGGCTTCCTCAATCAGGCACGCGCCCGCAGCAACGTCCCAAAGCTTGAGCCCGGTGTGGCAGTACGCGTGGAGCCGTCCGCAGGAGACGTATGCAAGCGAGATTGCTGCTGTGCCGAGCATATGCGAGTAGCGGAAGGAGTTCTCGTGCTTGCGCAGGAAATTGTCAACTGTCTTGGTGCGCAAGTCCGGCTCGTGCGGCCAGTCGGTTGCGATGAGTGCCTGGTGGGCAATGGCTTTCGGTGCGACCTTGATTGCCTTGCCGTTGAGCTTCGCGCCCTTGCCCTTCGAAGCTTCAAACATCTCGTCAAGCACAGGCGCGTAGATTACTCCGGCAAGCAAGTCATTGCCTTTTGCCAAGCCGATTGACATTGCAAAAAGCGGAAGCTTGTGCGCAAAATTGGTGGTGCCGTCAATGGGGTCTATTATCCAGCGCAAGTCAGTTGAACCCGACGAACCGCCTTCCTCGCCGATGAACCCGCACTCCGGGCACTTAGAGGAAAGGTAATCGACAATCGCAACCTCGCATTCTTTGTCTGCCTTGGTCACGATGCTGTTTTCGTTCTCCTTGGCTCCGAGCATATAGGAAGACGCGGGCAATTCGAAGTATTCCAAAGCGATTTTGCCGGCAATCTTGGCAGCTGCTTTTGCGTGAGTTGCGTACTGTGGGTTTGAAGTCATTGCCATTCACTTGCCTTTGGGCACGATTCTCTTGATTCCCTTTATCCTGTCAAAGTCCTTGTCGTCCGAAGCTATCGTTGTTATTCCATAGTGCTGCATCGTGGCAAGATGCATCGCGTCGCGCGGCTTGAGGTTGTATTCCTTCATCATCCGGGCTGCGGCAAGGGGTGCGTTGAATGGCACTGCGACTATTTCCAGGTTCGGCATTTCGTAGAAGTTCTTCAGGACCATCTCTATTATGCTTTCCCGCTTGCTTCGCTTTATGGACCACATGACCTCGTCCAATACCAGGCAGGAGGTAGTCGCCTTCTGGCCGTGGGTTATGCTGTCAAGGAGGTCGCGGCAGCGGTCGCCTTTTTCTTCCTCATCAAGAACTGCAAATATGAGTATGTTCGCGTCAATGAACACTTACATCCCTTCCTCATAAAGCGCGTCCCCGTACACTATCTTGTCCGCTGGGACTCCGTATTTCTTCGCTATCTTTCGGAGTTCATCGACTGCGTTGGGGTTCTTCGCGGTAATCTCTATGCTCTTTTCGCCCATATGCAAGCCGACCTGGGAGTCCGGAGTTATGCCCATGGCCTTGCGTATGGCTGCGGGGATGACGATTTCGCCCCGTTTTCCTACCTTGACATTGACAAACATCAGAAACAACCTCAGAAATATTCTGATGAGACTTCTGAAATAAAAAGGTTTCCTGACGGCCTTTCCCCTAAAAGTCAGCGCCTACCCTTTCCTTTCTTCTTCCAGAACTGGCCGTTGTTGCCGTCAAAGCCCTTCTTCCAGGGCTGCACGTCGCGTCCACCTCCACGGCTTCCCGGCCGGTCGAAGCGCTCCGGAGCGCGTTCCCTTGCAGACCTTTGCGGTGACACGACGGTTTCCTCGCCGTACTTGTAGATTTCGTACTCAACTGCGCCGGTTTCCAAGTCGCGCACCGATATTACCGGCCGCGCCAGGTCCTTCTCCATCATCCCAGCAGGGGTCTTGACCGAAAAGTCAAGCGAGTAGGCCTTGGCAACGCGGCCCTTTTCGATGAAGATTACCGTGTCGATGACTTGGGGTATGATGCCGAGGTCGACTTTGCCAAAGAACCGCTGAACAGCGTCAATGGGCTTGGACGCGTGGATTACTCCCACCATCCCGACTCCTGCCATGCGCAAATCCGCGAACGTCTGGAAGTCGTTGGTCTTTCGCACTTCATCATAAATGGTGTAGTCCGGACGCACGAGCAACAGGATGTCGCTTGCGTTCTCAAAGCTGCCCTCAAGGGGTGCGTACTGCGTGATGCGCCTTGAGACTTGCAAATCTCGCGGCTGTTCAAGTGTCTTTACAATCTTGTTTGCGTCCGCGTAGCTTTCCGCAAGCGCGCTCACGAAAGTGCTCTTTCCGCTTCCCGGCGGCCCGGCAACGATGATTCCCTCTGCCTTGGCAGCAAGCCGTGCCGAGAGCGTGCCGGAAAGTTCGTAGTCGGAAAGTGCGAGCTTGACAAGCGGCTTTACCACCGTAATCTCGCAGCTTTCGGAGAAAGGTTGCCTAGTAAAGACAATTCGGTAGTCTCCTGCCTGTATGACCGTCGCGCCAAGCTTGTCGATTTCTATGAAGCTGTTCTCGTCGCGCTTTGCGAATTCAACGCAGCGCTTGAGCATCCCGTCCAGTTCGGAGCGCGAATACTTCTTTTCGCTGGCATCCACAAGTTCGAACTGCCCGGGCAGGCCGCGCTTTACCCGCGCCTTCTCGCCTTCCTTTATGTGCAGCGACATCACGTCGCCTGTTTCGAAGAAGTGCGCAAAACCAAGCATCGCCTTCTGCACAATGGGTTCGAGGTACTCCACAACTATGCCTTCGGCCTTTGCAACAGCCGCCTGCACCTTGTCCGTAGTGATTAGAACCGCTCCCTCGTAGAGCTTGGCTTCCTCCCTAATCAGCGCGTCAATCTCGCCAAGGCCCGCGCCGGCGATCTCGAAGTGCTTGGGCCGCGTGCCTGAAAAGTCCAGTTCAATCTTTCCGTCTGCCGCAAGCTCGCCCAGCTTGGTGATTTCGGAAAGCCCCGCCAGGCCGGTCTCGCGTCCGGCATTTGCCTGGTGCTCAAGCTCGGCAAGAGCCGCCTTGCTTATGATTACCTTTGAGTGGCCGTCCTTTTTTGTAAGCATCTCGGTGATGCGGCCGTCTATGAGCGCGCCCGTGTCCGGAACGATTACCTTCATCATAAAAATCCCCTCTTGGCCGCATCATGTTCCTGCGCGCCGTTTGCCCTTAACCATACATCGGGTTGTCGTGCATCTCGTTGTACGCGTCGTGCATGTCCTTTATCTTGTCGATGGATTTCTTGAGCTTGTCCTGTATCTGGTTGCCCTCGGTGCGGAGCTTGCTGGTGTCCACCTTCACCCCGGAAACCTTTGACGCGCAGTCCAAAAGCCTTGCGGCAACAGCAGGGTCAAGCGGCTGGTTGGTCTGGGCCATCATGTTCGCTGCGGGGAATCCCTCTGCGGCGCACTCGGCAATGAGCAGGCCGCTTACGCCCTGGGTGGCGCCTTCCTTGATGAGCTTCACTCCGGCGTTCTCAAGCTTCTTTGAAAGCGCAGGCGTGCTTGCGATTCCATACACTTGGTTGTCCGGCTTCTCCGCGCCGATTCCTGCAAGCGAGATTATCGCGCTTGCCTTGTACTGCCTTGCAAGCTTGAGGATTTCCTGCGTGAGCAGGTATACTGCGTCAGCGGGTATGACGAACTCGGAGAACAGGACTATGACGTTGCTTTTCTCCGAAGCGTAGATGCGCGCCGGGAAGCTGGGAGAATAGTTGTGGATTGACGCAATCGGCGGGAACTTGCAGCTTGTGAAGTAGCCGATGAGTTTCATGTCAAGTGTCTCGGCAAGGTATGTCGCGCCGAGCGTGCCGAGCATGCCCACTCCGGGGAAACCTTCTATGATTACGGGGTTCTTGAGCTTTGCCTTGGCGACCTGCTTGATTTCTACTCTCATCGGAAAACACCTGCTTACGAGGATGGACTGTGGACCTATGGAAGGATTACCCTTGCGGCGGTTAAAAATGCCTTCTTCCCTCCGGCGGTCAAGGGGGGAGGTGGTGGCCATTGGGGATTATGCTGCGGAGAATATGGCAAAGACCACAAGGGAGACCGGCGCGCAGAACAAAGCGTAAGAGAAGCCCTTCGGCAAGTCCTCCTCGATGAGCCCGACAAAGAAGCCGCCTATTGCCGAGAATATCACGAGATACGCCTGCACCGAAAGCAGGACCGCGCCCAAGGCGGGGCTTTGCGATTCCGGGAATGTGCCAACTATTTTCAGGAGGATTGAGATGATGAACGGCACCAGGAATGCAGCTGATGCAAGGACGGTATACTTGGTCACAAGCAGCGAGCTTGCAAGCTCCCGCCTCATCTCAAGCGTGTCGGAGACGTACCTGCTGATTTTCTGCAACGCAGGCCCGGCTTCGAAGCCGTTCTTGTAAGCTGCTGCGATGAACGTGCAGGACAGCGAAAAAAGCGCGCTCTTGGCAGAGGAGGCAACCCTTGCAAGGGAGTATTCGAACGAGTATCCAGACTTGACCAGTCGTTCCACCCGGCCGAAGGCCTCGCTTGCCTTTCCCATTCCCGCACGCGCAATCGCGCTTGGCACCTGCTCGATGGAGTCCGCGGCATAGGTGCTTGCCATCAGCAACGCAGTGGGCAATCCTGCCTCCAGTTCGGACTTGCTTGCGGACTCGGAAAGCATCTGCACTGCCTTGAGGCCGCCATAAGGCAGGAAAAGTCCGAGAAGTGCGAGTGGTACCTGTACTTGGGGGAATGGGGGAAACAAAAGAAGAAGTGCAAAGACCGCGATTCCGGCAATTGCCAGTTTTGCCATTTCTGCCTTTCCGTTTTTTCCATTTTTCTTTCCTGCAGCTACCTTCGATTCCGTCTTGTATTCGAAATTCGGGAGAGGCGGCGCTGCGAAGGTCGCCGCCACTGCCACGCATGTGCAGAATGCCGGGAACGCAAGAAAGTACGCGATGTAGATGTCTATTGTGTTGATTTCCTGCTCAAGGAGCGGAGAGAGGAGCACGTACGCGCCGTATAGTGCGGGCACCAGGCAACCTGAAGCCACAAAGAGCAGGCCAAGCAGGGAGAGCCGCTGTCCGAACCGCTTGTGGTGCTGCCGCTGCAGCGAATAAAGCTCGTCAGCGGCATTGGAAAGGTAGCTTCCCTCTCCGCCATGCTGGTATGCAAAGCACAGCTGGGAACAGGCGCGCTTCCACGCCTGGCCGTCCACTTCGCCTGAAAGGGATTCAAAGGCAGAAACCGGGCTTGAGCCGGCTTCCACCCTGCGGAAGTACCTCCTCATCAGCCCCTCCACGGTCCTGCCCTTGGGCGCCTCCGCAAGCGCATCGTCGAAGCCCTGGCCGAACTCAAGCAGGAGGGAGACTGATTGCAGGGTGACGCCCAGCTCGCATTCCGCCTGCTTTGCGCGCTGGGAAGAAAGAAGCACGGGATAGCCGAAGGAAATCAGGATGGATGCGGCAATGGTGGCGATTGAGAAGCCGAGTGCAGTTTGAGGGAAAACCAAAAGCCCCGCAACAAGCACAAGTGCGCCTCCTGCAACCGCAAAGTCCAGCGAGCGCGAAACGTATGCGCTTGCGTCCGGCTTCTGCCCTGCCTTGCGCAGCACTTGCGAGTATCCCGCAATGTCCTTTTTAGGAACCCGTGCAAGGAGCGGCTTCCAGTCAAAAAGCTTGAAGGAGGCGCCGCGGCTTGCAACTTTTGCAAAAGCGTCCATCGGTATTATTTTTGACTAGGCTGGCACTAATCTTGGGCGTTGTCCTGCGCTCAACTTTGCGTTGCCCGTCGGGATTAAAAAGTTATATGGTCAAATGGTTAAGTGGTGAGATGGTGAAAACTACTGTCAATCTTGACGATGACCTTTACCGCCGCGCGGTTTCCGAGTCTGTGCGCAGGTATGGGAATACCCGCAGCCTTTCGACTGTCATCAATGACCTTTTACGCAACTCCTTGTCCGGCAACGCAAGGAGCGAAGGGAACCTGACTGGTTTGTGGGGGCTCTTGAGCGACAGCCGCCCCAAAAGCAGGCTTACAACCCAAAAGTTGAAGGACCTTGCCCGGGCAGGGTGGGAGTAGGTTTTGATGAATCGCGTTTTTCTGGACACTTATGCTTTGATAGAGGTAATGCGTTCGTCAGAATCCCACCGTGAGTTGTCGCTAGGTGACGGTTCTACGTTGATGGGCAACCTTGCCGAGACGTATTACGTCTTGCGTACCCAATATTCAGCAGAAGCCGCAGAGAAGGCGTACGGCATCATCTCCGGAATCGTCGCGGACGTCTCGGCCTCAACTGTACGCTCCGCAATGATTTTCCGCGAGGAATTCAACAAGAAGAACCGCAAGCAGGCGCTCTCTTATGCGGATGCGATAGGTTACACTTACGCAAGGGAGAACGGCCTCGAGTTCGTCACCGGCGACGACGCATTCAAAGGCCTTGACGGGGTCCGGTTTGTTAAGTAAGCGATATATTTTCCCATGACTGGTTTTTTCAGTTTTCTTTAGGTATTTCAAGCAGGAAACTCCACGCTGGAACTAGTATGATATTTAGTTTCTTTCCGTCCCTCAATTCGAACTCGTCCTTTCCGAAAGAGTCTTTCGTTATCGCAAAAGCCGTTGAAACACCGAATTTTTCAGCAAAACGTGCGAGGTTCTTCAAATCCTTGGATGGGATGCTGTTCCGGTATTTTACCTCTATTGGCGTGATTTTGCCGTTGCTTTCCAGGATTACGTCAACCTCGTACTTTTGAGGCGTCCTCCAGAAGTGCTTTGCATCCGTGTTTGCGGCAACCAGGTTTTCGACTATTTTAGGCTCGTCCATGCCGTTGTTTAGGGCTGCGTAGAACGATGTCGAGGACAGGTAGAACCGCTTCATCTTCTTTTCCGACGAGAGCAGGTTGGCGGAGAAGTTGTATAGCTTGATGATCAGGAAGGATTCCTCAAGATAGAAGAAGTAGTTGGACAGCGTGGCCCTGCTGATACCAAGGTCCTTTGACAATGACTCGTAATCCGAAAGCATGCCCGGGTTTGCGGCGATGATTTTAAGGATCCTCATCAGCAGGTCCTCGTTTCCTATTGGAAATACCTTCGGTATGTCATGGTATACTACCTTTTCAAGAAGCGTCTGCACGTACTGGCCTGCTTTTTCCTCGCTTTCGGAAATGATTTCCACGAATTGCCGCTTCTGGTACAGCAAGAACTCGGTCTTTAGCGAGTCCTCGAACATCAACGGCTTTTCTGCAAGTTCCTTTTTTCCACGAAAAGAAAGGAACTCCCTAAAAGAGAGTGGTGGTAGGATGAATTCGCGTATCCTGCCTGCAAGCGATTCCCGCGTGTGCTTTCTTATGAACAGTGACGAAGAGCCGCTTATGAAGAACTTGATGTTGGCGTAATTGTCGTAGTAGTACTTTACCTGGTCCTGCCAGCCTTCGAGCTTCTGGACTTCGTCAAGGAACACGAATATTTTGTCGGTTTCATTTGAAACGCCTGTTTCTCCTTCTGGGTTTGTCGTTCCGGTTATCGAAACGTCTTTTTCTATCTTCTTTGAGATGTCCTTTCCAGTCCTTGCCTGATACTCCTTGATTATCTCCTGGATTTTCGGTTGTTCCTCGTCAAACGAGTAGAAGAGTATGTTTTCGCGCGGTATTTTTTCTACGCTCATCAGGTGGTCGGCAAGCTGTTTGAGGAGCGTGCTTTTTCCGGTTCTGCGTAAGCCGGTCACTGAAACGACTTGCTTGGTGTCCAGTTCCTTGGCTAGCTCCGCAAATAGCTCCCTTTTGATGGGAAAACCGTAGAAAAACCCCTCTTTCCAGTGGAAATTATGCTTTTCTATCATAATATGCGCACCTTATTTTGCATATTATTTAATTATATGTCAACCTTTATTATCTTATTCTTGTGTTGTCAAAGCTTTCCTATTGCCACAAGGAGACGTCTGTGACCTTCTATGAGCTTGAGGAACTTTGTGACGTCTTCGGATACTATCTTGAGCCTAACGCTTGAATCTACATTTAGTCCGTTCGCCATAAGACTAATTTTCATTTTCCAATCTTAATAATGGCTTTTCCCTAACGCGTATCATGCTGGAGCTATAGGACTAGCTTATCGATATTGTCCTTGACTGATTGTAGGCGTTCCCAAATTGCGACTCTGCTGCAGTGATGTAGTAATCGTGGTTTTCAGTTGAGACGCTTGGGTAGTCAGCGGAAAAGAGGCCTGAAACACTTTTTATTGCCTAATCTGCATCTTCTTGTTATGGCACGGCCTATTGAACCAACCCCGATACTTAGGGGTGCGGATGCAAAGCGTTTCATGGAGCTTACGCTCAAAGCGGAGCGAACGCCCGACCCGAAGATGGCTGCGTTCATCAAGGATTGTTACGCTTTGTATCTTGAGCACAAATTCTAAAGTGACTTGATTATGCCAGCAAAAGAACAAACCGTTAGTCCTGACGAGCTTTCGGTCATCCGGCTCAACGCCGGGTTGACCTTTCAGGGTTTTGACTGCCTGGATTCGGACCTCAATGATTTCATTAAAAACGAGGCTATTGTTTACCAGGAAAAAGCGCTTGTCACTACTTACGTCTGTCTCTATCGAAATAATCCAATAGCATTCTTCAGCGTTTGCATGGATGCGATAAGGCTTGACCAGTCCGAACGCTCGGCTTCGTTCGGAATTGACAAGCCGCACAAGGACTATCCTGCAGTAAAGATAGCCCGCTTGGCAGTTGTACCCGATTTCCAGCGGCGGGGGGTTGGCACGTTCCTAGTGCAGGTGGCGATAGGCAAAGCCGTGGGGTTGTCGAAGGAAGTGGCCTGCCGCTTTGTTTCAGTTGACGCGTATTCCAAGTCAATGGACTTCTACTTAAGGAACGGCTTTGAAAAGAACGTCGCGGACTCTTCAGGGCATAACACGAGCCTGCGGTTCGACCTCCTCCCATTCATCGCGTCTTCGAACAAGCTACAAAAGGCGTGACCCGTTTAAATCAACTAAGGGTTACTGCCCTAGTCTGGTTGTACGTGTTCCCAAACTGCGACTCTCCTGCAGTGATGTAGTAGTTGTACGTTCAAGCTTTGGTATGTTGGTGCATTCAAAACCAGTGGAAACGGGGCCGGAAAAGATTGATAACCCGCTGTTGCAGCAATGTCCTTATGGGTTTGAATTATTGACTCATTCAAACAAGGTAAACACTCAAAATATATATCTTATTAATATTATAGTTATATATTTTGATAGTGTATTGGGGTTGTTTGGAACGTGTGGCTGACTGGCCGCGAGGCTGGCGCATTGGATTTTCTGGTCGAAAAGGACTTGACTGCAAAACAGTTAGCACTGGCTTTGGGTGCAAGGGCGTCCAACGTGGCCAAGTACAAGAAAAAACTTGAGGGGTACGGGCTTGTACGTGGTTCGAAAGGCCGCAATTCGCCGCTGTCCGTTGAGGCGGGGTTCAAGCTCAGCTTCTCAGAAGTAAAAGCGAGTTTTCCGACATTAAAGCCCAGCGACGTCCTGTACAAAAACACGCCATTCCTTTTAGTGTTCGCAAAAGGCAGGGAGTTTTTCAGTGCCGATGAAACGGATTTGGCAACGTCAACCTGCCTTCGCCTGCTGCCCAGGCTCAGGCGGCTTGGCATAATCTCGATGCCGAACCGCGGGAAATACCGCTTGAGGGAGGAAGCAAAGCCGATAGCTGATTTTGTCAGGGGCGTAATCATGCAAGCTACTGTTGCGGAGGCTTCGAAAGAGCTTGGGAAGATTGAACACGCCGCGTATTCTTTCGGCAGTTGCAAGAAAGTAGGTGCAATCTTTGTGACTGCGCAGGACGCAAAGCCGAAGCATTACTGGCCTACTGCCTTGAGCGCTGCAGGAAACTACGGCGTCCAGCTGATATCCGCAGGTAATTTCTATTACTCAAACGAAAAGCCGGGCTTGGGTGACGTGATCATCCACGCCCTGGCTGCGTGCAAGGGTGAGCGGGGAATAATTTATGCAGCAGCGTTGGCGCTGAAAAACAATTATGACCCGCGTCGTCTTGCAAGAAAAAAACAGGCGTTCGGCCTTGGCAAGAAGTATTTGCAGGACTTCGCACGATTTTTGACAACTCGGGGAAAGAGCGGGTTCGAAGGCTTTGACTCGACAGCAGAGGCGGAGGAAATAGCGCATGGAAATGTTTGATGCAAAATACATCGACGCGGAGCTTGAAAAAATCGGGGCTAGGGTGAAAACTCGGTTAAGCATCTACCTGATAGGCGGCTGTGCAATGTCTTTCCGTAACCTGAAGGAAGCGACAAAAGACGCGGACATATTATTCAAGGCCAGGGCGGACTGTGCGGATTTCTGCGGCGCGCTTTTCGGCGCGCAGTATTTCGAGCCGGTGACGATAACCGACGAGTACGACCGGCTTGACGCTTTGAAGATGTTCGAAAACAAAGACGGCTTCCATCTTGACTTGTTCGTCAAGAAAGTCTGCAGGAAAATGCGGTTGACCGGGTCAATGTCAAAAAGGGCGGAACAATACAAAAAGTACGGGAAAATGGACGTTCTTTTAGTGTCAAAGGAGGACATCTTCCTCTTCAAGAGCCTCGCAAGCGAGGGCCGGCGAAGGGACCTTGATGACATGCGGGCAATCTACCCGAACTTGGATTGGGATGCGATGATGGAAGAACTCGCCGTCCAGGACCTTTCCGCTGGCCTTGTCAGGCACATGATTGGCAGGCTTGAGGACTTCCGCAAGACCTACGACTTGGACGTTCCCATACTTGGCAGGATGAAAAAGCATGCCGCTGCTGGCAAGGGTCGCAAATAATTATCGTCTCTGGTGTTGTTGCACCCGTGTGCTTGCAGTTTGAGCTTTTGATTAGCTTACTGTCATTGCCCTAGTCTGGCTGTAATTGTTCCCGAACTGCGACTCTGCTGCAGTGATGTAGTAGTTGTACGTGCCTGCAGTCAGGTTGGGCATTGTTGTCGTGAACAGCCACTTGCTCGCGTCGTTAGCAAGATTGGATTAATTTGGCGTTAATGTCGGATTAGTAAAGCATGCAAAAAAGCTGCAGGGGAATCGTCTTTTCATCAGTCACAAGCTCGTCACGCACGTAGTAGTCCGTATCGTGCTTGTACTTGTGGCTGCCAAGTTCGAATGTAAACCCGTCAATTTCGTAATCCGGCGTCTTGCGCTCGCGTTCGGTCTTGACGTACCTCGGGTTTTTCGTGTAGGTGTTTGCCACGAAGATGTCCTCCCTGATGCCACCGATTACTTGTTCGAACGACTGGCCAAGTGTGGTTGCGAGCACGTACCGGAAAGGCGGGGCCAAAAGGAGCTTGTATTCCTTACGGACCGCGCTTGCGCCGCTCTTGAACGGCGGCACCGCATTCACAATCCCAACCATGCGTAGGCAGCGGAGGACCTCATCCACCACGTAGGCGTTGCGGCGCAGTTGTTTGGACAATGAAGAGTAGTTGACCTCGTTCGGGCTTGAGAGTGCGATGGTGTTGGCGAGCTTGTACGCAGTCTCTATGTAACCGGAGTCTATCTTCCCGACGCTTGCGAGGTCCGACCGCATTATCCGTTCCACTATCCTGCGGTAAAGCTCCAATGCGTCCGCCTCGGAATGGTTCAGGCACGCAGGCAGGCTTCCAAAACGGGCGTAATCATAGAACTTTTGAGCGTAAGGTGCGAGGCTTGAGGTGGCCGCCTTTCTTTTTTTAATGTCAAGCAACTCATCAAACCCAATTATCGGAAGCTCGACGTCGTGCTTGAACCAGAGGTATTCGCGGAACGAGAGCGGTGGAAGGTAGTGCAGCCGCGCCCGCCTTGAAAGGTCAGCCCCCTGTTCCTGCACGCGGATGCTTGAGGAGCCCGAGAACCATATCCTGCAGTTTCCCCTGTCAAATGCGAGCTTGAGCTGCAGGGGCCAGTCCGGCACCGAGTGCACCTCGTCGATGAACAAGTTTGTGAAACCCTTGGCTTTCGCGTGCTCCGAAAAGTCAAATAGCGTTGTCTGGCGGAAGACCAGCTCCTCGGCGTTTACATAAATGGAGTCCTTTTTTTTTGCCGCAATCTGCAAAAGGAGCGTAGTCTTGCCGGTTCCCCGCAACCCGCAGATCCCAGTCATTTCCCCGGAGTCCTTGGCGGCTTTTTCAAACAGGAACCGCGTTTTTTGGGTTCCTAGGCCTACTGATTTTTTCAGCCTCTCGCTTTCGGCAAAAAGCTCGGCAAAAACCCGCTCGTTAATCATAATGAATACATGTGCCAAAAAATAGATAAATGTGCTGTTTGCTTGATTTTTCAGTTAAATTGATTGCGGTTTCATTGTTTTTTTATTGAAACAATCGTTTCTCTCCTTAGTTCTTGCTGTTTATATTGTTTTTCCAATAAACTGCATACAATTTTATGTTTTTTTCAATCAAACTGCACTAATTTAGATTTTGAGTTCAATTTTTGCCTTAACTCATTCGGCGGAAATGCTGCACCGACTGTTTGTGGATGATTGCCTAGCTTATTGTTATTGCCCTCGACTGGTTGTAAACGTTCCCAAACTACGTAGCAAGACTTAGAACGACCGGACGCAGCGCACCCAGAAGTCCCAGGTCTTTTCATAGTTGACCTGTCCGTTGCCTCCGCCTGCGACCCAATAGAAGTTCCATGGCATGGTCGCGGTCACTTCCGAAGAGCTCCAATAGAACCAGGTGTCGCCGGAGAATGTGCCAAGCACAGCGCGGTTTGCGTGGACTTTGGACATTTCATCCTTTGACGGCATGTACCAGTCACTGAAGCCGTTTATCGTCGTGTCATGGCATGACTGGGCCGCAGTCGTGCATCCTGCTGCAATCATGGCGTGGGTGTTCGCGTGGCCTGTCCCTAAGGCAGTCCCAGTGGCCCCGGTTAATACTCCGTTGCATCCCCACGTTTTCCTGCCTTGGTCGCTTAATGCGGCAATCAAGCCATGCTGTTGGCCCGCAACATAACCCGGGTCTCCGGGTGCCAAAATGTACGCTACCCTGCCTCCTAAGTAGTATTCACCAACGGATACTGGGGTCAAGTTCACTGTTCTTGACTGGTTGTACGTGTTCCCAAACTGCGACTCTCCTGCAGTGATATAGTAGTTGTACGTGCCTGCAGTCACGTTGGGCATTGTTGTCGTGAACAGCCACTTGCTTGAATCGTACTTTGCGAGGTTGGAGTAGTACTGCTGCTGGATTTCCGCGGCGGAGAGCGTGCGGTTCCAGATGCGGACCTCGTCAATGGAGCCGTTGAAGCATTGGCTTCCCGCGAAGCAGCCAATGGTCATTGGGTTTTGGACTTCAGTTAGGGCGGTGAACGAATTGCTTGCCACGAACTTGCCGTTGATGTACATCGAAGCAGAACTTCCGTTCCAAGAACCAGTCATATGGTACCAAATGTTTGGGAGTATGGCATATGATCCAATTATGTTTAAACTACCTAATTCGAAAAGTACGTCATTATTGACACGAACGAGGTATATTCTTTGTTGCGTACCTGCGGTAGTAACCATGTATCCCGTAGCGGTATTGTTCGCGGAGTTGAACCACAGCGAGATGGTGCCGGTATCCTTGGATGCGCCGTTTGTCGGCATGGCAACCCTACTATTCACCCCATCGAATTTCATCGCGCTTGCCCACTTGCCGTCTGGTGTCCAATCCGCGTGGTGTGCCTTTCCTGCGTTGTACTGTGCGAGGATTTCAGCTGCCGAGAGGGCGCGGCTGAACACCGCAGGTTCGTCAATCGAGCCTCCGAATGCCTCTGAAGTGTAGTCCGGGCCGTTGCCGATTGTCCAGTTCAGGGTCCCGCCAATGCTGCCTGCAAGGGTGCCCGAACCGTCCTGGACCCCGTTGACATAAAGCTTGACTGCGCCGGAAGCCCGGGTTGCCGCGACGTGATACCAGGTGTCTGCCGATAGGTTGGTGGCGCCCATCACGCCGCCGGTTGTGTATACTGATAGCTTGTTGTTCGCAACGTAGTATTCTATGCCGCTCAGGTTCCCGTACCCGTAGTTGCCCATTATGTAGTCTGTAGTCCCAACCACTGACCGCCTTATCCACGCCATTGTCGTGAAGTCCCCTGTCCCTGACAGCACCGGCTGGTTTGTTCTTACGATGTCGTCCGCGCCGTCGAAGTTCAGTGCGCCCCCGCTCTTTCCTGCGGTGCGTTCGATGAACTTGGCCTTGCCTGCGTTGTAGTGGTCGGAGACTTCAGTTGCGTTGAGGGTCTTGGAGTATACTGCTATCTCGTCGTAGGTGCCGTTGGTAATCCAGCCGTAGTTGTAGCCGAAAGTCAGCGGGTTGGGGCTGTTGACGCTGCCTGTTACTGCTGAGATATCCACCTCGTTTGACTGCTTGACGCCGTTGATGTAGACTTTGATCTTGTTTGCCGTGCGGTCAAAGGCCACGACCATGTGCGTCCAGCTGCCGATCAGCTGGTTCGTCCGGTAGCCGGAGTCCATCATCACTGCGGGGTTGACGTAGTGCGTTCCGTCGTTGTAGCAGATTGTGAAGCCATATTGGTAATACGAGCCGCCGATGCTCCAGCCGGGGTTGCCCGCGCCGGCATAGCACGAACTGGTCTTCTTTACCATGAACGTGTCAAAGGGGTATGTGTAGTTGTAGAACACTCCCCACATTTCCACGCTGAAGCTGCCAGTGCTGAAGTTAAGGCTGGCGGCGTCGTTGATGCTGACGTACGACATTACCCCCCTGCCGTTCATTCCCGAACCGCTTTTTCCAGTTGCGTTCCAGCCCGTGGAGTACAACGTGCCGTTGTTTCCGTATGCGCTTGCGTCGTATACCGTGCTTCCGGTGCCCTCGTCAAGGTGGAGGAGAAGCCGCGTGTCCCCGTAAACCGTGCCGTTGTTTGCAAACCTGCCCTCGTCGTACGTAGTCTTGTTGTCGCCCTCGTCGAAGTGCATCAAAAGCGCGGTGTTCCCGTAAATCGTGCCGTTGTTGCCGTACTTCGAGACGTCGGTTGCCTTGCTTGCGGTGTCACCGACTGCGGAAATGTCGTCGAAGTTGTACGCAAGCACAAGCGAGTTGTCGTACATCGATGTTGTTGTCGAGTTCCAGCCGAAAGTCAGGTTGGAAAGCGAGATGTTGCTGATTGTCGCGTTTACCGTGACGTTCAGCGGCGCGGGCGCGGAGTACCCGTCGGGGAGTGTGGATGGGATGAAGCCGATTGCCGCGTACGATACTTGTCTCGTCTGGCCAAGGATTGCTTCGCCTGTCGGCGTAGTGGCGTACAGGTAGTAGTTGGTGTTGTTGATTCCGTACTGCGCGGTGTGCGTGAACACCCATTTGTCCGGGGCGTACTTGTTGAGGGAGCCGTAGTACTGCTGCTGTATCTCGGAAGCGGAGAGGGAACGGTTCCAAATCCTCACTTCGTCGATGGAGCCGTTGAATATGTGGTTGCCGTTAATCGCGTCGTTGTACCTGTACGAGCCTATCACAAGGGGCGTGCTGGGTTCTGCGTGTGTTGATGGGCACGCAGATGAGTTGGCCAACACGCCGTCAAAATAGAGGTTGAGCGTCGAACCGGTCTTTACCAGGCCGTACTGGTGCCATTCGTTGACTTGTACGGACGGGTATGCAAGCTGCACTGAGCCGAACCTGCCTTTGAAATAGCCGTACCCTGCATCGCGGAAGATTTTCCAGGCGGCGTCGCCGGCAATGTCCGTTGACAGCAGGCCGTCATAGCTGTTATCCAACGCCGAAGCGTTAGCCCAAATGAAAGCACTGAAGTCCCCTGAATTGAACATGTATGCGGTAGAGTTGACTAGCATGTAGTCGTTCCTGCCGTCGAACTTCAATGCGCTTCCGACTTTTCCGTTCACTTCCCAGTCGGCGTGCTTGGCCTTGCCTGCGTTGTAGTGTGCGAGGATTTCGTCAGCGGAAAGCGAGCGGTTGAATATGGCGACTTCGTCAATGGAGCCGTTGAGGAACTGGGACTTGCAGAGTGAACGCGAGTCCGCGCCGATGCACAGCGGTGTCGTTCCAGTGGAGGGACTCGCCTGGATTGCGGTGTCCAGAACTGCGCCGTCCAAGTAAAACACGCTGTGCGTGGAGTTCCAAGATACTGCCAGGTGCTTCCATGCGTTCGCGTCCAAATCGGTGTTTTTCCAGTGGCCCGTTTCGGGCGTCCATTTCCTGAAGCTGAGCCTTGGTGTGCCCGTGTCGTTCATGTACTCGAATTTCCAACCAACGCTCTGGTCCGGGGTTACCGTGCCCACGAACGTGTAATATTGGCTTGCTGCCGGACGGGCGTTGAGCTTGGTCCACAGCAAAACCGTTCCCGTTGTGCCAACGTACGAAGTGGAGTTAGTCCCGATTATGTAGTCGTCAACCCCGTCAAACTGCAGCCCCGCGCCGCTCTTTCCTGTTGTCCATTCGGTGAACTTGGCCTTGCCTGCGTTGTAGTGGTCGAGTATTTGTGTCGCGGTAAGGGACTGGTTGTAGATTGCGACTTCATCAATCGAGCCGTTGAAGAACCAGCTGTTGCGGACCCCGATTGTGACTGGCGTTGTTGTTACGTTTATTCTTCCCTTTGTATACCCGTCCATCGTGTCATACTGCCCGTTGAAGTATAACGTCGTGGTGTTGGCGACTCCGTTGTAGACCACTGCAATGTGGCTCCACTGGTTTAATGGCAGGTAGTTGTTCGAAAGCGCTCCGCCTCCCCGGGCATACTCTGCACTCAAGAACGCGCGGAAACGAGCGTCATTATAATTCACTACCAATCCGTAGGCAGTTGATTGTGAAGGGTCGCCTCCGTTGTCTTTCTGCACTATTCCCTCATAGGAGTTGGCAGTGAATCCGGTTGGCTTGACCCAGGCTTCGATGGTAAGTTCCGAGCGGATGTTGTCCAAGCTTGAGGAGTGCGGGATATATGCGTTATTGTTCGCCCCGTTGAGGCTTAATCCGCTTCCGCTCTTTCCAGTGCCCCATGCGGCTCCGTTGATTAAGTTCGCGTTGTTTGCGTATGCTGATGCGTCAGTTGCCGTGCTTCCCGTGTTTTCATCGAAGTGCCACAATCCAACCGCGTTCCCGTAAACAGTGCCGTTGTTTCCGAACCTACTCTCATCGAAAGCTGTCTTGTTGTCGCCTTCATCCATATGCATGAGCAAGACGGTGTTCCCGTAAATAGTTCCATTGTTTCCGTACTGCGAGTAGTCAGTTGCCTTCGAGGCGGTGTCGCCGACGGCGGAAATGTCGTCGAAGTCCATCGCCAGCACGAGCGAGCTGTCCAAGTACGTGTAGTTGGTGTTGCCCAGCCCGAGTTTTACCTGCGAGGCCTGTGTATTCTGTATTGTCGTGTTTATGGTCACGTTCGCGCCAAGCGCGTAGCTGGAAGCGTTTTCGGGCGTCGGCTGGCGGTAGATTACTTTGGCCATCTGTATGGTGCGGTTGTCGCTTGCGCCCTGCATCCCGTTGTAGCCGTCGCGTGCGTAAATGTAGTAGCTGTTCTGGCCGCTTTGTATGCTTTGTACGTTCGAGCGGAACACCCACTTGTCCGTGTCGTACTTGTTGAGGGAGCCGTAGTACTGCTGCTGTATCTCGTCAGCCGAGAGCGCGCGGTTCCATATTCTCACTTCGTCAATGGAGCCGTTGAAGTATATGACTCCGCTGTACGGCTTGCCCATCGTGAACTGGTATCCGTACGGTGTTTCCGCAGCGTAGCTGCCTGGACTCATGCAGTGCGTAAGGTCCTTTGCGAGCGCCCCGTTCACGTACAGCTTTCCTTCGCAGCCCGAAGTGTTGCTCCAAGTAAGCGCCAGGTGCGTCCACGCGTTGAGGTAGCTTGAGTAGTTGACCCGCATGTTCTGGTAGAAATAAGTGTCTCCGTTCGTGGCGAGGAAGCCGTTTAGTTGGTCGTTCTCAAGCGACAAGCCGTACCCGTAGGTGCTCCAGTAGCCGCCTCTCCTTCCGCCTATGATGTGCTGGTTGCCGTTAAGCTCCGCCGCATTTACCCACGCGCTCCAAGTGTAGTCGATTCCCGTGAAGCTGGTCGGCGCGGCCGCATAGTCGTCAATTCCGTCGAACTTGATTGCACTCCCGAACTTTCCTTCCGCATCCCAGTCGGCGTGATGCGCCTTTCCTGCAGTGTAGTGTGCGAGTATTTCGGAGGCGGAGAGCGAGCGGTTTGCTATCATGACTTCGTCAATGGTGCCGTTGAACCGGTAGTTGCCATCCGCACCCCAGCCGGATATGAATGCGGTTTGCGTAGCCGATAGGCTGTTCGACGAGCTTCCCCAGCAGTACGCCAGTGGCTGTCTTATTCCGTCAAGGTACAGGTAGTTGTTGGCGGCTGACGGAACCCCGTTGTAAAAGCCCGCAACAACGTGGACCCACCGTCCGGTTATGTTGTTGGGGATTGAGGAAATGTTTACTCCGATGATGTCGGAGTTTCCGCTGTTGAACCCGAAGCAGTCCTGCCTTGCGAACAGGTCGTATACCGTGTTCCAGCCGAATGGCATGTTGCCGCTGGCTGAGATTCCCCTGGCATACATCCAGAATTCAACGGTATTTACTGCGCCAGCCTCGGTATTAATGGCTAAATTGTTGACTTGCACGCGGTCCGGTCCAGCGTTAAAGCTGATTCCCCTCTCGCTCTTTCCGGTAGTCCAAGTGCCGCCAGTAATAGTGCCGTTGTTTCCGAACCTACTTTCGTCATATGCAACCGAGCCGGTGTTCTCGTCCATGTGCAGGAGTAGTGCGGTATTCCCGTAAATCGTGCCGTTGTTGCCGCCGTACATTGAGACGTCCACCACTTTGCTTGCAGTGTCCCCGATTGCTGTGGCGTCGTCGAAGTTGTAGGCAAGCATCAGC
>Ga0074195_1002445_pt1 | contig 20716 bp, 28 predicted proteins | sample EPASupsiteHSE623_FD_64525 | JGI IMG/M metagenome (GOLD analysis project Ga0074195, IMG submission 64525) | Bioremediated contaminated groundwater from EPA Superfund site, New Mexico - Sample HSE6-23 | ecosystem: Environmental > Aquatic > Deep subsurface > Groundwater > Contaminated ...
AAGTGGCCATACAAGAACTAAATTGTTTGTTAGACAATTCAAAAGAGGTGTAATATGGTTTTTGAGGGTTTAGCCGATAAATTGCAACAAACTTTTAAGGAACTACGGGGTAAAGGAAAACTTACCGAAGCAGATGTAAATGATGCAATGCGGGAAGTCCGTATGGCTCTACTAGAAGCCGATGTTAACTTTAAAGTTGTTAAAGATTTTATTGCCAAAATAAAAGAACAGGCTATAGGACAAGAAGTTCTAGGTAGCCTGACCCCTGCTCAATTTGTAATTAAGATTGTTAATGATGAATTGACCAACTTAATGGGTGGTACCCAAAGTCGAATTACCGTTTCTTCTCGTCCGCCAACAGTTGTTATGTTAGTAGGACTACAAGGGGCAGGTAAAACAACGACAGCTGGTAAACTGGCTCATTTACTTAAAAAGCAAAGCAAACGTCCCTTATTAGTAGCTGCTGATATTTACCGTCCGGCGGCAATCAAACAACTGCAGGTGCTAGGCGAACAATTGGATATTCCCGTGTTTACGCTGGGAGATAAGGAAAGTCCTGTAACGATTGCGGAAAAGGCAATACAGCATGCAAATGCTTATGCCCGCGATGTCGTTATTATCGATACCGCCGGCCGCCTTCATATCAACGAAGAGCTAATGGATGAATTAAAATCCATTAAGAAAACGGTTAAACCTCATGAGATCTTATTGGTTGTAGATGCAATGACCGGGCAGGATGCCGTAAATGTCGCCGAGTCCTTTAACGAGGCATTGGGCATTGACGGCATAATTCTCACCAAGCTGGACGGCGACGCCCGCGGCGGTGCGGCCTTGTCCATTAAATCTGTTACCGGAAGACCGATTAAGTTTGGCGGTATGGGTGAAAAACTCGATGCCCTGGAAACATTCCATCCTGACCGGATGGCGTCACGAATCCTTGGTATGGGTGACGTCCTCAGCCTTATCGAAAAAGCGCAGACTTCCATCAACTTAGAGCAAGCGCAGGATATGGAGAAAAAGCTGCGTAAAGAATCGTTTACGCTTGACGATTTCCTGGATCAGCTGCAGCAGGTCCGTAAATTAGGTCCGTTAGACCAAATCCTGGGTATGCTGCCCGGAATGGGAAACCTGAAAAAGCTGAAGGACGTGGAATTTAACGAGAAAGAGCTGAAGCGCGTCGAAGCGGTTATTCAATCAATGACCAAAAAGGAGCGCCGCGATCCGTCCATTATTAATGGCAGCCGTCGTAAACGCATTGCCAGCGGCAGTGGTACGAAAGTTCAGGATGTTAACCGGCTGCTTAAGCAATTTGCTGAAGCCCGCAAAATGATGAAGAAGTTTCAGGAAATGCAAAAGTCCGGCAAGAAACCCGGTGGTTTTAAATTGCCCTTCATGCGATAGCGGGGCAGCGTATTTTGTAAAGGAGGTGATTGTAAATGGCAGTTAAAATTCGTTTAATGCGTATGGGTGCTAAGAAAAGCCCTTTTTACCGTTTGGTTGTAGCTGATTCCCGTGCGCCTCGTGATGGTCGTTCCATCGAGACTTTGGGTCACTATGATTCAACAACTGAGCCCGCTGTAATCAAGATTGATGAAGAAAAAGCGATCAACTGGCTGCAAAAAGGCGCGCAACCTACTGATACTGTTAAGTCTTTGTTCAGCAAAACCGGTATCATGAAAAAGTGGGACGAACTGAAGCGTAATAAGAAAGAGGCGTAATAACTATGAAAGATTTAGTGGAAGTTATCGCCAAAGCTTTAGTAAAGAATCCGGATCAAGTCAGTGTAACAGTTGTTGAAGAAGACAACTCCACTGTTCTTGAATTGCGGGTAGCTTCTGATGATATGGGAAAAATCATTGGTAAGCAAGGCCGGATCGCCAAAGCTGTCAGGACTGTGGTTAAGGCTGGGGCTACCCGTGAAAACAAGAAAGTGACAGTGGAAATTGTCTAAGAAGGTGGAGCGGACATGGATAATATGACCTTGAAATGCCCGGTAACTATTAAAGCAAAAGTGACGGAAGAGCTGAAGGCGCGCTTGGCCGCTGAAATTCAGGATGGTATTAAAAAAGCTGATATTGAGTTGCAGCAAATCGAATTTCATGCCAAACGGGTTATGGCCGAACAGGCTAAACAGGATGCACAAGGACTTGTAGCTTTACGTCAGCAAATTGAAGAGGAAAAGCAGAAGCGCTTTGAATTTAAGAATCATATGACAGAAAAATTGAAAGAGACTGCTCAACTTGAAATTGGTGCTGAAATTGTTCAGGGAACTATGGAGCGTTTTATCACCGTGAGTGTTGGCGATGATTTGCACAAATTAATGGGCAGCGAAATTTTGCTGGAAGACGGCAAGATCCTTGCCTTTCGCAGCTAATCGTGGCTGATAATCAAGTTATTATCGGAAAAATAGTTGCCCCGCACGGTGTGCGGGGTGACGTCCGTGTTATTCCGCTTACTGATTTCCCCGAACGGTTTCACCAATTAGAAACGGTGTACACTGATGATGGGGCCAAACTGACTGTGGAAAGTGCCCGATTTCATAAACAGTTTGTTTTGGTTAAATTCCGCGGCATTGATACCATGAATGATACAGATGCGCTGCGGGGCAAACTAATAAAAGTAAGACGTGAAGATGCAGTGGTATTGCCGGAAGGGCACTACTACTTTTTTGATATTATCGGCCTGTCGGTTTTTACCGAAACCGGCGAACACTTAGGTGATATAACGGATATTCTGCAAACAGGCAGCAATGATGTTTATGTTGCAGAAAGAAAAAATGAAAAGCCACTGTTGATTCCTGCCTTAAAAGAGGTAGTGCTTCAAATTGATATTCCAGGGAAGAAAATGGTTGTAAAGCTCCAGGAAGAATGGGATGATCATGAGAATTGATATTGTTTCCTTGTTTCCTGAAATGTTTGATGGCCCTTTTGGACATAGTATTATTAAGCGGGCCCGTGAAGCGGGAATTCTGGATACTGTAGTTACAAACCCCAGGAATTATGCCAAGGATAAACATCGAATTGTCGATGATACTCCGTTTGGCGGAGGCGCCGGAATGGTTATGAAGCCTGACCCTCTTTTTTTTGCTGTTGAGGATATTCTGGAAAAGAGCGGCAAAGAAAAATGCAGGATTCTTCTCATGTGCCCTGGCGGAACAACCTTTACGCAGGCAAAAGCAAAAGAGCTGGCTGACTATGAGCAGCTGATTTTACTATGCGGCCATTACGAAGGTATTGACGAGAGAGTACGGGAGCAGCTGGTTGATGAAGCGTTGTCAATTGGAGATTTTGTATTAACAGGGGGAGAATTACCGGCAATGATTGTGGTGGATGCAGTTGCCCGAATGTTGCCGGGAGTATTAGGGGCGAGTGATTCCGCAGAACAGGATTCTTTTTATAATGGACTTCTCGAATATCCTCAATATACAAGACCGCGCGAATTTCGCGGCTGGCAGGTTCCGGATATCCTAGTCAGCGGCGATCACGCTAAAATTGCCCGATGGCGCCGCAAGCAATCGCTTAAGAACACTTTACTGCGGAGGCCTGATTTACTAGAGTCAGCTAAGCTGGATTCCAGTGATCAAAAATTGCTGGCAGAAATACGGGAAGAACAATTTGGAGGCTAACGTGTCGGCATCGCTATATATTGGATTAGTTCACTATCCTATTTACAATAAGCGGGAAGAGATTGTTACTACAGCAATCACTAACTTTGATATTCATGATATTGCCCGAACTGCCAGAACCTATGCTGTGAAACAGTATTTTGTCATTCATCATATTGAAAGCCAGGTAAATCTGGCGCAAGAAATTATTGATCACTGGCGTAATGGGTTCGGCAGTCAATATAATCCTGACCGGCGGGAAGCATTTCGTATTTTGGAGATCTGCCCGTCTATTGAGCAGGCCGCAGCAGCAGTAGTAGAGCAGGAAGGCATAGCGCCATTCATTGTTACGACTGATGCAAGGAAATATGCCAATACGATTTCTTATCCTGCCATGCGGCAGGTAATCAGCCAGGGAGAACGGCCTGTATTGCTGCTGTTTGGTACTGGCTGGAGAATTGAGCAATCCGTAATGGCGCAATTTGATTATATTCTGGAACCCATCTATGGACCGGGTGACTATAACCACCTTCCTGTACGGTCTGCTGTGGCAATCATATTGGACCGCCTTCAGGGAGAGGCCTGGTGGCAGAGTTAGGCCAAGGGCTTGTGCTATGGCCCAGTATATGTTACAATAATTGACGTGTAATACGGATGGTCCGCTGCCTGTCGATAGGAAAAGGTACGAACATCAAGTATAAGGAGGAAATATAGTGGATATTATCAGAGCTCTCGAACAAGAACAACTTCGTCAGGACATCCCTTCTTTCAGACCAGGAGACACCGTTCGTGTCCATGTAAAGGTTATTGAAGGAACTCGCGAACGTATTCAGGTATTTGAAGGCGTTGTTATCAATCGGAAAAGTGGAGGCGTTCGGGAAACCTTTACTGTAAGACGTATATCCTATAATGTTGGCGTTGAGCGTACGTTCCCTGTTCACTCTCCGCGGATTGAAAAAATTGAAGTGATGCGCAAAGGTATTGTACGCCGGGCTAAATTATACTACCTTCGTAATCTTACCGGCAAAGCGGCACGTATTAAAGAAAGACGTTAGTATCATAATAGGGACTGAATTCAGTCCCTATTCTTCATTTAGCAAGGAGGATTATTTTGAGTAACAGTGCATTAGGTCAAGAAGCTAAAGATTGGGTTATTTCAATTCTGATTGCCCTTGTACTGGCTTTTTTTATCAGATACTTTATCGTTGAGCTTTATATGGTTGAAGGACCTTCGATGCGCCCGACGCTGGTTAACAGTGAACGGCTGGTTGTAAATAAGTTTATTTATCGTTTTAAACAGCCGGAACGAGGGGATGTATTGGTTTTCAAGTATCCCCGCGACCCTAGCCGTGACTTTATTAAACGCGTAATCGCTGTTGCCGGTGATACGATTGAACTTAAGGACGGGCGGATTTTTCTGAATGGTCAGCTCTTAAATGAAACATATATACTGGAAAAGACCCGGGGGTCTTACCCGATTGCTACTGTTCCGGAAGGAACAATTTTTGTGATGGGTGATAACCGGAATAACTCGGAAGACAGCCGGTTCCGGGATGTTGGCTTTGTGCCGTTAGATATGGTTAAAGGAAAAGCGGTCATGGTTTTCTGGCCTCTTGATCACATAAAAACCCTTCCTTAACTGCACACTAATGAAATAAGCGTTAAGGGTGGAGGAAGCGTTCCGTGCATATAAATTGGTTTCCCGGCCATATGGCCAAAGCTCACCGAATGATTCGGGAGCATTTAAAACTTGTTGATGTGGTAGTAGAATTGCTGGATGCACGTATTCCCCTCAGCAGTGCAAATCCGGTAATTGATCAGGTTGTTGAACAAAAGCCGCGTATTGTGGCTTTGAATAAAGCTGATCTGGCGGAGCCGGAAGAGCTGGAAAAATGGATACGCTATTTTCGCGGGCAAGGTTTTCAGGTTGTAGCATTAGAAGCCGTCAGCGGTAAAGGTGCTAAAATGCTTGTTAATCAGATTGAGGCTGCAGCCAGTGCCAAAATAAAGGTCTGGGAAGCGAAAGGGATGCGGGCAAGAGCGGTACGTGCGATGATCCTGGGGATTCCGAATGTAGGGAAATCTTCCTTAATCAATAAACTACTGGGGACTGCTACCGTGCGAACCGCTGATAAGCCGGGGGTTACCCGCGGGAAACAGTGGATCAAAATAGGCAGGAATCTCGAATTGCTCGATACCCCCGGTGTCCTTTGGCCAAAATTGGAAGACCAGAATGTAGCGTTTAAGCTGGCAGTCACAGGTGCTATTTCGGATGACGTATATGACATGGAAGATGTTATTGTTCGCTTGCTGATGCTGCTGCGTGAGCAGTATGGCGAGCGGCTGATTGAACGATATAATCTCACAGCGCCGCTTCCGGAGGATACCGAAGCCTTATTGAAGCTGATCGGTGAGCGCCGGGGCTGCTTGCGTGGCGGCGGTAGCGTTGATTTTGAGAAAGTGCGCCGGATTATTTTAAATGAATTCCGGGCAGGAAAGCTAGGCCAATTTACACTGGATAAGGTTGAGAGGATTGATTGACAGACTGGCAGTTGCTGCCAGTCTGTTTGTTTTTTTGCTCCGAAAAAGGATTTGCAAGTTATGCCAAGAATATAACTAACTTATAGTTGCCCAGCCGAAAAATGGAGGAAGAATTTGAATATTGCGAATCTAACCACTAGTGAAGTTGCCCGTTTGCTGCAGCAGCAAGAGTGTAGTGAAGAACTGCTTCATCAGCTAAAAGCTGATACGCGCAGTTCCGTAGCCAAGCTGGTCAGCCGCTGGCAGCAAAAAAGAGAACGAACTGCTGCTGAGCAAGAGCGCATCCGTCAGTTATATGTTTTTGAACGTGAATTTTATGCACAAGGATTTCAATATGTTGCCGGTGTCGATGAGGCAGGGCGAGGTCCGCTTGCCGGTCCGGTAGTCGTGGGGGCAGTTGTGCTCCCGGCTGAGTGTCAGTTACCGGAACTGAATGATTCCAAGCAATTAACACCGGCTCGCCGGGAAGAGTTATATACCGCTATTCATCAGAGTGCCTTGTCAGTGGAATATGCGGTCATTAATGTCAATATCATTGATGAAATCAATATCTATCAGGCGACAGTCCAAGGAATGTATCAAGTCTTGAGCAACCTTGCGCTACAGCCGGAAGCGGCGCTTATTGATGCCGTTCCGCTGCGTAAATTAACCATTCCCTGCCAGGCGATCATCAATGGTGATGCACTTAGCGCCTCCATTGCGGCTGCTTCTATTATCGCCAAGGTTGAACGGGACCGTTTGATGCTGGAGTATGATAAGCTATATCCGGAATACGGATTTGCCAAGAATAAAGGCTATGCAACAAAAGAACATCAGACGGCACTGCAGCACTTTGGCCCTTGTCCTATCCATCGCAAGAGTTTTGAGCCGATAAAATCAATGCTGTCAACAACGCAGGAATTGGTACTTTTTTAGTTATTTACCGGTAGGGAGTGAGGGCTGCCAGAATGGAAACGGAAGATAAGAACATTCCTAAACCGAAACAAGCAGTAGCAGTGCGCTACAGGGAGAATAAAGACACTGCTCCCCGTATCGTAGCAAAAGGCACCGGTTTTATTGCCGAACAAATTATTAACACTGCGGCACAGCATTCAGTCCCGCTTTATCAGAACAGTACAATGGCGGGGATGCTGATGGCTGTCGAGCTTGATAGAGAAATTCCACCTGAATTATACAAGGTTGTTGCTGAAGTCTTGGCCTACATATTTCGCATCGATCAGCGACTAAGTCAACAACCCTATAGGAGGTAACCATGCGCCGGATTTTACTGGAAAATATTACTGCCGGTATGAAGCTTGCGAAGCCTTTATACAATGCTGACGGACAAATACTGCTCAATGCCGGAGTGGAACTGAAAGAACATTATTTGTCCCGTTTGCAGGAATTGGACCTTACCTATGTGTATGTAGATGATGAATTAACAGCAGATATTGATATCCCGGATGTAGTCAGCGAAAAAGTTCGCATGGAAGCGGTCATGAATTCGAAAGTAATCCTGGAAAAGATCCGAGTGGGCAAAGGTGTGGATGCCACTCAGGCCAAGCAGGTTACCAATATGCTGGTCGATGAGCTGAGCCTCAATGCGGGAATATTACTCAACTTTATTGATATGCGTTCGAAAGCGGATTATCTGTTCACTCATTCAGTCAATGTCTGCATTATTTCCATCATGACTGGAATCAGGCTGGGTTATGATGAACTGCGCCTGCGGGACTTAGGAATCGGCGCGTTATTGCATGATGTAGGAAAAATAGAGATCTCAGCGGAGATCGTCAATAAAACAGGCCGTTTGACAGCCGCAGAGAATGAGGAAATTAAAAAACATCCTTTTCTGGGCTTCGAAATTCTTAGAAAAAATCCGGACATTAGTCTGTTATCCGCTCACTGTGCTTATCAGCATCATGAGCGTCTGGATGGCTGCGGCTATCCACGCGGCTTAAAGGGAGAACAAATTCATCCTTTTGCACAAATTGTTGCGATTGCCGACGTATATGATGCGTTGGTATCCGATACTGCTTACAGAAAGGCGATACCCGTCTATGAAGCACTGGCGATTATCCTTAAGGCAGGCGGGAGCTATTTTGATGCTGAATTTGTTGAAAAATTTGCGGAAAATATTGCAGCTTATCCGATCGGAACGGTTGTTAGACTGAATAATAATCAAATTGGGGTAGTTGTCGATATTTCCCGTGAATCAAAGAGCCAGCCGGTGGTACGTATTGTTATTGACGAACATAAACAGCGCGTAACTCAATTGCGGGAAATTGATTTATCCAAACATGCACAGCTCTATATTGCCGATGTCGTAGAACGGTAAATTTTACCTGATTTTCTCTAACCAACATCCTTATCTTGCAGGATGTTGGTTTTTTTTAGGGAATAATCACAAAGGAGGCATGACTATGAATCATCTTGAATTAGGGGAACAAGGCGAACAACTGGCTGTAGATTTTCTGAAGAAGCAAGGCTATCGGCTGCTTGCCCGCCGCTTTCGTACTAAAATTGGCGAGATTGATATTATTGTTAAAAAAGGCGGTATGATCGTGTTTGTAGAAGTAAAAACACGGCGTTCCTCGCTTTTTGGCACTCCGGCTCAAGCTGTTAACCGGAGAAAACAAGACAAAATTATCAATACGGCCTTTAAATATCTGAATTATACGAATAATACCGGCGTACCTATACGGTTTGATATCTTGGAAATTATGATTACAGGCGAAAGCACAGCTGTATGCAATCATATTATAAATGCTTTTGGTCGATAACGGGGAGCAGAACGTCATCGAGGAAGAATGGTGGACTTTATGTTTGCACAAGTCTTTGGATCAACTATACTAGGCTTAAATGGAATGCTGATTACCGTAGAAGTGGATGTTTCCAATGGAATTCCCGGTCTGGATATTGTCGGGCTGCCTGATGCGTCCGTACGTGAATCACGCGAAAGGGTAAAAGCTGCTATAAAAAATTCGGGATTTGAGTTTCCTACCAGAAGAATAACGGTTAATCTGGCTCCGGCAGATATAAGAAAGGATAGCTCCGGCCTCGATTTGCCTATTGCAATCGGAATATTGGCAGCCAGTGGACAAATACCGGCAGCTAGTTGTACCCGGACGGCCTTTGTTGCAGAGTTATCACTGGAAGGCAAGCTGCGTGGCGTATCCGGTCTTCTATCTATGGCAATGAACAGCATTGCCAACAGACTTGCTGAAATAATAGTTGCTCCTGATAATGCAAGAGAAGCACTTATTGCAGGTAAATTTACGGTTTATGCACCTGCTACGCTGGAACAGATTGTCAGTCATCTGCGGGAGGAAAGCAAGCTTGCCGCCGTTGTAAACAATCAGAAAGTAGTTGAAGAGCAATGGCATAATGAGGATTTCTCCGAGGTCCAGGGCCAAATGACAGCAAAGCGGGCACTGGAAATTGCGGCCGCAGGCGGCCACAATGTATTAATGATCGGACCGCCGGGTTCCGGCAAGACCATGCTGGCCCGGCGCATTACCACCATACTTCCGCCAATGATACGGCAGGAAGCTTTGGAAGTGACTAAAATATACAGCGCAGCGGGATTATTTAAAAGTCATAATATAATCACAATCCGTCCCTTCCGCAGTCCTCATCATACTGTTTCGCAAGCAGGTATGATTGGCGGCGGATCGATTCCCCGGCCGGGAGAGGTGACGCTAAGTCATAATGGCGTACTCTTCCTGGACGAACTTCCGGAGTTTCCCCGGGCAGTACTGGAGGTATTGCGGCAGCCGATGGAGGACGGTGAGGTGCACATATCGCGTGTTAATGCAGCCTTAGCCTATCCTGCGGAATTTATGCTGATTGCCGCTATGAATCCCTGTCCGTGCGGTTATGCAACAGATACAGAAAAGCAATGCACTTGCAGTTTAAATGAGATCCGCCGTTATATCAAAAAAATATCCGGTCCATTATTAGACCGGATTGATCTTCATGTCCATGTTCCGCGGCCAAGCTATACGGAGTTAATTGCAAATATGCCAGCGGAGAGCTCCGCACAAATAGCGGAGCGCGTATCAGAAGCCCGGAAGATTCAACTGAGGCGGTTGGAAAAGTTCTCAATTGCCTGTAACGCTCAAATGGGGCATAAGCACCTGAAAGCAACCTGCCAGCTTACCGACGAAGCTCAAATGATCTTGAAACAGGCATTTACCAAAATGAATTTGAGTGCGCGCAGTTATGATCGTATGGTGAAGGTAGCCCGTACAATTGCTGACCTTAGTCAGGCAGACAGGATAGACGCAGTTCATATCTCGGAAGCGATTAGTTTCCGGAACCATCTGCAGCCTTTATAGATGGAGAAGCGTAAAGAGCCGGCAAGGCTCTTTATTTGTTGTGGAATATTCAAATTTCTTCTCTCAGGAAAAAGAAGCAGCTAGTTGTTCGAACTCATGGTTGATCTTTCTGATCTTTATCCAATGGCTTGCTTGCAGCGGATTGTAAATTAGGCGCAACTGCAAATATAACTTTACCTTCCTGCCACAGCTGATAACCGTAGATAAGTATAGCGAGCAAGGTGGTAATCAGCAATACTTGAAAATAGGATATATAAAACTGACAAACCCCGCGCTGAGCCAGCCAATCGAGTATAAAAAAGATTAAGATAAAATCTAAAATGATATTGGTAGCAAGGTAAGTCCAAAAGCGCCCATAGGTAAATTTAAAAATCCAAATCGTGCCGATAAGGTAAGCGCCATAAACAAATAGCGGTATATCTACCAGCGGAAAGGCAGCTTCAGTTATTGCCCACCACTGCAAGGTAATACCGGTCTCAAGGATGAAGGTAAAAACAACCATACAAAATAAAGCAACTGGCATAAAGCGTTTCATTTCTCCCCTGTTTAGAAAGAGTGTGGATGCCCATGCGATTAAAAAGCTTGCCCAGAACAAAGTTTGATTGCTCAAGATTTATCAACTCCGATAGCATATTGATATAAGTGTTGCTATAATTCTGTGATTTAATGCATTGGAGAAAGAAATATTTCAAAGTCCTAATAATTTTGGAGCAGTACCGATACCGAACATCGGCAAAAGGAAAGCATCCCGACCAAGGGGTGGGATGCAAAAACGTTCTCATTTTAAGAATTTTATAGTCATTTCTGGGACATATTTCATTTTAGTAGCGATTGGCTCTTTAATAAAATTTGCTTCGTCTGCAATGATCTTTTCGACCGTGCTCTTTTCCATGATTACATAGGGTTTAATGATACCAAATGGCGTATGCAGTTCTGAGTAAAGCACTCCGTTTTCGAGATCTGGAAGAGTTGCGCCATTGAAGTGCAGGGTATATTCACCAATTGTACTTCCATTTGAGGTAATACGCATTCCTATGAGGTTTTTTTTGTTAAACAGGACTTTTTCGACAATAGAATATAGCGAGCTATGGTTTTTTATAAATGCCTCAAATGTGCGCTTATAAAAGGGCATAAGTTCTTCCTGCATTAACTTATCGGCTTCAGCCATATTTATCCCTCCATAAGTTGGTACTTGTCTTATTATAACGCAAAATTAGCTTATTATTCATCAAATAAATTAAAAGCTACGCAATTTATACAAATAGAGGTATAAAAGGAAAATACCGCCTTTTGGTGGTATTGTGTCACTTTTTCTTTGGTAACTGTGGTCTATTGACCGAATTTACCGAGGTTAAGTATATATCCGCCCTGAACTTTGGTCTGGGGCTTTTTCATTTCTAGCACCATTAATGCTGATAAAACATATTATGTAATATAAGGAGGTGTTAATTGGTGCCAGACAGGATTTGCAATCAAGACGAAAATAGAGTAATAGCCAGAATAGAAAGATTAGAATATGAAGTGGCGGAACTAGCAAGACAATTAAACGAGATTCAACGTTTAGTCCGTCAATTAATAGCAGAAGAAAGTTGTAAGAACTAATTTTTATGAAAGCCTGCCAGTGTAATAGGCGGGCTCAGGCGAGGCTCTTGATCCTTGCCCGGCGGTGTCGGCTGCCGGGCTTTTTTGGTACTATCAAAGCGTAATTGTAAGATGCCAATAGGCGTTACACATGTAGCCTCAAACCATATGGCGAAGTAGTATTATCTCCATATGAGGCAGCGCATACCGAAAAAGAAGTAGAGGCAAATGGGCAACACGCATTCAATCACTGGACGGAGAGGTTTAGAGTGGCGGCGGAGCTGTTATATAGCCTGAAGAGGGCTGATCAAGCTGGAGTGGATAGGTTGCTTTGGTAGATCATGGGCGATGGGAGGAGATAACTGCGCTGAGATAATAATTCGGCACCAAATCCAATAATATGTCCCCAAATGGTAACTGCAATAGCTAAAAGTATTAAACACAGCATCACATTTCATATGATAAATTACAACTCCTGCAATTTTTTATACAGTTTATGTTTGCGGATGTGCTTTTGTTAAAGGAAAGGACCTAAACAACACTTACTTTGCTTGGCTGGAAGGCGGTTAACTGGAGTTCATAATCGCTCTTCACTTGGTATTGGGGGTGGAAGGGAATTTACCGGAAAACAATAAAAATAAGTATGATTTGCTCAACAGTTAAGCATAATATATGCGGAGGTGGTTTCTAAAATGGGGAATTTGATCTGGTCTCTGCTTATCGGGGCTATAGCTGGCTGGGCAGCAGGCAAAATAATGAGTGGTCATGGATTTGGCATATGGGTAGATATGATTGTAGGTATTGTCGGAGCATTCATTGGCGGATTTGTATTATCTATATTTGGGTTTAATGCCTATGGTATTGGTGGACAACTTATTACCAGTGTTCTTGGAGCTGTTATTCTTTTGTGGGTTGTCCGGATGTTCAGCAATAATCAAGCTAAGCCATAGTAAGCGCAGACTGGCGCTCGGTTACTGTTCTATATTAAAAGGGACTGCCGCACTAACGCTTGAGGCAGCCCCTCTTTTTGTTTTCCGGAATATAGTAATAGGCAAGTATACGGTTATGTACTTTTGTCTTAATGCAAAAGGACGAACCCGGGAATTTTTAACGAAAAAGGGCTGGCACATAAAAGGATAAAACAATAAGAAAAAAACAGAATATTGCTTCAAGCACGGCGTTTGCTTAAAAGATGTCAATCAGCGGCGCTTCATAAATCAGTCCGCCATCTTATGATTCAGCCAAAAGACAAGCGCTATACTGAATTTATGATTAAAGCATATATTGTTCTAGGTTTGTTTAAGATCAGATAAAGCTGTTAAGCGATTTTGAAAGAGGAGGATAGATGTGAAAGGTATAGATGTAAGTTATCACAATGGTAAAATTAACTGGCAATCCGTAGTTGATGTCAAATGTGAATTTGTTATCATCCGCCTTGGCTACGGTAATCGTCACTTAGATCCTAAGTTTATCGAAAATGTAAACGGTGCACTGGCTGCAGGCTTGAAAATCGGTGTTTATTACTACAGCTATGCCCTTAATGTAGATTCTGCAAGGGCCGAAGCGCAATTTGTACATGAAACGCTGCACAGGGTTGGTCTCGATCCTGAGCTGGGTATTTGGTTTGACATGGAAGATGCAGATGGTTACAAGGAGCGTAACGGAATGCCGGACAAGGAAACGATTACGGCAATGTGTTCTGCCTTTATCTGTGAGCTCAATAGCAGTGGATATTCCTATGTCGGTATTTATGCTTCCTATTCATGGCTGAAGGAAATGATTGATACAGAACAACTGGCCGATTACGTACCCTATTGGAATGCTCAATGGGGAAGCTGTAATAATTTCGCGCGTGCTAGAATGTGGCAGTACACTGATCACTTGACGATTGGTGATCAAACTTTTGATGGAAATATTTATTATGAATAGCTGAAGAGGATGCCTGCACGCCAGCTTATTTTACCGAAAGCTGGCAGGCAGGAGTGAAGCCGTCAGCATTATTTTTAGTCTTCAAGCAGCGCCGGGCAGCAAACTGATCAACACTTGACCGCGCTTAAAAAACATAAATGGTATCTTATTTACGTACATTAGTTTCGTCAACATTAAGGGCCATATCGATATCCCAGGCCGGAAATTTGGAATAATCAAGATCCCTGCAGGTATGCGGGGAAATCTTCTTTTTCCTTAAACATGACATCCTCGCTTATACATGAAACGATGAAAAAATCAATTGGAATTAACTACTGAGATTTTTTATTTTGCGTGATTCCAGTGATGACATTATTGCATATATTATAGTATTGGCAGGCAAATAATTAGTTGAGGTGTGCCTTATGAAGGTGAGTAAAGGGTGCGTAAAAGTCAATTACGATAAGGAAAAGGATATTTTTCATATTACTTCAGACAATCCTCAGGAAACTCATTTCAATCAAGTAATAGACGGCAGTCTGATTCGGAGAATTAATTTTCCGCCGTTACAGCTTCTGGCTATAAAAATGCAAAAAAAAACAACTGAATAACAGCCGTGACAGGATTGCCATCGGTTTTGAAAGCTAAATCCACAGATGGAATTTCCGAAGGCGGTACAGGAAAATATCCTCCTAGCGTAATGCTGGAGCTAGCTTTGCTCATAATTCGCAGAGTATATCAAGTAGAGCTTGTATCATAACGAAATTTTGGAGGTATGAATTGTGTCAGAGGAACAACGCGATATTATTAGTTCGTTTAAAAAACGATTGGAAAAATTGGAAGTTCAAATAGCGGAAATTGATAGAAATGTTTCTGAAATTCTGCAAATCCTTCGCAGACGGGAAGAGGAAAACTAATACCTGCTTTATCTCAGCTTCGCAATTGCGAAGCTTTTCTATTTGTGTCCAGCAGCTTTGTCGTGCATATGATAATAGCAAACATAACAGAAGGGAGGGCGTTGTATGTTCAACAGTTTCTGCAATCAGCATTGCATTCAAAACCATTGCATCCCTAATCCTTGCATCCATAAGCAATGTAATAGAGGCGGTATCGTATTTCTCTTGATTATTGCTTTCTTACTGTTTTTTTGGTGCACGGATGATTGCTGTTTTGATTATTATTAAAAAAACAACAGCGAGAGCCTTCCGATCCGCTCTCGCTGTTGCCGCCACTTCCCAGTACTGCTATGTCACCACACATAACAGCTCCCTCATATAAGATACACTATTTTTATGTAAAAAGCAAATTATCAAAGACAAAATTTTGTTAAAACTGGAATGCTTAAAGCTAGTACCTTGTCAGATCTAATCCAGTGAATACTGACGGTCTGTTTACCGCAACCCTTCGTTGTCGTCAGTCAGCATACGTCCGGTATGCCTTCCTCCTCCGCCTTGGTTTGCAGAAAACAGCCTCGCCATTATCCTACCGTTTTAGACCTGACAAGTCACTAGTGTACCGACACGTTGATATTTAAAACAAATAATAACGTGAGGTAACTCAATATTACTGTTATTGCAACTCAAAATGGGGATACAAAGATATTAGTTTTACCCTGGCCTTATCCACCGTAAAATGCCAGTTAACTTTCGATACTTTTTGGTTTCGTTCATTTTCCCAGCATCGCAATTCTGCCTTCAGACGAAACATCGTATCAATCCTTCGGGAAAGACATTGTCTGGTCATAACATTCAACTCGATTTCTGCTATATTAAGCCAGCTTCCGTGTTTAGGCGTGTAATGTAGTTCTAAGCGTTTTACAATTCTTCGAGCTTCTTCCGGCGCAAAGACTTTATAAAGCGATGCTGGCCTATGTGTGTTTAGGTTATCCATTACAAGAACGATTTTATCAACAGCAGGATACACGACATCCACAAGATATTTGATTTCTTCTGCCCAGTCCGCAGCAGTACGCCGTTCCCGTACACTGACATATCGTATCCCACTAAGAGGTTCGGTAAAGACAAAGATACTGCAGGTTCCTTCCCTTACGTATTCCGAATCTGTTTTTGACAATCACCCGGACGTATAGGCAGTGGTTTGCGTTTATCTCCCAGAAATTGGTACGGTTTTTCATCCATGCAGACAACTGGACGCAAGGGGTTATATGGTGCTTCATATACATCCAGAATGTCTTCCATACAGGCAATAAATTCGGTATTTTCTTTTGGCGGAATACACCAATAGTCATTGTGGTGGGGGTGAAGTTCGTTTTTTTAAAGTACGACGGATGGCTTCCCGGCTTACAGGTGTATCAAGCACAACTTTTGATTTTTCTTCGAGTAGGCGCAGAGTCCAGCGACCATGTCCATCAGGTACTGGACCACAGGCAAGTTCAATAATTTTTGCTTCTGCCCGGCCATCTACAAGACGTCTGGCCTGATCGGATTTTACGTTTCTTTTCAGTTCCGCAATCGCGGGGATGCCACCGGATGCATAGGCTTTCAGTGTATTATAAACGGTTGCCATGCAAATGCCATTGGATTTTGCACACTGTTCATGGGTCAGAACTTTACCATGAGCTTCATCCAGATCCAGGAGGATTTGACACCTAACGCGAATCGTACGGGAGGTATTTTTCTTTCGAATAAGCGATTGTAGTTCCTTTATTTCAGCGTCCGTCAGGATAACCGTATATTTTTTGGCTCTAGCCATATTTTCACCGCCGTTTTCTTTTTAGCCTAACATACAGTGGTGTAATTGCCTAGATCCATTGTTAAAATATCAATATGCCAAGTCACTAGTTCTAGCTTTTTTACTGAATGTATATATATTTACAAGCAAATTAAGGAGGTCGGGAAAGTGTGGCTTGATGGATCCGATGTTCCGAAATTAGTTGTAATTCTTGTCGGAATTATTGCTTTGTGCATATATTGGCTTATGCATTCTGATCAGGCATAAATTGAACCGATTCCGCAATTATTTCCCGGCAGCTTGAACTGCCGGGTTGCCTTTTTAAGTACTTGGATTAGAGATAAAACATAAGAAGATTTGGACTGATAAACAATGATAGAAAGCTCTCTATATATAATAGAAGGAAATGTTAAAATTACGTTAATTTTTGTAGTTGTCAGCTTTTCCATTTAAAGGTATTTTATGTTAAAATATAGAATGCTTTACAAAAAAAGAGCTAGTGTTGGCATTTGGGGCAATAAAAAGCATTGCGCCCACCCACACGCTGTGCTTGAATAGGTGCTTTGCATTCAAAGCAAGGCTTACCTGTCCGGTAAGCAACCTTAAGCTGAGCAAGGTAGCCGCCGGTGAGCCGATCTGCCTGGGAGTACGGAATAGGATAAACGCCTCCAAGTTGGATTGCCTGGCTCAGTAATTTTCGTAAGCAATAATAAACAGTGCTCAACTCTTCATCATTTATGTCTTTTACTTTACGGGTAGGCAGAAGCCGGCTGCAAAATAAAGCTTCATTAGAATAGACATTACCGATACCGGCAATAAGCTTTTGATTCATGAGCAATGGTTTAATCATTCCTTTGCGTACTTTAAATAACTTCAGGAAATGAGAGAGCGTAAATTCAGCGGATAAGGGCTCGGGACCTAGCTGACTCACGTCTTCTATTTCCTGCCAGTCGACAGTGGGAAATAAATGAATATAGCCTAAATTTATTTTAAAAAGAGTAAGTGCCCTGCCGGAGGCTAGACGGAATACTGCTGAGGCTTGCTGCAATGCGGGATTGCCGTCTTCCAGCAATTGCGCATAGCCTTCCAGCATGAAGTGAATCGTTAGCGTATGGCGGTTCGACAGTGTCAAAAGAATTATTTTAGCACGCCTGCCGACAGCAATAATTGTTTGTCCGGTAACAAGACGGATAAATTCATCGGGCTCCATATTCAAATTTTTAGAACGGTTTATGGTAATGCCGGTAATGGTTGTAGCAACGACTGAGCCGCGCAAATGCTGACATACAGTTTCAATTTCCGGTATTTCTGGCAAATGCATCATTCCTTATTGATTATTTTACTTAGTATGTACTTGAGAAAAGAATAAAATTAAAAATCAATTTGAAGATTAAGTTTAGGCGAGGGTGTGGTAATATGGAGCAAAATGGATTGTTAGAGTGTTTCATGCAAACGGCTAAGTATATTCCGCAATTGGTTAGCGGCAAAGTTGGTATCGTGATCAGCAGCAAGGAAAAATGGCTACTCTCTCTCTCCATTCCGGAAATCGCGGATCAGGTTGTAGTGGGAGAGCCGATTAAAGAAGGAGCGGCTGTGTATCAGGCGATGAAGAAAAAACAGCGTGTCGTAGTCGAAGTGGCAAAAGAAGTATATGGTATCCCCTATATTGCAATCAGTATGCCGATTGTGGATGATAAAGGGCTGGTAATTGGTGCGGTCGCTGTGCATGAGTCACTGGAGCGCAAAGAGACGCTCCTTGCAGCCGCAGGGCAGTTGTCGCAATCAGCCGGAGCGCTGGCAGCCTCGACCCAATCCATATTGGCCCAGGCCGAAGAACTCGCCGCAAGTGGCAGTTTTCTAAAAAACTTAGCAATTCAAGCCAATAAAGAGGTAAGCGAAACGGATAATGTTGTAGCCTTTATCAAAAATGTAGCGAAGCAAACAAATTTGCTGGGATTGAATGCAGCTATTGAAGCAGCTCGGGTAGGGGAGCAAGGCCGGGGTTTTGGCGTTGTTGCCGATGAGGTGAGAAAACTGGCAATTGACAGCGCCGGTTCAGCTAGTCAAATAACGGCTACGTTAGGAAAAATCAATCAATCCATCCAAAAAATTGTCGTGGAAATTGAGCAGGTGGACTCTGTTTCTCAGCATCAGGCAGGTACTATTCAGCAATTAACTGCTCATACTCAGCAATTAACGGCGATGTCTGAGCAGCTTGCAAAATTGGCTGCCGATTTGAATAAACAATAGCAGAAAACCTGCGCGCTTAAAGGCGGCAGGTTTTTATACTTCCGTTATGAAAATGCGGGTTTGGTAAATAAATAATTTTAAACTGCTGTTTAATTATGATACAATAATAGAAGTTTTGTTATAATTCGCCTAGTACTATCAAGCAGCGAAGCTTGTAAATGGCGAAAGGAGGCATTTTTTTGCAACCGCCGAGAATTCTTTTTCTTACAGCACCAATAGGAGCAGGTCATACTCGCGCTGCACAAGCGGTTAATAAAGCCATAGGCCGCTTATATCCCGGCTGTGAAATGCGCATTGCCAATATATTTGATTTTTTTCACCCTGCAATTGGGAAAATGATTCTGGGAATTTATTTAAAAATACTTAGTGTAGTTCCTAGTCTGTATGGTTCTATGTATGGCTGGGGGAATGACAGCAGGTGGGCATTAAGAACCCGGGAACTGATTAACTCGTATCTTGCCGGGAGGATGAGGCGTTTTATTACTGAGTACAATCCTACCGCTATTGTATGCACTCATGCTACACCCGCAGGGATTGCATCCTGTCTCCGGAAAGACGGCAGTATTGATGCGCCTGTCTTAGCTGTCGTTACTGATTTTGTCGTACATAAATTGTGGGTGTATCCAACCATTGATTATTATTATGTTGCCGGTCAGCCATTGCGGGATTATTTGAACAGCAACGGCATTCCTTACAGCAAATCATTATCTACAGGAATTCCTGTAGATTCGGATTTTTTTTCCCGGCGCCCTGTGAGTCTGGATTCCCAACCTGATCACAGTCCGGCTGCAGAGCTGCCTGTCATTCTTATTATGGGTGGCGGGGCAGGAGTATTGCCGATGGAAAAAATTATTATGGCCTGTCAGAATATTGAACGGCCGATTCAAATTATTGCTGTTACCGGACAGAATAAAGCATTATTTAATCAGTTGGCAGCCAGACAAAAAGATTTCAAACAGAGTGTCCGTATTTTGGGATATGTTAATAATATTCCTGAATTAATGGCAATGGCCCAAATTATCATTACCAAGCCGGGGGGGATGACCTCGGCGGAAGCCTTGTGTGCCGGTGTTCCCATGATAATTTATAAGCCGATTCCCGGGCAGGAAGAAGCCAATACAAGTTATCTGGTGAAACAGCAAGTTGCGGAGCAGGTAGATTCCCTTGTTGAATTGGAGGCTTCGCTTAATCGTCTCCTCTCTGAAGAAATAGAAGCGCACAGCAGCCGGCGGCAGCGTTTGCTTTTGTTATCCCGGCCTTTAGCAGCTGATGAAATTGCCAGACATATCTTAACGTTGACAAAAGGCGGTCAGGCTTAGTCTTGACCGATCTTTTTTTGACAGTTATAATACCAATAATTACAAAATCTGAATTGCGTTCAAAACTTGGAGGCAAGAATGAAGAATATATATCTGGCGGCTCTGCATATGGTGCCGGGAGTGGGGCATGCCCGTATGAAACGCTTAGTGGAGTATTTCGGCAGTGCTGAGCAAGCCTGGCTGGCCAGCAGGGATGAACTGATTCTTTCCGGATGTCTGGATGAGATATTATGTAATAAAATGATGAATTGCCGGGAAAAGATAGATGTAAGTACGTTGGCAGAATGCTGGGAGAAGAAAGGAATCGGTATTGTCAGCTTAGGTGAGAAAAAGTATCCTGTATTGCTGGCAAATACGTATAATCCACCCGCCATCTTATACTACCGGGGTACACTTCCTACCAGCGACAAACTGATCGCAATCGTGGGCGCCAGGCGTGCCACTGCTTATGGACGCAGTGTATGCAAAATGCTGGCCAGTCAGCTGGCTGCCGCGGGAGTAGG
>Ga0074195_1002446_pt1 | contig 20699 bp, 14 predicted proteins | sample EPASupsiteHSE623_FD_64525 | JGI IMG/M metagenome (GOLD analysis project Ga0074195, IMG submission 64525) | Bioremediated contaminated groundwater from EPA Superfund site, New Mexico - Sample HSE6-23 | ecosystem: Environmental > Aquatic > Deep subsurface > Groundwater > Contaminated ...
CCTAACTGTTCCATTTGGCAACGGTCTGGAGAGAACATCTATCCTGCCAAAGAAATAATATTCACATGCTATTATAATAGAAACGAACCGCAAATCGAGCAAGCAAGCTCTTCGCGAATGCAGAATGGAAGCCCTTCTAGGCCTCCATAGCGATCCTGTCATCCACCATCAAGGGAGATCTTCTAGCCTGCCCTCTGATCCGATGATAAACAAGCTAAAAAGCCCTAATCTCCTTATAAAAGCCTCTGATAATGGCCTTGGGAGAATCGAGGCCATCCACATCAGGTCCTCTGATAGCCTACCGCCCATCCTTCCCACATGATAAGCTCAGGCTCAGATAGATAGCCTTCGGGATATTTCGAGATGAACTTTGATGCAAATGATCCAGAGCGTAGTGCTATACTGAGAAATTAGATTATAAAATCTCATATTCAAATATATAAATTTATAAAAGATAATGCACGATAAGACCAAAAGCCATTAAAATCGATATTAAGATGGCAAATTACTTAGTAATTTTATGCCCAAACCCGGACTCGAACCGGGGACATTCAGATCTTCAGTCTGACGCTCTCCCAACTGAGCTACTTGGGCTCAAGTGGGCCCGACGCGATTCGAACGCATGACCTCCGCCATGTCAAGGCGACGTCATAACCAGCTAGACCACGGGCCCGCAAGCAGATTCCCTGTCTCATCCTCGCATATAAAGGCTTCGGCCTGATTCAGGGATGTCGAGGAATGAAAAGAGCCGGCAGGGCGCTCGCCCCGCCTCAACCCCGCTCATCCTTCGTGCCATATTCAGTTGTAGTAGACCTCTTTATGATACTCATCCAGGGCCTTGATGGTGATCTGATCCTTCTTGGCCTTGAGGATGGCCTCCGCAGCCGCCTGCGCCGCCTGGATGGTTGTGATGTAGGGTATGTGATAGTCCACAGCGTTTCTCCTGATCTGGAAGCCGTCCTTCACCGACTGCTTGGTGGTGGGCGTGTTGATGATCAGCTTGACCTCGCCGATCTTGACGTAATCCAGAATATTGGGGCTGCCGTTGAATATCTTGTTCACCCGCACCACAGGCAATCCGGAGCGGCGCAGATACTCTGCAGTGCTGTCTGTGGCAATGATTGAGAGGCCCGCCTCATGCAGCTTCTTGGCTGCCACTGCTACAGCCGCCTTGTCCTCATCTTTCACAGAGATGAAGACCATCCCCTCAAGAGGCAACGAATTGTCCGCGGACAGCTCCGCCTTGAAGAACGCGAGACCCAGCTTGTAGTCTATCCCCATTACCTCGCCTGTAGACCTCATCTCCGGGCCCAGGAGAACGTCTGCCCCAGGCAGCTTGTCAAAGGGCAGGAGAACCTCCTTGACAGAAACGTAGGGCGTCTTCGGCTCATGGGTGAAACCCTGCTCGCGGAGGGTCTTTCCAACCATCACCCTGGCAGCGATCTTGGCCAGTGGCAGGCCGACGGCCTTGGAGACAAATGGTATTGTCCGGCTTGAGCGGGGATTTGCCTCCAGCACATAAACCACACCGTCCTTGTAGGCCATCTGCAAATTGACGATTCCTACAACATTCAGTCCCAAGGCGATCTTTCTGACATAGTCCCGCACAACTTCTAAGACCACGCCCGGCAAGGTCTGAGGCGGAATCATACAGGCGCTGTCCCCAGAATGGATTCCTGCCTCCTCGATGTGCTCCATGATAGCTCCAATGAGAACATCGTGGCCGTCAGAAACTGCATCCACATCGATCTCAACAGCGTTTTGCAAGAAATCATCGATCAGAACCGGATGCTCGTGTGAGACCCGCACGGCCTCGCGCATGTACACATCAAGACCTGCCTCGTCGTAGACTATCTCCATGGCCCGACCGCCCAGAACATAGCTCGGCCTCACCAGAACGGGATAGCCAATCCTCGCTGCAACAGCCTTTGCTTCAGCAGGAGAGTAGGCGATTCCGGCATTGGGCTGGGGGATGTTCAGTTTGGTCATGAGGGCATTGAACCTCTCCCTGTCCTCAGCCAGATCAATGCTGTCCGGGCTCGTTCCCAGTATCTTTGTCTTCAGCCCCCTCCGGGCGATCTCATTTTCCAGAGGTATGGCCAGGTTTATGGCCGTCTGGCCGCCGAACTGGACGAGAACGCCGTAGGGCTTCTCCTTTTCGATGATGTTCATGACGTCTTCAAGAGTCACCGGCTCGAAGAATAGCTTGTCCGATGTATCGTAATCTGTGGAGACTGTCTCAGGATTGTTGTTGACAATGTGAGCCTCAATCCCCTGCTCTCTCAAGGCCATCACAGCATGAACTGTGCAGTAATCGAACTCAATTCCCTGACCGATCCTGATCGGCCCGGAGCCCAGAATCAGGACCTTCTTTCGGTCAGATGGCACCAGCTCACACTGAGTATCGTACGAGGAATAGTAGTAGGGAGTCTTGGCAGCAAACTCGGCTGCGCATGTGTCCACCATCTTGTAGGTGGGAATGATGCCCAGGGAGATACGCATATCAGTTATCTCCTCCCGGCTCTTGCCAACGATGCGGGCGATCTGCTCGTCTGTAAACCCTGTGCGCTTCGCCTTCTTCAAGACCTCAGCATCTAGCCCCGCTGCAATCTCCTTTTCCATCGAGATGATGTTCTCTATCCTGTAGAGGAAATAGGGTTCAATTCCAGTTATCTTGTTGATCTCCTCTGATGTCATGCCCCTCTTCAAGGCCAGGTAAATGGCAAATATCCTCTCGTCTGTGGGATTGGCCAGAAGGCCACGAACCTCTTCATCAGTCCATTCGGTGTACTTTCCTGAGTACCCCAGCTCTTTATCGATATCAAGGGACCGGATGGCCTTCATGAGCGACTCCTCGTAGCTCCGTCCGATGGCCATGACCTCTCCAGTGGACTTCATGGCGGTTGTCAGAGTCTTGTTGGCCTTGACAAATTTGTCGAAGGGCCAGCGTGGAATCTTGGTGACAACATAATCTACAGTTGGCTCGAAGGATGCAGGCGTCTCCTTGGTCACATCGTTTCTGATTTCATCCAGGGTCATGCCTATGGCGATCTTGGCGGTCACTCGGGCGATGGGGTATCCTGTGGCCTTGGAGGCCAGAGCAGAGGATCGAGATACACGGGGGTTGACCTCAATCACCCTGTACTCGCCATTTTTGACAGCAAACTGGATGTTGCAGCCACCCTCAATTCCCAGAGCCCGGATGATGTTGATGGCTGCACTTCTCAGCATCTGAATCTCCTTGTCTGAGAGGGTCTGGATGGGCGTCACCACAATGGATTCGCCGGTGTGAATGCCCATAGGATCCATGTTCTCCATGTTGCATATGGTAATGCAGGTGTTGTTCGAGTCCCTCATCACCTCATACTCGAGCTCAATCCATCCGCCCACGCTCTCCTCCAAGAGAACCTGGCTGATCCTAGACCTCTTCAGCCCCAGCTCACAGATAGAGAGCAGCTCCTCACGGGTATGAGCAATTCCGCCGCCTGAGCCGCCCAAAGTATAAGCGGGCCGGACAACCAAAGGCAGACCCAGCTCCTCCATAACCTGTAAAGCCTCATCAAGATTGTTGACTGCCTTGCTCTTCGGCACTGGCTCGCCAACCCGCTGCATAACCTTCTTGAAGAGGTCGCGATCCTCCGAATCCTGAATGGACTTGATGGACGTGCCCAGCACCTCGACGTGGTACTTCTCAAGGATGCCCATCTCCGCCAGCTCCGATGTGACATTCAGGCCGGTCTGGCCTCCGATGCCGGCAATGATCCCGTCGGGCCTCTCCTTCTCGATGATCTTGGCAACAATCTCCGGCACAAGCGGCTCAATGTAAACCTTATCTGCGGTGTCCGGATCGGTCATGATAGTGGCCGGATTGGAGTTGACGAGAACGACCTCAATTCCCTCCTCGCGCAGTGATTTGCAGGCCTGTGATCCGGAAAAGTCAAACTCCGCGGCCTGACCGATCTGAATGGGACCGGATCCTATTAGAAGAACCTTATGAATATCTGTTCTCTTGGGCATCTTTATCGCCTCCCGGCTTTTGTCGCCCTGCCATTCATGATTTTCAGTACCGATCCAAAGAAGGGGTCTTCTGTACAGAGGGGTCCGGGATTGGCCTCGGGATGGTACTGGACGGCTAGAACCTGGAGTTTCTCGCTCTTTACTCCCTCCACAGTCCCGTCGTTGGCATTGAGCTGGGTGATCTGCAGATCAGTCCCCTCAACCGAGTTGGGCCGGACTGCGAAATTATGATTCTGAGAGGTAATGTAGACGATCTTCTTCTCCAGATCTTTGACAGGCTGGTTGCCTCCGTGATGTCCGAATTTTAGCTTGAAGGTCTGGGCTCCGAGAGCCAGGGATATGATCTGATGCCCTAGACATATCCCAAATATGGGGACCTGTCCTGCGAAGTGCTTAACAGCATCAATGGCCTCATAGGCCCTCTCCGGATCACCTGGGCCATTGGATAAGAAGAGAGCATCAGGCTTTATCGCTTCGATCTCAGAGACGTTTGCATGAGCCGGCAGCACTGCGATATCAAACCCGCGACAGGAAAGGCTTTTTAATATATTTCTCTTGATTCCCAGATCGAGCATGGCAATCCTGGGACCACGCCCCTCAATTCTGTATGGTGCCCTGCATGTCACATCGCCCAGAAGATCCTGAGCAGAGATGTCTGCCTGAGACCTGGCCATGGCCACCACATCCAGATCCTGCACATCGCTCTTCTCTCCGACAGCGATTGTTGCTCTCATCACTCCCAGGTCTCTGACCTTCAGCGTGAGCATGCGGGTGTCCACTCCGCATAGACCCGGCTTGCCCTCATCGATGAGGAACTGATTGAGAGTCCTCTTGTGCAGGTGATGCGTTGGCCGATCCCAGTATTCGCGGCAGACTACCGCCCGCGGCCACATCTTTTCCGACTGAAAATCGTCACCGTTGATCCCGTAGTTGCCCTGCAGAGGATATGTGAACATGAGCATCTGTCCGTGGTATGAGGGATCTGTCAATGCTTCCTCATAGCCGGACATAACGGTAGTGAAGACCAGTTCACCCGACACAACGCCGGGCGCACCAAAACCGATACCTTCCAACCTTGTACCGTCTTCTAACCCTAAGACCCCAATCATAGTATCGGCAACACAAGATGCTAAGTCACCTAAATACATTTCGATTATCACCATCTTTTTTAAGTTGGAGACACATTCCGAATTCATGGAAGTTAAAGTGCAGACTACAAAGAGCCCCGATTTCAAGCAGGTATATGCAATAGGCGCAATCGGAGGCCACAGCCCTTACGACTTTCGAATCGCCTTTTACAATGACTCACCAAAGAGCATGCAGGAGGATGGAAAGAACGTGACGATCATGGAGCGCAGGATCGATACCGAGATCATCCTTTCGCCCCTGGCGGCAAAGGAGCTCGCCAACTGGCTTTCCGAGCACATCAAGGATTATGAGAAGCTCTTTGGCGAGATCAAGAGGCCCGGAGCGAGCCTGCATCCTAATCCCGACCCGGCTAAAGCGAGCGACCCGGCTGCCATCCAGGGATACATGTGAGGCCTCTATGAACAATAAAGAGAAGGTTCTGCTGCATAAAGGCATAGACAAGATCAGGCAGGCGAGGTTTGAGGAGGCCCTGGAGATCTTCGAGCGGGTGCTCGCCAGCAACCAGGCGATCCCGGAAGCCTGGAACAACAACGGCGTAGCCCACTACAGCTTGGGCCACCTGGATGAAGCCATGAATTGCTACAATCGTTGCCTCGCCTTAGATCCTGAGAACCTTGATGCTCTCCGGAACAAGGCATTCCTGCTCCGAAGCCAGCGAAAGCTCGATGAGGCGCTGGAGGTCTATGACATGGTGCTGCAAAAGGGCGGCGACTCCATTGACATGGAGGCTACAGCAGTAGTGCTTACGGGTTTGGGGAAGCTGGACGAGGCCTTAAGTTGTCTGTACCTGGCCTTGGAGAAGATGCCCATGGATCGCCTGGAAAACGAGATTGCTACAGTAAAGGCCCTGATGGAAGAGAGAGGCATACCCATTCCAGGAGAGAGAGTATCGCCCGCGAATGCACCAGCAAATGCACCTGGTAACGATGGAGGTGTTGGGCCTTGAAGAGCTTTATAATGATAAATATCGAGCCGGGGATGGAGAAGGCGGTCCACGACAGCCTGGAGGCCATCAAAGACATCCGGGAAGTAGTTCCTGTCTACGGAGAGCACGACTTCATTGCCATCGCTGAGGTGCAGAGCATATCCGACTTGAACCGAGCTGTGCTGAGCATAAGGGAGATCAACGGCATAACTTATACCCAGACCATCCTTGGCATGGAGTTGAAGTTTTAGTTAATGCCTTCTCACCAAGGCCCCAGGCCTCTTGCACCTCTTTATCTGGCGGTCTTTGTGGCCGTGCTGGGATTCTCGCTGATAGCGCCGTTCTTTCCTCATTATGTCATGGATTTCGGCGCATCCTATTCCATGTTGGGAGTAATCGTCTCCGTCTACGGTGCGGCACAGCTTCTCACACAGATTCCAGTGGGCCGCCTATCAGATAGAACAGGCAGAAAGAAGATCCTGCTCTTAGGCCTGGCCACGTTCTCAGTTCTGCCTATCCTCTACATATATGCCGAGAGCGCCTATTCCCTCCTGTTCATCAGGACTTTAGGCGGAATTGGAGCTTCTGCCGTCTGGCCGATAGCTATGGCGCTGATCATCGATCAGGCCGAAGCTGGCAGCAGAGGGGCGGCAATGGGCTGGTACAATGCCTCCTTTTTTTCGGCTCTGGCCCTGGGGCCGCTTTTAGGCGGAGTGCTTTACGACCATTTCGGCATAAATGCACCGTTTTACCTCTGGTCTCTCTTGGGGATAGCTTCATTTTTTATGATTCTCTTCCACGTAGCAGAACCGAAGACCACCAAAGTGCAGATGAGCTGGACCCCGCAGCCGACAAGAGAGGCGCTTATCGCGCATGGCTACAAGACGACCTTTCTGGCCTGTTCATCCGTCGTCCTCTGGGCAGGGGTGGTAGGAGGCTTCAACTTTACGATGCTTCCAAGCTTTGCCTCAAGCCTTGGCTTCAAGGCCACCGATGTGGGGATAATTTACATGGTTTACGGAGGCAGCACGGCTCTCTTCAATGTCTACTTCGGGCGTCAGGCCGACCGGGGAAATAGGAAGATGCTCATAGTAGTCGGCTGCCTGGCCGGGGCCGTGAGCTTTGCCTTTCTCTCCCTGGCCGACGCACTGCTCACGGTCTCAATTCTCTTTGCCGGGCTAGGAATGGGTTTGGGGATGGCCGGGCCGGCGGCTGCAGCTCTGATCGCCGATACCACTAGCGTCTCCAGGCGGGGTGAGGTTTATGGAATCTTCAATACCGCTCGCATGGCCGGGGTAGTGATCGGGCCCCTTATTGCTGGATCCACTGCAGATCTGCATGGAATTCTTGGTGCGGTCTATGTCTTCACAATTCTGGCTACAGTAATAACGCTGGGAACGCTTGTCGTCCGAGAGCCAAAGCGATAGAGCCATAGCGATATTAGTAGCTCAGTCGCGAACCCAGATCAACAAAAAAAGTATGGGCAGCTTTGCCGATGATCTCTTGAGTTGGCCTTTGGCCAGCAGCTCGACAGTCTCTAAAGCAGTCCAGGAGTGTTCAAGGTATTCCAGGAGCCCTGATTGCCGATTCTCAGAGAGGACTGGCTCTGGGCATACTTCAGGTTGTTCTCCAGATGTCCTCCAAAGGTCACCGGAGCTGGTGATAGAGATCCTGTGCTCTTGCTTCCGATCTGAACTGTGTTTGTGTTGTTTGTGAGCTGGACGGGAATAGCATCGGAGTAGAAGCTCTGGCCGAGGAGTGGGAAATAAGGAGCTTTTACAATATCCAGTATTGATGTGTCCGCAGCTTTGAAGAAGACGGAGGGGGTATAAGAGCCCATCTGGAAGAACATGGGATCATCATAGGTCCACATTGTTGCCAGGCCTGTTGCTGACAGCATAAGGATAACTGCCAATGCAATTGCGTATTTCATCATAGTTTTCTCCCCCTGACATCCGTTGGATTTAAACTTATGCCTTCAAGGCGTCTGCCAGACGCCATTGGAATAGACTCTCATCGACGAGCCAGATCTGGCGATTTCTATTGTCTTGGACAGATCTTTATGTGTTCCTATCCACCAAGGATCTGTCGGATAGCTGACGATATAGCTGGGTGGGTAGTAATAGAAGGGCTGGGAATATGGCCAGGGAATGCTGTAGGTCGGCAGGTAATAAGAGTAATACGGATAGTTCGGGGAGAGCATACTTGCATAGCTGTAGATGGGACCTACGCCAAGCCAGTCCCAAGAACGACCGGAGTCGGCAGTGCCTTCTGCGCTTTGGGCTGCACCTATAAAACAGACCACCAAGAGCACAAGTAGGGCCAAGACGGCTGCAATTTTTGTCATGCTTATAGAATTATGGACTCAAATTCATATAAACTTTGTCATCAACTAAAATTGCAAAAAAACGTAAAGAGATGGCAGTCCCGCCATCTCCATTGGGCTCGTCTCTTTCTCTATCGCGTTTTTCCGATGACTGCCACCTTCTTAGTAACAACCACAACATCGTTTCGCAGTTGATAGTCCTGGCCCAGAGCGCTGTCATAGGCAGTAGCCGGTGCGTGCTTTCCGTCTCTTACATATGCGAAAACCTGGTAGCTGCCCCAATCGGTTGGAGCACTCTTCCATGTCCACAGGTTCTTAGAAGACCAGTCCTGTACTATCTTCCAGGCGTTGTTAGTTGACGGGCCCTTCAACCAGAACTGGTAGACAATCGGGTCATTGTTGGCGTCAGTTGCCTTGGCAGTCCATTTCACCGTGGTCCCGGCACTCTGCGGGCTCGACTTGTCTGCGGAAAGTGCTGTCAGCAAGGGCAGATCGTTCACCTTGAGCTGGTACTCTGCTCCTACAGCGCTATCGTAGCTCGTAGCAGGGTTGTGCAAACCGTCCCGGACGTAAACATAGACGGAATAGGCTCCGCCGTCTTTGCCGGAGCTGGTCCATATCCACTGGTTCTTTACAGACCAATCCTGAGCTACCTTCCAGGCGTTGCCGGTTGACGGGCCCTTCAGCCAGAACCTGTATTGAATCGGATCCTTGTTTGCGTCCGTTGCCTTAGCCGTCCATTTCACAGTTGTTCCAGCAGTCTGCGGGCTCGACTTATCTGCAGAAAGAGCCGTCAGCTTGGGTGGCTGGTTGACGGTAAGCTGATAGAGGGCACCCAGAGCGCTATCGTAGCTGGTGACCGGATTATGCGATCCGTCCCTGGCATAGACATAGACCGAGTACGACCCGGCGTCGTTGCCGGATGTGGCCCAAGTCCACTGGTTCTTTGAAGACCAGTCCTGAGCTACAGTCCATGCATTCCCGGTTGATGGGCCTTTCAGCCAGAATCTGTAATAGATCGGCTCGCGATCAGGGTCGCTGGCCGTAGCTGTCCACTTTATGGTCGTGCCTGCACTCTGAGAGCTGGCCTTGTCCGGCTTGAGGGATATGAGTGTTGGCGGCTGGTTAGGTGCCAGCAGGGTAAACAGGGCTCCTGCGTCATCGTCCCACTCTAGAGCACTTGAGTGCAGGCCATCGCTCACCTGAACCTGAATCTGGCTGGTTCCTGCGTCGGCAAGTGATGTGGGCCAGATCCAGGTCGGATCTGTGGACCAGTCCTGTGCCAGTGCCCAGGCCCCTCCGGTTCCCGGACCTTTTATCCAGTACCGGAAGAACACTAGGTCACCCTCCGGGTCGTTGGCAGATGCCTCCCACCAGACGGTAGCGCCGATTGGTTGAGGGCTGTTCAGGTTACTGGCCAGGCCGGTTATGGTCGGCGGCAGGTTGATGTTGATTATGGAATATTCAGCGATATCGTAGTCGTCTGCTCCAGCCGGTCCAGAATGGCTGCCGTCTCGAACCGCCACCAGGATCTGGCTGTAGCCGACATCGAATGAGTCCGTCCTCCAGATCCAGCGGTTGTTCTTGCCCCAGCCGGTCTGGTCCATCCAGAATCCGTTGGTTGAAGGCCCACGCAGATAGAACTTGTACTGCAGGGGATCTCCTTCCGGATCGCTGGCCACTGCCGTCCACTTGACCCAGCTTCCCGAATACTGGGGGTCCGGGCGATCTGAGTAGAGCACATTGATCCGCGGCGGCAGGTTGGCTGCAGTCAGCTTGTAGGCCAGGCTCTTCTTGGCGTCAGAGCTGCTGATGTCAGAATGCTTCCCGTCTCTCACCCAGACCTCAACCTGATAATTTCCGGCCATATAGCCGATGGTGCTCCAGCTCCAAACAGATCTCGTTACATAGCCTGTATCAGACTGAACCTGGCCGCTGGTTGGATCCCGGATGATGAACCTGTACTGGAGAGGATCGCTCTCAGGATCAGTGGCCTTGGCAGTCAGAGATATGGACTGGCCCACCCTCTGCGGGCTGGCGGGAGCTGCAGTCAGTGCCGTTACCACTGGTGGTTGATTGTTATTCTTGTTGCCGAAGTTGATCTCTTTGTTTTCTCCCTTCGCCAGAGCAAAGGGAGCAGAAACTCCGCCCACCGGAGATGTCGCAGTCCAGCCGCTCTGCATGACCTCGCTAATCTGGTAGCTTGCAGGGTCCAGGTTGGTGAAGCTGTACCAGCCTTCTGCGTTTGTAGTTGTGGTCAGCACTGCGCTCGTAGCCATGTTCTTGAGATTGATGGTCCAGCCGGAGAGGCCGGGCTCGCCGTTGTTGGCCCCGTTGCCATTGAGGTCGTTGAACTTAACGCCCCAGATGGAGGCCTTATCCGGTTGAGACTCCAGCTTGTTGCCGAAGTCCAGATTATTCTTGCTGCCCGGCAGGTTGACCCTGATCGACTCTGCGGTGGTGAGCACCCAGCCCGTTTGTGACAGCTCGCTGACCTCGTAGACGCCAGGGAATAGGTTCTTGAATGTGTAAGCTCCATTGGCATCGGTTCTGGTCTTGGTCAGGATGATGTCTGGAACTGGTCTGTCTGCAGATCCAAGATATGTGAGCACCATCTGCCAGTTGGCTATTCCCGGCTCACCAGCGTCCTTTATGCCATTTCCGTTGAGATCATTGAAATTGACTCCGGATATGCTGGATTTGCCTGCCACTGGAATGGGAGCTATGACCACCGATTTTGATGAAACGCTGACTACGATTGGATCGTCCACCTCATATGTTCCTGGGGCCAGGTTGTCGAACGTGTATGAGCCGTCCTCGGCGGATGTGATGTTGGCAATCTCTATTCCGTTTTGGGCCAAAGTCACTCGTTGGCCGGGAATGGCCGGTTCATCCGAGTCCTGTACCTGGTTCTCATTGGCATCATAGAACTTGACACCAGAGATTGTGAAGCTGCCCTTGTTGCCAAAGTCCTTGCCGGATACATCGGCATTGAGGAGATCCACAGAGTAAGAACCCTCAGCCGGGAGGCTGACTGCCCAACCATCTTGAGAGACCTCTCTCAGAATGTATTTGCCCGGAGCCAGGTTCTTGAAGGAATATGAGCCATCCTGGCCGGTGGTGGTTGCGTTGATCACGGCTCCGTCCTTGGAGAGCTCGATGTTCCAGCCTGCCTGGCCGGCTTCGCCCGAATCCCGGATGCCATTGCCGTTCTTATCCAGGAAGCTGGTTCCAGATATTGCCCAGGAGCCGTGATTGCCGAAGTCCTTGCCGGATATGTCTGCGTCCGACAGAGTTACGGTGTAGGAGCCATCTGTCGGTGCTGTTCTCACCCATCCGGACTGTTCGACCTCAGTGATGGTGTATGTGCCAGGTGAAAGGGCCTCGAAGATGTATGATCCGTCTTTTTCGGTAGTGGCGCTATTGACGGAGCTGCCATCCTGAGAAAGCTGGATTGTCCAGTCTGCCAATCCCGGTTCGCCGTCGTTGATGCCATTGCCGTCAAGGTCATTGTACTTCATGCCGGATATGCTGAAGGCTGACAGCTTATTGGCAAAGTTGATGTCAACGGCATCTGCGTCCAGAAGGTCAACATTTTGGGTTTTGCCATTGACGGCAGTCCAGCCTGTCGGCAATTCCTCGCTCACCGTGTAGCTTCCCGTCTTCAATTGCTCGAAGCGGTAGCCTCCGTCCTCGCGGGTGAGAGCTGAGACATCGCTTCCGTCTGTTTTGGACAGCCGGATGGTCCAGCCGGAGAGTGCTTCGCCACCGTCCATGATGCCGTTTCCGTTCTTGTCATCATAAGCCGCTCCGGAGATGTTCAATGTCGGCTCGCTTATGGTAAAGAATGCTACAGCCTCGAAATCAAAGCCATCCTCAGTCGCGTGCTTGCCGTCTCTGATCTGGACTTTGACCTGGCTCTCCCCGACATCCGCCGATGAGGTCTTCTGGGTCCAGGAATTGCCGGCACTCCAATCAGATGCAGTCTGCCAGGCACTGCCTGTTGACGGGCCGTTCAGCAAGAAACGGTAGCTCAGTGGATCGGAGTCAGCGTCGTTTGCATCAGCCGTCCAGGTTATGGTTGTGCCTGGGATCTGGGGGCTCTTGACGTCTGCAGAAAGAGAGTTTATGACCGGGGTCTGGTTCTCGGCAACAGGTGCCGGTGTAGATTCTTCGGTCTCATTTACTGGCGTCTCAGGTGTTTCATTCTCCAGGACAACCGGTTCGGTTATGTTCTCTGCCGGAGGTTGTACGAGGTTGTTCTGCTCAGGCGATTCCTGTTCTGTCTCATTCTCCACTATCACGGTTTCATTCTCGACTGCTATGGGTCCCTCTTCCGGCTTGATCTCGGAAACAGGGGAGAGGATGGTGAAGTCCTGGCTTATGCTGCCGCCTTCTCCCTCTGCGCCCTCATGCTGATCATCCTTGGACTGAACTGTGATGGTGCTGGTTCCAGGCTCGCTGGCATTCCAGATCCACAGCCCATTAGACTGCCAGTCGGTGACAGCAGTGCCGTTGACCAGGAAGCGATAGAATATCGGATCGCTCTCTGCATCCTCAGCCACCGCCGTCCAGGTTACTGCGGTCCCAGCTACCTGCGGGCTGTCTTTGTCTGCAGAAAGCTCGCTCATGACTGGAGCATTGTTGGCGGCGGCAGGCGCGGCAACCTCGAAGCTGGCGCTCTTTGAGCTGTCTCCTTCGGGATTGTGCTTGCCATCTCTGACCTTCGCAATAATTGCATGCTGGCCGATCAGATCTTCGGCAGGATTCCACACCCAGACTGGGCTCTCCGCCCAATCCTGGACGACCTGCCCATCAAGAGCGAACTGGAACTCCATCGGATCGCCCTCTGCATCCGCAGCCACCGCCGTCCAGGTTACTGCAGATCCCGCGGCCTGCGGGCTGTCTTTGTCTGCAGAAAGCTCGCTCATGACTGGGGGATTGTTAGTGACAACAGGCGCGGCAACCTCGAAGCTGGCGCTCTTTGAGCTGTCTCCTTCGGGATTGTGCTTGCCGTCCCTGACCTTCGCAATAATTGCATGCTGGCCGATCAGATCTTCGACAACATTCCACACCCAGACAGAGCTCTCCGCCCAATCCTGAACGACCTGTCCGTCAAGAGCGAACTGGAACTCCATCGGATCGCCCTCTGCGTCCGCAGCCACCGCCGTCCAGGTTACTGCGGTCCCAGCTACCTGCGGGCTGTCTTTGTCTGCAAGAAGCTCGCTCATGACTGGGGGATTGTTAGTGACAACAGGCGCGACAACCTCGAAGCTGGCGCTCTTTGAGCTGTCTCCTTCGGGATTGTGCTTGCCGTCTCTGACCTTCGCAATAATTGCATGCTGGCCGATCAGATCTTCGGCTGCATTCCACACCCAGACAGGGCTCTCCGCCCAATCCTGGACGACCTGTCCGTCAAGAGCGAATTGGAACTCCATCGGATCGCTCTCTGCATCTGCAGCCACCGCCGTCCAAGTTACTGCAGTCCCAGCGACCTGCGGGCTGTTTTTGTCTGCAACAAGCTCGCTCATGACTGGGGCACCGTTGGCTGGAGCGACGATCTCGAAGCTGGCGCTCTTTGAGCTGTCACCTTCGGGATTGTGCTTGCCGTCTCTGACCTTTGCGACAATTGCATGCTGGCCGATCAGATCTTCGGGAGGATTCCATACCCAGACGAGGCTCTCTGACCAGTCCTGGACTATCTGTCCATCCAGGGCGAACTGGAACTCCAGTGGGTCGCCCTCGGCATCCATGAACTCCACGGTCCAGGTGATGGTCGAGCCAGTCTCCTGGGGGCTCATCTTGTCAGGGCTGAAGTTGATGATCGCAGGCTTCTGATTGGGGGACGATACAACAAACGTCGTGCTCATCTGATCATCAAATCCGTCCTGATCGGCATGCTTTCCGTCTCTTATCTGGACTGAAACCTCATTATCGCCCTCTGCGGAGGTCCATTTCCACTGGTTGATCGACTGCCAGTCGGTTGTGGGCAGTCCATTCAAAAAGAATCTGAATAATAGGGGATCGTTATCAGGATCGTTTGCTGAGGCCTTCCAGGTGACAATGCTTCCTGCCTCCTGGGGGCTCTCCTTGTCTGCAGAAAATTCGGAAATGGTCGGCTTTTCATTGAGCTTGTTCAGCGTGAATGTTGCGCTCTTTGACGAGTCTCCATTTTCATTGTGCGTGCCGTCTTTGACTCTTGCCTCGACGCTATGAGACCCTGCCTCATCGGCAGAGGTGTACCATACCCACTGAGGCTGAGACTGCCAATCGGTTGCCGGCTGACCATCCAAAAGGAACTGGAACTGCAGGCCGTCTTCCTCCTGGTCGCTGGCCTCTGCAGTCCAGGCTATTGCCGCGCCTGCCTCCTGTGGGCTGGCTGGTGATGAGGTGAGACCTGTCAGGACCGGCGCCTGGTTGATAGGCTCAACATTTTGAGGCAGAGCCTCCTGTTCCTTCACAGGCTCCTGTTCCTTCACAGGCGGCTGCTGATCGATGGGCGCGGATTGTGGTGCGGTCAGAGTGAACAGAGCGATTTTCTCGTTTGGAGTGAATTGATCATCAGGATGGCTTTCATCCTTGACCCAGACACTTATCTGGTACTCTCCGGCTTCTTGTGAATCAGTATCCCATTTCCAGGCGTTCTCCTCGGACCAGGGAGCGACTATCGACCATGCGTCTCCCGTGGACGGGCCCTTCAGCCGGAATTGGAATAAAACAGAATCGTCTTCTGGATCAGTAGCTTTGGCAGTCCATTTTATAGAGGAACCTGCCTCCTGAGGACTCTCCTTATTGCTATCGACTGAGTCGATGACCGGCTGCTGATTGTCGTTTGCTCCGCCTGTGCCTTCCGTCGGGATTATCCCTTCCTGCCCCATGACATCCGGCGAAAGCCCTATTTGCGCCGAGGCCGAAAGGGCCAGTAACAGGCTGGCTATCATTATCATGAGAAAAATATGTCTGTACCTGTGCTCGATATTATCACTAAACCGCATATCCACACTCTCCTTTCACCACACTCACCACACTTACCACACCCACACTACATTATCCTGATAAATGCTCAGGCAGGCCATTTATTAATCTTTGTTTCATATTAGCTAGGCAAAGGGATGCTTCGCAGAGTCCTTCTTAGTCAATATCTCCGAGACTGGGGGTTTTTGAGATACTGCGCGCTCAATTGCCAGCTTTGTGGCCTGGTAGTTGAAATCGTAAACCAGTTTCTTGTCCTTGGCATCCCACTCGATGAACACGGATACGATTATCATCAGCTCCTCGGCCAGTTTCTCCGGCAGGGTTCCAGCCTTTACGCAATCCATTACTGCTTTTGCCACAGCCGCCTGAGCCGGCCCGAACATGAGTATGGCCTGTCCGGCTCCCTTGATTGTGACCTTGTTCACCAGCAGAGTAGCAGGCTTTGCAGGAAGGTTTGGCGCGAGGACGGCGAGCAATGGCGTGTGCCCCTGAGCCGGCGAGGCCAGGGCATTGACAAAGGCCTGCTCCACAGAGCTTCCTTTAGGCCCAATGACTAGATCGATATGGGCGATCTCAGCCCCCTCTCCGACGAGCGCTTCTCCTATCAGTACTCGATCAAATGGTTGCATCATGCTTCAGAGGTTAGGTGATTTTTCATATAAATTTGTAATCTATGTCTGCAGTAAAATCCACTACATATTTTATTATCTTCATCATAATACTTTGAGATATAACTTCAAGAGATCCTAAAGGACGGGCAAAACGCCCCCCCGCCAAAAAATATATCATCATAATCCGCTGCAAGATCAGGATAATGCGAATACTTGTAGTCAACAATTACGGACAGTTCAATCACCTCATCCGGCGTGCCATTCGGGATCGGGTGGACTCTGACCTCATCTCCAACCAGACTCCTCCAGAGAATATCGATGCAGATGGCTTGATCCTGGGGGGCGGCCCCACTCTTGATAGAGCCGGGCGCGGCGCTGACTATCTGCGGGATCTGGACATACCCATGCTTGGAATCTGTCTTGGGATGCAGCTCATGGGCACCACCTTTGGAGGACGCGTGGTTCCCGGTAGCATTGGAGGCTATGCCGAGGTGGACGTGGAGGTTCTCAAGGAAGACGACATCCTCAAGGGCCTGCCAGCCAGGTTCAAGACCTGGGCCTCACATATGGATCAAGTCTCGGTGCTTCCAGAGGGCTTTGAGGTCCTGGCCCGCTCCGATGTATGCGAGATCGAGGCCATGAAGCACCTCACAAGGCCTCTGTATGGTGTGCAGTGGCATCCTGAGGTTGTGCACACCCAATACGGCTCTGAGCTTCTCGATAACTTCATCGCACTATGCAAGAGATGAATGGATGAAGTAGAGAGAGGCCTGAGGATAGCCGAGCTGAATGAGGAATTATCCGAAGCCAAAAAGCTCACCCCAACCAGTCTGGCCGCCCGTATAGAAGAGCTGGGATTCTCGTGCCTTCGTTGCGGTGAGTGCTGCCGCGGAGAGGACAACAGCGTTCTGGTTTTCCCACGCGAGGTCAGGCGCATCTGTGCTGCTACCGGGCTCGCCTGGCTCGAGGTGGCAGGGCCGCCAGAAGAAGGCGAGTGGGGCCGGGATGGATCTTTTCACACTCTTGAGTGGCGGCTGAAAAAAGATGGGGAATCCTGCTGCTTTTACCAGGAGGGCCGCTGCGCAATTTACATGGATCGGCCTCTCCTCTGCCGCACATATCCGTTCTACCTGGATCGCGGCGAGCTGATGCATTCCGAGTGCCGGGGCCTTGGCGGGAGGATCGAGCCCGGCGAGGCAGAGAAGATCGCAAAAGTGCTGATCTCGCGTCAGGTCGTCGAGATCGAAGAGGCCATCTCGTTGATGGAAAGATACCAGGACTTTCCAAGAGACGATCCGACAGAGACCGGCGGGAAGGGAGGCATCACTGTGCACGACAGCGAGGGTGAGCACAGGATAGTAGGGGGGAGATGTTCAGAATTGAATTAGATCTCGCAAATTAATGGGAATAGATATGATGTCTAAAGGATTATCACTTATGATATCATACTATCACGGAAAGATTTAATATGAAACGAGATAGCCAACGGATCACCAATTTTCCTAGGCAATGGAAGGGATGGTCAGGCCCAATGAGAATTGGCCGTCCGACAGGCGGTTAAAAAGGTGAGATCTCGTGAAAATCGAATGCCTTGCTCTGCTGGCGTTTATATTTGCCAGCTTGCTACTGTCCGCTCCGGCATTATCCGGCGGATCTGAAAAGACTCTAAAAGTTGCAACGATGTGGGACATACCAGATATAGACCCGGTATTGAGGGGAGACGCATGGGCTGAAAAAGCCCTTGTCACTGAGACCCTGGTGACCTCAAATCAGGATTTCGAGCTCTTGCCTCAGCTTGCCGTCTCCTGGAATCAGCCGGACGAAAAGACCTGGGAGATCCGGATCAGGGATGATGTCATATTTCATGACGGCAGCAAGATGACTGCTGATGATGTCAAATTTACTCTGCAGAGAGGTGCTGAATCGGACTCAACTGCGGCCAGCCTCCTTCTGCTCGATAGCATTGATGTATTAGATCCGACCACTTTGGTAATTCACACCAAGAGCCCAAATTCCGTGCTACCGGCTGCTCTTCTTAGCCCCTCGCTTGGAATAATTAGCAAAAATTCCGTTGACAGCGACGGCAAATTCGTAAGGATCATTGGAACGGGTCCATTTATGATGGAGAGCTTCGACAACCAGACTCACGTCCTGACGGTCGTCAAGAATGATAACTGGTGGGGCGGAGTGGCCAAGATCGACAGGATAGTCACAACGCCCATGACCGATGCCAACACCAGGGCTTTGGCCATCGAGAATGGCGATGTAGACTTCACAGTGGACATACCCTACAGCGAGGTGGAGCGGATCAACTCCATCAACGGCTTGAGTGCTGAGAGATACGAAACATCATACCTCTATCGTCTCGACCTGAACACAAACCACGAACCACTGGATAATATCGATGTTCGACATGCCTTGAGCTATGGAATTGACCGGGAGCAGATCGTCTCATATGTTCTCTTCGGAGTCGGATCTGCAGACAGCGTCCCGTTCAACTCATCAATGCCCTGGGCCAACAACAGCGTAGTGAATTATGATTATGATGAAACGATGGCAAAACAGCTTTTGGCTGATGCCGGCTGGAGCGATTCCGACGGAGACGGAACTCTGGACAGAGATGGAAAGCCTCTGGAGCTGTCTCTGCTCACCTATGCCACCCGTCCCGGGCTGGTTCCGGTTTCCGAAGCGCTGGTGGGAGATTTCAAGAAGCTGGGAATAAAGGTGAACCTGGAAGTGCTCGAGTGGGGTGCCATTGATAGCAGACGCAAGGATGGCGACTGGGATATGGTGCTGTTTGCCACCAACTGCGCTTTGGTTCCCGATCCATACTACTATCTGCAAAGAAGCTATGGCACCGGCGGCTCCTACAACTATGTTGGTTATTCAAATCCTGCGGTTGATGATCTTTTAGACCAGTCGATGGCAGCCGAAGATCTTCAGGCCAAGTACGATATCCTCAAAGAGGTTCAGGCTATCACCCAGGAGGAGGCCATGAACATAATCGTAGCCCACTACGGAATGGTTATAGCCCAAAAGGACAGTGTCACCGGATTCGTATTCGATCCTACTGCTCACGACTACAAGCTGAATGCAGAGATGAGCATCGAAGGTTGAAACGCATTTGATGGGGTTGTCTTGTATGCCGGGCTCAACCGGCTAAAAGGAAAACGGCCAGGGCATGTTTGTCATGGCCGTATTCATCTCTTTCTCAAATCAGATCAACCAGGATACACAAACGTTCCCTGATATCCGACTCCCTGGAACTTCTCCAGATACTCCTTATGCACAGCCTCCGGGTCCAGGTCTTCAAACTGATCCGGATAGAACCACTTGGCGAGATAGGCCAGGCCCACAAACCACCTTGGCCGGCTGGTGACCTCTGTAGTCATTAGATGCACTTGCCTGTCTTTTACTGCATCCACCTCTGCAAGCTCCGGTGCCTCGACGATTCTCGTCCACAGCTCTTGCATCTGGGTGTCGTTATCCACACTATATCCTCCAGGAGAGCTCCAAGTGAAGATAATCTGGGGATTCTCTTCCACCACCCACTCAGGGTCTACTGTAGGATACATTCCGCCGGTTCCGCCGGTTAGATTGTGTGCGATGTTATCTCCTGCCGCAAGTCCGCAGAGCATATCAACAATTGAGCCATTGGAGCCGGTCTTCCAGAGGTTGTCTGATGTATAATAGATGGGATAGACTCGAGGCTTCTCGCTCTCTTGGATAGTCGAGACCCGATCTTCAATGAGATCGATATAATTGCCCGCAAAATCAGTGAACTGTGCCGCTTCGTCTTTCTTTCCCAAAATCATGCCCAGGGCCATCATCTCAGGCATCGAATAATCAGGATATGTAAATCCCATGCGAAGGACTGCGATCCCTGAGCCGGACAGCTTGTCCTCCAGCTTCTCGGGGTCAGGCGTCCTCAAGTCTGCGATCACAACATCCGGCTTGAGCCGCAGGATCGCTTCGATGTCCGGATCGCTCCATTTTCCGACAGCCGGCTGATCGGACAATTCCGGAAAGAAGTCCTTGTTCGCTCCCTCAGTCATTGATGTCCCGATTCCTATGACCTTATCTTCTGCTTTCAAGCATCGAATGGCCTCAGCGCAGGCCAAGTTGAGGATGACGATCTTCTCAACCGGCATGGGGATGGCCACGATCTTGGACTGGTCATAGATCGTAAAGGCCTTGAGAGAGAGGCTCTCTTCCGATTCGTTGATGATCTCTTCGATTTGAGTGATGTCCTCTTCGTCCACGCTGCCGTCCCGGTTGGCGTCAGCCAGCTCAGTGGATGCTACCCTCCCGGCAATTATGTCATGAGCATAGGAGATATCCGATTCATTGACCGCATCATCCAGATTGGCATTGCCGAAGATCTCCAGCGTGTAAGCTGCGGCCAGCGGCAGTATAGTTGCAGATACTGCCCCGACCAACAGCAATGATATGATAATTCGTCCTTTCATCCTAATCAGCTCCAGCTGCATATTGTCGATAATACTGCGAAGTTCATATCTAATGATAACTAAGTAGTATGATTTAAGATTTGCTCAGCAAAGCCAAAAAATAACTAGTGCTTTGTAACATTAATTTTGCAAATTAAGGTAATGCCTTTCAAGTTTCACTCTGGCATTCTCTTTATTGAATCTCCATCTCACGGTTACTTCGATCGCATTCCGATCTCGCTCCCAAG
>Ga0074195_1002448_pt1 | contig 20674 bp, 15 predicted proteins | sample EPASupsiteHSE623_FD_64525 | JGI IMG/M metagenome (GOLD analysis project Ga0074195, IMG submission 64525) | Bioremediated contaminated groundwater from EPA Superfund site, New Mexico - Sample HSE6-23 | ecosystem: Environmental > Aquatic > Deep subsurface > Groundwater > Contaminated ...
TGAAGTGACCAACTCGGTATCGCCTGAAGTGAAGTTTTTCAGCACGCCTGCTTTTTTGTCAAAAACCAGCCGGAAGCCTTCACCCTGAATGGTGATCTCATTTTGATTTTCATCCGTCTTTAAAGAGGGGAGTGACTGGACATTTATTTTCTCTGCCGGTTTTGAAAACGGTAGCTGCATTTGTTCGGCGGCCAGTTCGTAACCTGCAGGGACCAGGCTTTTTTCCGCTTTTGTTTTAGCCGAGAAATTCAGGAAATATTCTGTTCCGGGTTGTGGATCAATCGTGTATTCAATATTTACTTCTTTAGTTGCGCCGGGTTCAAGTGCGAAGTTTTCGAGTTTTCCATTGGCCAGGGTTTCACCGTCGGCAGTCAGCGTCCAGCTGATATCAAAATCAGACAGGTTAGTGAAAGCATGTTTGTTTTTAATCTCGATCAGCCCTTTTTTCAGATCTTTTGATTTGAAGGCAATGTTCTGATAGACTTTCTTCACTTCCAGCAGGGAAGGCTTCACTCCCCTGTCGGGGTCGACCAGTCCGTTGATACAGAAGTTGCCGTCTGACGGAACTGTGTCCGGCCCGAAATCGCCGCCATAAGCCCAATACGCCGTTCCGTTCGAATCTTTTTGCAGGATCCCTTGGTCAACCCAGTCCCAGATACAGCCGCCCTGCAAAACGTCATAGCTTTCAATCAGATCCCAGTAATCCTGCAGGTTTCCGACGCTGTTTCCCATCGCATGGGCATATTCACACTGGATCAGGGGTTTTGCGGGATTACTTTTTGCATAGTTTTCCATGTGTTCCATGCTGGCATACATCGGACAGTTAATGTCGGTGTTATCACCTCCATCGGCCCGTTCGTATTGTACGGGACGCGAACTGTCAATCTCTTTCAGGTATTTGTAGGTAGCTTCAAAATTAACACCGTTCCCGGCCTCATTGCCTAAAGACCAGGTGATGATTGAAGGTTGGTTCTTGTCTCGTTCATACATATTTTCGGTACGATACAGATGAGCAGGACCCCACTCCGGCTGCTTGGCCAGTGATTCGGGTCCGTAACCCATTCCATGCGATTCAATGTTTGCCTCATCGATGAGGTAAAGTCCGTAAATGTTGCAAAGTTTATACCACATTTCGGGTTCCGGATAGTGAGAAGTCCGCACCGTATTAATATTGTGCGTCTTCATGAGTTTAATATCCTTCAGCATGGTTTCAACATCCTGAACATGGCCGGTCACATCATTGTGCTCGTGGATGTTCACCCCTTTTACATAAATGGGACGGCCGTTTACAAGCAGCTGTGCGTTTTTGATCTCTACCCGGCGGAAGCCGACGTCCTGGCGGATCACTTCAACAATATGACCTTCAGCGTCCTTTAAGGTGATCAGTAACTGGTAAAGATTGGGTGTTTCCGCGCTCCAGGTTTTCACACCGGGAATGATATCGTCGGCGATTGCGATCACCTGGCTGCTGTCGGCAAGCTCAACGGTTTTGGTGTAGCTTTTAACCGCATTTTCATCGTCCAGCAACTCTGCTTCCACGGTCAGGTTTGCATCTTCCTGATTAAAATTGACAAGCTCTGCCTCCAGCTTAAATGTTCCGTTGGTATAGGTTGAGTCCAGACCCGCAATTACTTTGAAGTCCCTGATATTCTGCTTATCGCGGGCGAGCAAGTAGGTATTGCGGGTAATCCCGCTCATTCGCCAGAAGTCCTGGTCCTCCAGATAACTTCCATCGCACCAGCGGAAAATTTCGACGGCAAGAGTATTATTTCCGCCTTTAAGATAAGGGGTGATATTAAACTCGGCCGGTGTTTTGCTGTCTTCACTGTATCCGACATATTGCTCGTTTACCCAAACATTCACAAATGAGCTGGCTGCTCCGAAATGGATGAACACTTCTTTGTCTTTCCAGTCGGCGGGTACATTGAAATTCCTTTTATAAGAACCGACCGGGTTATAGTGTTTTTGGATCAGCGGAGGAGTTTTGGCGTGCGGATAGGGCACATTGGTATAGATGGGATAATCGAAACCCTGAAGTTCCCAGTTCGAGGGGACTTCAATATCATCCCAGTCTTTGATTCGGTAATCGTCTTTGAAGAACCAGAAAGGGCGTTCATCCGGATTCTGTGAAAGATGAAACTTCCAGGTACCGTTCAGGGTTTGTACATAGGGTGAAGACCAGATATCATCGGTTATCGCCTGTTCCCTTGAACTATACGGAATAAACGACGCCCTTGGTTTCTCCTTGTTGATTTGACTGATTGCAGGGTCTTCCCATGGTTTTGGGTCCATTTCCTCAAAAGGCACGCCTTCATATGTTTTTGTACAGGCGAAGGAAGAGGAAAATAAAACGAAAATCAAAAGCCAATTGTTTTTTTTCATTATGATATGTGTTAGATGATGCTAATGTCACTACCGGTAGGTACTGGTAGGTATGCAAAAATTCAAAAAAAATTCATCATATGCAAGTAAAAATCAAGCGGAAAAGAAAAAGGCTGCTAAAAATAAAATTGTGTGCAGGAGAATTGAGTACATGAGAAATGGGGTGGAGAGAATACAAAATGAAAAGGATATCTCAAAGATTCGAGACATCCTTTTTTAAGGCTTTTATTGCTTAGAAAATATAGCGTACACTGAATTGTGCCTGCCATCTCGAACTTTGAGGCCCGGAATCGTCAATCCCATAAGAATCGTTTTCATTATCGTGGATGTATTGATAGGTCGGAGTAGTTCCATCTGCCCTATAACCGGCGAATCTAACTAGTCTGTAAACATTGTAGTCACCTAAGGCATAATGCATCCTGCCCCAGTCCTTGTTCAGCATATTGGTGAAATTGAAGATATCCAGCGCGATCTGGATCCGGTTTTCAAGAGTAGGTGAAACTTTGAATTTAAATTCCTGCATGACTTTAATATCTATGACATTTTCAAACGGCATTCGCTGAGAACCTCTTTCAAAATATTCACCTTTATGTTTCCTTAGTGATTTATGACCTTCAATAAATTGGCTGAGGTCATTCCATTGCTGAGCTGCCGTGTAATTTCCGTTGTCCACCAGAATAATGTCACTCTGATCTTCGGGAACATACAGGAGAGTTAGACTGTACCTGTCATTATCCCCGGCGGGTCCTGCGTAGGAAGAAGCACCATTATCGTAACCGAAGGAATAGGTTTGTCCGGATTGGCCATTATAGAAAAGAGAGAATGTTGTGTTGGCGAATTTACTGTATTCCCATTTATAAGAGACACTGGTAACAACACGATGTCCGAGGTCATAGACCGATCTGCCCAGGTCAAGCCGGTTTCGGCCATGGGCATTGGCTACGCGCCATTGAGATGAATTTTGGGAGGATTCGCCATCATTGAGTGACCTGGCCCGGCCATAGTTGTAAGCTACAGTGGCGTATAAACCGTTTGACCAGTCTTTTTCTGCCTGCGTCATCACGTTGAAGCTGTGCCCCTTGCTCGTGTTTGAACCCAGAAAAATTCCGGTGTAATCTCCTTCTGCACCACTATTGGCTTTAACATCATTTTGGATATTACTCCAGATGGTACGGTTATCTCCGGTTCCGGTCATTTTTTTACCGGTATCCTGAATAATCAGGTTTTGGTAGGTCACGTTATTGATATTTTTTGTATAGGTAACATCGACTGTAGTAGTGATACCATTATCAAATTTTTTGTCAACTGCTATGTTGGTTCGCAATATCTGGGGCATTTTGAAATTTTCGGCAAAAAGATCAATCTGGCCGGAGGGTTTACCAACAGTTTTGGGCTGGTCATTCCAGGTTGGATTGAATATCAGCTCAGAGGCGCCCGCATTTTTGATGTCTATTCCGCCAACATACATTCCGTTGTTATTATACATACCACCGGGCCAGACATATGGGATCCGGCTTGTAAAGATGCCGATGCCACCCCTTAATTGCAAGGTCTTGTCACCATTTATATCCCAGTTAAATCCGGCTCTGGGTGAAAATAAGGGAGTGGCTTTTGGGGCTTTTCCTGTTCTGGCCCCCCTGAAATCGGATTTATATTTATTTTCAATATATGGGATGACGTGTTCGTTGAAATCAGTATTTTCCATAGGATCATCCAAATATTTGGGAATATCGATACGGATGCCATAGGCCAGATTAAAATTATTGGTGACCTGAAATTCATCCTGTGCATAAAATCCGAGTTGCAATACTTTAAATTCGGCAGCAGCGGCGGTACCATCGCCGGTAATGTCATCGATATTGGAAAAACTCCTCTGATAACGGTCGGCCGGTAAGCCAGCCATGAAATCAGCGAGGCTGGTATAGGTATAAAGGCCAAAATTCTGACGAATGAATACATTGTACATATCGTAATATTCATGATGCATCCCAATGGTTACATTGTGCCGGCCAGCGTAAATACTGAAGTCGTCCGTGAAGGTGAAGATTTTCTGTTTTAGTCTGTTGCCGGTTGAAAACTGGTCACTCCCCAGATTGATCTTTTCATTTGTTATCGTTACATACGGAAAGTTTTCACCCATTGGATCACGATCATCGTCTACATTGGTATAACCCAACATGAGTTTATTTGCAAATTTATTTGCGAAAATGCTCCTTAATTCTGCAGTTGTCGAATTGGTTACAGAAACAAAATCAGCGCCGGCATTCGAAAAATAAATATTGTCTTTGGATGATGTTGAAGGACTTATGCTTTTCCCTTTTGAATATTGGTGCCTGATCGAGAACTTATGATTTTGGCTGATGTTCCAGTCTATTTTGGCAAAAATCTTTTCGGCGTCCAGCGATGCCTCGGTATTCTCATAACTACCCGGGTCATAATTATAATCGTTCATCATTTTTTGAGAAAGCGCATCAACCTGGGCTTTTGTGGCCGTCCCAACATAATCAGCAAAATTGAATGGCTTAGGCGTATTATCCCGTTGAATTTCAACATTGGTAAAAAAGAACAGCTTATTTCGGATGATTGGTCCCCCTAATGTGAATCCCGCGGTGTTTGAAGTAAATTCGTCCAACTTTTTTCGTTCAATTTCCGGATTGGCTGTGGGCGTTTTACCGGCCAGGTTTTCATTCCGGTAATAATCATAAACAGACCCATGGAAGGTGTTGGTTCCGCTTTTCGTTACGGCATTGATCCCGGCTCCCGAGAATCCGCTTTGAACGACATCATAAGGAGAGAGCGAGATCGTGATCTGATCGATAATATCCATGCTCATCGGGTTGATCCCGATCTGGCCTCCGTTAGTCCCGTTGCTGGCAAGGCCAAATACATCATTTTGAACTGCCCCGTCAATCGTGAATGAATTATACCGGCTGTTTTGACCCGCGATTTCAAGGCCACCATAGCTGTTGATTTTCGCTTGCGGGGTTAACCTTGCGATATCACTAATACCCCTGCTGATCGAGGGAATCGCGGCAATTCTTTCGTTAGAGACTGTTGTTTTTGATCCGGTGGTGTTTCCGTCGAATACTCCCCTGATGCTGGATACGACCACCTCTTCCAGTTCTTCGGTACTTTCCGAAAGCACCGCGTTCATCTGAAGTGTTTGACCCAGGGTAAGGTGTAAGTTTTTTTGCTCAAAATTGTTGAACCCAATAAAGGAAATAGTTAATGTGTAAGGTCCGCCGGGATTTAAGTTAGAGAGGTTATACACACCGGCGGCATTTGTGGTCGTTCCGTATCGCGTTCCCGTGGGCTCATGCACAATAGCAACACTTGCACCGGGAAGGCTCTCTTTGTTTGCATCAACCACCTGACCTTTAATGGCTGCAGTGGTTAATTGTCCGTAGCTTTTAGGTACGGTAAGCAGTAAAAAAACCAGACTTGCCATAAAAATGAACATTTTTTTCATAGTGATAGAATGGTATAATTCATAATTTGGGGACGGAGCTTCTTTTTCTAAATTTCTACAAATGAATTGAACAATTCTTTTATATCGATTAAAATTACATTAATTTTTTTTTTAAAATATGAACGCAGACTCATTACAGTATGATGTATCGTGAAAGGATTAAATTTAAGCCTTCAACTTCCTTTCTTATCTTTGTCAAATATTTGAGAATTAGTGTTTATCTTTTTACCACGACTTTCCTCATCACTCTCCATTTTATTCTCTGCATCATGTTCCTCTGTCCTTTGTTCTTTACCTGTTATATCCGATACTTTATTCCATTTCCAAAAAAGGTAGTAAAAAATATGCATTTTTAAAATATTGTGTATCAGTTAAATATTAAATAGTATTAAAATATTTTAAAAAAAATAGTACTATGTGTTGCATGGTACCATATAATGTTTATATATTTGCAATACATTCTTCCATGTTAAAAATGGAAGTAGATTAAAAAAAGTTCTATATGAGATGCAACGAAATTGAAAACAGAGCGTCTTATTGCATATAAACAGAAAACAAACAAGTCCTCAAAGCCATGAGGGAAAATTGAAAACAATTAAACAGAAAGGGATTAAAACTATGAAAACAATTAATTTTAAAAAGGGAAACAAAAGCATTCGGTTCGGAAGAATTTTATTAAGAAGCGGAGCCGTGGTTGTCAGTGTTGTTTTATTGAGCTTTACTGTAAGTGCTCAGGGATTATGGAAACAACTCCTGACCTACAACAGTTTTGGGAAGACAGCTATTTTGATGGTGAATGCATCAGAGGCAAGTGCGAAGGATGAAACAATTAAAACAGAGCGTAAGGCTCCGGCTCCCTCTGAAACAGCCACCTTTCGTATTGAGCCGGCTGTGGACAAAACTTTGGAGGTAGAGGCCTGGATGACTGATGACCTTTATTTTGGTGCTTACAAAAGTTTATTGGAAGTTGAACAGGATAAGCCGCTCGAAATTGAGCCATGGATGACAAATGATAATTATTTTAGCAGTCGCTTCAGCAGGGAGAAGGAACCGGAATTGGAGATAGAAGCATGGATGATCGACGATCGTTACTGGAGGTATTGATCCGTCCGGTGTAGCGGGTGCTGAAATAAAGGAATAAAAAGGGAAAGATATGAAGATTGAAAATACAAAGGCACAGATGCGGAAAGGGGTTCTGGAATATTGCATTCTGCTGGTTCTGGATGGAAAACCCCTTTATGCGAGTGATATCATTGACGAGTTGAAGTACTCCAAAATGATCATCGTGGAAGGAACACTTTACCCTTTGCTGACACGCCTGAAAAACGATGGACTGTTGGGCTATCGATGGGAAGAGTCAACACAGGGTCCGCCGCGAAAATACTATGAGCTGACCGATGAGGGAAAGGAATTCCTTCATGAACTTGGTAATTCGTGGAATGAACTTGTTGAAGCAGTTGCTGCAATTAAATCCAGAAAAATTTAAAGTTAACAGAGCAAAAACACATTGACTCAAATATGAAACGAGCATGTTGCGTTGCAACGCCCGAGTTTATGATAATAGTTTTCGGCAACATGGGAGTTCCATACGGCAATTAAAAAACAAATTATTAACGTATGAAACGAGCCATGGAGACCACGGTTTACGCCCAAGGTAATGTTTATTGGCGAGTTCCATACCGTTGGTATCCACTCAAAAAGAGATGAAGTTTAGTACGAAAATTATACACAACTAATTTGAAAAAATAAATGTATGAAAAAGACATTCACCATTAATATAAGCGGTAGCGTCTTCCACATCGAGGAAGATGCATATGAAAAGCTTCGTGACTATCTTCAAATGCTGACAGGGCATTTTGGCTCGGATGCGGATGGCCGGGAAATTCTTCAGGATATTGAAGCTCGTATTGCAGAACTCTTCTCCAAGAAAATGGAGGCTGAAGGCAAAGATGTCATTCTCGAAGTCTGGGTGGAAGAAGTGATGGCCCGGATGGGTAAACCTGAAGATTTCATTGAACAGGAAGATGAGACTGAAGAACCTGCGGCGGCAGCTCCACCGCCACCGGCCGGAGGAAGGATTAAACGGAGGATGTATCGCGACCCGGATCACCGGGTGCTTGGAGGCGTATGTTCAGGATTGGGAGCCTATTTCAATATCGATCCGGTTGTGCTGAGAATAATATTCTTTATTCTATTCTGGATTTACGGCATTTTTCTTTTGTTCTACATTGTTCTGTGGATTGCCGTTCCAAAAGCTAAAACAACCGCCGAAAAATTGGAAATGCGGGGACAGGAGCCGACTGTGTCCAATATAGAAAAATCGATAAAGGAAGAAGTGAAGGAGGTAAAGGAAAGTTATAATCGGTTCAGGAATTCAAATACTTACGAAAAGGGCCGCGAACAGGTAGGACGTTTCGGTGATGTGACTTATAACGTACTTAAAGTAATATTGCGGATTGTTGTAATTGTGGCAGGTGTATTTCTGATTATTCTGGCTTTCCTGGGCCTGATCGGATTTATCACCTCGATGGTCGTTGGGCATACTGTTTTTAACTCCACCCCTTGGATCACAGACTTTGGACCTGAATTTAACATGCCTGAGATCGCGAATTTCTTTATTGCTCCTGGGTCAATGACCATCCTGATGGTTGCTGTAGCGTTTCTTATCGGAATTCCTTTGCTGGGCATCCTGTATGCCGGAACAAAAATGGTGTTCCGTTTTAAATCGAACAGTAAGCTTATTTTCCTGAGCTCATTGGCAGTTTGGATGGTTGCGTTCGTCACGGTGATTGTGGTGTCGGTGAGTCAGATCAAGGATTATAATAAAGAAACGACGATTACACAAAACCAGGTTGTCAATTGCCAGAATTGTAAAACCTTGTATCTTGAACTTGGAGATAATCCATATGCTGACAGATCGTCGCGCTACCAATTTGACCTGAGACGGATGAGGCTGGTTACCGATGGTGACAGACCGTTGCTGATCGGAGAGCCGCGCCTTGATGTGGAAGAGAGCAGCAGCAATGAATTTTTGATCCTGATCAGGAAAAAATCGAGGGGAAGTGATCCGGACGCGGCGAAGAATAACGTGGAAGACATCGTTTATAATTTTACACAGAATGATTCCATTATCCGGTTCAACCCTTATTATACCATCAGGGATAATCAGCGCTGGCTGGATCAGGAAGTCGATATTACAGTGAAAGTTCCCAGAGGAAAATCGGTTTATCTGGGTAATAGAATGGAGACAATTATTTATGATATCGAAAATGTGTCCAACACCTGGGATGGTGATATGGTAGGGAAATACTGGGAAATGACTGATCTGGGACTCCAGGAGAAGAAACCTGCTGGAGAAAAATAGCCCGAAAGGGAATATTCGGCATCGAATTAAACAGAAACAATACCACAAAATGAAGACTATTACATATATCGTGCTCCTGTGTTTGGCGTTCGGTGTTTCAGGAGCGTATGCCCAAAGCAGGGCAGATCAGATATTCGATACATTTAGAAACAAGCCTGGTGTCACCTACTTTGCTTTTACTAAAGATATGAAAGATGTCTTTGACATTAATCTTGAAGACGAAGGGAAGGAGATTAAAGGCGATTTACATGAAATCAGGCTGTTGTCCTATAATCCGGCCAAAGGTAAATTGGAAGGCGACGGATTTATAAAGAGTGCAGTGGGAATGCTTCCGGGGTCATATAAACAATTGGTAACCGGGAGCGACGGAGACGATGATGCTGAGATCTGGATGCTCGGGAATAAGAAGAAAGCTTCGGAGTTTCATGTATTTGTAAAGAATGAAAACCATGAAGGAATGTGCTTCCTGATCTCTTTTTATGGTGATTTTTTTATGGACGATGCTGATGGCATTAAAAATATAGGAACAAGCTTATCGTTAGATTTATAAGAACCGGTGCAAAGGTGACAGGGTGAAAAGTACCGGGGTCGAAAACCTCACAACCTCATAACCTCACAACCCTGTAACCTTGAAACCCTATAACCTTGAAACCATTTTTGTATGAAACGTTTAAAAAAATCAAAAGACCGGATCATTGCCGGTGTCTGCGGCGGAATTTCGGAGTATATTAATCCGGAGCTTGATCCCCTGATCGTCCGTCTGGCATTTGTAGCGCTGACCATTTTTAATCCGCTGATGGTGATCTTTTACCTGATCCTGCTATTTGTCATGCCGGGTCCGGATAGACTTTAAAACACCATTGTGAATATTGTTTCCTTATTGGGAACAGAGCGAACTTTGAGGCTTCCGCCATGAAGGCGCATAATTTGGCGGCTCAGGCTTAGTCCGATCCCATTGCCGTTTGGCCGGGTTGTAAAAAAAGGAACAAAGACTTCATTAATCAGGTCCGGAGGAATACCCGGGCCATTGTCTTTGACCAAAATCTCTGCCTGGCCACGTTCGTTCACTCCCGCGGCCAGCTCAATTTCGCCGTTTGTTCTGTCCGCCAACGCTTCGACTGCATTCTTTAAAAGATTATTCAAAACCTGGGAAATCAAATTTTCATCGGCCATAATTTTCACTCCGTGTCCTTTTAACCGGATTGAATGCTTAACATGCCCGTGGTTTAGCGCATTTTGATTGAGAATAATTGTTTTTTCCAGTAACTGATTCACTTCGACCTCTTTCTTTTCCGGTTTCGGCAAGCGGGTAAATTTCCGGTACAATTCCACGAAATGGATCAGTCCCTTTCCCTGTTCCTTAATAATATCGAGCCCGCGGATGGTATTTTGAATGATCTTTTCATTGATGTCTTCTTTTGAAATCATCCTCCCGTCTTTCATGTAATAATTGCTTAGGCTTTCGGAAAGTGATGTGACCGGAGCAATCGAATTCATGATCTCGTGGGTGAGCACCCGGATAAGCCTGAGCCATGAATCCAATTCTTTTTCGTCCAGTTCCTGATTGATATCCTGGATTGAAAGCAGCATGAGTTGCTGATCCTTGCTTTTGAAGGCAGTCGCCTTGATCAGCATATTGGCCTGGCCGTTTTTCCCGTTAAAGGTGACCAGTTTTTGCTCGTGCTGCTGAATCTGCTTTAACATGTTGGCAAGGCGAATATCCACCTTTTCAATTTGTTTGAGGTGGGTTAGTTGTTCCATTCCCAATAGCCGCTTCACATAGCTGTTTGCATGGATCACAAAACCTCTTTCGTCGAAGGTTAAAATTCCGGTGCCGACGTGATCCAGCAACGCCCTGAAATATTGTTCCTGCTGCTGATTGTTAATTTTGATCTGCTGAATTTGCTTATTGACATTATTCAGATTTCGGTTTAGTTTTTCAAGGATTTTGTCTCCTTTGAAGGCCGGATAGATTAAACTGAAATCTTCATTTTTAACGGCTTCAAAAAAATAGTTGATCTGCTCGTTTATTTTATTCTGATAATGGATGAGGTTAATGACCAGCATGATCAGAACAAGCGATAAGATCACGCTGATCAGGAGCGACTGCCCGGAAAAAATGCTCGCGCCGATCCCAAATGAACCCAGCATGATCAGCAAAATGCGGAAAAGGATGTTAAGCAGATAGGATTTGTCCATCAGATGCCGAATTTTTTCATTTTATTGTACAGTGTTTGCCGGGTTATACCCAGCTGATCGGCTGCTGCGCTCACATTCCCGGGATTTTTTTCCAGCGCCCGGAGAATGAACCGTTTTTCCATTTCTTCGAGTTTGAGGGTGTCTCCTTCTGTTTTTGCTCCGCCCAACGGCTTCAGGAAAAAGTCGTCCGCTTTCAGGACATTATTTTCACTCAAAATCACCGCCTTTTCAATACTGTGTTCCAACTCGCGGATGTTGCCTGGCCAGGAGTACTTTAATAACTTTTCCTGTGCCTGATGATTGAATTTTAAGGAGAGCTTGTCATATTTCCAGGCATATTTTTTCAGGAAGAATTCGGCAAGCGCCAGAATGTCGTTACCGCGTTCGCGTAGCGGCGGAACTTCAATCTGGATGGTGTTGATCCGGTACAGCAGATCCTCCCTGAAAAGGCCGCGCGCGACCAGCGAGGGCAGATCTTTGTTGGTGGCGCAGATCAGCCGGATATCGATGGATATGGGCTGATTGGATCCGATGCGGGTAATTTCCCTGTTCTGCAAAGCTGCCAGCAGCTTGGCCTGCAAATGAAAAGAAAGATTCCCGATTTCATCCAGGAAAAGGGTCCCTTTATTAGCGACTTCAAATTTTCCGGCCCTGCTTTCGCGGGCATCGGTAAAGGCGCCCTTAACATGGCCGAACAGCTCGCTTTCGAAAAGGGTTTCACTCACGGCCCCCATGTCGACACTGACCATCATCTCATCGCAACGCTCCGAAAGCCTGTGAATTTCTCTTGCAATAAGCTCTTTGCCTGTTCCGTTTTCGCCTGTGATCAGGATATTGGTATTGGTTTTCGCTACTTTGCGGACGATGTTTAAAACCTGCATCAATTCAGGCGAAGATCCGACGATGTATTTGTCATCTTTGTTCATGACTTTCTTGAGCTCTTTTTCTTTTTGCCGCAGATCCTTCACTTCGCCTTTTGACTGGCTTAACTGGATGGCTGAACGTACCGTTGCCAGCAGTTTCACATTCTCCCAGGGTTTCAAAATAAAATCGGTCGCTCCTGCTTTCAATGCTTTCACTGCGAGTTCCACATCACCATAGGCTGTGATCATCACCACAGAAAGGTCGGGATGTTGCTCCCGGATCTGCTGAAGCCAAAAAATACCTTCATTCCCCGTATTTACGCCGGCATTGAAATTCATATCGAGCAGCACCAGATGATAAGGATTTTTCCGGAGTTCCGAAACAAGCAGATTCGGGCTGGAAAGACACGTCACGCGCTCGTATTCGGCGGAAAGCAGAATTTCCAGCGCGGTCAACACATTTTTGTTGTCATCAACGATGAGAATGTTTCCTTTGGGCATTTTTTGATTAAAGTTAAAGCACGCTTGATCCGTACGCAAGAGCTTGTATAAATTTTTTACAGGTTGATGTTAATCTTTTTTACAGTTTGATCTGTCGTGTCGCAATCATTCTTCAGTTAATCAGGATGTTGGCATTGTGGCATTGAAATGGTACATGAACAGAAAAGAAAACCAGTGCTGATATGTACCGACGACTGATAGTAGCCATATTAATTTCGATAGTAAGTGCCCCCGCGTTGGAAGCCCAGGAACGTTGGGATCTGAACCAGTGTATTCATCACGCACTGGAAAATAATCTCACCCATCATTTGAACGTGTTGGGCGAGAAAGCGGCCAGGATTGATGCCACTCAGTCAAAACTGAATCTCCTGCCATCGGTTTCGGCATCCTCCAGTGCGGGGATCAGTTATGGTCGCTCGGTCGATCCAAATACAAATGATGTGACAAATACCGATTTCTTTAATAATTCGGGAAGCCTGGGCTCAAGCATCGGTTTATTCCAGGGTTTTATCCGTTTAAACAGGATTGCCTATTCCAAATTCCGCTTACAGGCCACGCAATGGAAGAAGATCAATTATCAGGATGATCTGGCTTTTGACGTCCTGACAGCTTATTTTAATGTACTCTATTACCAGGGACTGGTGGAGATTACCCGGGAACAGCTTAAGCTCTCGGAAGGTAATGTGAAGAAAACAGAAGCACAGATAGAAACAGGTTTAAAGGCCAGAACCGATCTGGCCGAGATGCAGGCTACCTATGAAAAGGAAATGCTTATCCTGATCCAGACTGAAAACACGCTGGAAGAGGTTAAGCTTCAACTCGGACAGTTGATGAATTTAACTGCAGATCAATTAAGTTCTTTCATCATTGAAAATGAAGGTGAGGAACCTGCAGCCATGCTCAGATCGTCGCTGGCTGCAGACTCACTTTTCAATTCATTCGTGCAGTTTTCTCCTTATGTAAAGATGGCCCAGGCAGAGCTGAACGCTGCATCCAAAAATGTGGCTATGGCCCGCGGTCAGTATTTCCCGTCCGTGAACCTGGGGGCAGAGGTGAATACGGGTTATTATGAAACCAATAAGGATGACAACGGAAAAACAATCCCTTTCCGTGATCAGATTGATAACAATATAAGTGAATATGTCGGAGCTTCGCTCTCCATCCCGATATTTGGGAGGAATGAGGTCCGTAATGAGGTCAGAAAAGCAAAACTGGCCCGAGAACAGGCAGAGACCCAACTGGAGCAGTACCGGCAGGCGGTTTATTACGAGTTGGTGAATAATAGCCGGGAACTGTATGCTTTATCGAGGGAATACGGGCAGACAAAGAAGCAGTTGGAAGCCAACGAACTGGCTTATAAGGTGGCACAAAGAAAGTATGATGAGGGGCTGATCGACGTGATCGAGCTGCTGACGGTAAAAAACCGCGTGGGCGAGTCAAAGGGTCAGCTTTTGAATGCCCGCCTGCAATGGCACATCAAGTCGCGGGTCATTGACTTCTATAAGGGGATCAGGTTCTGGGAAGGTGAGAAGGTTGCAGGGTAACAAGGTTGCAGGGTTGCAAGGTAGTAAGGTAGCAAGATTGCCAGTTGCAAGGTAGCAAGGTAATTTGGGTGGAAACTGGAATTTAAGATAAAATAAATAAAAACAGGTATCGGGTGATTAGCAGGATCAGTAAGAACAGGCCGTAGAGATGGACTTTTAACCTTCCACCCTGCAACCTTGTCACCTTGTTACCATAAATGTTTATCATATGTCAATGGACAGAGTTATAGAAAAGAAAAAGGGCCTGAAGATGAAGCATCTTTACATCGCGGGAGGCGTGATCATTTTCGGCTTTCTGATTTATCAGGTTTTATTTGCCAGTCACGATTCGGTGTTCCGGGCTGAGAAGGACAAGCTGACCATCAGTACCGTCGAAGATGGTTTATTTAACGATTATATTACCGTGATCGGACAGGTTGAGCCGATCCGTACCATTTACCTGGATGTGGAAGAAGGCGGAAAGGTGGAGGAAATTTATATTGAAGAAGGGGAAATGGTCAAGAAGGGCGATGTGATCCTGAAGCTGACGAACACCGATCTGAACACGACCATGATGAACAGTGAGTCACAGTTGGCGTATCATGCCAACGAACTGCGCAATACGCAAATCCAGATTGAGCAGCAACAGATCCAGAACAAACAGCAAAAGCTGGAGATTGACCTGAAGGTGATCCAGGCCAAAAGGAGGTTTAAGCAATACGAACGGTTGTATCAGGAAGAGCTGGTGCCCAGGGAAGACTTCCTTCAGGCGAAAGAGAATTATGAGCTGTCGTTGAAAGAGAAGGAGCTAACCTATCAGAAAATGGTGCAGGATTCAATATTCAGAACAAACCAGCGGATCAGCATGGATGAAAGTCTGGAGAATATGAAGATTAGTTTACGAATGGCAAAAGAACGGCTCGAGGACCTGAATGTGAAAGCTCCTGCAGACGGGCAGCTTGGATTGTTGGATGCAGAGATCGGCCAGTCAATCTCCCGCGGGCAAAGGCTCGGACTTGTTCATATTCTGACCGATTTTAAGATCAAGGCCAAAATTGATGAACATTATATTGACCGGGTACGCAGAGATTTGCCGGCGTCTTTCGACCGCAGTGGAACTAATTATAACCTGACTGTGAAGAAAGTCTATCCCGAAGTTCGCGAAGGACAGTTTGAAATCGATATTGTGTTTAATCAGGAGAAACCCGAAAACATCCGCACCGGTCAGACCTATCACCTTAAACTGGAACTGGGAGAATCGGGGAAAGCGGTCCTGATCCCGCGCGGAGGATTTTTCCAAAGCACCGGCGGACAATGGGTCTTTGTGCTCAATGAAAGCGGAACTGAAGCCGTTAAGCGAAGCATCCGCATCGGCAAACAAAACCCGCAGTACTATGAAGTACTCGAGGGGTTAAAGCCCGGCGAAAAAGTCATCACTTCCGGCTATGAGCTATTCGGGAATAATGACAAGCTGATCCTCAGATGAAGGTTGAAAGGTGGCAGGGTGACAAGGAGGAAAGGTAAAAGACAGTATAAAAAAAAGAACTTATCCTTATGGACAACAAGATTGAAAAATTTGAGGATTTAAAAATATGGCAAGAGAGGGTAGAAATAGCGATTGAAATTTACTCCTTATTTAAGGCAGTAAGAGATTCTGGATTCAGGGATCAGATTCAGCGATCAGCAATATCCATTCCTTCAAATATTTCAGAAGGATTTGATCGTCAATCTAATAATGAGTTCATTCGATTTTTAAAAATAGCAAAAGGGTCATGTGCTGAATTGCGCACACAGATATTAATAGCTGTAAAGATTGGACTTAGAAAACAGGAGGATGAAGCGCTCGTCGAAAGAACAAAGAATCTTTCTGCCATGATTCAGAAAATGATTACTTACAGAGAAAATATTAAGGTTAAGGACAGGCATAGCAAAGAGTAATACCTTGTTACCCTGGAACCTTGTTACCTTGCAACCAAAACAGATTAGACAACATGATACGAACAGTGAATTTGACAAAAGTCTTCCGCACGGAAGAGATCGAAACCAGTGCGTTGAATCAGGTCAGCCTTCATATCCAGAAGGGCGAATTTGTGGCCATTATGGGTCCGTCGGGTTGCGGAAAATCGACCCTGCTTAACATCATCGGCCTGCTGGATAACCCTACCGGCGGGGAGTACTATTTCGACGGCAAAGAGGTCGGAGGATTGAAAGAACGGCACCGTACCCAACTTCGGAAAGGAAATATCGGATTCGTTTTTCAGAGCTTTAACCTGATCGACGAACTGAATGTCTATGAAAATGTAGAGCTTCCGCTTATCTACCTGAAGCTGAAAGCCCGTGAGCGTAAGGAAATGGTCGAAAAGGTACTGGAGCGGATGAAAATCAGTCACCGACGTAAGCACTTTCCGCAACAATTATCGGGCGGACAGCAACAGCGTGTGGCCATTGCCCGTGCCGTGGTAGCCAATCCCAAGCTGATTTTGGCCGATGAGCCTACCGGTAACCTCGACTCAAAGAACGGGCTTGAGGTGATGAACCTGCTTACCGAGCTGAATCGCGAAGGTACCACCATCGTCATGGTAACCCACTCGCTTCACGACTCGGAGTTTGCGCACCGCATCGTTAACCTCTTCGATGGTCAGATCATCACCGAAGAATTGAAAAGGCAAATGGGTGAGATCCTGATTTAATGAAACAGTGCTTGAGATGAAGAACCTTCGCTTCACTTTCAGGATGTTCAAAAGACACTCGCTTTTGGTTTTTGTGGGTTTGCCTGGTTTGGCTCCGGGACTTGCGGCCGTTTTGCTGCTGATGGTTTATCTCAGACATGAACTCAGTTTTGATCAACATTAAACCATAAACAGATGACAAAACAATTTTTAAAGTTAATTATTCGCGACTTGCTGAAACGGAAAAGCTTTAGCATGATCAATATTGCGGGTATTGCCTTGGGTTTTACAGTCTGCATTCTGACCTTACTGTATGTTTATACCGAATTTAGCTTCGACAGGCATATTCCGGGAGTAGCCAATAAATACAGGATCGTATGGGGGCCATCTGACGACCGTAATGCCATATTGCCTCATCCTTTCCGCGAAAAACTGGATCCGCAGTTACCCGATGGCGCCCAAGTCTGTTTGGTAAATTCTATAGGCAATCAATATATTTCGTATCATAAAAATGATTACAAATTTGAGCATGTATTGTGTTCAGATTCCCAATTCCTGTCTATGTTTGGAGCTTCATTACTGCAGGGAGATACGGCCAATGTATTGAGCGCTCCGCTTCAACTCATGCTGTCTGAAAAGGCAGCAAAAAAAATATTTGGAGATCAAAATCCGATCAACCGGATCGTTCAGTTTTGGATGAAGGATTATACGGTGACTGGTGTATTTCAGGATTTACCGGGAACTTCACACCTTGGAGCTGAAGCGGTTATATCAATTTCTTCATGGAAAATTTTTTCTCCGGGAAACCTGACCAGCTGGGGAAATAAATCCTACGATTATTATTTATCACTTCCGTCAAATACCAATATTGTTGAACTTCAGAATAAGATCAAATCCGTTTACCTGGATTCGGATCCGGGATTCAGCGATGTTTCAGAAAAAGACCGGTCAGCAATCAGTTTTGAGTTGGAGACCATTACCGACATCCACCTGAAATCAGGCCATGTGCTTTGGGACGATGACAAGAATAAGGGTAACCTGAGTATGGTGATGGCCTTTATTGCCATCGGGATGTTGATCCTGTTTATGGCCGGGTTTAATTACATCAACCTTTCTACTGCCTGGTTTCAGACGAAAAATACCTTTTCCGGTATACAGAAAGTATTGGGGGCCAATACAAGGATGCTTGCCGGATATATTTTTTTGCAGACCTTCGTGGTGGTTACAGGAGGATTTATCCTTTCGCTTTTCCTGGTGAAACTAATCCTCCCGTATTTTAATTCGATCGTGGTGCGCGATATCCCTTTTTCGCTTTTACTGACGCCAAAAATTGCCGGAACTGTTCTTTCGGTTATTTTATTCATGATCTTTTTATCCGGACTTTTTCCCGCTCTCAGTTTTGCCCGGGGGAATCCTGTTTTTACATTAAAAGAGAAGGCTTTCTCACAAAACTCACGACGGGGTTTCTCTCTGAGAAAGTTATTGGTAGTGTCTCAGTTTGTGATATCAATGGCGCTAATATCCGGCATTCTGGTTATGGGAAAGCAAATTCGCCTAATGAGCGCCCAAAAACTGGGATTTAACGCGGAGCAGCTTCTTGATGTTGATTTCAACATAAATAAAAAACATTTTGAACTTTTTAAGAGCAAATTGGAAGCGATACCTGGTGTAATTGCTGTTTCTGCTGCAAGCAACACCCCGGGTGAATATATTAATAATGAAAATCCCTTTCGCTTATCGCGCGAAACGAAGGATAAAAATAAGGAAGGTTCGTCTGTAGTGGGTGTTTTGCCTGATTACTTCAATGTAATGAACATTAAATTGCTGGAAGGAGCGTTTTTTATACCGGTTATGGAGAATCAAAACGTAACTCTCCTGAGTAAAACAGCAGCGGAGATGTTGAGCGTGTCTGACATCGTGGGCGAGCAGGTGTACCTTGGTTTGACCGGTAAGGATTATACCGTTGTTGGTGTTGTTGAGGACGTCCAGTATCGCAGCCTTCGCGAAACACCTAAACCGGTAGCGTATATACCGGATGTTGATTACAGTAATGCCGTTATCCGGCTTGGAGGCGGGAATCATGTGGAAACCATTGCTCAAATTAAAAAGGTGTGGCATTCCATTTCCCCGGACAGGCCGTTTGAATTCCGGTTTTTCGACACCAAGCTGCAGAGCAATTATGCCTATGAAATCAGCATGATGCGCCTGTTAAATATGCTGGTCATTATTTCGCTGTTAATTTCATCCTTAGGTATCTTCGGACTGATCATGGAAATAGCCATACAGCGCACGAAAGAAATAGGTATCCGGAAAGTGAATGGCGCCCGCATCTCTGAAGTGATGGCCATGCTCAACAAAGACTTCGTGAAATGGGTGTTGATTGCTTTTGTGATTGCCACACCCATCGCATATTATGCCATGCGTAAATGGCTCGAAAGTTTTGCATACAAAACCAGCCTAAGCTGGTGGATCTTTGCCCTGGCCGGCCTGCTGGCATTGGGAATTGCATTGCTGACGGTTAGTTGGCAGAGTTGGAAAGCTGCCACCAGGAATCCTGTCGAAGCGTTGCGGTATGAATAAGTTCGCTAACCTTCCTTAAAACGTATCGGATGCACTAACCTATGGATTGTATCCAAACAACCTGCGAAAAGGGGAGCGCGTTTTCCGGGCGCTCATCAGGAAACGGCAGAAATACACGCTCGATGAAGTCGTTACCCGTGTGGTCAGAAGGAGTCCTGCCCTGACGGCTGCAGCCGTCAGAGGAACCCTCGATCTGTTTATGGAAGAGGTTTCCGAAATCCTGGAGAACGGCGACTCAGTTACTACCCCTTTGTTTAAAGCCCAATGCAGCATTTCCGGGAAGTTCATCGATCCGGACGATTATTTCTTAACGAACAGGCACCAGGTAAAAGTAAACCTGAAACCCGGCAATCTGCTGAATAAGATGGCAAAACGGGTGAGACCGCATAAGGTTGAAAGCCATCTTCCCCGCCCGCTGATAGAATTGTTTACAGACATGACCACCGGAGAGGTCAATGCAGTACTGACGCCAGGCGGGCCCGCTGTGATCAAAGGAACCCGGCTGAAGTTTGATGCCGACGATCCGGAACAGGGCGTTTTTCTCCAAAGCGAAGACCGGCAGCTTCTTCATATAGGCAGCGTTTTGCGTAATGTATTTTCTCAAATTGTATTGGTGATTCCTGTCGGCCTTTCGCCGGGAGCGTACCAACTGATCGTCAAAAGCAAGCTGAAAACCCAACAGCTCCGGACAGGCGAACTCAGCCATGATTTGCGGGTGGAGAGATGAAGAAATTAAAGCCGGAAAGCCGCCACCGGACCGGCAGAGGCTTTACACGATGAGCAGGTTTGGCTCATACGGGCAGGGCTTTGGTACACGGCTCAGAAACAGGTTAGCCTTTCAGCTTTTTAGTGTAGTTCATTTCCAGGATGAAGGCCACCAACAATCCGAGGCCACCAAAAAGAAGGACCGAAGCGCCATAAACAACACCAATGGTGTCTTGCATATGCCAATTGTCATTCATTCTTGCCATTTGGTTTAGACCTAACGATTCCGTGAGCGTGAATCCGATCAGAAGGCCCAGTCCGACGCCAAGCAACAGGCAGGCAATTTTGAGCGTTCCAAATACCGGTAGCTTTTTTTCAGGAAAGCTGAATTTGTTTTGGATCATGGAGGCATCGAAGGT
>Ga0074195_1002449_pt1 | contig 20663 bp, 20 predicted proteins | sample EPASupsiteHSE623_FD_64525 | JGI IMG/M metagenome (GOLD analysis project Ga0074195, IMG submission 64525) | Bioremediated contaminated groundwater from EPA Superfund site, New Mexico - Sample HSE6-23 | ecosystem: Environmental > Aquatic > Deep subsurface > Groundwater > Contaminated ...
CGGTGGATGGCGAGGATAGTTCGACGTAAAATTTGGAGAGAATAGCCGTAGCTATTCGCTCCAAATTTTACACAGAAATATCCCGCCAGCCGCCGTCGAATCCCGCTACTCTATTGCACAATCAGGGTAAAAAGCGTCCCGTCCGGAAATATCCGGACGGGACGCTTTTCACAAATAAAGCATGGTGTCCCGAATTATACTGAAAAGGTGAAACCCGGCTAGTGTGACGGTTTGTCACCGCAAGCCGGGTTTCAGCGATAATCTGACACTATTCTTGCCCTCCTGTTCGTCAGCCGCAACTCCGAACCACCAGGGCGCTAACGCGCCGGAAACAACTGCCGTCATCGGCGCTCGCGCGCCGCACAGCGCGGCCGACCATTCCGCAAGCGGGACGTGGCGTCCCTGCCGGAGCCGCGCCCCGAAGCCCCTGACGGGCCGGACACGGCGGACCGGACGGACAACCGCCACGCATCACCGCAATTACGCCGGACAATAACCGGGGCAGCGCACCGCGGGCGCAACGACCGCCGAAGCGGTCCCGACTTCATACGCGCACGCTGCGCAAACCGTTCGGGCTGACCCCGCGGGCCGCCGGCAATCGAAACAGCGCCGGCACCGGGCCGCGAAAAGCGCGCGGCGTACGGGCCCGCCGGATGTGAACCGGCGATTTGGAAACTGCTGCGGAAGTTTTCAAACAACACCAGCTTTAAGTCATCCGGACCGGATTCCCCGTATGGGGCGCTGGGCAGTTCCGCTTGTTGCCGCGGAAAGTGTTCCGGTCCGCACACATAGTATAAGCGAAAACGAAAATTTGTCAAGGCCCTTTTTGAAAATATTTTTTCCGACGGTAAAAGCGCAACCGGCGGCGGCAATTTTATAGAATATAACCCGATACTTCCAAACGCGGACACCGGAGAAAAGCTATGGCTAAACGACCTGTTGTGCTTATCGTGCGTGACGGCTGGGGGATGGGCAAGCCCGGAAAATACAACGCGGTTTCGACGGCAAAAACGCCGAACATCTCGGCTTACCTCGCCCGGTATCCGCACACGGTGCTGGAGGCCGCGGGGGAAGCGGTGGGGCTGCCGGCGGGATTCATGGGCTCCTCCGAGGTGGGGCATCTCAACATGGGCGCGGGCCGCGTGGTGGAGCAGGAACTCAAAAAACTCATGGACGCCACAAAAGAGGGCGGCTCGCTTTTTTCCGCCGCGCCGTTTAAAAACGCCGTCGAAAACTGCCTCAAAAACAACTCCGCGCTGCATCTGATGGGCCTTGTGCAGGACGAGGGCGTGCACGCGCATCAGGAACACCTTTTCGCCATAATGCGCCATGCCGCCGGGCGCGGAGTAAAAAAGATTTACATCCATTTCTTCGCCGACGGGCGCGACACGCCGCCGCGCAGTTCGCTCACCTACATCCGCGCGCTGGAAAATAAAATAAAGGAAACCGGCGCGGGCGAAATCGCCACGGTGATAGGCCGCTATTACGCCATGGACCGCAGCGAAAAATGGGACCTTGTGGACGCCGCCTACAACGCCATAACGCGCGCGCAGGGCCTTAAAGCCGCCACCGCCGCCGGGGCCGTCACCGCCGCCTACGAAGGCAAAAGCCCCGACGGTTCGCCGCTGACCGACGAGTATGTGCCGCCCACGATAATCGGCGGCTACGCGGGCATGAAAGACGGCGACTCCGCCATCCACTTCAACTTCCGCCAGGACCGCGCCATCGAGCTTGCCAAAGCCTTCGTGGAAGACGAGTATCCCGGCACGCGCTGGAAAAAATTCGACATCGCCTACTGCGGCCTCACCCGCTATTACGATTCGTTCAAATTCAGCGCGCTGCCGCCGATGGACGAGGATTCCTCGATGGGCAGCCTGCTGGGCGAAGTGCTCGCCAAAAACGGCTTGAAGCAGCTGCGCATAGCCGAGACGCAAAAGTTCAAGCACGTCACCTCGTTTTTCAACGGCAAGATGCTAAAGCCCTATTCCGGCGAAGACCGCGTTGAAATCAAGGGCGTATTCGACCCGTCCTCGTACGCCGACCACCCGGAGATGAACGCTCCCGAAGTCGCGGCGGAGACGGTGAAACGGATTCTCTCCGGCAAGTACGATTTCGTGCTGGTCAATTTCGCCAACTGCGACATGGTGGGCCACACCGGCAATTTCGCCTCCGTCGTGAAAGCCGTCGAACTGGTGGACAAATGCGCGGGCCAGGTGGCGGACGCCGCGCTTAAAGCGGGCGGCTGCGCGCTTATCACCGCCGACCACGGCAACGCCGAGGAGATGTGGGACGAAACGCTCAAAATGCCAAAAACCGCCCACACCTGCAACACCGTGGAATTCATTTATGCCGGACAGGACGCGGCGCAGGTGAAGCTGCGCCCGCGCGGAATACTCGGCGATATCGCGCCCACAGTGCTGGAACTGCTGGGCGTAACGCCGCCGCCGGAGATGACGGCCCAAAGCCTGCTCATTAAATGACGCGACCGCGCTACGTAAAAATCAAAGTGCACGCGGGCTGCAAGATGTCAAAAACCGTGCGCCGCGCGCAGGATTCTTTCGAGGTCTGGGTTAAAGCCGAGGCGGAGCGCGGGCAGGCCAACGCCGCCATGCTGTCCGCCGTGGCGCGCGAGCTGGGAGTTGAAGCAAAAACGCTGCGCATCATAAAAGGCGCGCATTCCCCGGCCAAGATAATCGAGATGATACGGCATGGCGATTGACAGGAAAACCGCGTTATGGACGTTGTCCGCCGTTGCGGCGGCAGCGGGTTGCGCCGTCTTATTATGGCATCTGCGCGCCGCCGCGCCGCCGAGACCCGGCTGGCGTGTGAAAGGCCCCGCCGCCGCGCCGATTGCAATCGAGGAATACACCGATTTGCAATGCCCCGCCTGCCGCAAAGCCAATGAGTTTCTAAAACGGCTGGAGGAGATTTATCCCGCCGCCATCAGGATAACATTCCGCCACAATCCGCTGCCGATGCACAAATGGTCCGTCGCCGCCGCGGCGGCGGCGGACTGCGCGGGCCGCCAGGGCAAATTTTTCGAGTACGCCGACGCGCTGTTTGCCGGCCAGCCGAACTGGGCCAAAACCGAAAATCCGTCCGCCGTCTTCGACGATTATGCGGTTAAAACCGGACTGGATGCCTCCGCTTTCCGGTCCTGCCGCGCCATGCCGGAGGCAATCGCGGCGGTAAAACGCGAAGGCGCTTATGCCGAAAAACGCGGCATAGACTCCACGCCGACTTTCATCATCAACGGCAAAACTGTCAGCGGCACGGGGGAACTGGCGCAAGCGGCGGCGGAATTCGAGCAGATTATAAGGAACAGCGGAAAGAGATAAAGGGGGATATATGCGAAAACAACTCAGTTGGAAACCACTTTTAGCGGCCTGCGCCACGCTGGCATGTCCGTGCGGCGGAGCGCTGGCGCTGCATCCGCCCTCTTCAGTGATGGAAGCGCCCGCAGTCTGGGTCCGCGTTTTCCCGGAGGGCAGGACCACTTATGAGTATCTCGATGTCGCGCAGGACGGCAAAACGCTTTATATAAACATGCTCAGGAACCCGGCTGTCGTGAGGACAGGCACGGTAAAAAGCCGGCTGGTGAAGGACTTGATGCAGGAGATAGACAGTTCGGACATCTTCGATACGGGCCAGGAGGCAAGGCGCGGGCAGCTGCTTTTTTCAAAAAGCGCCCGCTACGAAATATCCGCCGTCTATCAGGGCGAGCTGCGCACAGCGTACGCGACTACGGACAACCTGTCCACCGGCTTCAAATTCGCGTTCGAGGAATTGCAAAAAAGCGCCGGCAAGCTGCCGATAAATGTAAAACCGATAAGCCTGGCGTCCGCGCATCCGTTGTCCGCCGGGGAAATAAGCCAGGTCGAAGCCGTAATAAAAAAACCGCTGGTGTTCGCAGGCGTGGAAACCGCCGATTCCCCCCCCCTGCTGGCCAAAGCCGTCACCAAGCCCGACAGGCTCATTGCGGCGGAAGACGAGAAGGATTACGGCAAGCTGTCGGATTTTCTGAGCTCGCATCACATCCAGAAAACGCGCAGCGGCTACTACCTGTCCACCTCGCGCGGCAAATACCGCATAGACACGCTGCAATTGAATCGGCGGTAATCATCAACGGACTTTTTTCGCCGGCGCGCCGGTTTTGCATTGTATATCGTAGAGCAATATCGCGCAGGCGCAGGCGGCGTTGAGGCTTTCCACCCCGCCTTGCTGCGGGATTGAGACAAGCTCGTCACAGTGGGCGGAGGTTTTCTCCCGCAGGCCCTCTCCCTCTGAGCCCATCACCAGCAGCAACGGCCTGTTGAACGAAACCTCGTTTAGCGGCTTGCCGCTCATCTCGGCGCCGTAAATCCAGAAGCCTTTGTCCTTGAGCTCCATCATCGTCTGGTTGAGATTGCCCACCTCGGCGATTTTCAGGTGTTCGAGCGCGCCCGAGGCCGCCTTGTACACCGTCGGCGTTATGCCCACGGTGCGGCGCGACGGCAGCACCACTGTCGAGACGCCGAGGCAGGCCGCGTTTCTGAGCATGGAGCCGAGGTTCTGCGGGTCCGTCACCTCGTCAATGGCCAGCCAGACGGCGTTTTTGATATCCTGCTCGGAAAGAATCGCGTCCTGCAGGCTCATCGCGGCGAAACTTTCAGTTTTCAAAATGACGCCCTGATGATTCGCGCCGCGCGGCGCCATGCGGTCTATATCCTTTCCGTCAACGCGGGTCAGCCCTATGCCGCGCTTGCTGGCCGCGCGGGCCAGCGCGTCCATCTGCGGGCCTTTTTTGGTTTTATCCGTGAAAAGCTGCCAGACGCGCCTTTTGCCGGAGCTTAGAATTTCCAGCACAGGGTGCATCCCGTATACGAATTCTTCACGCGCCATAAGTGTCTCCTATTTTACAGTGCTGCTTGCGAAACTTGTGCCCACGCTGAGCGCCGCCCGCACTTCCTCGCCGGCGGGGTCCACGCGGCGCAGCTGCGCCACGGCCTGCTCCACGGGAACGTCGTTCACGTCGGTTCCGGCAAGACGCACCATGCGCCCGAAACCGCCGCGCGCGGCAAGCTCCGCCGCGTGCGCGCCGAACCGGGTGGCAAGCCAGCGGTCATAAGCCGTGGGAATGCCGCCGCGCTGAAGGTGTCCCAGCACTACGACGCGGGTTTCGCTGTTGCAATTATTTGAAATCAGTTCCGCCAGCTTGTAGCCGATGCCGCCCAGGCGCACCGGGTCGGTGGAGCCCTTGACCGTGGAGGCTACCGTCATCTCCCCCGCCTCGTCCACCGCGCCTTCCGCCGCCACGACTATGCTGAAATGCTTGCCGCGCGCCTCGCGGGAGTGGACGGCCCCGCACAACGCCTGCCTGCTGTAAGGTATTTCGGGAAGCAGTATTATATCGCCGCCGCCGGCTATTCCGGCGCGCAGCGCTATCCAGCCGGCGTAGCGGCCCATCGTCTCCACAATCATTACGCGGTGATGCGATTCCGCCGTGGTATGCACCTTGTCCACCGCGTCGGTGGCGACGGCGAGGGCGGAATCAAAACCGAAGGTGACATCCGTCGCGGCGAGGTCGTTGTCTATCGTTTTGGGCACGCCGATTACGGGCATGCCTTTTTTTATCAGCCTGAGGCCGATTGAAAGCGTGCCGTCGCCGCCGATGGCGATAAGCGCGTCCAGCGAATGCTTTTTGAAAACTTCAACCGCCCGGCCCGACATGTCGGCGGGCTTTTCCGGCGAGCCGAAGGCCGGCAAAGTGTAGGAAAACGGGTTTGCGATATTGCTGGTGCCCAGTATGGTGCCGCCGCGCGCGAGTATGCCCGACACCGCGGAGTCGCAAAGCTCGATTGAACGGTCTTCCACCAGGCCGCAATAGCCGTCGAGAAATCCCGTCACCCCCCAGCCCCGCGCCAGCGCGGATTTGGCCGCGGCGCGCACCACCGCGTTGAGGCCGGGGCAGTCGCCCCCGCCGGTAAGTATTCCTATGCGTTTTGCCGCCATAAATCCTCCGGTTGCAAAAAATGCGTTATGTTAAAAGGTACAAAATCGCGCGGCTATTCCAAAACCGCAGTTGAGCTTTAACAGGGAAAGCTCAGCAGCAGTTGCAGCGGGTAGTGGTCCGACGTCTTCACGTCGCGGCGGACGCGCGCGCTGACAACGGAACACTCCCTGAAAAACACCTTGTCCACTTCGTGTCCGAGGCAGCGCGTTTTCTCCCCCGGCGCAAAGCCCGCCTCCATCAGGCCGAGCCGCGCGGCGGTTTCGTAAAGCAGGCGCTGGCGTTTGGCGTTCCAGGTGTTAAAATCCCCCGCCAGAATGACGGGACCGCGGTGCGGCGAGATAATATCCTCCAACGCGCGCAACTGCTGAGCGAACTTGGCGGTGGAAACGAAATTGACCGCATGCACGTTGACCACGAGAAGAGCGCGTCCGATTCCTTTGACGGCATATCGGGTCGCCAGCGACATTTTATGCGTGCGGGTGAACGGCTCGGCGTGCGGCGACTTTATATGCCTGGAATGCAGGGGCACGGCTTTGGAGCCCGTCATCACCCCGGCTGGATGGCGCGCCGGGGTGAGCAGATTCTGCGCCAGCACCCAGCGCTGCTGTTTTGAAGCGCGCAGAAAGCCGCGCATCTCGGGCCTTATGCAGGCTTCCTGCACCAGCACGATGTCCATGCCCCTGCAGAGCCGGCAAAAATCCCGCTGGCTGTTTTCGTACTTTTGCTTGTTGACGTTCCAGACCAGTATTTTGACGCGGCGGCGCAGCCTTTGCCTCGCGCTGGAACCAAATTCGCGCAGCAACTCCGAAGGCTGGTGCAGCAGACGCTTGAGCATGTTAAATTTCCCGCTTCGCGGGTTTTTTGCGCGCGGCGGGCCGGATGCCGTTTTTAACCGCCATGTCGCGCAGTTCGAAGAGCCGGTCGCGCAGCGCGGCGGCCAGCTCGAAATCGAGATTGTCGGCGGCCAACTTCATCTGCGCCTCAATGCTGGCGGCAAGTTTCGGCAGGGTTTCCGGGGTGAGGGTTTCCTTCTCGACAGTGTGCAGGACGCCGAGGCCGGCAAGCCGCGCCTCAAGCCGGAATTCCTCCAGCCCGCGCGCGGCTTTTATTATCGTTTTCGGCGTGATGCCGTGTTCCTTGTTGTAAGCGAGCTGGCGCGCGCGGCGGCGTTCCATTTCCTTCAACGCGCGTTCCATGGAACCGGTCACCCTGTCGGCGTACAAAATAACCTCGCCGCAGGCATGGCGCGCGGCGCGGCCCGCTATCTGAATCAAAGTGGTTTCGCTGCGCAGGAAACCTTCGTTGTCCGCCTCCAGTATCGCCACCAGAGACACTTCCGGCACATCGAGCCCTTCGCGCAGCAGGTTGATGCCCACGAGCGCGTCGAACTCGCCTTTGCGCAGGGAGTTCAATATGTCTATGCGCTCGAGCGTTTCCAAATCGGAATGGATGTAGCGGGCGCGTACGCCTTTGGTCACCAGAAACGCGGATAAATCCTCGGCGGTTTTCTTGGTCAGCGCCAGCACCAGCGTGCGCTCGCCCTTGCTGGCGCGCTCCTGTATTTTGCCGGAGAGATGCGCGATTTGTCCCTGCGTCGGCTGGATTGAGATGGGCGGGTCTATCAGCCCCGTAGGACGGATAATCTGCTCGGCTATTCCCTCTTTGCCCGCGCAGGCGTAAACGCTGGCGGCGGTTTTGGCCTCCACGCCGCATGTTCTCATCATCTCGTAGGGGCCCGGCGTGGCGGAGACGCAAACCGTGGGCGGCAGCAGGCTTTCGAACTCGGCGAATTTGAGCGGGCGGTTGTCCAGCGCGGAAGGCAGCCGGAAACCGAAATCTATCAGCGTCTGTTTCCGCGAACGGTCGCCCTCGTACATGCCGCGGATTTGCGGCACCGCGACGTGGGACTCGTCTATGAACACCAAAAAGCCGGGGCCTTCGGCGGCTTTGCCTTTAATGAAATAATCAATCAGCGTCATCGGGCGCGAGCCGGACGGCCTGCCGTCGAGATGGCGGGAATAGTTTTCCACGCCGGAACAGTAGCCGGCCTGTTCCAGCATGTCCAAATCGTAGCGGGTGCGCTGCTCGAGACGCTGCGCCTCCAGCAGTTTGCCGCCGGCTTTCAGTTCGTCGAGCCGGAGCGCGAGTTCGGCGCGGATGGCCGCCAGAGCGCGTTGCTGTTCCGCCTTGGGAGAAACGAAATGCTTGGCCGGATAAATCCACGCCTCGGAGATTTCCGCCAGCGTGTCCCCGGTCAACGGGTTGAGCCCGCGTATGGCCGAAACGCAGCCGCCGGAGAACTCCACCCGCAGCGCGCTTTGCGAGTAGGGCGGGAATATGTCCACAGCGCCGCCGCGCGCGCGGAATTTGCCCTCGGTGAATTCCGCCTCGTTGCGCTCGTAGCGAATCTGCGAGAGCGCGGCGGTCAGCTCCGACCGCGCCAGCGGCGCGCCTTTTTTGAGCGGCACGCACATCTCGGCGAAACTCTCGGGCGAGCCGATATTGTAAATGCACGAGACCGACGCCACAACTATAACGTCGCGCCTTGTCAGCAGCGAGGTGGTGGCTTTGAGGCGCAGCTTGTCTATATGCTCGTTGATGGCGGCGTCTTTTTCGATGTAGGTGTCCGTCTGCGGGATATAGGCTTCGGGCTGGTAGTAATCGTAATATGAGATGAAATACTCGACGGCGTTTTCGGGGAAGAACTGCCTGAACTCGGCGTAAAGCTGCGCCGCCAGCACCTTGTTGGGCGAGATGACCAGCGCGGGCATGCCCAGCCGCGCCATGACGCAGGCCATGGTGTAAGTCTTGCCGGAGCCGGTCACACCCAGCAGCACGCTGTTTTTCCTGCCCGACTTTATTCCGGCGCAAAGCGCCTCTATCGCGGCGGGCTGGTCGCCCGCCGGAGAGAAGGGCGCTTCAAGCTTGAAAAGGTCTGCCATTAAAATCCGTCGTTATCCTCTACTTTGAGGAGTTCCACGTCGAACAGGAGGTCGGTATTGGGCGGTATGACGCCGCCCGCGCCGCGCGGGCCGTAAGCGAGGACGGAGGGGATATAAAGCTTGCGCTTGCCGCCGGTTTTCATGGTCATCACGCCCTCGTCCCAGCCTTTTATGACCTGTCCCATGCCGATGATGAAGGAAAACGGCTCGCGGCGGTCAAGCGAGCTGTCGAACTTGCGTCCGTCGGTGAAAGTGCCGGTGTAATGCACGGTGACTTTTTTGCCCTTTTCCGGCTGGTCGCCGGTGCCCGAAACCGTTTCGGTGTATTTGAGCCCTGATTTGGTGGTGAATTCCTGTGTCGCGGCCATGATGCCTCCTTAGATGGCGGATTATCGCGCGCCCAGCGGTCTGCCGGCGCGACAACTATGATACAATTTTCCCCGCATGGGCCAACGGGCCCATATCAAATGCGGCCTTTCGGCCCATTGCGGACGCGCTCAGGAATGCTAAACTGTAAACGGACTGACAATCCGTTGAATTTAAATGAACCAGTACATTCAATTCGTCTGCGCGCTGACGCTGGGACTGGCGGCCATGTCTTGGCTTCTGCGCATCGCCATAGACTCGCTTTTCACGGATTGGGACCCGGTGCGCCATTACCGCCGGTACCTGAGCGGCATCATAGAAGAGAAAATGCAGGCGGATGCGGATAACGCGGCCAGGCAGCGCGCCCTCGGCAAACGCATTCCCTCTTGAGCGCTGAAAATCCCCCAAAAATTGCTATACAGATATTATGCCTTCAATACACGCTGACGTTTGCGCCAAGTGCCCCTCCTGCGGCGAAGAGTTCGACGCGCAGGCCTGGAGTTTCGTCCGCGGCGACGAAAACGACGATTTGCGTCTCGCCCTGCTGTACGGCGAGTTCAACCTGCTCCGCTGCGAAAAATGCTCCGCCTTTTTCCATCACGAAATGCCCGTGGTCTATTTCGACCCGCCGGCGGAGCTGCTGGTTTTCATCCTCCCCTCCTCCTGCGAGGCCGAGCGCGAGAAATGGACGGCCAAGATGAACGAGGATTTCAAGGCTCTCGAAAAAGGCCTTTTCCGCGAGATGAAAATAGATTCCGTTCCGCTGGTTTTTTTCGGCGCGGAGGCCGTGCGCGGCCTTTTGGAGGCCGAGCAGGATATGGCCGACGAGTCCGACGTCATCGCCGCCGTCGCCGGCGAAGCGGGCTTCAAGCTCAAAAAAATGCGCCACTCCTACGCGCGCGAGCATTCGCTGCCGCTCTACATCCCCTTCGCCGGCGGCAATTGCGACAGGGAAGGCGTCCTCAAGGCCGCGGGGCAAATGCTTGAAGGCCGCTGCGAGCTTGCGCGGCTTGAGGCGCTTCACAAACTGCTTTCCGATAAGAAAACGGAGTTTCCGCCGCTTGTATGAACATCGCAGTCCCTCCCGCGTGGCTGGCAACGCTCTCGGAACTCGGGCGTTTCGCCGGCAGGCGCGGCGCGCGCGTCTGGGCGGTGGGCGGCTGTGTGCGGGACTGGCGGCTGGGCCGTGACACCGCGGACATTGATATAGTCGTCGAAGGCGACGCGCGGCCTTTGGCGGAGCATTTCGCGCAAGTCTCGGGCGCGCGGCTTGAATTCCACGGCGGTTTCGGCACCGCCTGCGCGTCCCTGCCCGACGGCGCGCATTTCGATTTCGCCCGCGCGCGCAGCGAGGTGTACACCCGCCCGGCGGCGCTCCCGCTGGTTTCCCCCGCGACGATGGAAGAGGACCTCAAGCGCCGCGATTTCTCGGTCAACGCCGCGGCCATGAGCCTGCTGCCGGAAAATTTCGGCGAACTGCTGGACCCGTTCCGCGCGCCGGCGGATATGGAAGCGGGCATGCTGCGCGCGTTGCACGATAAAAGTTTTGAAGACGACCCCACCAGGCTTTACCGGGGCGCGCGTTTCGCGGGAAGATTCGGCTGGGCCTTCGAATCACATACCCGCGCGCTCGTTGACGAGGCTGTACGCGGAAAATACCCCGCGAGACTCTCGCGCGAGCGGCTGCGCAACGAGCTGCTGCGCATACTCGCGGAAAAAAACCCCGCGCCCGCGTTCCGGCTGATGGACGAGCTGGGGCTTTCGGATTTCATCCATCCCGGACTGCGGTGGAACGCGGCGGCGGGCCTGGCCTCAACCCCCGCGGCGCGTCTTGGCGCGCTGGCCTGCGTTTTGGGCGGGACCGGCCTGGAATTTATCAAATCGCTCAATCTGGAACGGACCGTTTCCGCCCCGCTGAAAAACGCGCTGAAACTGTTTCTATCGAAATCCTCGCCGCGCGCGCCGCTTGGCGCCGTCGAGCGCGAAATCCTGTCCGCCGCCGCGCCGAAGCTTGCGCCCGCCGCGCTTGAGCCGCTGCTCGTCTCCGGCGCGGATATCGCAGGACTGCCGACCAAAAGTTCCGCGATTGCCGCAATCGCCGCCGAAGCCGCCGCCGCACAGTGGCGCGGCGAGTTTGCTGACCGGCAAGGCGCGCTGCGCTGGCTTTCCTCCCGCAAATAACTTCGCGGCATGACCTGGCGCGCCCCCGAAAATATTCATAAGCTGCCATCGGATTGCGGAAAAACGGGTAAAATAGCTTATGCGGTTTTGTGACGCGCATAATCACATCCACTCGCTCAATCCCGCCGAAACGGCCGCGGCGCTGGCCCGCGCGCGCGAGGCGGATGTAACGGCCATGCTGGTTTGCGCCACCATGCCGCAGGACTGGACGGCAGTCGCCAAGTCCGCGGCGCTTTATCCTGAAATCATTCCCTTTTTCGGATTGCATCCCTGGCACGCCGCCGGCGCGGCGGCGGACTGGCAGCAGGCGCTGGAACGGCAATTGGAAGAAGTTCCGTCCGGCGTTGGTGAAATAGGGCTTGACCGCTCCAAACGCGCTGGCGATTTCGGCGCGCAGCTTGCAGCCTTCGACTTTCAGCTTGCGCTGGCGGCGAAACTGGACCGTCCCGCCGCGATTCATTGCGTGCGCGCGTGGGGGCCGCTGCTGGAACTGCTCGGCAAACGCCGCCCGCGCCGGTTCCTGCTGCATTCCTACGGCGGCGCGGCGGAGCTCATACCGCCTCTGGCGGCACTGGGGGCATATTTTTCCTTCAACGGCGATATCTTAGACCCAAAAAGGAAGCGGCTCGCCAAAGCGCTTGCCGCCGCGCCTCGGGACAGGATTCTTTTTGAAACAGAATCCCCCCAGCCCGCCGCCGCGGCGCGGCGGGACTGGCGCGCGGGACCCGAAGGCGTCAGGCAGGTTGTCGGTGGAGCGGCGCGATTGCTGGGAGTCAGCGAAACCGCGCTCGCTCAAACCGCCTGGCGGAACGCGGTGACGTTCCTGGAAGATATGATATGAATCCCGATGATGACAGGCTGGCGAGAATCCGGCTCATGCTCGGTGAGAGCAGGCTGGCGCGTCTGCGCGGCTCGTTCGTGGTTGTGGTGGGGCTCGGCGCGGTGGGAAGCTACGCGGTCGAAGGGCTGGCGCGCGCCGGCGTCGGGCGGCTGCGGCTGGCGGATTTCGATATCATAAAGGCCAGCAACATAAACCGGCAGCTTTACGCGCTGGAGTCCACCCTGGGCATGAAAAAATGCGACATCGCCAGACGGCGAGTGCTTGATATCAACCCCGATTGCCGGGTGGAAGCGCTGGATATTTTCGCCGACGGCAAAACCATTCCCGCCATTCTCGCCGGAAATCCCGACATCGTAATTGACGCGATAGACAGCATGGGCCCTAAAACCGAATTAATCCGCCAGGCGGCAAGCATGGGCCTGACGCTGATTTCCTCGATGGGCGCGGCGCTGCGCACGGACCCGTCGCGCGTGCGCGCCGGACATTTTCACGAAGCGCGCAAATGCCCGCTCGCCCGCCGCGTGCGGGATTTATTGACCCGCCGGGGCGCGAAAGCGCCGGATTTTTTATGCGTTTACTCGGACGAACCCGTCGCGCGCGGACGCCGGCTCAAACCCGCCGACAGCGACGACCCCGCCCTGCGCGGACGCACCCGCGCGCCGCTGGGCAGCCTGCCCACCGTAACCGGAATATTCGGCCTCACGATAGCCAACGCCGCCATACAAAAAATCTGCGGCGGAGACACCATATAGCCTGCTGTCAGCTTTTGTGCGCCCGCTCGAAAAAGCCAAGCAGTTCGACATGGGAGGTCTGCGGGAACAGGTCCGCGGGTTTTAGTTTTTTGAGGATGTAGCCGGAATGCACGAGGAAATCGGCGTCGCGCATGAAAGTTTCGGGATTGCAGGAGACGTAAACCACCTTGCGGACCATAGGATGCCGGAATTTTTCCAGCAGCGATTTGGCGCAGCCGGAACGCGGCGGGTCCACCACCACGGAAGCGGTCTGCCGCAGCGTGCCGTGCAGCTCTTTTGCGAGCACGTCCTCGGCGCGGGCGGCGATGAATTTAACGTTGCGGATTTTGTTGCGCTGCGCGTTCTTCCAGGCGCAGGCGGCGGCGCCCGCGTTTTCCTCTATGCCGATCACGCGCTTGAATTTCGCGCCGACAGTCAGGCCTATGGTGCCGACGCCGCAGTAAAGGTCGTATAACTCGCTGGTGCGCTCTCCCATATCCAAAAAAGAAGCCGCCGCAAGATAAAGCGCCTCCGCCGCCGGAGTGTTCACCTGCAAAAACGAGCCGGGATAAAACAGGAACCGCTTGCCGCAGATTGTCTCCTCAAGCTGGGCTTCGCCAACCAGACGCTGCCAGCTCCGCCCCAGAATAACCGAGGTCTGCTCGGTCTGGATGTTGAGATACAGGCTTTTTATCTGCGGGAATTTCTCGGCCAGCCGCGAAAGCGCTGGCTGAATGTTGAAACGCGGCTCGCCGTTGGCCACCAGCGTGACCATAGCCGCGCCGGAACGGGTGGTGCGCACCAGCAGATGCCGCAGCCAGCCCCTGTGCAAATCCTCGTCGTAAACGCTCCAGCCCTGCGCGTCGGCTATTTTTTTGACTTCGCGCAGTATCGCGGTGGAAAGCTCGTTTTGGACGGGGCAGTCCTCGCAATTGACCACGTCGTGCGTGCCGGGATGGAAGAACCCCGCCGTCGTCTTGCCGAGATTGCGCCTGAAGGGCACCTGCAATTTGTTGCGGTAGCGCCATTGTTCCGGCGAACGCTGCACCGCGTCCAAATGCACGCCGCGCAGCGAGGGTGTTTTGCCGAGGCAGTCCAGCGCTATTTCCTGCTTGGCTTTGAGCTGGGTTTCGTAGTTGAGATGCTGAAAATCGCAGCCGCCGCACCAGCGCTGTCCGCCGGGACGGTAATAAAGCGGGCATTTGGGATGGGTGCGCCCCGGCCCGGTGCGCAGCAGTTCCATGATGCGGGCGTCGAAGATATTATCGCCTGTTTCCAGCGCGGAGGCCTTTACAAGGTCGCCCGCCGCCGAATACGGCACGAAAAACCTGCCGCCGCGCCCGCTGGCGCGCTCGGAGAGGCCCCGGCCCTCCAGGGTCATGCGGACTACTTTAAGAGTTTCCTCAGTCCGGGGTTTGGGCGGCTCTTTCGGCGGCAGCGCCGCTGGTTTGCCCTGAGGGCGGTTCACCGGTCTGTTCGGCGGCAAGCGCCGGTTGCGGGGACTGCTCGGTATTGGCTTCAATTTTGTCCACCTCTATCTCCGCCATGAGCTCGTTTTTATGGTCGTTGAGCCAGCGGCGGTAAACTTTATAATCGGGGCAATGGGCCGCGACGAGCTGCCAGTAATTTTCGTCGTGATTCATGTGCACAAGGTGCGCCAGCTCGTGGATGACGAGATAGTCCAGCACCGCCGGCGGCGCTTTGACAAGCCGCCAGGAAAAATTCAGGTTGCCCCGTGTGGAACAACTGCCCCAAAGCGTTTTCTGGTCCTTTACGCTGACCCGCGCGCAGGCAACCGACATCTTCTCGCACCAGACCGCCACCCTCCCGGCGATAAGCGCCTCGGCCTGCGCTTTCACCCAGGTTTCCAGCGCGTTTTTGGGGTGCACGGCGGAAAAATCGCAGGTTACCGCCACCGTGCCGTTTTCCAGTTTCACGTCGGATAGCGCGCCCGGCGCGTTGACCGGCACGATATCGTAAAGCTCGCCGCGGAACAGCAGCTTCTTCATGAACGGCAGCGCGGGCTGGTTCTGCCTCTGGGAGAAAATTTCCGGTATGTCTTTTTTAAGCCCTTCGATGAAAAGCTTTATCTCGCTGATGGTGGTGGACGTGTCCGCCATAAATCCTCCGAAATTAACGCGCGGCAACCAACGACTTCCAAATTATAACCGTTTATGGCCCCCCGGGCCACAAAAAAGCCGCGCCGCACCGCTATTCGTTGCGAAACAGGACTCTAAAAACAAGTCAACAGTGCGCCGCCTGTCATCTGCTGCATCCCTTACAATTTTTCCCGCTAGGTTGGAGAAAGCGCACCCGCCAATGCCGGCTAAAGCCGCGCCCTTCCATTCCCTAAAAAATAATTAAGTATTGTGTCCCCTTTTTCCCGTCTTATAAAGCGCGTCCACTTTCTGCTCGGCTTCCGCGTTTTCGCGCCGCTCGGCCTTCCTATCGAACAGCCCCGGCAGCTTGTCGAGCATTTCACGCTTAACACCAAAAACCAAACACCTTTTGAAATTAAAAGTTCGCGAGTTTTCCGTATGATTAGTTCACCTCGGCATAGCACATTGTTCAGATTCAGACCAACATTCAGTGACCTCGTAACCAAAGTGGATTATATCCACTGGGGTATTTCGGGGACAGTATTTCGGGGACACAATACCAAATTCGGAATTTGTCCGGAAATCAATATTGAAAATCATCACAGTTCCACTTCCTGGTTGTACCCCATTTCACTCATTTATTTTCCCCGGAAAAGCCGCGCCGCGCGCAAAACGCGCGGCGGCGGGAATGGCGATGGGGAACAGGTTTTTACTTTCCAAGTTTTACGGCGATGGTCGCTCCGAGTATCCAGAGATGGTCAGGGGCGTACCAGGAGCCCGCGATGCCGACTTCCATCGGCGGCAGTTTGGCAAAAGAAATACTCTTTTTCACCCACTTGCCCAGCGAGCCGCGAAGCGAGCTTACAAGCAGCGCGGGGAAATTGTCCGGACGGACGCCCAGCATGATAAGCGGGCTCGCCTTGTTGTCAGCCACGTTGAGGCAGTAGCCGACGCCGAGGCTGGCGTACTCTAAAGTGGCGCTGCTGCGCTCCACCGTCTGGCTGTGCAGCACTATAAGCGGCGCGTACGCCGTGGCCAGCGTCATGCCTCTGGGGGAGAAAGCTATCATAGTGCCTTCGCGCACGTTCGAGAAAAGCGACGCGAGGTTGATATCCGTCGGCGTCGCAAAATTGCCTGGCGCGGCGGCGGCATCAATCACGGCGTCATCGGCCGCAAGCGCCATTGCGCCAAACAGCGGCAGCAGCGCCAGCGACAGGCAAACAGTCCTGCACATCATTGATTTTTTCATAGGTTCAGGCTCCTTTTCACTGTTCCGTGCAGATTTCCACGCGCAACGGCCTTTTGGACTCTTTGCGCGAAGGGGGCTGGTACAGCTTCGCCTCAAGCGTGTCGAACCACGCCTTCATCGCGCCCGGGGCGTCCTTCGCCGGAGAAGGAAATTCCTTCAGCAGCGTGCTTGCGACGTGGTAGCCGAGCGCGCGGTAGGCCTCGAACTGCGCCTCGTCGAAAAACTGGTCGGCGGTGGTCTCGTGCGGGAAGGAGGGGTTGCGCTTCCAGTATTCCCACACATATTCGTCCATATTCGCCGGCAGCGAGGATTTGATGTAAAGCAGATATCCTTCTTCATCCTTGCCGTATTTTATGCGTCCTAGTGCATAGGGCCTGCGGCTGATGCCCTTGCAGTTGCGATGCACGTCCTGAAGATTTATGTCTATCTCGATGCCGAAGTCTATGCGCGCCTGACGGAGAACCTCGGAGAGCCCGCCGAAATGGAGTTTTGGGTCTGCCTCGCTGTCGCAGGCGATGATATAACGGCAACGCCTGCGGAGCAGTTCGTAGACGCCGAGATTTTCGATATGCCCGCCGTCACTCACGTTCACGTAGGGCGATGTTTCCGTGAGAAATCCCAGATATTCCCTGAGAAGATAAACCGGCCCCACGCCGAACACTGGCGGACGCCCGCCGTCAAGACGCGCGGGATTGGCAATCCAGTAATCAAGCCGGATGTCGAGCAGCGTCATCAGAAGCGCCAGCGGCTTTGACGTGGACGGACCCATATTCGGAGCGGCGGCGGCACCGGAAATAGCAACGGCTGTTCCGAGATTGAGATGGGAATCCGCCTTTTCCATATCCTCCGTGCGGCAATAACCGGTGCTCTCGCTCCCCGTGAAAAACCGGCTGAACAGGAAGTAATCCGCCCGGCGGGCCTCCACGCGGCTGGTTTTGCTGTGCTGAAGGTTGAGCGTCGCGTTAATCAGGTGGTACGGCGCCCAACGCGCGTTTTCATACAGCCCTGAAAGCTTCTGACTGTCGTCGTGCCGGACCGCGCCGCAGTCGCCGCGCTTTATAAGGTACGCCTTGCTCAGGCGGTCGCGGTAGAAACAATGGAGCGAGGTGTGGTTGACGTCCACCAGCAGCGTATAGACGAACAGCAGGATTAAAAGGAGCGGTATGGCAGAGAGGGAATCCGGCGCGCCCGCCAGACACGCGGGGCTATAACACAAACGTCCCGCGTCAAGCAGCTTGTGCAGCCAGTCCGGCCCGCCGTTGAACAAAAATACGTTGCCCGCGAAAATTACAAGCAGCGCCGGACCGAGAACGCCCAAAACGCCGATGGCTATTTTTCCCCCGGGACTGTCGCTTTTCCGCCCGGCAAGTTCCGCAAATACCGGCAGCGAGAAAAGCGGGATGAGCGCTTTCCAGCCGCTCACGATTTCAGGAACGCCCTTCTGCTGCAGCCAGAGACGGAGGAATTTCAGCAAAAGCACGACGGCGGGGAACGATTCAAAAAGCACGATGCCGGACAAAGCGAGAAGCAAAAGAGCGTAAACGCGCTCAAGGGCGTCCCTGCCGCGCCAGTCGGCGTAAACGCTTTTTCTGACAAACGGATAAACGACAATCGCCGCGAAAAACAGCCCCAGCGCCACGGGCGTCCACGCATAGAAATCCGCGCAGAGCATTTTAAGCTGGATTACGTCCAGACGGTTTGCGGCGATGATTTTATTGGCCGCGGCGACAGGTTCCCGCAACAGCGCCCATTGCGCAAGTATAAAAAGCAGCACGTACGGCAGAATCAAAAGCAGGTTGACGAGTATGCCGCATAACAGCAATGCGGGGATTTTTACCGCGCTGGCGATGCCTTTGGGCGAGAGATAGGAGCCTCCCAGCCGCAGGTACTTGAATATGGAACTCTCCTCCACTCCGGGCGAATGGGCGAAGGGAAACTTTTTGCCGAAAACGGCTGCGTCGGCGTTGTTGAGAAGCGACGTCAGGCAGGAACCTATATAGCCGCCGCCGGAAACGGTGGACAGGTAATCCGCGCGCCACAGCAATTTTTCCCGCGCGAGCACCTGCAGCACGCCCAGATTGAAAGTAGCCGAACGTATCCCGCCGCCGGACAGCGCGATGCCGCACAAATCGCCGGACTGCGCCGGTTTTTCCCGGGCGCCGCCTTCGGCGTCCGGGCGCGGCGCGCCGCGGCGCGCGGCAAAATTGAAAAGCCTGACAAACCAGCCGGCAAGCGCTTTCCCTAGCTTTTCGGGACAGCCGGAAGTCTCGGCGGCTTGCGCTTGCGGTTTGACGGGAAAGCCGCAAACTGTTTCGCCCCCGCCGCCGAAAGCGGCCTCCCAATTGGCGTTTATTTCGGCGCGGCGCTGTTTGATAAATTCAAGTTCCGCCGGAAAAACTTTCCCATCGAACTGCGACAGCCCGACACCGTGAAACGACGAATTTTTCTTCATGTTATTCCCCCCCTACACTGTGAAATTAGCAAATAATAACCTCCTTTTCAATTTTCAGCGGACGCTACTGAGTCCTGATACGGGCGCATGCGCTCTATATGGTTTATGGGATTGGCTTCTAATCTTACCGTGTCATAAACACAACAAAGCTACAGGGCTGCATTTTAGCCACGAAACACACGAAATACACAAAAAATGAAGAGCCTTTTCAATTACAACAACAGAACTCAGAAGTAAAAAACCGCGGTTCCTGTCATTCCCCACCGGACATATTTTCCCGATACTTCCTTACCGCCAAACAGGCATTATGCCCGCCAAACCCGAAAGAATTGCAGAGCGCTGCGCCTATCGCCGCAGTCCTGGAATGGTTAGGAACGTAGTCCAGGTCGCAGGCAGTATCCTGGTCATCCAGATTTATAGTTGGCGGAAGCACGCCATTCTTCACGGCCAGAGCGGAGAAGATATATCCTACCGCTCCTGCGGCCCATATCATATGCCCGGTGACGGACTTTGTGGAGCTCACCGCCACGCGCTGCGCGTGTTCGCCCAGCGCCTTCTTTATAATGACCGTCTCAATGGGGTCATTCAACTGGGTGGATGTGCCATGGGCGTTGATATAGCCTATATCGCCCGGCGTCAGTCCGGCGTCGCGCATGGCCAGTTCCATACAGCGCGCCCCGGCATCGCCAGAGGGGTCCGGAGCGGCAACATGGTAGGCGTCGTCGGTGGCTCCGTAACCGGCGGCTTCTGCCAGTATATTGGCCCCGCGGCGACGCGCATGTTCCAGTTCCTCAAGCACCAAAATACCAGCCCCCTCACCCATTACAAAACCATCACGTCCAGCCGAGAATGGCCGACTGGCCTTGGTTGGTTCATCGTTGCGCACAGACATCGCCCGGAGCGCGCAGAAACCGGCGAAACCGATAGGGCAGATAGCAGCCTCTGTGCCTCCAGCCACCACAACGTCGGCGTCGCCGTGCTGTATGGCGCGAATGGCGAAACCAATGGAATGCGCTCCTGAGGCGCAGGCCGTAACGACGCTGAAATTGGGGCCTTTTGCGCCCAGCTCTATGGCCACCCGCGCCGGAGCTTCGTTGATGATCATACCGGTCGTAAGGAACGGAGAAACACGGCGCGGGCCTTTATCGCGCAGGAGGTCTCGCTGCTCTTCCAAAATCTGCAAAGAACCGATGCCGCTGCCGATCATCACGCCAACGCGGTAGGCATCTTCGGACTGTATGTTGAGGCCGGATTCCTTTACCGCCTCGCGGGCGGCTATCAGGGCGAATGTTGAAAGCGGGTCAGACGGCGCTGCTCTTTAATGTCAAAGTGGGCATTCGGATCATAGTCGGCGGCCTCGCCCGCTATGCGGGTCGGGAACGCGGCGACGTCGAAAAGAGTTACGGCGCGTATGCCGCTGTGTCCGTCCACGGCGCGGGCAAAGGAAACAGCGCTGCCTATGCCAAGCGGCGAGACTATTCCAGTACCGGTCAGAACAACTTTGCGTTTCACGATTTTTCCCCCATCTTTCCCAAGAGTGACAGCATTTTACCGTTCATTCCATCATTCCGCCGCGCTTAGAATTATCCAATGCAAGATGAGCCTGAAGGAATGCGCGTTTCTAATGCAGGATGAGCCTGAACCGCGCTGGAATCGTCCGTTTGCGCTCTGTCGTTCGTAAACTAAACCATGACGCTGGAAATGGACGACAAAAATATCAGGACGCTATCCGATGTAAAACGCTTTTTGCGCGGCGCAAAAGGCGTTGGGTTCAAAGGCGCAAACCGCAAGGCCAAATACAAGTGGTTGG
>Ga0074195_1002450_pt1 | contig 20658 bp, 19 predicted proteins | sample EPASupsiteHSE623_FD_64525 | JGI IMG/M metagenome (GOLD analysis project Ga0074195, IMG submission 64525) | Bioremediated contaminated groundwater from EPA Superfund site, New Mexico - Sample HSE6-23 | ecosystem: Environmental > Aquatic > Deep subsurface > Groundwater > Contaminated ...
GTGAATGAGTAGATTATGCCTCCAGAGAGAAGTGTCAGAATCAAAGTGACAATGATCGATACCAGCGCCGACCAAATTATCGAACCCACCTCATAGCGCTCAAAGAAGGACGCGGAGAGCACAAAGGATATCGCGGCTATGGCCAGTATGACCGGAACGGTCAGGGGTGTGCCGTATTTGAAGAGGTGAATCAGCCCTAATGCCTGCACCATCATCACCAGCGCCAGGAGCGCAGAAGCTATAAATGCCTTAAGAACGTAGTTCTCCAGACGAAACTCCATCCCATTTCCCCTCGGAGCTTTATTGGATGATATTGAATATAAAGATTATGTATCGTCTTTAGGTTATGTATCATCCTATGTATTGCCTTATGCATCGGCACGACGAAAGCTTTATAATATTGTAAACTCAATCGCCATGTTTAGGTTTACAATTAAAAGGGTGAGGATCACGAACCTAGCGGCAATAGTAATAATCGCATATCTGCTGGGAATACTGGCAATAGGCTTTCTGGGACACCGGAGACTGGGATTGGATGAGTTCCATCTTGCGGGCAGAGGTTTGAAGCAGATCGTCCTCACGGGCACTTTTTGCGCCACAATAATAGGAGCCTCAGCCACAATGGGGATGGCTGGCCTTGGGTTTACGAAGAACCTTCCCGGCGCCTGGTGGATGCTCTCTGGAACGGTAGGCCTCCTGGTATTGGCCACCTTCTTTGCAGAGAAGGCCAGGACCACGGGGTGCAGCACTCTGCCTGAGCTTGTCGGCTCCTTCTACGGGAAGGATGTCAGGACTGCAGCCTCTCTGCTCATCGTTCTCTCCTGGATAGGCGTGATTGCAGTTCAGATTGTAGCCTCCGGGAAGGTCTTAAGTGCAGTCTTTGGGGGCAGTGAGACTCTAATTATGATTGCCTGCACGGCGGTCTTCGTGCTCTATACCGCCCAAGGAGGTCAGAAGTCTGTTGTCAGGACAGACATGATGCAGTTCGTGATAATAATATTGGGACTAGGCTTGCTCTTTTCCAGGGGCCTGGAGACTGTCGGCTCATCTGCTATCGCTGATCTTAGCTTCCCCACATCTGCGGAGATGGGAACTGTAGATGTAATCTCCATGCTGCTAGTCGTAGGCTCTGCATACCTGGTCGGCCCTGACATGTACTCCCGCCTTCTCTCGGCGAAGAATCCAAAGGCGGCAAAGAGGTCCGCGATGACATCTGCACTGATTATCATGCCGCTGGCCTTCCTCATAACGTCTCTTGGAATATTTGCCAGAAATCTCCATCCAACGATCGCTCCTGAGCAGTCGATACCTGTTCTCATGACCAGCCTGCTGACGCCTGAGGCCATGGGGCTTGTGGCTGCTGCTCTCCTGGCTACCTTTATGTCCTCGGCAGATACGAGCCTGATGACAGCCACATCTATCCTCACTCTGGACATCTACAGGAAGATCAGGCCTAAGTCCAGCGAGGGTAGCCTGGTGGCAGTTTCGAGGATATCTGTATTGGTCCTCGGAGCCGCTGCCCTGATTCTGGCGGTGTCAGTTCCAAGCATCATCAAGACGCTTCTCATAGCCTATACCGTATTCACAAGCGGCCTGTTGGTGCCTGTAATCGCTGGATTTTATAAGGACAGACTGAGCCTGACCCCTGCCGGGGCGTTGACTGCGTTGGTGGGAGGCGGACTCACTGGGATCATGCTTGGCCAGACATATCCATTGCTTGGCATGGCTGTCTCGGCCGTGCTTCTGCTCACGGTGAGCTGGCTGGAGATGCAATTCAAGGGGCGAAAAAGCCGAATCGCGATATAAAAATATAATTTAAAAAATATATAAGTTATGCCAACTTTTTAGTTCAAATCTCAGTTGCAAATCCCGGCGATAATTATATTGTTATTGCTTTCGTCGCTCTCTTCGATCTGGTTCTCCGGATCTGCTATTACTACTACATCGTTGCTCCAGCCAGGGCCTGCAAAAGCATCCTCGGGCAGTGGATAGCCAATAGTTGCAGCGGTTTTGCCACCAGACCCGGAGACGAAGAGGACAACCTCTGCCACAGTCTGCTGGTTTCCAAAGACCTTATCGGTTACCCTGACCTTGATTGCCTGATCTCCAGAAGGACTGGCCTGGTTTGGATCAGGAGTAAGGGTCACGATAAATGAGGCCTGGTGGCAGGTGGTATTCTGAGGGTCTGGGGATACGCTGATATCCGGAGGAGCCGGGTAGCGCAGGGAATAGACGGTCAGAGGGGGTGTAGCCGGAGTTGAAGTCTGCGGCTGCTTGGTCAGAAAGCTTTCGGTCATCCTGGGGATTCTCTCTTCAAACGAGGGGGAATCCCTGTTCATTTGAGCATCTGCAGCAGCTATGAATAAGGCTAAGAGGCTAAGTAGCAGAGCCATCCTTGAAATATTATTCCATTTTACCATGCTCGAAGGGATCGAGCCTTCTGGATATAGCCATTTTGGACGGTGTTGTCACAAGTACTTTGCATAATTGGATATCACTTGAAAGTGCATGAGTCTTAAGGTATCCATGCGGGTGGAACCTCATTATATCCAAAAATTTTTTCATCTATAATTGCTATTAGTATACCAGAGTAACGCATACTTAGGTGAGTGTATGAGCGTCCCCGTATCACCGAGTTCCTTTCCTATATCGAGGTTTTCAGAAAAGTCCGTCGTGATCACCGGCGGCGGATCTGGCATAGGACTGCAGGTTGCCAAGGACCTCTATGCGGAGGGTGCTGTGGTTCACATCTTAGGCAGGGATCTTGAAAAGCTGGAGCGAGCGAAGAAAGAGATCTCCTCTTCAGACTCCAGAGTCTTCTCCCACCGCTGCGATGTTTCCGACAATGAGCGCGTCCTCGAGGTCTTCAGCTCAATAGAACAGATCTCAGGAAACATCTACGGCCTGGTGAATAACGCCGCAGTCAACCCTTCCAGAAATGATATAATTCGCACCAGTTACCAGGATTGGATTACCACTTTGAGCGTGAACCTCACTGGAGCCTTCAACTGCTCGAAGGCAGCAATTGTACAGATGCTTGCGGCGAAAGGGGGCAGCATAGTCAACATATCGTCTGTGGGCGGACTCAACCCCTTCCGGACGCGCACGTCTTACAACGCCAGCAAGTTCGGCCTGATCGGACTGACGCAGTCCATGGCCCTGGACTTCGCCGACAAGAACATCAGAGTGAACGCGATCTGTCCGGGGTACGTGCGCACAGAGCTGACTGCGCCACTATTCGAAAGAATGGGCCAGGAGCAATTCAGCAGGTTAGTGGACGCTCATGCCATGAAGCGCCTGGGTAGACCGGAGGAAATCTCACGAGCAGTCCTTTTCCTGCTCTCGGAAGAGGCCAGCTTCATTACCGGGGTAGCTCTGCCCGTCGATGGAGGATACCTTCTGAAAGGCTGAAGAAGAAGAGTTCAATCACGCTGCAAGAGATGTCTTCTCCATCAGATTTAAATAGGCAGCTACAAAGCTGCTAGTAACTGAGGAATCATAAATGGTAACTGGAACAGTAAAGTTCTTCAACAGAACCAAGCGGTTTGGGTTTATAGCAGGCGACGACGGAAAGGATTATTTTGTTCATGCAACCGGCCTCAAGCCGGATGTCACTATTAACGAGGGCGACAAGGTCAGCTTTGAGGTAGTAGAGGGCGAGAAAGGCCCCAAGGCAGATAAGGTAGAGAAGAAGTAGGGCGAAGTAAGGCCGGATTGCCACGGCCGAAGCTTTCTTTTCTTTTGCAGCTGCGCAACTCCTCTAAAAGCCAAGCAGTTATGAGAATTTCCAGAGGAGCTTAGTGGTAATAGCCGTCTCTATGTCCCAGGTGTATCCTTATGCGTCTCCCTAAGTATAGCTTCAACTCTTCAAAAAAGGCGCCACGATGACGTCCATTATAGCCAGGATCGCCCTCGATTGCGCCTTTAAAGAGTGGCAGGTTCAGGCAGTCTCCGAGCTTCTGGACCAGGGTGCGACCATTCCCTTCATAGCCAGGTACAGGAAAGAGGCGACAGGCAGCCTCGACGAGGTCGCCATTGCCAAAATACGCGACCGCCTGGTGCAGCTGATGCGGCTGGAGGAGAGGCGAGTCTCCATTATCGGCTCTCTAACAAAGCGAAGTCTCCTAACGCCGGATCTGATGGAGAAGCTGCAGGCTGCAAAGACGCTGACAGCCATTGAGGACATCTACCTGCCTTATCGGCCCAAGCGCCGCACCAGGGCAACTGTTGCTCGCGAGCACGGGCTTGAGCCCCTTGCCAGCATAATCTTCGCCCAGGGCAATACAGATCCGTTAGACGATGCAGCATCGTTTATCGATCCTCAAAAGGGCGTGCCGTCTGCAAACGATGCAGTAGCAGGAGCCAGGGACATCATCGCCGAGTGGATCAGCGAAGACGCTCTGGCAAGGTCTAAGATGCGAGAGCTCTTCGAGGCAGAGGGCATCATCAAATCCAGGATCGTCGCGGGACAGGATGCAGGGGCCAGCAAGTACAGAGATTATGTAGACTGGTCCGAGCCCCTATCTCAGGCTCCTTCACATAGAGTCCTGGCAATGCAACGCGGCGCAAAAGATGGCATCTTAAGCCTTCACATCTCGCCTCCTGAAGAGGAGGCTTTAGCAGTTTTAGATGATTTATTCGTTTTAGGCAGCGGCCCATCATCTCATCAGGTGAAGCTATCAGCCAGTGACAGCTACCATAGACTGCTGGCTCCCTCAATGGAGACTGAGATCTTAGCTTTCGCCAAGGCAAGGGCGGATGAGAAGGCGATCGCCGTCTTTGCAGACAACCTCCGTCAGCTTCTTCTGGAGGCTCCTCTGGGAGAGAAGAACATCCTGGCTGTGGACCCCGGATTTCGGACAGGCTGCAAGATAGCAGTTCTGGACAATTTGGGAAGACTGGTGCACAGCGACGTCATTTATCCCCATGAGCCCCAGAAGAATGTCCTGGAGGCAGAAGAGATTATCCTGGATATCTGCGAGCGCTTTGGCGTTGAAGTAATAGCCGTAGGCAACGGAACTGCCGGGCGGGAGACTGAGAAATTCTTACGCAAGCTGAACTTCCCCAGGGAAATTCCTGTGGTCGCCGTCAACGAGGCAGGGGCGTCTGTATACTCTGCGTCTCAGACAGCCAGGGACGAGTTTCCTGATCAGGACGCGACTGTTCGCGGAGCCGTCTCCATCGGCAGAAGGCTCATGGACCCCCTGGCTGAGCTGGTGAAGATTGACCCGCAGGCAATAGGCATAGGCCAGTATCAGCATGATGTAGACCAGCCGTCTCTTCGGCGAAAGCTTGACGATGTCGTCATGAGCTGTGTGGGCCTGATCGGCGTAGACGTGAACACTGCTTCAAGAGAGCTTTTGACCTATGTAGCAGGCCTTGGCCCAAAGCTGGCAGAGGCGATAGTGAAATACCGAAACGAACACGGCCTCTTCAAATCGCGAAAGGACCTGCTGAAGGTTCCGCGCCTGGGCCCAAGAGCATTCGAGCAGGCTGCCGGGTTCCTGAGGATCAGGGAAGGCGACAACCCCCTGGATGCAAGCGCCGTTCATCCCGAGAGCTACGGGATCGTTGAGAAGATGGCCGAGGATCTTGGTGTATCAGTCAGAGAGCTCATGCAAAGCGAGAGCCTTCTGAAGAGAGTTGACCTGAAGCACTACGCGACCGATAAGGTGGGAATGCCTACTCTGGTCGATATCATGGAGGAGCTCATCCGGCCGGGAAGGGATCCGCGCAAGGAGTTCGAGGCGTTTCGTTTTGGCGATGTGGAGAAGATCGAAGATTTGAAGGTCGGCATGAAGCTGCCGGGGATTGTAACCAACGTTACTGCCTTCGGGGCCTTTGTGGACATCGGAGTCCACCAGGACGGCCTGGTACACATAAGCCAGCTCGCAGATCGCTTTGTGAGAAACCCGTCCGATGTAGTCCGGGCCCGCCAGAAGGTGACCGTCACCGTCATGGATGTGGACCTGGAGAGGAAGAGAATATCGCTCTCTATGAAGAAGATCTGAGTGCCTAATAGAGCGCGAACAGAGGGCTTGGAGGCTTTCAGGCATATCGATAAGATTAATTCTTTTATACAAAGCCAGCCTGAAGTATTATTTCGGGGTTTGATTGGTGTGGTTATCGCTACGAGACCTTTTGGCAATAACGGTCCCGCCGTAACTCAGGTGGGCTTAGGCGGCGAGGGAGTTTTGCGAACCCATGGCAGAACGCCCGAGGCTTTAGCAGTGATTGAGGAGGCAGCAGCCCAGGGAATAAGCTATTTCGATTCAGCCAGGGCTTATGCAGGAAGCGAGGGCTACTACGGAGAGTTCTGGTCAGAGCACGCAGGCCTGCGCCCTGAGGTGTTTCAGACCAGCAAGTCCGCTGCGCGTGATCGAGAAGGGGCGAAGGGCGATCTGGTCCATACTCTTACGACTATCGGCTTGGACTATCTCGACCTCTGGCAGATCCACGATGTGAGAACGTCCCGGGATATCAAGATGATTGAGGCTCCAGGCGGCGCTCTGGAGGCCTTTGCCGAGGCAAAAGATGCAGGGATGGTAAGGCTCATTGGAGTTACAGGCCATCACGATCCGAGGATCATAGAGCATGCCGTAGCCAACTGGCCTGTGGACGCAGTGCTCATGCCCGTAAATCCGCTGGAGGCCGTCATCGGCGGCTTCCTGGACAGAGTCGTGGCTGCGGCAGTTGATAGGGGCATTGCCGTGATAGGGATGAAAGTTCTGGGAGGCTCTCACTACATCTCCCAGGAGGCGGGAGTAACACCAGAGATGCTGATCAGATTCGCCCTCTCTCAGAATATCAGCACTGCAATCGTCGGATGCTCCAGCCCTCAGGAGGTTCAGACTCTGGCCCGCATAGGCAGCGACTTCGAGCCCATGTCCCAGGAGGAGCTGGAGCGGCTGATGGAGGTATTCAGGCCTTATGCGCGGAGACTGGCGTTTTATAGAGGAGTGATCTAAGACATACTCCTAAAAGTTAAGCGATTTATGGAGAGAAGCTATCTGGAATGTCAGATATTGATGACGAGATCAATACAGCCGAACCAGGCGTCTGGTACATAGCCGGTATCAAGTTCGAATGCCAGCTGTGCGGAGACTGCTGCAGGGCGCATGGTGTAGTCTGGGTAAACTCAGAGGATATCGCGAAAATGGCGTACTATTTGGGATTGGGTTATGCCGAGTTCAGGAATACCTATCTCCGCGATATAGATGGGCGTCTAACCATTGGAGAAACCGAGAATGGAGAATGCCTCATGCTCGATCCCAAGACCGACCGCTGCACAGTATACCCGGCGCGCCCTGATCAGTGCAGCAGCTATCCATTCTGGCCCAGATGCCTGGCCAATCCTCAAGTATGGTCAAGACGACGCGAGAAATGTCCCGGTATTGATAAGGGCCGCCTCTGGACATACGAGGAGATCCTGCAGAGGATGCGCACGCATTGAGATACGAGCTGAGATATGGGCGTCTTTCGGCCTCTGACTCGAGTTAAGCTTTGAGATGCTCGTCGCCTTCCTCCAAACTACATTCCCGTCTACGGTGCAGGCTGCTGCTGGCTTATGCAGTGTATCGTCCCAAGGCCGTTGACCATTTCCTTGCAGTTGATCCCAACGACCTTTCTATTCGGGAAGGCATCCTGAATTATGCGTAAGGCTTCTTGGTCGTTCTTCTGGCCGAAGATAGGGACCAAAACCACCTCGTTGCTGATATAGAAGTTGGCATAGCTGGCAGGCAGTCGCTTCTCTTTGCTAATGTCCCCCGGCATGGGCAGCTTGATCACCTTCAGCGGGCGGCCGTCCTGGTCGGTGGATCCGCTTAAGATCTCGTAGTTCTCCTTTAGGGCGCCGTAGTTATCGTCTTCAGGATCATCCTCGTAGGCACACAGCACCGTTGTGGGATCGACGAACCTGGCAATATCATCTATGTGGCCGTCTGTATCGTCGCCCGCTATTCCCTGCTTTAGCCAGATGATCTTATGCACACCCAAATACTCGCGCAGGTATGTCTCAATATCCTCTCTCTCGAGGGCCGGGTTCCTGTTCTTGTTAAGCAGGCACTGCTCTGTGGTGATCACCGTGCCGCAGCCGTTGACCTCAATTGAGCCGCCTTCCAAAACTATGCCCGGCTGGAAGCATTCGAGCCGCAGGTCGTCATTTATGAGATAGGGAATGCGCCCATCGCTGGCCATACCCATGTACTTCTCTCCCCATGCGTTGAAGGTCCAGTTGACCATGGCCAATTTTCTCTTCTCGCAGTTGACAACGAACGTCGGGCCATAGTCTCTGAACCAGACATCAGCATAGTTCAGGACATGGAACTTGACTCGGCTAAGGTTTATGCCTGAACCTCGCAGTAGTTCCACGACCCTGCTCAGCATAGGCTCGTCCTTGACAAGCAGGTTGACAAGCTCGCTCTCATGAATCGCCATTATGATGGATATGTAAGCCTGCTCCACTCTGTCAGTCTCCGGGAAGCTGTCAAGGTCGTAAGGCCAGGACAGCCATATGGCGTCGTGCCTCTCCCACTCAGCCGGCATATGGTAGCCTAGCTGCAAGGGCGTATCTTTGAGGCAGAGCGAAGCCTTTGGTCCTTGTCCGGCTGCGTCAGGCTGCGGCGTTAGCTCGACAATAGGCCAGTAGACATCGGGCCGCCGATTCTTGAAGAACATCCAGCTCTCCCTGACCTCCTCGTTCTTTGCCAGATCGAGCTCTGATACTAAAACCTCCTCCGAGCTTTCGCTGGCTTTCGCAAGGATCTTGCCGAAGGAGTCGCAGATAAAAGAGCTGCCCCAAAAGAGAAGATCCTCTTCGCGCCCCACCCGGTTCGCTGTGGCGACGTGAACGCTGTTGGCTATTGCATGGGCTCTTTGAACCGTCTCCCAGGCATCATGCCAGTCGCCTTCAGAAGCCTCTTTATCTCCTCCAATCCAGCCGATGGCCGTTGGATAGAAGATGATCTCTGCGCCATTCAATGCTGCAATCCTTGCAGCCTCGGGGAACCATTGATCGTAGCAGATAAGCACAGCAAACCTGGCATGGCGGGTATCGTAGACCTTGAACTCCGATCCAGGCTGAAAGTATCTCTTCTCGTAGAACAGTGGATCATATGGGATGTGCACCTTTCTGTATGTATCGAGAAGGCTTCCGTCTGCATCGATGACCGCAACAGAGTTGTAATAGCCGCTCTCGTCTTTCTCGAAGAGGGGCACGATTATTACCACCTCGTGCTCCCTGGCCAGATTGGAGAACGCCTCTGTAGACTCTCCTGGAATCGTCTCAGCCAGCCGGGATGCGTCCTGTTCCTCGCACTGGGGAAAGTAGATCGTCCTGTAGAGCTCCTGGAGGCAGATGATCTTAGCACCTTTTGCAATTGCTTCTCTTGCCTTCTCTAAAGTCCTTTTGAGATTCTCATGGACATTCTCTCCAACCGAGGTCTGAATCAAGCCTACTTTTACCCTGCCTTGCTGCATTGCTCTTACCTTCTAAATTAGGTGGATGTTCTTGACATAACTATCTAGCGGAGAAAAATTGATCAAAAAAGGAAATGCCTGATGCCAAGAATCAGATCAGGATTCCAGCTATCCGGTGGGCCCTTCTGATGCAGTGGGCACATTGAATTCTTCGGGGTTCAGCTCCGACTGTCCTGTGTTGGGACAGGGACAATCTCCGCCTGCAGGACAGGCCTGGCTCGTAGGACAGAATGCATTTGTGGTGCATCTGCTGGCGGTCGGGCAGTTGGCATTGCTCTGGCAGGTCGCGCCAGATATGCATCCGATCTTGGTTGGACAAGTGTTTCTGCTTGTGCAGGAATCGTCGCTGGGACAGCGGGCGCCGCTTGGACAGGTGGCTCCACTTGTACATGTAGGCCCTGTTGTACATCTTGCCCCGCTCAGGCAGTTTTGACCGCTAGTGCATGATGGCCCAGTAATACACCTGGCACCGGTCAGGCAAGTTGTAGAACTGGGACAGTCTGGACCGCTGATACACCTGGCACCAGTTAGGCAGCCTGTTCTACTGGGGCAGCTTGGACCACTGATGCACCTGGCGCCCGTCTGGCAGCTCGTGCTGCTGGGACAGCTCGGACCGCTGATACATCTGGGACCCGTTGTGCAGGTGGTTTTGCTCGGACAGGTGATGCCTGAAGGAGCGGAACTTGTTGTTATTGATGCAGCCACAACTCCTTTTGAAGAATCCACAGCTGATGCTGTATTCAAAAGGTTGGGAATCACGATAATAATACAGAATATTATCGCTATCCATCTTATTTTCTGCCAGCCATTCATAATTTCACCCTCCCTAAATCGTTTTCTTACGACAAAATATAAGACAGTTTCTTTGCCTCTACAAACTTATTTTTCTTAGGTTATTAGCATTATTAACTCATAGTATATATATACCCATATCTTATACAGCCATCTCTGTTTGTATCAATTTTTGTTTAGATAATACTTATGTAATAATAGTATGTCTAGATTACACTAAAGATAAAAACGCTGAATTAACAATCATTCTTGATCATTGGATGCTCGTTTTATCTTTAAAATTTAGTCCCTTTGCAGCATATCAAATCTGCGGTAGCCTCTCGCACATTCAATCGATGAACTGATCGTAAGGTTGTAGCCTCATTCTTAGAGATGCACTTGCAGATTGAATAGTTGGAGGAGGATACATCCTCATCACGCTGCATGATCCTCCAATAAATAAATGATGTGCATCGTTAGAGTGGGAGAATCTTTTTATATTTAGTGCTGGAGAGATAAAATTAGAAAGGAGTTTCAAGCATCCTGAGGAAAGAGATTGCTCTAAAAGAGGTTGCTTCACATGAGCAGAACTATAGATAAAAATAAGATCACTTACGCTCTCGAACACATGATCTTTGTCTCTGTAATCATCTGTATACTTCTCATAGGACCCATCTGTATATCGTCAGCCACAGAGGAAGGCGTCGCGAGGTTCAATGGTCTTTACGACTCTCGGGGAGTTGACGATGATGCAGATGGTTTATTCGATCATATCGATATTGATGTGGGAATCAGTATAAAAAAACCAGGGACTTACAAAGTATTGGGGTCTCTTTATGATTCCAGGAATAATGAGGTAATTCCCGTATCCAGAAGTAAATATCCTCTATCCTTTGGAGCCAGAACAGTTACCCTACGATTCTATGGCATAACCAAGCCTGGAACCTACTGCCTGCGAAACCTGACGCTCTATGATGATTCAGGGCAGATATTGGATAGTGTCGAAGAAGCCTATACCACTCAGGGGTACTTCAATCTCGATTCAGAACCTCAGTTTGCAAAGCTTTCGGGAGAGTACGCCGATCACGGGACAGATGTTAATGGGGACGGCAAGCATGATTTCCTCATTGTGGATGTTGGCATTGACATTCTTTATCCAGGGCAGTATACCCTCACGGGATATCTGTATGACCTTCGGGGATCGGAGATCGCCTGGGCAATAGATAACGGCGTCTTTGAGCCGGGACTCCGGTCCATGCACCTGAACTTCGATGGTGCGCTCATAGAGCGGCATGGAATTGACGGCCCTTACCGCCTGGGTAAGCTCTTTCTGACGGGAAAGAACTTGAAGGTGAAAGATTCTGCCGGATACGCCTATAACACTTCAGCCTATAGCTGTACGGATTTCTCCAAGTACCGTAGATCAGATAAGGAGACGCCTCTCTCAGGCATAGGATATGGAGAGCTTCTCTTAACGATCATCATTAAGACAACAGTTCCCGCAAGCTCTGGAACTTACAGCTATGACCTAATAGGGATCAACGTGCCTCCGATCTCCACTCCCTGGCAGGTAAACGGATCGGGGCAGGGATACAGCTATAACCTCACGGGCATATACATACCAGGTAAACCAAACGACTTCGTAGTGTCCGTATCGGGCGTGAAGAGCCTGAATTTAGGCTTAAAGAAGCTTCCTGTAAAAGATGGGATCAATACTACAAGGATATGGGTAACGGCTCAGTCTCAGGCCGACGATCACGGCATGGCATCTGCAGAGACGGACCTTCTATCGCCCGGAAACTACCATGCCAAGATCTTCGGAGATACGGCGGAAAACGTCACAGATGTGGGCCTGACTTTGACGGCGGTCAAGAAGCTATTTGTGGACGGATCTTTCGACCTGATGATCAACACTACTGGATTTCCGCCGGGAGATTACTCTATTGATGTGAAAGCACTTAACGGAACGTTTAGCCTTGATGAGATATCCGTAGAGGGCTAGCTGCTGCTAGCAGGCTGTTGGTGAGGGCCTTTGGGTTTGGAACATGACTCCATATTTTTCAGGCTTCGAAGGGCTTCCTGCCCACCATAAGTGCAACGCAGAGGTACTGCCAGAGGATGTTCACCTGCAAAAAACCTAGCCTCTCTCCACCAGGCGGCTTTCTCTGATTTGCCACAGTAGTAATGGACCTCCTTCTCGGATCTAAGTTGGGCTATGAAATCGGAGATTTTAGGGTCGAGCCTGCTGCGCCTTGACTCCATCTCCTCATTGAACCACTGAAGCATATCGCTATCCTCTTCTTCGTAGCCCTCTACGGCTATCAGCCATCCGCCAGGCTTTAAAAGCCGGTGGCAGCTGTCCAGCATTCTCCTGTAGCTATTATTTGGGAGATGTTCCAGCACCAGAGTAGATACGATGACATCACATTCGAAGAAGCCCAGGCCTTCATCCCAGCCGGCCTTTGAGAGATCCGCTACCCTGTATCCAACAACAGAACCTGGCGATTCCAGGTCGATTTTTTCCCTGGCAATCTCCACCATCCGGCTCGAGCCGTCGATGAGATCGATTCTGGCAGTAACCCTCTTTAAAACAGCAACAGATGCGTTGCCCGTCCCGCACCTCAGGTCCAGGATTTTGGGGCTCTTCCCAAGGTAGCGCTGGCATGTCTTGGCCACCAGGTCAAGCATGTCATCGTAGCAGGGAACCACCGCAGACTGGTATGCGTCGTAGGCCCTGGCATGGTCGTCATAGCATGAGACCGTTGAATTATCTGGCATTTCCTTTTTTCATCCTCGACTGCAACTGGACTACAGTCTATTTAATCCCACCTCACGTCAAAGAAAATTAGAAGAAATCGCCTCAAAAGGAGAAATTGCCTCAAAGAAACAGCCAGTAGACCAGGACGTTGATGGCTGTGAGAGGTATGCCTACCTTTGCAAACTCCAGAAAAGTAAGCGTCTCGCCGCTGCGTTCCGCGTTCTGGATTATTATCACGTTGCTGGCAGCACCAAGGATGAACAGGTTACCGGCAATGGTGCTTCCAGCGGCCAGAGCCATGAGATCCTCAACGGATGCCCCTGCCAGCAGAGGCTGATACAGAGCTACAAAGGGAACATTGGAGATGAGCTGGCTTAAGAGAACGCTCAGAGCCAGGATTGCCGGAATGGATCTCAGATCTAAATCCGCATCCGCCAGTAAAGACTGAGAGAGGCCCGAGATCCAGACGCTTTCCATGAGCACGAACATGGCCGCAAAGAAGATCAGCGTGGGCCAATCGATCTTCTTTATGATCTCCACCCTCCTTGGGCTGAAGATCAACACCGGCAGTGCAGATATCATCGCTATGTAGATCAGCCGAAACTGCTCTCCAACGCCCAGGAGCACTGATGCAATCTTCACCAGCACTAATATTATCAGCAGGACGAAAGAGATCTTCGATATCATGGCAAGCTTTCTGTCCGCCAGGGGCTCTTGCCGGTGGTGAAGAGGCATACAGCAAAACTGGCTTCTAAAGAATATCCGCAGCATCAGATATGCCAGGAATAGGTTGAGGATCGTTGGCAAGAAGAGATAGTACAGAAAAGATAAGAAGGGATTGGCCAGATCTCCGTTGATCGCTATCAGTAAATTCTGCGGGTTGCCAATCGGGCTCATGGTGCTTCCTGTGGTGACGGCGAAGGCCAGCGAGAGCAGCAGGAGCTTAGGGGATATATTATGCATGCGGGCGAAGTAGAGCACCAGAGGCGTTCCAATGATTGCCAGTGTATCGTTCATGAGCAGGGCCGACATGATGCCTATGCTAAAGAGTATCAGCAACAGAAGCTGATCAAGGCTCCTGGCTTTGCAAAAGAGCTTGTAGGAGAGGAAAAGCAGATAGCCGCTCTCGTGCATGGCAACGCCTATTATGAACATGCCGCCTAAAAAGATCATCACATCGAGGTTGATGGACCTGAGGGCATCGGCTGGCGAGATCGACCCTGTCAGGACTACAGCAAGAGCCCCCATTAACATTATCTGCCATATCTGCAGCTTGATCCTGCCCACCTGCCTTACGGCTATGAGTATCAGGACTGCAGCCAAAGCAATGGCCGGGATATTTATTGCTATATTCATTATCGCTATATTTATTTTAAATTGAGGTTTCCAATCTTTCAACACGCTCTTTTTGATCCTCGCTTTTCTGGCACTCGCTCTTTATAACATGGAGCGATCTCATGTCATTATGCCATTAGCCTCATCCTATGCCATTAGCCTCATCATATGTCATAGCCTCATCCCATAGTAGATCGAGGCCTGCATTTTGAGATCCTGAAGATATAGTTTTCTCCTCTGGCGATAAATTCCAGGGCAAAGAATAAATGCAGACAATTACTAAATATATGAATAGAACATGAGCGAAAAAAATATTGTTGAGCTAGACGATCGCCAGTGGGAAGAGATGGTGGAGAAGAAAGGCGGGCCCATTGTGGTCATGTTCTATAACCAGCTTTGTCCCTTTTGTGCGCTGATGATGCCACATTTTGAGAAGTATGCAGAAGAATTCAAGGGGAAAATTATTTTCGCAAGAATTGACGCGGATAAAAATCCTTACTCTGCAGAGCGATATGGTATCATGAGCACTCCCACCTTCAAATTCTTCTGCAGAGGGCGTCCTGTGCAGGAGATTGTGGGCCAGATATATCCTTCCCTTCTCAAGAAAGTAGCCGAAGAATCACTCCAATACGGCAAGGAGTGCGCCTTAAAATCGACTCCTATCGACTACTATGCCGGGTACGCATGATCTCTGCCAAAATATTAAATGATTAGTAAGATGCTGAAATTGTTAATATTTTCAAAGGAAATTTTTTTGGGTTTCCATAGATTAAAGCTCTCTTAAAGTCCTAAGAAAAGGTATATGGCATGGCTCCAAATGCCATGCCGTATAATGCCGTAAACATTTGCTATAGATATATTAAGCTCATGGTGGAATGCTGCGGATCAGCAAACTCCAGTATTAACTGCCCAGGCGTTATAGCCCTGCATCCTAAGTAAGGTTGCAGCTGTTGCTGACGACATATCGTTGTCGCTAATTACTGCGATCGTACGACCTACGGGTATCTCGCCAATTCTTGCAGGCAGCTGGTTTAGGGGTATGTTAATGACAGGAAGAGCGCTAAACGTGATTGGAATTGCGCCAAAACCTACATTGAGGACGACTACATCACTTCTTCCCGCCGCATTGAATGCATTGAGATCGGCAAGGGGCATTATGTACATCCTGTTACTCGGATACAGTGCGAGGAAATCCTCTGTTCTTGTCATCAGCAGAGATCTCTGGTCTGCTGTCATGGTTACAGTCTGGTCGTTCATTGTGAAGTAGCTCTGATTGTTCCATGTGAAGCTCTGGTTGGAGCCTTGAGCTATGCTCTGGCGGGAGGCAATGCTGGCGTTTGTCCCTGTGCCTGCGATGTTTTGAGCTGCACCCTGAGCTATCCCCTGGCTGACTGTTGAGTCACGTATATTTGAGCCCTGGATGCTTTGACTGGCGCTCTGGTCTATGTTCTGATTGGCGTTAACGTTGCTCCCGAGTCCTGTGCCCTGGGCGTTTTGATTTGCGCTTTGTGCTATGCTCTGGTTGATCATAGAGTTATTAATCGTTGAGCCTCTGATAACCTGGCTGGCACTTTGATCTATATTCTGGTTAACATTCGATTCAATCGTGGCCAGTGCTGTTGCCATCAACAGTGCAAGCAGTGCTATCGCTATCAATGAAATTTTAGCTTTCATTTAAAACCCTAAATGTTATAGAATTCTATGGAATATATTTTTTTCTAAAGTTGGTTAGCAATGAACGGCATAACCCTTTTAGAAAAACGATATGATGATCAACCAATAGAATGGACAATGAATTGTTGGCGATAGATTAGGCCAGTGGCCATCTGTCATCATCAAGCTTTTGTAATTCAAACAGATAGTTTTAGGGATAACTACGGCAAACTATTATGATGAATTATTATGATAAATTATTATGATTAACAAACAATAGTTCTCATAAATGTATAATCGTGCTACCCTGGAGTCACTATAGATCCTTCACTTACGGTATTGACCGTTACCCTTATAACGTGATACAGTGTAACACGCCGCCATAGTCCATGGCAGTCTGGTCTTAAGGCCTGAGCACTATGTAGTAGCAGCAATTAAGCGGGACTTAGCTGGTGTTATCGTGTTGGGCATAAACGATCCTTGGATCTGGGGCGTCTATCTATTGTGCATTTTTAGCACACTCTTATGCGTGATTTATGGCATTGCCAACTGGAATAAGGGCGGAGAGCTGGAGGCGGTAGAGATCTCAGAGGAGATCGCCTGGGAGTCGAAAGAAGAAGAGATGCAGAAGAAGGAGCTGGGGCTGTGATTTAGATGAATCTGTTTCTGTTCAACGTAGTAATACTGATCTACCTGCTTGCCACGCTCTACCTTGGGTATAGGGGCTGGAAGTCCACCAAGGATGCAGAGGGCTATATGGTGGCCGGCAGGAAAACCCATCCCTACATCATGGCCATGAGCTACGGAGCCACATTTATCAGCACCTCAGCAATTGTAGGCTTTGGTGGCACAGCAGGCCTCTTCGGAATGGGCCTGCTCTGGCTTACTTTCTTCAACATCTTCGTGGGGATATTCATTGCCTTCGTATTATACGGAAAGCGCACAAGGAAGATGGGCCACAATCTCGGCGCCATGACCTTCCCTGAGCTTTTGGGCAAGAGGTTTGACAGCAGGTTCATCCAGTACTTCAGCGGACTTGTGATCTTCCTGGGAATGCCCCTCTACGCCTCAGTAGTTCTGATAGGCGCAGCCCGTTTCATGGAGACGACTCTTGCCATCGACTTTAACATAGCCTTGCTGATCTACTCCATCATCATAGCTGCTTACGTGGTTTGGGGCGGCTTGAAGGGTGTGATGTATACCGATGCCATGCAGGGAACCATCATGTTCGTCGGAATGGTATTCCTCATGGCCATGACTTATGTTAAGCTTGGCGGAGTGTCTGTGGCTCACCAGGCCCTGACGGGCATGGCATCAATGGTTCCAGAGAATCTGGCAGCTCAGGGCCATCTCGGTTGGACTGCAATGCCGGCCCTCGGGAGCCCATGGTGGTGGACGCTTGTGTCTACCATCGTCCTAGGTGTAGGCATCGGCGTTCTTGCCATGCCTCAGTTAATCGTCAGGTTCATGACAGTTAAATCAAATAGAGAGCTGAACCGCGGTACACTCATTGGCGGAGTCTTCATTCTGGCCATGACCGGCGTGGCCTTTACTGTTGGCGCATTATCCAATGTCTACTTCGTTCAGACAGCGGGGAATATATCAATAGCGATGGCCGGTGGAAACGCAGACAGCATAGTGCCCATTTACATCAATGCTGCCATGCCGGAGTGGTTCGTCTACATCTTTATGCTAACCCTTCTGGCTGCGGCCATGTCCACCTCTAGCTCTCAGTTCCATACTCAGGGCACGGCAATTGGCAGGGACATCTATGAGACGCTCACCCAGAAGAGGGGGCGGGAGTCAGTCTTCATTACAAGGTTGGGCGTTATGGTGGCGGTAGTTATAGCAGTAGTGTTGGGATACCTCCTGCCTGGCAACATCATCGCCCGAGGTACAGCTATATTCTTCGGACTTTGTGCTGCGGCATTCCTGCCGATGTTCACTTGCGGGCTCTTCTGGAGAAGGACAACGACCGCTGGAGCTATTGCCGGCCTGGTTGTGGGCACTTTTACAAGCGTATTCTGGATGGTCTTTGTGCATAAATCGGAAGCTACTGCGCTTGGAATCTCGAAGTTCATCCTGGGAAGAGATATGCTGATAACCCAGATGCCCTGGCCTGTCGTCGACCCAATAATAGTCGCTCTGCCTCTGGCGTTCCTGGTTACGGTAGTAGTGAGCCTCATGACCAAGCCGCCGAGCGATAGACATCTGGATGAGTGCTTCAGAGGAGTCAGGTAGGCTCCCTTTTCTATTTTATTCAAAAGCAGGTCAAAAAACTGCTACTTCTATTTGCTTATCGATTGTTTACCTTATCCATTGTTTATCCTATCGGTAATATTATTCGTACCTTTATGATTATCGAATCGCCTTTGTCCTGGCAATGAATTTATATTTTAAATGCTAAGTTATAAACGGAGCAAAGATTATGACAGAGAGAATAAAGGTTGGTGATAACTACAAAGATTTTTCATTAAAAGATCATAACAGGAAAGATTTCAGGCTGTCGGACCATCTGGGAAAGCGTGTGCTGTTATCCTTCCATCCCCTTGCATGGACATCAGTCTGTGCGGGCCAGATGAAGTCCCTGGAGGAGAACAAGAAGACCCTCGACTCCCTGAATACTGTGGCCGTAGGCGTAAGTGTGGACTCCGTGCCCTGCAAGAAGGCCTGGGCAAAAGAGCTTGGAATAAAGGAGACCTCTTTGCTATCTGATTTCTGGCCGCATGGTGAGGTGGCTATGCTTTACGGGCTCTTTCGAGACAAGCAGGGCGTTGCCGAGAGGTCCCAGGTCCTGCTGGATGAAGCGGGCAAGGTGGCCCTGGTCAAGGTTTATGAACCTGGACAGCCTCCTGATATGAAAGAGATAATTGAGGCCATAAAGAGATTGTGAACTCCAAATCAGCGAAACCAGGCTTAGAGATCGAGGAACTCGGCATCAGGAAGATGAAGACCTGGAAAAAGCTCCTGAGCGAGGCGGAAAGCGGCTTAGAGGTGGGTAATGCCAGAGCCTATGCCAGGAGCGTAAAGCCCTGTGGCCCAAAGGGCATACTGAGCCTGGAAGTCTATCTTAGAGATGGCCTTGCGGATGAGCATCTGCTCTGCATGGCATTATTTCCCGGCCAAAGGCCGCACTACCGTCCGTGGATAGAGCTCTTCTGCATCAGGGAGAGGGCCGCTGGCGTATCCTATTTCGATTCAGAGGTTGAGGATAATCTGCTGGAGTTTCTCTGTGCAGTTTTGGGCCCAGGAGACAGGATCTTCGTTGAATACTACTATGACCGGGAGACATGCTGCGGCCTGGCCATGGGATTTCCTCCGGCCGTTACCCGCCAGGGCTACAAGCTCTTTCGCTTAGGCTTCACATGGTTCAAGGACTGGTACTTCTCCGAGGGCGGACACGAGGGCGGCCAGAAGCTCCAGGGAGAGAGGCCCTTGAACGAGGCTGCAAGAAGAAGACACATGCAGAGGATGAAAGCTGAAGTAGAGGCCTTTTTGGAGAGATCGGGGGACTGGAAGATGGAAGGAGATGCTCAGGAGTACCTTCTTAGGGCTAAAGAGAGATCAAGAGCGCTTCTAAACGAAATAGACAGCTACCTTGTAGCCCAGGAGCCTCAAAAGCCCAAGCTCAGTGCTGCCATATGAATTTTCACCCCTGTGAGTTTTATCCCTGAGAGTCCAGGATATTTCCAATCGCCTCAGCCGACCTCCGGCTGTGCTCGTCAAGGGGAACTAGGTCTATCTTATCTGCAGAAGCCACGCCCACACCCAGGCTTGCTGCTCTCGATATCTGCTCCTGCTCAAAGATGCGCCCTCTCATGACTTCGGGCGTAGTCCCGTGAAGTCGAAGCATCGCCACGCCTGCAGAGTCCACGGCAACCCTATCAGTGCTGGCCAACAGCAGTCCCGGCTCAATTGGATCTCCTTGCTCGGGCCCGCCGCGAACAAAGCCCGACGATGCGTCCATGAGCACGATATCCGTCTTGAAGAATTTGTTTATCTCTGCTATCATTAGCCTCTGGTATGGCGACGTGTGAAGCTCCCGCATGTAATCATATGAGGTCTTGGGCGGCTGTGCTGCCACAAGTCCAACGGAGTTCTTGAGGGAGAGCGTGAAGTGGCCTCCAAACCTGTGTGTCTTGAGGCAGCATATCGAAACGACAGCATCGGCTTCCCGGAAGATTCTGGCGATCTTGAAGCCGCGCTTCCAGTGCAGGCCTTCGGCCTGGATGTCCTCCCAGCCGTCGAGATCCAGTGCATCGAGATCTATGAGCTTAAAGCCCAGATCCTTGGATAGCTCTACAACGCCCCTGTTCTTCAGAACCCTGGGAGTGTAGCCCATGCCGCTTCTCTCTGCCATGATTATATTGCGGGACCCTGAGGCCTTTAAAAGCTCCACCATTTTTCGAAGAGCATCGTTATGCGTTGTAGCAGGAAAGGGGTCATCGCTGTTGTAGTTGGCCTTCAGGGCAACAGTTCCGTCTCCAGGCAGATCGAACTCCTGGAAGAGTCTCTTTATGCCTTTAGCTCGATCGGATGCATCTACCAGGAATACCTCCGACCTCTCTTTGAGTTTCATAATCGTAATGTTATTTACATTATATAAAAATTATATCTGAGGCTTAATGGCTTGAGGCGTTACTTTATAGCTTATTTTCCAGAGA
>Ga0074195_1002451_pt1 | contig 20650 bp, 12 predicted proteins | sample EPASupsiteHSE623_FD_64525 | JGI IMG/M metagenome (GOLD analysis project Ga0074195, IMG submission 64525) | Bioremediated contaminated groundwater from EPA Superfund site, New Mexico - Sample HSE6-23 | ecosystem: Environmental > Aquatic > Deep subsurface > Groundwater > Contaminated ...
CCCCGCCCCTCCTGATCGAGCATCGCCGTTTGTATGATGCGCTCCATCACCGGCAGTTCCTGTTCCAGCGGCACGATAAAATGGTAAATATCTATCATGTCGTCGACCAGCGTCTGTCCGCCCGGAAGGAGAAACCCCCGTTTTTCGCCGATCATGATGGAGCGGCCCGACTGGACGTAGGGGCGCGGGATCCCCATAGCGGCAAGCGCGCTCGCTACCGTTCTGGATATCTCCTGATATATCTCGCAGGTTATCTTAGCGACGGCGAGCCTCTTCATGGCGTCACCTCCTGAGTCGTCTCCGGCGACTCGTCGGCGCCATCGTCCACTTCGCCCACCACCTTCTTGCGTTCCCGCGCGGCGAACAGGCCGGTGATCAAGACCGTTAGTATGGGATATGCCGAAGCCATCGCGAGGATACCGAATCCTTCGACCGCTCCGATCCGGGTACTGATGCCCAACCCCATCGCGAGCACGAGCGGCACCGTGACCGGACCGGTGGTGACCCCGGCGCTGTCCCAGCCGATATTGACATACTCCTCGCTCGACAGTTTCGTGACCACCATGAGTATCAGATAGGGCGGTGCGAGCAGCCAGACGAGCGGGATGTCCCATATGATCTTTGCCACGCCGAAGGCGATGCCGATACCGACCCCCACCGCGACCGCCTGCATGAGAGAGTTCTTTTTAAAGGTGCCGACCGTTAACTCTTCGACCTTGAGGCCGAGCGCGTTGAGCGCCGGTTCGGCCATCGTTGCTCCGTACCCCATGAGGAATCCGAACAGAAGCACCACGAGGATACCCCAGAAGCTTCGATCGCCGCCAAAAAGCGGCCCCACCTGCGGCACATAGGTATAGGTGGCGGTCATGTCATCATAATTCTTTTCGCTGTAGGGTATCGTGTCGACCTGTTTGCCGCTCTTGCGGTAAAAGAAACTTTCGATCCTGCCGTCGACGGTGACCGCCTGTTCCACCACTTCAGGGGTGAAGTTACGGATGGTCTCTCTTTTTTCGTCGAGCGGCAAGGTGGTGAATGATGAGGGCAGTTTTCCCCCCACCTGATCGCCGAGTTTGGCAAGCCCCGTCTCCATACCCACATTGAAGATGCCCATGCCGATGACGGCGGCCACGATACCGAACACGATCTCGTCGGTACGCGGCAGTTTTTCGCGCAGGATGAGGAAGAAGACCAACAGGAGGAAGATCGTCAGAGGAATGATCGCCTGCGCTGCCGCCTGGAAATTACGCAGGAACAGATGTATCGCGTCGAGCGTCATGGGCTGATTGGGGGCGTTGAGATATTCGCGCCCCGATTTGACCGAACCGAACAGCGATATCTTCTCCTCTATCGTGCCGTTACGGGCGACCCAGCTCATGAAGCGCGGTTCGTCGGTGCCGAAGATACGGGATCGTTTCGTGCCGTCTCCCGACATTTCGGCGACAAAGGATCGGCGTGAGGCGTCGCTGTCGAAGTAGGCGGTGATCCCCTCTTTGCTGCCGTGGACGAAGGCATAGCGCAGGAGCGTTTCGTTGCTCTCGAACAACGTAAGAGCCGTCGCACGGTTGTCGGGACTGAGGAATGCCACCTCGTCCATCGGTTGCGGCACACTCTTTAGAAAAAAGACACCGAGGAGTATGACGGTGAGTATCGGGAAAAGCGACGCAAGCGTCACCACTCCAAGACCCGATGCGCCACCGGTATCGCTCGAACCAACGATGCGGGTGATGCCGATGCCGAGGGCCAGAACGAGCGGCACCGTGACCGGGCCGGTCGTTATCCCGCCGCAGTCCCATGCAAGGCCGGTGAGATAGAGCAGGTTGGGATCGAACGCGGCCCAGATCGATATGACGGTCAGGAGCGGCACCATAATATAGAGGAATGGTTTGAGCGACCAGTTGTAGAGGAACCGCAGCATCCCGAAGATGACCGCCATGCCGACCCCCGCCCCTACTGCGAAGAGTAGATAATTCGCATGACTGTTGAGGAGCAGGAACAGGAGCGGCGCATCCCATGCCTTCACGGCGCTGCCGAGTATCTTGAGCGCCCCGATGGCCGGCTCGGCGAGCGTCACGCCGAACCCGAGGATGAGCGAAAAGGTCAATATCACGCAGAGACCTACCCGCTGGGGCAACTTGACGCCGATGAGTTCTCCAAGCGGCATCAGACCGAGGAGCAGTCCTTCCATGAAGAAGGTAAGCCCGATGATGACCATCGCCATGCCGAAAGTGATGATGGAGGCGTCGAGTATCGGGATGCCCAGAACGAATATCTGGAAAAGCACAAGGTAGAGGATGATGAGCCAGACGGAGCGGACCTGCTCCATAACGCGACTTTTTATATACGGCAAGATGAGCCCGAACGCCTGCCGAAAAGATATCTTGATGCGCCTGTCGCTCTTTTTGGTCTCTGTCATGTCTCTCTCTATTGCACCAGTGTCATCACTGTGGCTGTTCGCGAGGCATGGTAGCGCTCTTGCAGGGTCAAGTCAAAATTTTGCAGGCAAAGCCCTTCATCTTTGTTCTTGCAAAAACTTGAACCCAACGGAATAATGCTCTATCATCGTGCCGCCGAAGTGAGGAAAAACATATTCGCTGTGCGGGGGAAACGATAAATGTCCGACAATACCGTAGAAAGTGTTGAACAGGCGGGTGGTCCTGACAAGATCAAGGTGACCGCATCTCAAGCGATCAAGATACTGGCCCCCTATTCCTGGCATCAGATCAAAGAACAGATCATCACCGTCGTTCCCGTTTGTCTTTTTCTGGTGTTCTTTCAGTTGCTGGTGCTTGACTACACCCTGTCGCAATCGGGCTGGATAACCGGCGGCATCCTCATGGTGATATTTGGGTTGGTCTTTTTTCTGGAGGGGATCCGCATCGGATTGGTCCCGATCGGCGAGATGGTCGGTGACACCATGCCCGGGAAAAGCAAGATGCACACCGTTCTTATCTTTGCGTTCCTTCTCGGGGTGCTGGCCGCTTTCGGGGAACCGGTGCTGGGGAGCCTTCAGATAGCCGGTGCGGGCGTCGATCCGGTCAAGGCGCCGTTCCTGTATTATCTACTGGTCAAGAATCCGCTGATACTTTCGGTGACCGTGTCGCTCGGTGTCGGTATCGCGGTGCTCATCGGGACCCTGCGGTTCATCTACGGCTGGAGTCTGAAGATCATCATTCTCCCGCTGGTGGGGCTTGCGCTGATCCTTACGTTGATAGCCGCTTCCAACCATAATCTCTTTACGGTGGTCGGTCTTGCGTGGGACACCGGCGCGGTGATCGTCGGGCCGGTGCTGTGTCCGCTGGTCCTTTCATTGGGGCTGGGCGTCTGCCGGGCGACCGGAAGGTCGGATACCGGCATGGCCGGGTTCGGCATGGTCGGCCTGATATCGGTCCTGCCGATAACCATGGTGATCCTGCTTTCGTATGTGCTCTATTACCTGTTCGGGAATGGTTTTGCCATAACGGATCTGCCGGTCAAGACATCCGCCCTTGCCAGTGTCTCCGATGTCGCGTTTGAGTCGTTCATTCTGGCGCTTCGCGCCACCATTCCCATCTTTACGTTCCTGTATGTTTTCATTCGCCTCTTCCTGAAAGAAAAAGGTATCCCGCTCTCCCAGCTGTTATTGGGCGTGGGTTTCGCCATCTTCGGTCTGTTCCTGTTCAATTTCGGGTTGGCGATGGGATTGGCCGATCTCGGCAATCAGATCGGCAACCGGCTGCCGCTGTCGTTCCATCCCGCTGATCAGGCACTTTTTCCCAGCGAACTCGGGAAAGCCATCGTCGTGGCGTTCGGCGTATTGCTCGGTTACGGAGCGACACTCGCGGAACCCGCCTTCAACATACTTGGTCAGCAGGTCGAGGATGTCACGCAGGGGGCATTCAAAAAATGGCTTTTCAGTCAGGCGGTCGCCGGCGGTGTGGGTATCGGCGCCGGACTGGGACTCGCTTCGGTCACCTACGGCATCAACTTGCTCTATCTGCTGATGCCGCCCTATATACTGCTGTTCATCCTGACGATATTCAACAATGAGAAGTATGTGAACATCGCCTGGGACGGCGGCGCGGTGACCACCGGGCCGGTCACGGTCCCGTTGAAGATAGCGATAGGGCTCGCCCTCAGCCATGCCACGGGGTTCGCGGAAGGATTCGGCGTTCTGGCGCTTGCCTCGGCCTACCCGGTATTGAACATCCTGCTTCTGGGCCTCTATGTGAAGCGATGTGAAAAGAAATTGGAGAAGAACAACCTTACATTGATAGAGGAGAAGAGTTAGTTATGAGTTCATCATCGACGATCCTTCTGGACGGACAAGAACTTATCACCTGTGTCGTTCAACGGGGAAAGGCCGACAAGGTGGCCAAGGCAGCGCTCGAAGCGGGCGCCGGCGGCGCGACGATCTTCTTCGGAAGAGGCATGGGACTCAGAGAACGGCTGGGGCTTCTGGGATTGGCTATCGTTCCCGAAAAAGAGATCATCCTGATCATTTCCGCAAAGGAAAAAACGCCGGTCATCTTTCAAGCGGTGGTGAAGGCGGCAAAGCTGGACATTCCCGGCATGGGCATCGCCTATGTCTCGCCCGCCAACACCGTGGCCGGTGTCGAGTTCTCGAGTGAACCTGCTCCTCGGTAAAATTCAGAGCGCGTCGAACGCGGCGCAGTCAATGAAGGTCTGATCGCCCTTGAAGCAGAAACAGTCGTCGGTCGTCGCCCAATATAATCCTAATGACGCCGGGTCGGCGATAAGCTGCATACTGCCGAAGAGCTTCACCGTTTCCCCTACCGCGAAATCGATGTTGTCGGTGTAACACGGCAGGAGCGACGCCGCAGTGTCGGCCCCATCGCGCGCCGCGACGAAACATTTCTTGTAGGACACCTCGCCGCCCCGTATCTTCTGGAAATACTGATAGATCCCGAAATAGAATTCATCGGTCCCGGTCAGCGTCTCGGCTGCATTCGACTTCGCGTCGACAAGCGCGGTCACCGGGACGATGAGTTCGCTTGCCTTGAATTCGTAGGAGTTGTTCCCGGCCTCGGCAAAATCGCCGAAGCTCTGCGCTATCAGTACATCGCCGCCTATCCCGGCGGTCCGCATGACAAAATTGTCTTTATCGGTCGCTGCAAAAGCTGTTCCGCCCTGTACCAGTTCGTGCACTATAGATCCCGCTTCCGGTATCTGCGCGGCCGGGTCATTGATGGGGGCGATGAGGCGAAGATGAGCATAGTCATCGCCGGCAGATTCAAAATAGCCTTCCGGCACACTACAACCAAACTCCTGTTCAATGGTGGGGCAGGCGCTTCCGGTCCCCTGATCGTCGAAACAGACACACGAACTGCTCCCGACGGTCGTTTCGGAGAAGGGCAGATAGGCAAAGAGACGGATCTCCTCTCCTGCTGAGAAATCGGTGTTGCGTTGCATGCAAAACGAGAAACGTGCCGTCGTGTCGGTATCGGGCGCATCGATGACACAACGCTTGATCAACCGCTGTTTGGCGGTATCGTACCAGTAATCCATCCGCGAATAGTCAAGACCGGCCGCCTCGACCAGCCCCGTTCCCGACTTCTGGGCCGCCGCGATCTCCGCCATTGGCAGGAACACCTCGACGCGCCGTATCCGCACCTCATCGGTGTAGTAGCGCGCCACCTCGGGACAATTCTCTAAAAGGTAGAGACTGCCGCTTGTGTCGGCGGCTGTACGGAAGGCGTATTCTGAACAGAAAAGATTGTCGGTCCCTGCGCCGTGGGAGTAATAATAGTAACCGGCCCCGATGGCCGGATCGGCGGCACTGATATCATTGACCGTTCCCTTGAAGCGTAGCGTTTCGTAGCGCGCCGCCGGGGTGGCGGGCCGCAGATCGGTATATGCGCAGTCGTCGGCGATCGGCGCGGTGCCGGTGTCGCGGAGGAGGGCGATGATGCGGTCGCGGAGGTAGGCGGTATCTCCCGACACCGGGTAGTTCGTCTGCAGGGCGATGGCGGTCTGAATCTTAGGGAAGTATATCAGTTCTCCGTTGTAGTTGATGAGCGCGCCGTTGTGGCCGTACCCCTCGCCTGCCGTCGGATGTTCATAGTGGAGCGTCCCGAGGCCATAGACCTTCTCGCCGCCGAAAGAGACGAAGGTGGTCATCTCGTCCATCTTCTGGGTCGAAAGAAGTCCGCCGCCGTAGAGTTTCATGGCGAAACGGGTCAGATCGGTCACACTGGAGACGATACCGCCGTCGGCCCACGCCGGATTGTCGTCGGTATAGGGGTCAAGCTCCTCTTTGAGATAGAGATGTCCGCCGGCAAGGGTGCCCAGCAATCCTTCGGCGCTCTCGAGACTCGTCGCGGTCAGTCCGGCCGGTATCAGCACCTCATCACGCAGGAACTCGTCGAGCGTTTGACCGGACACCTGTTCGATGATACGTCCGAGGAATACATAATTGGTATTGGAATAAGCCCAATCAGCTCCCGGCGGAAAATAGCGCGGCATGTCGGCCGAGGCGGCGATGATCTCTTCGGGGGTCCCGCTCACCGCATAATCGCTGATGCCGGAGGTATGGTTGAGGAGCATCTTGACGGTGATATGGGCCGCCTCCGGATAGTCGGGGTACCAGGTATCGAGCGTATCGGTGAGGGCGAGCTTCTGCATCTCGGTCAACCGCAAAAGAGCGGTCGCCACGAAGGTCTTGGTGATGCTGGCGATGCGAAAAAGCATATCTGCCGAAAGCAGGGCACCCGTGCCGCTGTCGGCAACACCGGCGGCCGCCGTGAACGAACGATCCTCCTTTTTGTCCTCTATACTCACGGCGATACCGGCGCCGTTGGTGAAGAGGAGCTGTTCGGCAAGAAGCGTCTGCAGCGCCGTGGCGACCAGATCTTCATCATTCTGTATATCATCGATCTGTTCGTCGTCGTCGGTGTTGTCACTGTCGATGATCTTGCCGTCGGGCACTCCGAAATCGAAATCGGTCGTCTGATGGGACGAGCCACTACAGGCACAGACCCCGCACATAACGAGTATCCATAATATCCACCATGCCGGGTTCCTCATCGGTATACCTCCTCAAGAGCGTGGCCATTATACCAGAATCAAGAGGAATATCGAGCAAAATCTGGGGGGCTAACCGCTCATTTTCATTGACAGCGCCTCTGCCTTTGCTATCATGCCCCCCTGTTGACGAACGAGGACACCCGGCTATGACCAAGATCACCGACGCGCTCGCGGCGACCGAGAAACTGCTCCTGTCGCTGGAGTTCACCCCGCCCGACCGCGGCGGCACCATCGACGAGATCTACCGCTCGGTCGACCAACTGCTCCCCTTCAACCCGCAGTTCATCAATGTCACCTACCACCAACCCCATATCGTCACCGAAACGCGCAACGGCGCGACGGTGCGCCGTCCCAAACGCAAAAAACCGGGGACGGTCGGTATCTGCGCCGCCATCCGCAACAAGTTCGGCGTCGAGACGATACCGCACATCCTCTGCGGCGGCTTCGACCGCTTCGAGACCGAGGACGCGCTCATCGATCTGCGCTACCTCGACTTCCGCAATCTCTTCGTCATCCGCGGCGACCCGGCGCAAGGAATGCCGTCATTCACCCCCGAAAAGGAGGGGCACCGCTATGCCTCGGAACTGGTCGCCCAGATAGCGGCGATGAACCGCGGTATCTATTTAGAGGAACTGGAGCACCCCGAACCGGCCGATTTCTGCATCGGGGTCGCAGGCTATCCCGAAAAGCACTACGAGGCGGCCGACCTTGACGCCGACATCGTGAACCTCCGCCGCAAGGTCGACGCAGGCGCCGCATACATCATCACCCAGATGTTCTTCAGCGCCGATACCTATTTCCGCTATGTGGAGAAGGTGCGGGCCGCCGGCATCACCGTGCCGGTCATCCCCGGCATCAAGCCGGTCACCAACGCGAAACAGTTAGCGCTCATCCCCGGTTCGTTCCATGTCGCCCTGCCACGCGAACTGACCGCCGCCATCGACGACGCCAAGAGTCCCCAGCAGGCGTTCGAGGCGGGGACCCGCTACATGGCGCAGATGGTCTACAAACTCATCGACGGCGGCGTGCCGGGGATCCACATCTTCACGATGGGACAGGGCCGTTCGGCCAAAGCATTGCTCGATATCCTTTTCGGGTCGCACGCATGAGCGATATCCGTGAACTTATAACGAAGCGGACGCTCCTGTTCGACGGGGCGATGGGGACCCAGATCCATGCCCGCGATCCGCGTCCCGCCGATTTCGGCGGTCACGGGAACTGCCCCGAATATCTGAACCTGACGCGGCCCGACCTCATCGCGGCGATACACCACGACTACTTCGCGGCGGGGGCCGATATCGTCGAGACCAACTCCTTCGGCGCCAACCGCGTGACGCTCGCCGAATACGGACTCGCCGACCGCGCCTACGACCTCAACCGGAAGGCGGCTGAGATAGCATTCTCGACGGCGGCGGAGCACTTCTCGCCCGACCGGCCCCGTTTCGTATCGGGCTCCATCGGCCCCGGCTCGAAACTGCCGAGCCTCGGCCAGATAGCGTTCGGCGAACTCGAAGCGGCCTACCACGAACAGGCGCTCGGCCTCATCGACGGCGGCGCGAACCTCATCCAGATAGAGACCTGTCAGGACCTCCTGCAGATAAAGGCGGCGCTCTGCGGCGTATTCGATGCCCTTGCCCGGCGCAGCGCCGATATTCCGGTCATAGTACAGGTGACCATCGAGAAGAACGGGCGGATGCTCCTCGGCACCGAACTGCCGGCGGTCATCGCCGCCCTTTCCTCCTACCCGCTCTTCGCCCTCGGGCTCAACTGCGGCACCGGACCCGACCTGATGCGCGAAAGCGTCCGGGCACTCGCCGCGACGAGTCCCTTCGCCGTCAGCGTGCTACCCAACGCCGGGATGCCGCAACTGGTCGACGGAAAACTCTCCTACCCGCTCGGCCCGGACGATTACGCGGCCGAAGTGCTCCGCTTCGTCGCCGACCACGGCATCGAACTGACCGGCGGCTGCTGCGGCACAACTCCAAAGCATATCGCGGCGCTCCGCAAAGCGCTCGACGCGCTCCCCGCCCGTCCGGCACGCCGTCCGGTGGTGACCGACGCCTTCTCGTCGCTCTACACGGCGCAGGAGCTCTCGATAGAACCGCGCCCCCTCATCATCGGCGAACGGCTCAACGCGAGCGGCAGTAAAGAGTTCCGCGAGGCGCTCCTTGCCGACGATATCGACCGGATGATCGAGGTGGCCCGGGCGCAGGAAGCGGAAGGTGCCCATTTAATAGATATGAATGTGGCGGTCGCCGGTCGCGACGAACCGCACGATATGGCGGCACTCGCCGCGAAACTGGCGACGATGGTCCGCCTGCCTCTTTCGATAGACAGCACCAATCCCGACGCGCTGGAGGCGGCGCTCCGGACGGTCGGCGGCCGGTCGCTCATCAATTCGATGAATCTTGAGGATGCGGCACGGGCCGAACGGATCATAGAATTGGCGCGGCGTTACGGCGCGGCGCTCATCGCCCTGACCATCGACGATACCGGCATGGCCGACACCGCAGAGCGGAAACTGGCGGTGGCGAAGCGCATCATCGCCTTCGCCGAAGAGCGCGGTCTGCCGCGCAACTCGCTTTTCATCGATCCGCTTACCTTCACCCTCGGTTCGGGCGACCCGAAACTGCGCACCGCGGCGGCCGAGACGCTCAAAGCGCTCACCCTCATCAAAAAGGAACTGCCCGGGGTACGGACGCTCCTCGGCGTCAGCAATGTCTCCTACGGCCTCAAACCGGCGGCGCGCCGGATACTCAACGCCGTCTTCCTCTACCACGCGGTGCAGGCGGGGCTCGACGCGGCGATATTCCACGCCGGGAAGCTCATCCCGCTCGCCCAGATACCCGACGAGGCGGTCAAAAGGGCCGAAGCGCTCATCTTTAGCGACGCGGCACACGGCGATCCGCTGGAGCGGTTCCTCGCCTACTTCGAGACGGCCGGGAAGAACAACGAGACCGCCGCGACGGCCGACGACCGCCCGCTGGATGAACGGCTGATCGCCGCCATTATCGAAGGACGGAAAAGCGACCTCGCGACGCTCATCCCCGCCGCGCTCGAACAGTGGGCGGCGCTCGACATCCTCAACCGCTTCCTCCTTGCCGGGATGAAACGGGTGGGCGAACTCTTCGGCGCGGGGAAGATGCAGCTCCCCTTCGTCCTCAAATCGGCCGAGACGATGAAAAGCGCCGTCGACATGCTCTCGCCATACTTCGACGCGAACGCGGCGCAGAGTCGCGGCACCGCCGTCATCGCAACGGTCAAGGGCGATATCCACGATATCGGCAAGAATCTGGTCGACATCATACTCTCGAACAACGGCTGGCGGGTGGTGAACCTCGGCACCGATAAGAGCGCGGCAGAGATCGCGGCGGCGGTGAAGGAACATAAACCCGATTTCGTCGGCCTCTCGGGACTGCTCGTCCGTTCGGCGCTCGAAATGAAGGAAGTGGTCCGCACGCTCCACGAACAGGGGCTCGCGGTGCCGGTCATCTGCGGCGGCGCCGCATTGTCGCGTCCCTACGCCGAAAGCGACCTGAAACCGCTCCACAACGGCCCGGTCCACTATGCGCAGGATGCCTTCGAGGCGATGGCGCTGATGGAGCGGAACGCCGCGCCCGCCGCGAAACCGGCCGTCATCCCCGATATCCCGCGCGGTCTCAAATATCCGGTCCTCAGTTTTGACCACACGATACCGATCGCCCCCTTCACCGGGCGGCGGCTCGTCACCGGCGTGACGCTCGACGACCTTCTGCCCCTGCTCAACCGCAAGCGGCTCTACCGAATGCGGTGGCAGCTCACCGACACGGCCGAGGGTGACGCGGTCTTCAATCGGCTGACGGCGCGGGCACTGTCTGAAGGGATATTCGCCCCGGCGGCGGTCTATGGCTATTTCCGGTGCCATGCGGCCGAAAACCGGCTGACGGTCGAGGGACCGTCGGGTCCGGTCGAGTTCATGTTCCCCAAAACGAAAATAGCACCCCACCGGTCGCTTGCCGATTATTTCGCCAAAAAGGATGATCTCTGCGCCCTCTTCGCACTCACCATCGGGAAGAGCGCGGCGGCGGCTAAGAGCAAGCGGTTCTCGCAGGCCGAATACGCCGACTACTTCTTCCTACATGGACTCGGCGTGGAACTGGCCGAATCGTGCGCCGAACTAGTGCACCGGCGCATCCGCACCGAACTGGATCTTTCACCGGAACGCGGCAAGCGCTACAGCCCCGGCTTCCCGTCGTGGGACGACCTCGCCGATCAGCGCAAACTCTTCGCCCTGCTGCAGCCGGGTGAGATAGGACTGACGCTTACTTCATCGGACGAACTGGACCCGGTCGAGAGCGTCACCGCCCTCGTCGTCCACCATTCGCAGGCCGAGTATTTCTAGAATAACCTCACCCGCCGCTTCGCGTCGCCCTCGTGAATAACCTCACCCGGCTTCGCCGCCCTCTCCTTGGAAAAGGAGAGGGCTTTCATACCTCACCCGCCTACGGCTGCCCTCTCCTTGTAAAGGCGAGGGCATACAAAAAATTACTCCTTCTCCTTTTCCAAGGAGAAGGTTGGGATGAGGTCATTCAGACGCAAGCATTCTTCCGCTTTCTCCTTCTCCTTTTCCAAGGAGAAGGCTGGGATGAGGTCATTCAGAGAAGTCTCTGCCGTATTTTCTCGACCACGCCGTTCAGGTCATGGAGCACTTCGGCGTTGGTGAAACGGATAAAGGTGATGCCGAGCGAACCGATAGCATTCTCGCGCTCTTTATCGTAGGCGACACCGTCCTTGGTGAAATGGGGACTGCCGTCCAGTTCTATCGCCAGCCGTTTCTCGGCGCAGAAGAAATCGACGACATAGGGGCCGATACCGAACTGACGCCGGAATTTGTTGCCGTCGAGTTGGCGATTCCGCAAGCGTTCCCACAGTACCGTCTCGGTATCGGTCTGGCTCTGTCGCAGGGAACGGCGCTTGTCGGTCTCTTTGGCCTTGTTATAAATTTTGGTCATGGCGACGGAAGCTAAACAAAAACACTATAAGAAAAGATACTGACTACCTCCATGGGGCCAACAAGCAGTTACTCTCCGGGTTTATTTTCTTATCCATCCCCGCACTATGAACTTAGCATGAGGGAACGCCTCATGAACAACAACATTCTTAACAACATTCTTAACAACATCATAAAGCACAGTATCAGAGCCAACCAGCAACTCCACAAACAGCCATACCTCACCGGCAGGATCCTTTTGTTCCGCTAAAATCACTCCAGTTGTGCCTGGGGGATAGTCTGCGAGTCTATTCCCTTGCAATACTCCAATATGATTCTCCGACTTTGTCTCATCAAGAATTGGGGCTGACCTCAAAGTCGTGCTCTTGGCAGCAGTCTTGAATGGTTGCGGCGTTATTGCTTTTCTTTGAGGTTGAACTAACTCTTGAAACTCAAGCAGTACTGTTTCGACTGTCGGCCTCATTGAGGAATCGACTTTTACCCTATAATGCTTGGTCATCCATTCATCGCAACAGCCCGCGTCGTAAATGGTGAACGCAGTCATCTTGCCATCCCTGAATTCGATATCTTCCATCTTTTGTGCGTAGGAGAAAACGATCTTGAGTTTTTGCTGTTCACTTATAATGAAATGCACGATTTCTGTCGGAAACTTATTTTCCAAGATGAAGTCGGGCTCTTTGTCGCCATTTATATCCACAATATGCAGGATTTCTCCTCCACCGAGAGGAAACAACTTAGCAACATGAGCAAGTGTGTCTTTCTTGCGTTCCGGTGTTAAGGACAATTCCAGCCCACTCCAATTGATTCCCTTCTCTGAGGTCTGTTCCGCAGAGTATCCTGTGCAAGGAAGCAAAGCCATCAACACAAGCACAACAAATAAGCTGTTTGTTGTTCTTCCCCGCATTACTCCTCCCTGTCATCGTGATAGTATCGTATGCGAAGAAACGAAGCAAGATTTTCCCATACCTCACCCGCCGGACGGCCGCCCTCCCCTTGTAAAGGCAAGGGCAATCAAAATCGCCCCGTCTCCTCTTACTCCCTCTCCTTTTCCAAGGAGAGGGTTGGGGTGAGGTTATTCGCGAGGCACTCCTCCACTTACCCCTTCTCCTTTTCCAAGGAGAAGGCCGGGGCGAGGTTATTGCGCGCGGCATTCATCCGCAGGCCGAATATTTCTGATCACGCGCCGTCTTGTTCGCGGTAGAGCGCCGCAAGGTCGTCTTTCAGCCGTTTCATTACCGTCGGCGTGAATATCGGCGACCGGTAAGCCGACAATGAATTATTCTGGTAAAGTGGTTCGGCCGCACAGTCGAGCCTACTCTCGGCGCAATGCTCGTCAAAAAGCGGTGTCCCCGGCACGGGACTGAACTCGCTGAGATAGGGCCGCCCTCCCGCCGCGATGACCGCCGCGATGGAGTCCTCTACTTCGGCGACCGTCTGACCCGGCATTCCGCAGAGAAGGTATATGCCGATGTCGGCGGAGTGGTATCCGGCGTCGCGCAGGAGTGCTGTTTTTTCGGCCAGCATCGCCGTCTCTTTCTTTGCGTCGAAGCGGTCGGAGATCGTCTCAAATCCGAACCGAAGCGGCGTGAATTGATACAGCCGCAGAAGCGCCGCAAGCGACCCGTCAAGTTCCCGCAGATGGAGTCCGTTCGGGACATGGAACCGGAATCGTCCCGGCTCAAGACGGCTGAAGAGTTCTTTTAGATAACGCCCACTATCGAGCAGTAATGCATCGTCAAAAAAGACGGCATCTATTTTCGAAGTGTTCGCGCTCCAATTCTTCAGCGCTTCGATCTGCGACGGGATGTTGTTCGCTCTTACCTTTTCATGGAAGAACGATGAGGCGCAGTAGCGGCAGCGGAAGGGACAGCCACTGATGAGTTCCAACGGATAGACATCATAGCGTTCGGTGATATCTGAAACATGGTTGAGGTCAATGCCGGGATAGAGTTCGCCCGTTTCGACGATGAGTCCCGCCGCCGCGAACCGCTCCGGGACAAGCCGCGCCGCTACCCCGCCGACGATGACCGGCACGCCGGGGAACCGTTCACGCAGAATGTCGGCGGTATGGATGACACTCCGGTACCAGTAGGTCATCCCGGTGGCGATGAGGATGGCATCAGGCGTCGGCAGACCGGCGGCCACCGTTCGAATATGGTCGTCGGTCGCACCGGATCGGCTATAGCGACGCGGCACCATCGCGAGTTCCGGCGGTTTGGGGAGATGTGTTTTCCAGAAGCCGTGGCGGCCGTCGGCGTGATGATCAGGCGCCGTTGAAGGGGGTGGCAGGAGCATCGCCGGATCGTCGAGCAGATCGAGGAACGACACCTCCTTCCCCGCCGCACGCAATCCGGCGGCGACCCGGAGAAGGCCGAGCGGTACGCTCCACAGACTGTAAGCGGTGAAGTCATCGATAGGCGGATTGATCAGCAGGGGTCGGCGCGCTGCCGTTATGACCGAACGGGCATCACTCAATAATACTGCTTCTCGAATTCCTGTCCCTGTTTATGCCAGTTGCGGTAGAAATTCTGGGTGATGGTCAGGTTGGTCTTTTCGTCGGACGGGATGACCCGCAGGAAGGTATGATGGAAAAAGAATGACGACACCGGCGAACCGTCGCGCCGTTCAAGGAAATAGCGGACGCCGTCGGCCTCGCCGCGTTTGGCGAAACCGCCCGTTCCCACGACCGTTCCCTTGCGGTAGCGCCGCCCCTCTTTTATCTGCGGGTTGACGGTACCAAGATATTCAAAGAAGCCGACCAGTCCCTGATCGGGAAAGGTCACCTGTACCGATCCGCCGGTCTTCGAGAAATCGGTTATCTTGAGGACCCACGCGTCGAACGGGAACCGGACCTCACTGCTCTGCGGCAGGAGGAACACCGGGATCAACACTTCCTGTCTTTTTTCCAGCCGCACATCGGGACAGTCGGCGAACGGGCCGTTCTTGAGACAGGGCGGCAGGATCGAGCCGTCGATGGTGACATAACTCTCCGAACCATTTTTTTCGTAAAGGAAAGCTTCGAACACGGCGTTGTAGGCACGGCTCCGGAGCCGCAGATAGGTTATCTTGTTGTCGGCCGGCCGGTAGAAAAGCGCGATGCGGTCGTTCGGTCCGAGCCGCACTTGGTAATCAAGGAAAAAATAGACGAGCGTCTGGATGTTGCGGACGATATCGGTCGGCACCGTACGGTCATATTTCGACTGTACCGATTCGGGTATCGTTCCCTTGAGCGAGAAATCGAGGAACACCGTGGGGTCCCCCCGTATCGAATAGGCGTGGAAAAGAGGCGAACGGTCGGTGAGCGATGCGGGGAAATCGGCGGCGCACTCCCCTTCCGGATAGAGACGGCACTCAGGCTGTTCCTCCGGCTCCACCGTCTTATTGAAAAAGAAGAACCAGCTGCCGAACACTGCATTGCCCAGCAGCGACAGCGCCAGTATGAGATTAAAAAGCGGTCTACTTCTCGTCATCATGCTGCAGCTCGGGATACGGCAGGCGTTCGGGGATGAACAGCGATCGATACAGGGCGATCGCGTAGGAATCGGTCAGCGACGCGATAAAGTCGGCGATGTTGCGTGCCGGTTCGGGCGAAACAAGCGGTTGATAGTAGCGCGGCAGGTGGTCGTAGTTGTCGCGGAAATGTTCAAAGAGCGCCTTTATGATCGATTCGGCCTTCTCGAATTCGCGCCGTATCGCCGGGGCATCGTAGACCTCCTTGTAGAGGAAATCGCGCGTCTCTTCGACCGCAGCGGATGCCGTGTCGGACAGCAGGATACGTATATCGCCCGACTGCAGAGCATCCATACTGGTCTGGATGACGTCGATGACCAGCCGGTTTATCCGCTCCGATGTCTTTTTCCCCAGACAGCCGACACAGGGGATATCGCGTTCCTGTATGAAGCCGCCGTTGATGGCGTCGTCGATATCGTGGTTGACATAAGCGATGATGTCCGACAGGCGCACCACCTGTCCTTCGAGCGTCGCCGGAAGCCCCTCTTTCTTGGTCAGTTTCCCCTTCCCTTTCGAGTGTTTCATGATGCCGTCACGCACCTCGAAGGAAAGATTGAGGCCGCGTCCCTGACGGGCAAGCAGTTCAACCACCCGCAGGCTCTGCTCTTCGTGCCGGAAACCGCCCGGCAGGAGCCGCGCCAGCGCCCGTTCACCGGAGTGGCCGAACGGCGTGTGACCGAGGTCATGCCCCATCGCGATCGCTTCGGCGAGCTGTTCGTTGAGGCCGAGCGCCCGGGCTATGGTCCGCGCTATCTGGGACACCTCAAGGGTGTGGGTCAGCCGGTTGCGGTAATGACCCCCTTCGGGCGAAAGGAATACCTGCGTCTTGTCCTTGAGCCGCCGGAATGCCTTGCTGTGGACGATGCGGTCGCGGTCGTGCTGAAAGAGCGGCCGTATCGGACAGGGCTTGTCGGGCCGTTCCCGTCCTCTGCTCGCGTCGGAAAATGATGCGTACGGCGACAGCGTATTACGTTCCAGTTGCTCCAGATGAACACGTATCAGGAAAGAGGTCTTCATTTTCGACGATCCTTGCGGTCCTTGCGGAAGGTCAGGATGAAGGCGATGGTCGAGAACAGGGCGAGCGGCAGGTAGATGATATAGAGGTAGGGTGTTCCGTTGAAGGTACCGAACGAGATAAGCAGACCCGTCAGGATGAAGGCGGTGACGATGCGGGTGACCAGTTTCGAGATGAAGAGACGGTCACGGCCGCTGATGAAGAATTCCCAATTGAGTTTAAGATTGCCGTTCTCGAGTTTTTCGATGATCTCCGAAAGATTGAGCGGCAGGGTCCTTCCCATGTCGAGGAGGCGCATGCCGAGATAATAGAGGTTCTCGCGGACCCGTTCCGGCGAATATTTGGCGTTGATAACTACCGACGCCAGTTCCTGCGACTCGTGGATGAAGTTGAAGTCGGGCACCAGATCGCGCCCCAACCCTTCGAGCATCGATGCGCCGCGGATGAGGAGGGTGAAATTCTTCGGGATGCGCAGTTTATGCCGGTAGAGGACCCCCATCACCTTCGAGAAGAGCTCCGACATGTCGACCTCGATGAGCGTCTCTGGGAGGCTCTCGGTGATACGCCGGATATCGCGGGCGAGCTGTTTCTTGTTGACCGGGAAGGGCGAATCGCTGATCTCGGCGTAGAGCGAGGCAAGCGACACATAATCCTTCTTGGCGAAGGCGATGAGCATCTCGGCGAACATCTCCCGCGTGTAGCGGTCGATGGTCCCCGCCATGCCACAGTCGAACACCGCCAGACGGCTCCCGTCGAGGAAGAAGAAGTTCCCGGCGTGCAGGTCGGCGTGGAAGAAGCCGTCCTCGAATATCTGCTTCATGAACGACCGCGCGCCGTTCTTGGCGACCAGATGGCGGTCGATGGTGAAGGCGGGATCGTGGATCTCGTCTATCTTGCGGCCGTGGATGTACTCCATGACCAGCATCCGTTTGGTGGAGTATTCGTCGTATATCTTGGGGAACTTGAGCCAGTCCCACTCGGGGGCCGAGAAGTTCTTGGCGAACCGGCGGGTGTTACGCATCTCGATGAGGAAGTCGAGCTCCATCTCCATCGACGAGAAGAATTCGTCGACGATGCCGACGAAATCGAAGCTCTCGCCCAGTTGGCTGTGGTTCTGCATCATCTCGGCCAGCCACTTGAGCATCTCCAGATCGCTCTGTATCGTTTCGACGATCCCCGGCTTGCGGACCTTGACCACCACCTCGGCGCCGCCTTTTTTGAGCACCGCACGGTACACCTGCGATATCGACGCGGCCGCCAGCGGTGTCTCGTCGAATTCGGAGAAGATATCGGTTATCGGCGCACAGAGGTTCCGCTCGATGATCGGTTTCATCTCGTCGAAATCAATGGGACTCACGCGATCCTGCAGTTTCTTCAGCTCGTCGGTTATTTCATCGGGAAGGATATCTTTACGGAGCGACAGTATCTGGCCGAGCTTGATGTAAGTGGTCCCCAGCTCCTCGAAGGCGCGCCGCAGTTTCTGTCCGATGGGCATCTTGCGGTTCTGCTCGTTCGATTCGCCGGTCCCGGCGTAACCGAGCACCCGCTGAGCGGTGGTGGGCACCCATGGGATGAGATCGTACTTGGCCAGGACCAGCCCGATCTCCTTGATGCGGAAGAAACGCGTTGCGCGGACCATTCCCCTCTCCCCCTAATCGACCGTTATCGACTTCGACACATTCTTCGGTACGTCGGGATGGACCCCATGATCATCGACCCTGCTGCGGTTCAGGTACTTCATCTTCTCGACCGACATCTTGAAGGCGAGCATCTGGAGCACCACCGCCGCCTCGAAGGCGAAAACGTTGCGGTCACCGGTCGCCGGTACGGTGATATAGTCGGCATAGTAATGTTCGATGCCGGCCGGCCGGCCGAAGACCGCCTTGCGCAGTGTTTCGTTCTCTTCGGCGATGAGGACGATGTCGGCGCCCCGGATCTTATGGGTATGTATCTGCGTGATGGTGATACGGATGTCCCGCTCGTCGGGAGGACAAACGAAAACGAGCGGATAGTTGGAGAAGAAATTGGTCAGCGCCGTCTTTTCGCGGTAATTTTCGAAATGGCGTCGCAGCTGGTCGCGCACTTCGGGCGAAGCGGCCGAACGGTCGACCGGCGGCATGTCGCTGACCCGGAACTTGAGATTGCGCAGTGCCGTCAGGTAGTCGGCGGTCGGACAACGGTCGCCGTGGACCAGTCCGCCGCTCATGAGTTTCTCGAACGACTCCATCATCGCGGTGTGGAGCCGCTCCATATCGGTCAGCGAGAAAATGGTATTGTCGCCCAGTATCGTGTTGGGTCCATGCTTGAACTCGGCGGCATCGTAGCCTTCGGTGTGGTTGAGCACCACCTCGCGGACCTTGAGCGCTCCTTCCCGGGCGATACCGATGAGCGAGGTGCCGAGGATGTGCATCGAAGGTTTCAGGAACCAGCGGTTCGCCACGCCGGTGATGGCCGTATCGAGATTCTTGAGCGTGAAGTCGAGGTAGTAGCGGATCTTGTCGAGGTCGCCGTGGACCTCATCTTCGCTTTTGGCCATGAAGGCGGCGACGATATAGAATAGCGCCATCTGGCTGATGAACGATTTGGTCGCCGCGACCGCTATCTCGGGGCCGCACAGGACCGGCAGATAGAAGGCCGATTTCTCCTGCGGCAGGGTCGAGTTCTCATTGTTGACCACCGACAGCATCTGCACGGCATCGTTGTACTTCGCCTTGACATCATTGAAGATGTCGACGAGGTCCTTGGTCTCGCCCGACTGGCTTACCCCGATGATGATATCGCTGGGTGCCAGCGCGTTCATATAGAGCGACCGGAACATCCCCGGATTGGCGGGGAAGACCGAAAGGCCCGAGAGATTGTTGAAGAAATAACCGGCCGAGAGCGCCGCATGGTAGCTGGTCCCCGATGCGACGATGAAGACGCGGCCGCCGGAACTGCGCCGTTCCTTCAAAAGATCGATAAGCCGGTCGCGGTTCTTAAGGACGGTGCGCTTCTTTTTCCAGATGAGCATCATGTCGATAAGGACGAGCTTCTGGAACGAACGGGGATCGGCCGCCGTCAGTTCCTCAAGGAGCGCCGCATCCTCCGAACCGAAGTCATAGGTGGCCCGTTCGGGGTTGATGAAGACCTTGAGGCCGCCGTAGATGCGCATGAATTCGCCGTCAGCGGTGAGGGCGTTGAACTCGGTCACCAAAGCCTTACGGTCATACAGGTCGCCCAGTTTCAGGAAATCGTAGAGGAACTCGCGGCACTGGTCGGCATGCGCCTCGAACACCTCGTGGAACCGTTTTTCCTCCGGCTGGCGGAAGTAGTAGCGGAACAGGGCGTCCATATTGCGCGGCGACGAGAATATCTCCTGCTCCATGAAGAAGCTGTAGCGCGGCTGGAGCGATATGTCGGCGATGTTGAGCCGGCTGCGGACCGGATCGGGCTTGCACTCCTTCTCCTGCGACAGCGAGAAGACGGTGTAGTCGTTGTGGGTGAAGTAGAGCCCGTCGCCTTCCGACAGCGGGATGAGGAAGCGGGTCTTCGACAGGACCGAGGTGAGGTCCGATGAAACGACGATGAACTCGCCGATGCTGTCGTTCCCCTTCCCGGCGTAGAGCGACGAACCACTCTTCATCGCGAAGACGCCGGTGATGTCGGGCGCCGTGACACAGGCGGCATAGGAGCCCTGCACGATGGACTGCGCCTCGCGGATCGCCCCTTTCATCGCCGCTATCTTCTGCTCCTCGGTGAGTTTCTTATTCAGGACGCGGGCGGCATAGTAATGTTCGACCAAATGGACCAGCATCTCGCCGTCGTTGTCCGACACCACCTTGTGGCCGTGGTGGATGAGGAATTCCTTGAGCGTATCGGTGTTCGATATATTGCCGTTATGGGCGCCGACGATATGGATGCGGCATTCGACCTCATGCGGCTGGGCGTTCTGGTCGGTGACCGATCCGTAGGTGGCCCAGCGGACCTGCCCGATAAAACGCCGCCCCGGCAGTTTGTCTATCTCGAGCTTCTCGATGACGCGCGACGGCGCACCGCCCTTCTTGCGCAGCGTTATCGTGCCGTCATCGGCGATGAAGGCGCCGCCGGTCGAGTCGTAGCCGCGGTATTCAAGT